>Ga0265318_10000274_pt1 | contig 43537 bp, 39 predicted proteins | sample 4821metaG_FD_192431 | JGI IMG/M metagenome (GOLD analysis project Ga0265318, IMG submission 192431) | Rhizosphere microbial communities from Carex aquatilis grown in University of Washington, Seatle, WA, United States - 4-8-21 metaG | ecosystem: Host-associated > Plants > Roots > Rhizosphere >... | reverse complement strand
ATGAATGTGCGGAGAAAAAATCACAGCGTCTCTTTACATTACTGGGGCTGGACGGCAAGACCATTTCTCCTGCGTCTTACCGCCCTTGGAGAGCTATTTGTCTTGACATCCCCTTTTATAGAACGGGCTTCACGGAATGTGACTCACCATCTGAAATCGCCCGTTTTCGAAATCCCCCAAGCCTCTGTGATACGATGATAGGTCTGAAAAGAGGATATTAACCGCATTGAGTAAACCTTCACTTTTAGCAATCCCCCTGGGCGGACTAGGCGAGTTCGGCATGAACATGATGGTCCTCCGGTTTGGGGACGACATGATTCTGATCGATGCCGGAATGATGTTCCCGGAAGCCGAACTTCTGGGCGTGGACATCGTGATTCCGGACATCACCTACCTGAAACAAAACAAGGAGCATCTCCGGGCCATCCTGCTGACGCACGGGCATGAGGACCATATCGGAGCCCTGCCTTATATCCTGCGCGATTTGAACGCGCCGATTTACGGCACGCGGTTCACGCTGGCCCTGGCGCATAAGCGGCTTGAGGAGCACGGCCTGCTCGAAAAGGCCGACCTGCGCGAAGTGATTCCCGGTCGCAAGCTGGAAGTTGGCCCCTTCGAAGTCGAGTTCATCAGCGTAACGCACAGCACTATCGATTGCGTGGCGCTGGCGATTCGCACTCCGGTGGGTATCGTGATTCACACCGGCGATTTCAAGATGGACCAGTCCCCCATCGATGGCCAGCCATTCGACTTCCACGCGTTTGCGCGCTACGGCGAGGAAGGCGTGCTGGCGCTGTTCAGCGATAGCACAAACGTCGAGCGGCCCGGCTACACTCCCTCGGAGCGCACCATTCGCCCGCGTATCGAAGAATTAATGCGCGCCGCGACGCGCAAGGTAATTGTCTCCTGCTTCGCCTCGTCCATCCCACGCATCCAGCAAATCCTGGATATTGCGGCAGCGGCGGGGCGTAAGGTCGGCTTCATCGGCCGCAGCATGGTGGACAACGTGGAAATCGCGCACGGCATGAACCGGCTGAGGATTCCCGACGGCCTGGTCGTTCGCACGCAGGATATTGCGTCCTTTCCCGCGGACAAGCTGGTGGTAATGGTAAGCGGCAGCCAGGCCGAGCCGATGTCTTCCCTTTCGCGCGTCGCTGTGGACACTCATCGGCTGCTCACGCTCAACGAGCGCGACACGGTAATCCTCTCCGCGCGCATCATTCCCGGAAACGAAAAGGCCATTTTCCGGATGCTGGACCACATGCTCCGCAAGCGCGCGCTGGTCTATTACGACAATGACGGCGGCACGATTCACGTTTCCGGCCATGCCAGCCAGGAAGAGCAGAAACTCCTGCTGAACCTGGTGCGCCCGCGCTACTTCATCCCCATACACGGCGAATTCCGCCAACTCTTCCGCCATGCCGCGCTGGCGCATACCGTGGGGACCGTCTCCGGAGAAATCCTGCTGATCGAGGACGGCCAGCCGATTGAATTCACCGACGACGCTGCCTATCGCCGCGACCCTGTGACGGCGGGTCGCATCTGCGTCGATTCCGGCTCGCTCGAAGAGATCGAACAATTCGTGATCCGCGATCGTCAGCATCTTTCCGAAGACGGCGTCGTCGTGCCGATCATCGCCATCAATAAACATACGGGCCGGATCGAATCGCAGCCGGAAATTGTGACGCGCGGATTCCTGCCAACCGAAGACGGCCGCGAATTGCTCGATGGCGCGCGCGAAGTCATTCTCCGCACCGTCGATCAATCCAACCCCGAGGAAAAGACTGACTGGAGCGTCATTAAGGAAAAAATTCGTGTCGATCTACGGCGCTACCTCAAGAAACAAACGTCCAAACGGCCGCTGATCCTTCCCGTTATTCTCGAACTGTGAGCCATTGGCGTGGCGTCTTCCACAGTTAAACTTCGCTCTTATCTGCCTTCCGATTTCGAGACCCTTTATCGAATCGACCAGATTTGCTTCCCGAAAGGGATCGCCTACGGTCGATTCGAAATGAAAGTTTATCTTCGCGTGCGTGGCTCCTATTGCATGATTGCGGAATCGGGCGGCGAAATCGCAGGATTCATTCTCTCGGAGCTCGCTCCAGACGAGGGTCACATCATCACGCTGGACGTTCTCGAACAATACCGGCGACAGGGGGCCGGCTCGATGCTCCTCGAAGACGCCGAGCGGGAAGCAGCCTCACGGGGAGGCAAGCGCGTGGTTCTAGAAACCGCAACAACCAACAAAGCTGCGATTGCCTTCTGGAAAAACCACGGCTATCGTCAATTTGTAACAATTGATAATTACTATGGTCCGGGACTCGATGCTTTCGGAATGGCGAAGGCTCTTAGCCCAGCGCCGGAGGAACGTTGAACGATTATCTCTTGTCCGTGATCCTGGGAATCGTGGAAGGACTGACCGAATTCCTGCCCGTCAGTTCCACGGCGCATTTGCGCATCGCTGAAGCACTCATGCACCTGGACCTTTCAGACCCCTACTGGAAGATGTATTCCATCGTGATTCAACTGGGAGCGATCCTGGTTCTCCCGATTTATTTTCGTGACCGCATCGCGAAATTTCTATCCACGTTTCCGCAGGGCGAGCGCGGCGACCGGACAGTCCTGACACATCCTCTGAGCCTCACGGCGATTGCGTTTGTGGCCACGGCAGTTCCCGCGTTCCTTTTAACGAAAATCATTGGCAAGCATCTGGAGAGCTTGACCATCATCGGCGCTTCCCTGCTGATCGGCGGAATCGTAATGTGGCTGATCGACGCAAGAAACGCCAAATCGGAAACCGCCGGTGAGGGCGCTCCAGGCAGCCGAATTCACACTTGGCATGTGGAAGAGATGAGTTTCGGCCAGGCGGTATGGATCGGCGCTTGCCAGACATTGTCTGCCGTATTCCCGGGAACTTCGCGGTCGATGTCCACAATCGGAGCGGGACAGTTAGCCGGAATGTCGCGCGCCTCGGCTCTGGAATTTTCCTTCTTCCTTTCGATGCCAACGATGGTCGCGGCCACTGGGTATGATCTATTGAAGACTCTAGTGGGAAAGTCAGAGAACCCGGTCGGCGTCACACACATGGATACTCATGGTTGGATCGTTTTGGCGATCGGCTTCGTGGTCTCTTTTGTTGTGGCCTACGGCGCGGTGGCGTGGTTTATGGCCTGGGTGCGAAAGCACGGCTTCGTCCCCTTCGCAATTTATAGAATCATCGTAGGAATAGGAGTCCTGGCGTGGGTAGCAAAACTGGGAGGATAAGTGGCACACATCTTAGTGTGTGTGCTTTTGGTTTTGATTTGGTCTTTAGCTTCGATCCCGCTCCCACTTTCACAACTGCCTAATCCAACTCTAAGCTAACCCCACACATGCTAAAGCATGTGCCACTTGGGCGCTGCACTTGCCAACACACTCGCTGCATATCTTTCTTGCCTACCGTATTGCCTTTGGTATAGTCATTTCGTTGCTCTCGGTATTACAGATGGGTTTCGCGCGACAGCGCCCGCGCCCCCTCCCTGCGACGAGCACCTTCCCCTATTGAGGAGACATTGTGCGCGTTTTAACCCCAACGGAAAACAACCGTTTAAATGAATTGATCGGCTTTCTAGGTATTACGATTGCCATTCTGATCGCGCTGGCGCTGCTTTCTTACAGCCCTCACGATCCATCGTTCAACGTGTCCGCCGACGCGCCCGACATGCACGCAGCGCGCAACTGGATTGGCCCGGTCGGCGCGTATGGCGCGGACCTGCTGTTTCAGGGCTTCGGCTACGCCGCCTTCTTGTTGCCGGTGGGAATCTTTGCCATTGGATGGCGATGGTTCCGCAGCGAGGCGCTCGACTCGCCCGTCATTAAAATGGTCGGGTACACGATGCTGGTGTTGATGGCGCCGACGCTGCTCACGCTGTGGCACATGCCGGAGGTCCGTGGCGCGATACCGCCGGGCGGGATGCTCGGTCACCTGGGATCGGCCGGATTGCGTGCGGCATTTAATACCGTCGGCGCGAATGTAGTCGCGCTGGCTTTCTTCTTCGTCGCGCTCTTCCTGACGACCAAATTTTCGTTCATCGAAACGCATGAAACGATTCGCGGCCCCTTGAGCAAATTGAACGTGATCGGCTCGCTAAAGGAACGTTACGCCCTCTGGCGCGATGAACGCGAAGATGCGCGCATGCGCAAGCGCCTGGAGCAAATCAAGACCGAGGGCCGTCCGCCGATTCCGGAACAGGACGTGGAGGAAGTGGACCGCAGCGCCGCCATCGAACGCGACCGGCGGGAAGTCGAGCCCAGGGAAGCCAAAGGCCCGCACACCATTGTTTTCCATGAAGAGAAGAAACCGCCTAAGGCCATCGCAGCGCCAAAAATCTTCAAGGGAGCCACGAACTTCCGTCTTCCCTCTTCCGAACTGCTTCGCATGGCCGAGCGCAACGAGAGAATCGAAGAGGACGAGTTAAAGGAATGCGCGCGCGCCATCGAACAGAAGTGCCAGGAGTTCGACATCGGCGGTCGCATCACGCAGATCAATCCCGGCCCTGTCGTCACGACCTACGAATTAAAGCCGGAAGCGGGCATTAAGTACAGCCGCATTACCGGCCTCGCGGATGATCTCTGTCTTGCTTTGAAAGCCGAGTCCATCCTGATCGAGCGCATTCCGGGCAAATCCACAGTTGGCATCGAAGTCCCGAACGCCAATCGCCAGACCATCGCTCTCCGCGAGCAAATCGAATCGGCGGAGTTCATCAACTCGCCGTCAAAGATGACGCTCGCTTTGGGCAAGGACCTTATCGGACGCAATCGCGTTTCCGACCTGGCGCAGATGCCGCACCTGCTGATCGCCGGTTCCACAGGAACAGGTAAGAGCGTCTTCCTCAACTCACTGATTCTGTCCCTGCTCTACAAAGCCACACCTGACGAATTAAAAATGATCATGATCGATCCCAAGCGGCTGGAGTTGGGTCTGTACGAAGACATCCCTCACCTGCTAGCGCCGGTAGTCACCGATGCGAAGGTTGCTTCGAACGTGTTGCGCAACGCCACCCGCGAAATGGAATCGCGCCTGAAACTACTGGCCGAGCGCGGCGTTCGAAACATCGACCAATACAACAAGACGTTCCAGAAGAATCAGTCGCTCTCCCTATTCGACGACGCTGAAAACTCCGAACACAAGCCGCTGCCCTACATCGTCATCATCATCGACGAATTGGCCGACCTGATGATGGTGGACACCAGCAACGTCGAGGAATCGGTCACACGCCTCGCGCAAATGGCGCGTGCAGTCGGCATCCACTTGATTCTGGCAACGCAGCGCCCATCGGTGGACGTAATCACCGGCTTGATCAAGGCCAACTTCCCTGCCCGCATTTCGTTCCGCGTGGCCAGCAAGGTCGACTCGCGAACGATTCTAGACGCCAATGGCTCGGAATCGCTACTCGGACGCGGAGACATGCTCTATCTACCCGCAGGCTCGTCCCGCCTGAACCGTATGCACGGTCCGTTCGTCACCGAGGACGAAATCATCGCCGTATGCGACCACTGGCGCTCACAGGCCAAGGCCGTCTACAACGAACGTCTGCTCGAAGCCCCTAAGGACGAGAACCCAGCAGGCCCGGATGGAGAAGCTGGAGGCGAGGAAGTCGATGACCTCCTATATCAGGATGCCGTACGCATCGTGTGCGAAGCTGGGCGAGCTTCCACGTCAACTTTGCAACGCCGTTTGCGTGTAGGCTACGGCCGCGCCGCAAGACTTATCGACATCATGGAAAAAGACGGCATCGTCGGCCCGCCGGATGGAACCAAGCCGCGTGAAGTCTTAAAAGGAAAAGACTGGGTGCGCGAGGTCGATCACTCGTTGCGTTAAAGTTAACTGTTTGGGCGTGGAAAATCGCAGAGGCCGAATAAAGATATTTTTTGCTCGGCCTCTTTTTTATATTTGGACTTTTGTCTTTTATGACCAGAACAGTTTGACACTCCCGCAACGCGCCCGTAGAATCTTTTACGCCCCGGTGCCGGGGTAGCTCACCGGTAGAGCGCGGCCCTGAAAAGGCCGGCGTAGGGAGTTCAACTCTCCCCCCCGGCACCATTTCTCCCAAATAAAATATTGTAGTTCAGTGGCGGGTTCCCCACCCTTTGTGGTTTTCAAAGGTGGGGGTTTAGATTCATGAACTCCCATGAAGCGATGAGATAAGCAGAAATTCAGGCCCGAAACTCCCCACCCTTGCATAAACCGCAAGGATGGGGCACCGGGCGAACCCGTACATTCTCGCGGCCATCTGCGAATACAGGGCGGCGCAATACAGACTACCGCTCTGACTCGCTCGGCGTAAAGGCGGCCTGCTATTTCGCATGACGCAAACTATGTTCACTCCGAAAACTGAGGTCACCCATTTTGACGAGCTTGACGTAACAGTTGCATAGAAACTTCGACCGCTCCTCCACGTCAGCCAGTTCCTTTGCATCGCGGAGATTTTGGTCGCGAAGAAAATCTTCATGCGGAATTTCTGGATTATTGCGGGGCGGCCATCGCTGCTTTTCGAATGCTTCACGGTCTCTCTCAATCAAAAGCCTTTGTACTCGCGCGGGATGGGTCGCGAGCTTGTGTACCAACTCGTTTCGAGCGATTCGCGCTTTCAGAATAGCTTCGAATCCGTTTTGCAGCGCATCTGCCTCAGCTCCCAAGCCTGATCCACGAAGTTTTTTGAATGCCGTTTTATTAGGGCACTTCTCTTTGATCTTCTTTCCAAGTGCACTCACGTTGATAAAATCTGTTAGTCGGTCGGCAGCGGAGACCAGCGCGGTGAGAGCGGCAAACTCGTTGAAGTCAAACTCAGTCGGGCTGATACGGAGTGGTTGAACCGCCGGTTGATGGAGCAATGCATGGCCAATGAAGTGGCGTGTTGCTTTCATCAGGCCAAAGAAGTCGTGGCCTAGTTCCATCAATTGTTGCTCTACTTCGGTGGGTGCTCGGTCTGGCGGGGGTTTCATTCTGCCAAGCAATGACGTCATGGTCGTACGGAGAATCGAGTGCCCACATGGCATACCCGAGAAACTCAGGGTCTTCGTCGTTCTCGTTAAGCCAGCCAAATGCGTCAACATCGAAGACACCCCGGCTGCGAAGAAGTTCTTCTATTTGATTTCGCACGGCAGTAAGGTCAACAGTCATTTCTCTTGCGACCCGCTTAGTTTCCGGTGAGGCTACGCAACCCAATCCTTGCGAGAGATAAGCTCGTGGTTCACTTCGGCTTCAAACTGGGATTCTTCGAGAATGTGCTTTACAAAATCCGCATGCATGTCCCCGCATATTACAAGAATACTCTTAACGCCCATTTCACTCCCACCTTGAACGGATTGATTGGCGAAAAATCGCTCGCGCACATCGTCGGAGGGAATGCGATGGTGGATCGTTTGAACGTTGCCAGAATCGGGTGGGATTTCTACTTCGTCAAACGGACGGTCGAGAGACGCTTCGTAGATTCCCGCTTCCAAGCGTTCCTGGGCTGTCATTACGATATTCCGCCAAGGAATACGCGGACTGTACTGGTAAGCGAGCATTTGTGCCACCGAAGCGTAGCAAGGGTTGCTCTCTTCACAGATGAGGTCCACTCCTCGATCAGCTATCACCCTACGCAAAACCGCTTCGAGGCGCGTCGTGTTCTCCGCCATTTTGGGAGTTACGGTGATCTGTGGAATGGGTGCGAGCTGCCAGTTGTGGTCGATTGACAAAACGAGAAATCTCATGCGCGGGTTTCCTCGGTGCGCCGGATTCTACCACGCACGGCCCGGCTATCTCACCGTCGCCGTGCTTTTTTTCTCGTTCGTGCTCTTGCTTTTGGTTTCTTGATCCACGGCAAACGCTTTTTGAGAAGCTTCAATGCCTGAATCGTCAGGACCACCGTAGCCACAATATCTTTGGCGAATTCAAGGACCAGGTGAATCTCCGCCTGACTCGGAACGTAAACCGGATTCCGAATCCGTAGCTCAAACCGTGTGAAGCTCCACTTCGGAGAAAGTTCTTTTTGCATGGCGGGCAGCGAGGCCGGGTGCCCCACCCTTTGTGGGTTTCAAAGGGTGGGGGTTTAGATTCATGAACTCCCCTGAAGCGTTGAGATAGGCAGGAATGCACGCCCGAAAATCCCCACCCTTGCATAAATCGCAAGGGTGGGGCACCCGGCACCCAAAAAGTTCTCCGTGTTACCTCTCGAAAACCCTGAATTGACAACACAATTTCACAAGCATACGATTCCCTTCAGTTTCAAACGCTTACCCGGCAACTGAAGGAGATCGGTCCCATGAACAAAAAACTATTTTACGTGGCGACATTCATGATTGGCGCCGTTGCTTTACTGGCAGACTCGCGCCCCGGACATAGCGCCGGCAAGGCTGCCGCGGCGGTTGCGATCAAAGGCGCTGACATCGGCGGTGTGGTCACCAGCGCGAACGGGCCGGAAGCGGGCGTCTGGGTAATCGCTGAAACGAAGAACCTGCCCACAGGGTTCCGCAAAATCGTGGTAACCGACGATCAGGGGCGCTACCTCATCCCCGATCTACCGAAAGCGAATTATCAGGTGTGGGTGCGCGGCTATGGCCTGGTGGATTCGTCAAAGGTGCAGGGCGCGCCCGGAAAGCTGCTGAATCTGGCAGCGGTGGTAGCGCCCAACGCAGCTGCGGCGGCGCAATATTATCCGGCGGCCTACTGGTATTCCATGCTGCACATCCCGCCGAAGAGCGATTTCCCCGGCACTGGCGACAACGGAAACGGTATTTCGGATCGCATCAAGGACCAGGCCAATTGGGTTGAGCTGGTAAAGACCGACGGCTGCCAGTCCTGCCACCAATTGGGAGACAAGGCGACGCGCGAAATTCCCGCGAATCTCGGCGCGTTCGATTCGTCGGTGGCAGCGTGGAATCGGCGCATTCAATCGGGACAAGTTGGCACCGCGATGGTCGCAACGATCTCGCGCCTAGGAAGCAAACGCGCTTTGGAACTCTTCGCAGATTGGACCGATCGCGTCAAAGCCGGTGAACTGCCTCCAGTGCCGCCGCGTCCGCAAGGCGTCGAGCGCAACGTCGTAGTCACCGAATGGGATTGGGCGGAGGCGAAGGACTATTTCCACGACGAAATCGCGACAGATCGAAGAAATCCCAATTCGAACGCAAATGGCTTCGTGTACGGAGTCCACGAAAACAGCACGGACCTGATGACCGTCCTCGATCCGGTTCACAACAAGATGTCCCAAATTCCGATTCCGGTGAATCCCGGCACGCCGCAAGCCGAACCCGCGGAAGTTCTGCAGCCATCAGCCTACTGGGGCAGCGAACCGATCTCCACAGCCAAGGCTACATCGCACAGCCTGATGATGGACGCGCAGGGACGCATCTGGACCGCCGCAGCGACCCGCCCGCAGGCCGATTCGGACTTCTGCAAGCAAGGCAACGCATCGGCCAACGCCTTCCCTCTGACCAGAAGCTCACGCCAAGCCAACGTGTACGATCCGAAAATCAAGCAATGGACGCTGTTCGACTTGTGCTTCGGCACGCAGCACTTGATGTTCGCCGAAGACGCGAGCAGCACGCTCTGGTTCAGCAATCCCGGCGGCGACGTGGTGGGCTGGCTCAACACGAAAATGTACGACGAAACGCATGACGTGCAAAAATCGCAGGGCTGGACAACTCTGGTCCTCGACACCAACGGAAACGGCAAGCGCGACGCGTACACCGAGCCCGACCAACCAACCGACCCCACGAAAGACACGCGCATCAAGGCGGGCTTTTATGCGGTCAGCCCAAATCCGGTGGACGGGTCCATCTGGGGTACGGTCACAGGGTTCCCCGGTAAGATCGTGCGTCTAAACCCCGGTTCCGATCCGGTCAAGACCGCCTTGGCGGAAGTTTACGAACTCCCCTGGAATAATCCAAAAGCACCGGTGCAAGGCTACTCCCCGCGCGGGATGGACGTCGATCGCAACGGCGTGATCTGGACCGTCCTCGCCAGCGGACACCTAGCCAGCTTCGACCGCCGCAAGTGCGCCGGCCCGCTCAACGGACCCAAAGCCACCGGCCAGCAGTGCCCCGAGGGCTGGACGCTATATCGCACGCCAGGCCCAAGCTTTGCAGGCGTCGAATCCATGGGCAGCGCCGATTCGAACTACTACGACTGGGTCGATCAGTTCGATACCTTCGGCATGGGCAAGAATATTCCCATCGCGACAGGCAACGGCAACGACGCGCTGGAAGCCCTCGATCCAGCCACTGGAAAATTCGTGGTATTGCGAGTCCCCTATCCGATGGGCTTCTTCGCCAAAAGCCTCGACGGGCGCATCGACGATCCCAAAGCCGGATGGAAGGGCAAGGGCCTGTGGTCCACCTACGCGACGCGCGCCCCGTGGCATATGGAAGGCGGTAAGGGCACGACAAGTAAAGCAGTGAAATTCCAACTACGCCCCGATCCGTTAGCAGACTAATGCCAATGGATTTTGAACTTACGGGTGCCGCACCCTTGCGCTATTCGTAAGGGTGCGATTCGTAAGACGAACGCGCACCACGGTAATTGCATTCGTCAAGAAAGTGCGTATTCCGTCTGGTCGTAAATCAAATAGAAAAGCGAGTAATCGGTGACATGGCTGTTACATCGACAATGCTTCCCATAGGCACGAAAGCTCCGCAATTTCGTCTTCCCGATCCGTACGGCAAGTTTGTTTCATCCGATGATCTCACCGGCGCGCCCGCCCTGCTAGTCGTATTCATGTGCAACCACTGTCCATACGTGAAGCACATTCGCACGTCTTTCGCGGCATTCGCCAAGGAATATCAGGCGCGCGGCGTGGCCATCGTCGGAATCAATTCCAACGATGTGGCAAATTATCCCGACGACTCGCCCGAGAAAATGGCCGAAGAGATTGTGACGGCGGGTTACACGTTCCCGTACCTTTACGACGAGAGCCAGGAAGTGGCCAAGGCATATCTCGCCGCGTGTACGCCAGACTTTTTTCTTTTCGATCACGAGCAGCGGCTGGTATATCGAGGACAATACGACGACAGCCGTCCGAAGAACAATCTTCCTGTCACTGGAGCGAATTTGCGCTCGGCGCTGGACGCGGTATTGTCTGGACGGCCAGTCGCAGAGGATCAGAAACCAGGTGTGGGATGCGGGATTAAGTGGAAGTAAGTAGCACAGACTTCAGTCTGTGCGCTTTTGGTTTTGGTCCAGGCATCTAAACCAACCCCGCACAGACTGAAGTCTGTGCTACTTGTAAAGCTCCGGAAATTGTTTGCGCAACTGCGCAACCTTCGGCATGTCGTTGATCACGATGTACATGTTGTTGGGATTATTCTCAACGTAGTCCTGATGATAATCCTCCGCCGGATAAAACGCGTCTAGCGCGGAAATTTGAGTAACGATTGGGCGTGGGAACGCCTTGTCTTGATTTAGCTGATCCACATAGGCCAGCGCGATTCGCTTCTGGTCTTCCGACGTATAAAAAATGGCGGAACGGTATTGCGTCCCCACATCGGGTCCCTGCCGGTTGAGCTCTGTCGGATCGTGCGCCACCGAAAAAAGCACCTGCAAAAGCTTGCCGTACGTAATTTGCGAAGGATCGTAGATCACCTCAACGGCTTCAGCGTGGCCCGTCCTGCCGCTGCAAACTTTTTCGTACGTCGCCGTTGCCGCTGTGCCGCCGGAATATCCTGAGGTGGACCGGATCACGCCCTTCAGGTGCGCGAACACCGCCTGGATGCCCCAGAAGCAGCCGCCGGCAAACACCGCAGTCTGCTGTCCCTTTGTCGTTGCAAGAGCGTCGTCCCCTGACGGACTCGGGAGCGAAACTCCCGGGCCGCCCGTGCTGCAACTCGATCCGCGTCCAAACATATTTTCCCCTTTCGCGCAGCCTTCCGGCTTCCAGCCTTTATGATTTCGAATTAATACTTTTCACGCCGGGCGCAGGCGCCGGTGTCACGCCATGGACCACTTCCTTTACCACCTTCGCGGCAAGATCGCCGCTGACCGGGCATTCCGTATCGTTCACCCTGCATTGAGAAAGCGTAAGCCCGCATCCGCAGGTGCAACTCTCGGCGTTCAGACGATGCAGCGCCGCCTTCTTCTGCTCCGGCGTCAGCCCCGATAGATCGACTCCGGGCAACTCGGTGGCGTTCGCGGCATTTTTCAGGAACACCTGGCCGGTATCTTCGAAAGTCTCGATGCGTCCATCGACCGCAATTCCCAGCAGCGCGCGCAGGTCGCGGTTGTAAGAATCCATTGGATACAAGCCGGCGTGTTTTTGCACCACGCGTCCCTGGGTATCGACCACGTACGAAGTCGGCAGCGCGGGCACACCGCCATACGCCGCAATCAATTCCGGCGTGGACATGACAATCGGGTAGTTGATTCCCTGCTGCCTGGTGAACTTCAGAACCTTCTCAGGTGGATCGTCATCTTCCGAAATTCCGATGATCTGCAACCGATCCCCATACTGCTTTTGCAGCGCAATCAGCTCAGGGATTTCCTCGCGGCACGGAGGGCACCAGGTGGCCCAGAAATTTACGAGCACAACCTTCCCGCCCCAATTGGCGTTGGATACCAACTTGCCGGAAAGATCGCGCGCCTGAAACGGAGGCGCCGCTTCCGGATTCTTTACCAGGCGTATGACGGCCGATGAGTTTTTAACCATTCCAGCCGGGGCCTGGTGCGACGTATAGATGGGACCGCTTCGAACCTTCGCCCGCCAGGCGCGAATTCCCACAACGCCTGCCAAAACGGCAGCCACCGCCGCAATCAGTATTAGGATTTTCTTCATAGCGCCATAACCGGTGCCGGGAACCTCAATTATGATCGGACGCAACGGACAACACAAGGTTGCATCCACCCCGGGACGAATGCGCAGAAACTGGTTCAATACGGTGAAGTCCTTTGATTTCTTGCCGATGTCTAGACCATGGGCGGAATCAGGGCAGAACCGAGAACGGCCCTTATTGCACAGGTCCAAGTGTATTGGGAAGAACAGGATGGCCCTCATCAGGAGGTTCGGGCGAGGATGGAAGACACGTCTCCCTCCGGTGCCTGCATTCGATTGAAAATGCCAATCGGCGTAGGAGCAATCGTAAAGATTAAATCTCATCGGGAGGAATTTTCCGGCACTACCCGATATTGCAGGCGAGAAGGCGGCGACTACGTCTTGGGGATTCATCGGAACGTCAAGGTGCAAGACAAGGCCAAAGCCGTTGGGGCAGCTCCAGCACAGGAGATGTCGGTGAGCAAGCCGGCGGCACCTGAACCAGTGCAACACGAACTCGAACCGGCAAAGGGTTCCGGCATCGTTGGCAAAACGGAAACAATTTCGCTGGCAATGGCATTCGTCGCACCGCAAATGCCCATTGCCAGGACCGGCCAAATAAGGGATCTCAACATTCGCACGGCAATTGCCGGGGCCGAAGGTGACGCAACCAGGAAAGCCGATCTTCAGACACCGCATTCGTCGGCAGTCAAAGGAAGGAAAAGTATGCCAACTAAATGGCTCGATATGGCGCTGAATCGCCAAAAGCACGAATCGCCCAATGGAAAAACGAATGGCACTCGACTCCCTGTCGAACGTGCGACAACGGAGGTTGCGCCGGCACAAAAACTTCCATCGACCAAGGAAGCAAAGGAACCGATCAAACTTCTCGGTGATCTACTACCTCTGGAAGATGTTTACCGCTCCGCCGGGATCATGAACCCGCGAATGGGATATAGCATTCGGAAGGTAGTGGAAATGCTGAACAACGATCACATTCGCGGCTTACCGGACGACGCAAAGAGTGCTGCAGTCCTCATGGCGCTGGATGCCGCCGGAATTACGGTTGACGAAATTGTCCGCGATGCACGGAAGCGTCAGGAAGCACTTGAGGTCTACGAGTCCAGTCAGCGGAAGCAATTTGAAGAGCACTGGGCACGAAAAACCGAGGGCAACGTCCTGATTCAGGCGGAATTGGACCGGGTTACGGCACAATCGCTGGAGCGAATTAAACGGAATCTGGATGAGATCGCTGCCGAGAAGGGCGAGTTCGAAAGGTGGCAGGCTATGAAACAGCAGGAAGCAGAACGTATCGCGGAAGCAGTTGCGTTATGCTCGAATCAATCGACACCCGAACCGCCGGGCACTCCTCTTTTGCCGCTTCGGGAAACCAGTGCAGTTGGCAAACCGTCCTAGGACAATTCTTGGGACCCACTCGGAATGCAGGTAGTCCCATTGTTTTCAGTGCGTCATGCTGTAGAGGATGAAATTGATCCCTATGCGATAGGCCAGGGAGGCATCCCGCTCGGGATATTTCGGGCTGTCGGCCCATTCCCAGGCGTCTCCCACGTCCGAGTTATGGCAGATGGCCACCATGATGCGTCCGTCGTTGTCACGAATCGCCCGCCATTTGGGATCTTTGCTATCGGGATTGTAAACGCGGCGTCCCCAGATATACCTGGTTCCGGGAATCTGAAATCGCTCGTTCAAATCGTACATGACGTGAAAAATCTCATCGCCGTCGCTCAACTCTTCGATCGGGCGATCCGGCAAAATCATGCGTATCCCGCGCAGGAAAATCTCCCATTCGCTGTCGCCATGGGAATCGTCGATCATAAGGAAGCCGCCTCTTAGCAGATAATTTCGCATCCGCGCGGCCTGCGCTTCGCTAATGTCCCACCAGCCGGGGTCTTCCACGTAAATCCACGGCCAGTTGAACATCTCTTCGCTGTCGGCGTCGACTACTTGTTCCATGGGGCGGGCATTCAGGCGGGTGAGGCGGCGGACTCCCATCACGAACTGGCGGTCTGCTTTCGGATAGTCTGCCGCCCAGCGCTGGAATCCCCGGTATCCGTAGCCGGCGGGACCATTCCCCAATCTGTAGTGAAGGCGGGCGAAGGCCCACTCGGTTCTGTCTCCTGCATGCGGGGGAAGCGTTGGCGCTACCTCGTCGTCTTCTTCCACCCGCCCTTGAAACGCAAGCAAGGTGCAGCCTACCCCTGAAAGAAGGCCCGCGAGCAGGATGGACCGAAGCAGTTTCATCGTAGGAATCAACCGCAGTTCCCATCATCTCATGAATGAACGGAAGGTTAGAGCGAAGACGTACCTTTGATGGGAGTTGAATGTGAAGGCAATTCAGCAGTCTTGTAGGAGATTCGTTTACGTCTGAGCAACATCAGCCGGAAACGATCCATGTAGAGGTAGATCACCGGAGTCGTATAAAGAGTGAGCATCTGGCTGACCATCAACCCGCCAACGATACTGATTCCCAGCGGCCGGCGCATTTCGGAGCCGGTTCCGGTCGCCAGCGCGAGAGGCAACCCTCCCAGCAGCGCTGCCATGGTCGTCATCATGATGGGCCGGAACCGCAGTAAACATGCCTCGTAAATGGATTCCTCAGGCGATTTCCCGGATCGTTCGGCTTCCACTGCGAAATCAATCATCATGATCGCGTTCTTTTTCACAATGCCAATTAGAAGAACGATTCCAATCAGGGCAATCACGCTCAATTCCGTGTGGAACAGCAGCAAGGCAAGAAGCGCGCCCACGCCCGCCGATGGCAAGGTGGAAAGAATGGTCACCGGATGAACAAAACTTTCGTAAAGCATTCCCAGCACGATGTAAACGATAATCAGCGCTGCCAGAATTAACCAGGGCTGGCTCGCCAAAGAAGACTGGAACGCCAGCGCAGTCCCCTGGAACGTCGGACGAATGTCGGATGGAATACCCAGTTGGAGGACCGCAGCTTCGATGTCCTTCACTGCATCGCCCAGGGCCAAATCGGGTCTGAGGTTAAAGGAAATGGTAACGGCGGGAAATTGGCCTTGATGATTTACCGAGAGCGACGTGGTCTTCATTTCGAAATGCGTGAATGCGCTCACTGGGACTTGCGTTCCATTTGCCGAGCGAACGTAAAGCTGCTGGATGGCATCCGTGCTCTGCTGAAAGCGCGGATCGACCTCCATCACAACGTGATATTGATTCAGTTGCGTAAAAATCGTGGACACCTGACGCTGGCCGAACGCATCGTACAAAGTGTTATCGATCGTCTGGGGTGCAATCCCGAGGCGGGACGCAGTGTCGCGGTCGATAACGAGGGAGGCCTGGAGCCCGCGCGTCTGCTGATCGGAGTTAACGTCGCGTAATCCCGGCAATTGACGAAGTCTGGCCTCGACTCGCGGCGCCCATTCCTGCAAATCGGACAGATTTTCGCTTTCGAGAGTGTATTGATATTGAGCGTTGGTAAATCGGCCACCCACCTGGATGTCCTGATTGGCCTTAAAAAACAGAGTCGCGCCGGGGACAACGGAGAGTTTTCGCCTGAGGCGCGCAATCACTTGATCTGCGGAAATCTTTCGTTCGCTGAGGGGTTTCAGGTCCACATTCACGCGTCCGGTGTTTTCCGCGCCGCCGCCGGTACCGCCGGACATGCTGGCAATCGCAGGGTCAGCCATGACGATATCTGTATATTGCTTTAACTTATCCTGCATGGCTGGAAACGAAAGGTCCTGTGAGCCCAGGATCGAGCCGCCCAACCGGCCCGTATCCTGCTGCGGGAAAAATCCCTTGGGAACAACCACATAGAGGTACACGCTCAAGCAAATCGTCGCACCGGTAAGAATCAACATTAGAGGCTGGTGGCGTAACACCCAACGCAATCCCGCCGCGTAGAAATCCACGCTTGCTTGAAACACTCGTTCGCTGGCGTTGTACAGTTTCCCGCGCTTTTTGCCATGCTCCGATTTGAGAAAATGCGCGCACATCATAGGCGTCGTGGTCAGCGACACACATAAGGACACCGCAATCGAGACGCTCAAGGTGACCGCAAATTCCCGAAACAATCGGCCCACGATGCCGCCCATCAGAAGGATGGGAATGAATACCGCAATCAGAGAAAGACTCATGGACAAAACGGTAAAACCAATCTCCCGCGATCCCTTTAAGGCAGCGTCCATCGGTGAATCGCCCGCTTCCAGATACCGTGTGATGTTTTCTATGACAACAATCGCATCGTCCACCACGAAGCCCGTGCAGATCGCTAGGGCCATCAGCGAAAGATTGTCGATGCTGTAGTGCCATAGGTACATCACGCCGAATGTTCCGATGATCGATAGCGGCACAGCAATGCTGGGAATTACCGTCGCCCAGGCATTGCGCAGGAAAAGAAAAATCACCATCACAACAAGGGCGACAGTCAGCATTAATGTAAATTCAATATCTCGGACGGAGGCTCGAATCGTAACCGTGCGATCGGATGTAATCTGGAGATTAACTGTGGGAGGAATCGACGCCCGCAATTCCGGCAGAATCGCTTTGATGTTATCGACGGTCTTGATGATATTTGCGCCGGGCTGCCGGTTAATTCCCAGGACGACGGCAGGCTTACCATTGGCGTAGCCCGAATTTCGAACGTCTTCGATTCCCTCGGTCACCTTGGCAATGTCGCTGACACGAACGGGGGCCCCGTTCCGATACGCTACGATGAGAGGGGCATATTGCTCCGGCTGAAGCAATTGATCGGTTGCGAATAAGATCCAGCGGTTACCGAGGTCTTCCAAATTTCCCTTGGGAGTGTTTGCATTTGCCGACCGAAGCGCTATCCGGACATCTTCCAGGCCGATACCGTAGTGCGCCAGTGCGTTTGGATTTACGTCGATTCGAACGGCTGGTTTTGCGCCGCCGGAAATTCCGACTTGTCCCACTCCATCCACTTGCGCCAGTTTTTGCGCAAGTATGGAATCGCACAAATCATAGAGGTGACTTCTAGGGATGGTGTCCGACGAGATCGCGATATCCAAAATGTCCGATTCGGCAGGATTAATTCTGCGATACGTCGGCAAGTATGGCAGCCCGGCGGGCAACTGCCCTGCTGCGGCATTGATCCCGGCTTGCACGTCGCGCGAAGCCGCGTTGATGTCTCGATCCAGGTCGAATTGCAGAGTAATGCCCGTGCCACCGAGTTGGCTGCTGGACGTCATCTCCGTAACTCCGGCGATTCGGCCGAATTGACGTTCGAGCGGGGTGGCCACGGACGATGCCATGGTTTCCGGACTTGCCCCTGGCAAGGCTCCGCGAACAAAAATTGTGGGGAAATCCACCTGAGGAAGCGCCCCAACCGGCAGAAAATAAAAGGCGATTGCTCCCGCCATGAGAATGGCCAGGCTCAAAAGTGTGGTTGCTACCGGTCGTCTAATAAATGGCGCCGAAATATGCATCTTGGCTTATACGGCTGTTGCCTGCGATCAGTTATTTCTTCTCTACTCCGTTAGAGGGATAACGGCTACACTTGGGTTTCAAAATACATGATCAATTTACCGGCGGGTGACCTTGCGGCAGCGAACTTCCTCCGCCATCCTGAGCCCCGCCAGGAGGCATGCCCATACCGGGCATATCCGGCATTCCCAACGGCTTGCTTTGCACCACATTCCAATCCGCGCCTTTACGCTCGAGCGTGTACCCGACCTGCATTCCGGTGCTGCCGTCTTTCAGTTGGAATTCGACAACCGCAGTTGCATTGTCTCCATTGATAGAAACCTGCTTCACGACGCGGTTCATGGCGGAAAGATTTAGTCCGCTTACGGCGCTTAGGTGGCGTTCAATGCTCGCGCGGATCGCATCCTGATCGTTTACCGGCTTCTTACATCCTGAGATAAACGCAAATAGCACAATCACCGTACAGATTCCAAACCGTCGGTTCATTTAAATACCTTCTCCTTTTTGTGGCGAGGCATTCTCGCACGATTCCGCGAAAGAAGCGTTTACAAAGTTATTCCTGGGCGCGATTTATAGGGTCGCCTCTGGTAAAGTCTTAGGGCGCCGGGTATGGACAAACAACAATCATTGCCGAGAATTGCCTTTCAGGGTGAACGCGGGGCTTTCAGCGAGGAAGCCGCCGTCAAGCTGCTGGGCGAGGATATCCAGCTTGTTCCCCGCCCGACCTTCGAATCTCTCTATTCGAGCATCCACGATGGGCTTGCCGATAACATTCTCGCGCCTATAGAGAACAGCCTGGCCGGATCGGTCATCCGATCCTACGATTTGCTGATCGCCAGCGGCCTGCATATCCAGGCGGAAGTTGTAATTCCCATAGCACACAACCTGATCGCTGTTCCCGGAGCGAAGTTCGAGGACATTACACAGGTGTCGTCGCATCCGGTCGCGCTGGCGCAGTGCGAACGATTTTTCGCGAGCCACCCTGCAATAAAGCGCGTAGCTGCGGACGATACGGCAGGAAGCGTCAATGACATGATGAAGGTCGGCGACCCAACTAAAGCTACGATTGCAGGCAGGCGCGCCGCAGCGGTTTATGGAGCAACGATACTGAAAGAACATCTTGAAGATCATCTGGAAAATTACACGCGTTTTCTGCTACTCAAGCCATCGGATGAAGTGGCGCCGAATGCCGATAAACTCTCTCTGGTCTTGTACCTGGCGCACAAGCCGGGATCGCTTTGCAAAGTTCTAAATGCGTTCGCGCAGCGCAATTTGAATTTGCTGAAAATCGAGAGCCGACCGATTGCGGGAACTCCATGGAGCTACTGTTTCTACCTGGATTTGCAGGCATCGCTGAAGGATTCAGACACGGTCGCTGCGCTTGAAGAGCTTAAGCAATTCACCGACTCGGTGAAAATTCTTGGCTGCTATCCACAAGCCAGGGTTTAGGGTTATTATTTCTACTGCGGCAAAGCCAATCCCGAAAATCGATTGCGGGCACTGGAAGCAGAGGTCGCAACGGGGCATAATGTCCCGGCTGTTTTCGTTGCGACCGTCCGGGCGGGATATCCGTTAAAGCTGGAAATGCGCAGAAATCTCAGGAGGAAACGTGCAGGTTTATTACGACAAGGATGCGGATTTAAAAAATATTCAGAATAAGAAGATTGCGGTAATCGGTTTTGGCTCGCAGGGACACGCCCACGCCATGAATCTGGCGGATTCGGGCTGCGACGTCGTCGTTGGACTGAAACCTACCAGCGCATCGGTTGCCAAGGCACAAAAAGCGGGGCTGAAGGTATTGCCTGTGCGGCAGGCTGCTGAAGAGTCGGACATTATCATGATCCTGGCTCCGGACGAACTGACGCCGGGCATTTACGAAAGCGAAATCGCGCCGGCGATGCGCGCGGGGAAATATCTTGCCGTCGCGCACGGATTTTCGATTCATTTCGGATTTATCAAACCTCCGGCAGATGTGAATGTATTCATGGTCGCGCCCAAGGGCCCCGGCCATCTGGTGCGCCACCAGTTCTCGCAAGGCGCGGGAGTTCCATGCCTGCTGGCGATTCATCAGGACCCCAGCGGCGACACCAAGAAGATCGGCTTGGCCTACGCCAGCGCCATTGGCGGCGCGTGCGCGGGAGTGATCGAGACAAATTTCCGCGAGGAAACCGAGACGGACCTGTTCGGCGAGCAGTCGGTTCTGTGCGGCGGTCTCACCTCGTTGATTAAGGCCGGATACGAAACACTGGTCGAGGCCGGGTATGCGCCGGAGATGGCCTATTTCGAATGCTGCCACGAGATGAAGCTGATCGTGGACCTGATTTACGAAGGCGGCATTTCGGAAATGCGCTACTCGATTTCCAATACCGCGGAATATGGCGACTTGACGCGTGGGCCGGTCGTCGTCGATGCGGCCACAAAAGAACGCATGAAGGGCATTCTGAAAGACATTCAATCCGGCGATTTCGCCAGGGAGTGGATGAAGGAAGCCGCGGCTGGGAAGCCGAAATTCAACGCACTAGTGGAAGCGGGAAAGAAGCATCCCATCGAAGTGGTCGGCGGAAAATTGCGCGCCATGATGCCGTGGATGAAGAAGAATCGCGTCATTGCCGAAGGGGCGTAAGTGAAAATCCACGATTTAGGGGCGGAGCGCCAGTGCAGGCTCCGCCTCTGAATTTGCTCTTCCGATCGGAATTCAAATCGCACTTCCCTTCTGAAATACGCACACGCACATATTTTTTGGAGGAATCATGGATTCGCGTCTCAGGGAACATAGCCGCATCATTATCGACGGACCTTCGCGCGCTCCTGCGCGCTCCTATTTTCGAGCCGTGGGATTGTCCGACGACGACCTGAAAAAGCCCATGGTCGGGATTGCAAATACCTGGATCGAAACGATGCCGTGCAACTCCCACTTGCGCCGCCTTGCGGAAAAAGTAAAGGAAGGAATCCGCGCGGCGGGCGGCACGCCAATGGAATTCAACACAATCGCCATCAGCGACGGCGAGTCCATGGGCACCGAGGGAATGAAGGCCTCGCTGGTCAGCCGTGAAGTGATCGCCGACTCGATCGAGCTGGTCGGGCGCGGATACATGTTCGATGCGGTCGTCGCGCTGGCCGGATGCGACAAAACGATTCCGGGAACCGCCATGGGCCTGATTCGGTTGAACGTGCCAAGCCTGGTGCTCTATGGCGGATCGATTCAGCCGGGCCGCTTCCAGGGCCGCGATGTGACGATCCAGGATGTGTTCGAAGCGGTCGGGGCGCACTCCGCTGGAAAAATGTCTGACGCGGACCTGAAAGAAATCGAGAGCGTGGCGTGCCCCGGAGCGGGCGCATGCGGGGGACAATTCACAGCGAACACGATGGCGATGGCGCTCGAATTCATCGGGCTTACGCCACTGGGCTTGGGGAACGTACCTGCCACAGATCCGAAAAAGGACGAAGCGGCATATCGTTGCGGCACCCTCGTCATGGAACTGCTTCAGAAAGGCGTAACGCCGCGACAGATTCTGACGCGCAAAGCGTTCGAAAATGCGATTGCATCGGTAGCAGCAACGGGCGGCTCGACCAATGCCGTGCTGCATTTGCTGGCAATGGCCAAAGAAGCAGAAATTGAACTTCACATCGAAGACTTCGATCATATCAGCCAGCGAACTCCTTTGCTGGCGGACATGAAACCATGGGGCAGGTTTACTGCCGTGGATTTGTACAAGGCAGGCGGGATGGCATTACTTGTTAAGCGATTACTTGAAGCGGGATTGCTTCACCAAAATCAGGTTACGACTGGGTTGAAAACACTTGAGGAAGAAGCAGCCGTCGCAATAGAAAAACCAGGACAAGAGGTTGTCAGACCGCTTTCCGACCCCATCAAGACCACCGGCGGACTCATGATCCTGAAAGGAAATCTCGCGCCCGAAGGTTGCGTGCTGAAAACATCCGGTCATGAGAAACCCTATCATCGCGGGCCCGCGCGCGTATTCAATCGGGAAGAAGATGCAATGGACGCGGCGGTGAAAGCGCAAATCAAGAAAGGCGACGTTGTGGTCGTGCGCTATGAAGGCCCACGCGGTGGCCCCGGCATGCGCGAAATGCTCGGGCTGACCGCTGCGCTCGTCGGACAAGGCCTTGGCGAAGACGTAGCGCTACTGACCGACGGTCGCTTCAGCGGAGCGACTCGCGGCCTGATGGCGGGGCATGTCGCGCCCGAAGCCGCGCGCGGCGGAGCGATTGCGATTATCGCTGAGGGAGACTTCATCGTTTTCGATCTCGACGCGCGAAAACTCCAGGTCGAGTTGAGCGACGAGGAGATCAAGGCGCGCCTGGCAAAATGGAAGGCTCCCGCGCCAAATTACAAAACTGGAGTGTTTGCCAAGTATGCCGCGCTGGTGAGTTCCGCTTCCCTGGGGGCAATTACGCGGGCAGACCTGTAAACCCATTTTTTACAATTGCGCTGGTGAAAGGCTGACTCTTCTGTCACGCCGATTTGCGACTGTGATAGATTCCGCCGCCCTGCTCCAGTAGCATGAAATAATGAATTTGCGGGCAAGACTTCGTGCCAGGGAAACTCCTGAAAGCCGCCGTGAAACGCTCATTTATCTAGCGCTTTCGCTGCTCGCTTTCATTCCCTATGCCAATACGTTGCGCGGCGGTTTTGTATATGACGACTATTTCCAGGTCGTCGAGAATCCCTACGTCCATTCGTTCCACTATCTTCCCGAAATGTTCACAACCACCGTCTGGTCCTTCCAGGGCGCGCAAGGTGTTACCAATTATTACCGACCACTGATGACGTTCGGATATCTGCTGACATATCAGATTGCTGGGCCAATTTCCTTCAGCTTTCATCTCGCTAGCATCGTCCTGAATGTCGTGGTCGTACTGCTGGTGTTCAGCCTTGTGCGCAGATTGAGCGGCGAACGAATCGCGCTAGTCTCAGCAGGATTATTCGCCCTCCACCCGCTTCATACCGAATCCGTAGCATGGGTTGCGGGAGTCACCGATCTTGAACTCGCGGTATTTTATCTACTGACATTTATTTTCTATCTGCGCCTTCCGGAAGAGGGAAAAGAAAATCGTTGGCGCGCTGCGATGTGCGTCAGCTTTGTCCTCGCTTTACTCTCCAAAGAACAGGCTATGACGTTGCCCGTGCTTCTGACGTTATATGAGTATTTTTATCGCGAGGACCGTGCAATCACGTCTCTGCGTGAGAAGTTGTCGCGATGCGGGCCGCTCTGGGGAATCGCAGCGGTCTATCTGGTTGCGCGTGGCATCATGCTTGGCGGCCTTGCCAGCATCGTTTCGCGGCCCGGACTGTCCCGGTATGAGGTGGTTCTGTCCGCAATTTCTCTCACTGGGAAATATCTCTGGAAGCTGGCCTGGCCCGGCCATCTTTCCGCGTACTACGTGTTTCATAAAAGCAGCCACATTATGGACAGGAACGTTCTGCTAGGGCTCGCAGGCCTTACGTTCTGCGCGATTCTGTTTGTGATATTGTGGCGGACTGCGCATCTTCTTTCTTTTGCCTTTGTAATGATATTTTTGCCGCTCGGCCCGGTGTTAAACGCGCAATGGATGCCAGCCAGCGTTTTTGCCGAGCGCTACCTGTATTTGCCGTCCATCGGATTCTGCTGGCTCGCAGCCTGCGGCGCCGTCAAACTTTGGAGCGCGGACTCGTCGATCTTCGTCCGCCCATTTTCCCGCGCCGTGCCAGTGCTGCTGATTGTAATTGGCCTTGCGTCTGCGGTGAAAACGGTCAGGCGAAATCGAGATTGGCGAAATGAAGAGGCCCTGTTCCTCAGGACTCTCGAACAAGGCGACGCCAGCCTGATCCGGACAAATCTCGGGGCGTTATATTTCAACAACGGAGACTTCACCGCCGCAGAGCACGAATGGCTGGAATCGCTTGCTGCCGGACCCGACAATGCGTTTGCTTTGGACAATCTCGCACTCCTGCGACAGCGCCAATCCAGGTTTGTTGAATCGCTCGATTATTCCTACCGCGCCCTGCGATCGCGCCCATCGTACATGATGGGGCATCTGAATCTTGCGCAAACGCTGGAACTGATGGACCGTAGTGCCGAGGCCGACTGGCAATATCGTATTGCGACAACAATTTCCCCACTGTCCACGCGGGCGCATAACGAGTACGGAGAGTTTCTCTACAACTCAGAACGGCTTGACGAGGCGCGCGCCGAATTTGAACACTCAGTTGCCGTCGACCCGACTCTGGACGCCTACGACCGTCTGGGCGATATCTATCTGACGATGCGGGATCGCAGGAAGGCTGAACAGGCTTACCGTGGCGCTCTCGGCATGAACACTTTTGATAGTCACGCGCATTTCGCCCTCGGTCAACTGCTGGAAGAGGATGGGCGTCCCGGCGATGCGCTGCGCGAAATCGAGAGCGGACTGCAGACAGATCCGAATGACGCTGCCGCCAAGATGGCGCTGGTCCGGCTGAAGGGCAATTCTCCAGACCCCGCAATTCCCCGCTGAAGATTTTCCAGACAGATTAATACAACTGGAATAAGATACCCGCAAGCACTTCGGAATATTTTCGCAAGATGGTTTGGCAAGAGGAGAAGTTTTTCTGCGCGGTTAACTCCTTATGGAGCGCACGGCATTGTCGATCGTGGAAATCGAGATCCTCGGCACGCTGGTCAAACAGACCGGGACAATCGGCCAGCGAGCTGAACTTGTCCGAACACTGGACCGACATGTTTTTGTCGAACCGGAGCATCGAGTCATCTTCGAATCTATTCGTTCCTTGCTTCCACGTGGCGGATTTTCCGAGGAGCAGCTTGCCGTTCATCTTAATAATCGCGGTTTTCCAGACGTGGACCTGGAAAAATATGTTGCGGCTGGACATGCGAATATCGGAACTGTATTGCAACTAGCTGACCGATTGAACCGTCACAACCAACAACGCACCGATGTGATTAGTAGCGATGGACGGGGAAACTAAATCATGTGCTTAAGAGGCTCGTCGGATCGCGGGTTCGGAACCGTGGGGGTAAGCATTACCCTCATCTTCGCGACCCTTGCTGTACCACTCATTTTATTTCACCGCCCCATTAAGCGATGGATTCGCGAATCGCTCATGCAGAGAGTGACGTCAGCCCATTATCAAATTCAATGCCCGCATGGCGAACTGACACAGGAAGTAATGACGACATTTGTAGCCGAGCGCGAATCGCTATTCGTGGGGCTCGACCGGAAACTCAACGATGCGGCCTCAAACGCGGAACTCACATTAATCTTTGATCCGAATTTTAAAGTGTTGACGCCAGAGGCAGGGAGCGATCCCTATCTGGTAACGGGAACGACCGTTCGAACGGACCTCGATGGGCGCATGCCGATTCTGGACCCGTCGGCTGACGCTGAAGCTTTGTTGAATATCGCATGGGGCAAGGCGGGCAATCGCATGATCGCACATTGGACGGCGCTGTGGTTGGTAGGTGCATCCACAGAAGACGATCTGGGCATGGCAGCTGCTCAGGTAGAGCAAAGGCTGGGGCACAAGAAAGTTGCGGACTTCCTGAACGAATCGACTGATCGCGGAGTTTCCTCCCGGGACATGGCGGCGCTGGGAGCGGCCTGGATCAACGAAATTGCGGAACTCAGCGGACCCGCCGAAGTTCAAAAACTCTACTCCGAACAAATGGACCGGCCCGAAATGACCGATGCAGCAAAGGCTTTGGCCACAAGTTCGACAGAAGTGGAACGCAAGTGGCAAATGTGGATTTACGCCTACCTCGCCGGCATGCCCCCGGCAGATCGCGCAATGACAATGCCTATGGATATGAAAATGGAAACATCCAAATAGCACGTCTCTGCTTGCCGTGCCCCCCACTGACGCCAAATCAATTACAAATTAAGCGCGTCGTACTCACCCCCAAGTTTCTCTTCCGCTTTTACGATTGCAGGGGGATCGATCCGGGAAGCATTCCAGCGGCCCGGGATTTTCAGTCCGCAGGAAGGGCACGCTCCGTCGCGCAGCGCAATCTGCAGCACGTCGTGCCAGGAGCGGCGAATCAAAACCTGGCCGCACCCCGGACAAAACGTGTCAGCCACACCGCTAAGAATATTGCCCTCGTAAACGTAATGAAGCCCTGCGTCGAGCGCAATCCTTCGCGCTTCGTGCAACGTTTCGGGCGGGGTCTTCGGAATGTCGCGTAACTTGAAATCCGGATGGAATGCCGTGAAGTGAAGCGGAACGTCGGGGCCAAGATGCTCCAGAATCCAATCGGCAAGATGGCGGATTTCGTTCGAATCGTCGTTTAAGGTCGGAATAATAAGATTTGTGATCTCAAACCAGACATTCGTTTCCTGCTTCAGCCACATCAGCGTGTCGAGCACAGACTGCAAGTGCGTGAGTGTGACGCGGCCGTAGAATCCCTCCGTGAAAGCCTTCAGGTCCACGTTGGCGGCGTCTACATTGTCATAAATATCGTGGAAAGCCTCGCGAGTAACGTACCCGTTGGTGACCATCACCGTGCGGATTCCCGCCTCTCGCGCCGCGTGGCAGATGTCGATCACATACTCGGCCCAGATCGTTGGTTCGTTATACGTAAACGCGATAGAGGGACAGCTATTCCGAATCGCCAGCGCAACGATGTCTTCCGGGGGAATGTGCGTCGAATGAACCTGGTCGGACTTCGATTTCGAGATGTCCCAGTTCTGGCAAAAAAAGCAGCCCATATTGCAGCCCGCCGTGCCGAGCGAAAATACACGCGTGCCCGGAAGAAAATGATTGAGCGGCTTCTTCTCGATCGGATCGATTTGCAATGCGGCTGGCGAAGCATATCCCAGGCTGTAAAGCTTTCCGCCCTGATTCACGCGTATGAAGCAGAAACCCGATTGGCTTTCACCGATGTGGCAATGCCGCGGGCAGAGATAGCAGTGCACACGGCCACCGGACATGGGCTCCCACCAACGCCCCTCATAGAGCGATTCCGTTTTCTGAAATATTTTTAGTTCCTGCATAACGGTGTGCCGAAGGGGAAATCTCTTCTTCTTAAGCCTGATTCACTCCTCTCACAGTATACACCCAGCCGATGGGAAGGGCTTTTAGGAACGTTCGCCGCGCTGCACGCGCCACCGTTCCGCCGTCCACGAGAGGAAGCGCGCAAACCGCGCCCGTTCCCGCCAAATCAGGCGGAAGAATTCCCCAGGACCCAACGCGTGCATGTCCCCGCCAAAAAATGTTTCGAGGCGCCAGCGAAGATAAGGGCTGGCCCACGGGCGAAGGCGATAGCCCTTGGCCGTGATCCAGTAATAACGCAATCCCGTGAGGAGCACGGCGCTTACTTCCAACCTTCGCGCCGCCGAAGCGATGTGATGTGCGCGACGTGGTGGCGCCCATGCCAGGAATAAAGCCCAAGCATGTTATCCAGCGTCATCGTCCCCAATTCCGGATGCCGCAGGCGACGCGAGAAATCTGCAGGCTGCAACGAGCGCAGCAATATATCCCAACGGTGGTGCAGGGTCTCGATCAGCGTGAGAGAAACGTCCACCGGCGTATCGCGCGAATCCTGAAGATTCGCCCAAAGCGCCTCTTCATAGGGCTTGATGGTCGGTTCGTTTTCTGTGAGCGCAAGCTTGAACCGGATGTAAGAGTTCATGTGGCTGTCTGGAACGTGATGGACTACCTGGCGGACGGTCCAGCCTCTGGGACGATAAGGCGTGTCCAACTGCTGTTGCGAGAGGCCCGAGACAGCATCGCGCAAATGCCTGGGTGTGGCCGCAATTTGATCGATGGCTGTTTCCCGCTCCGCAGGGGAAAGCGAGTCTTTGCGCTCGTATTTGCTGATCGGGTAACTTAGGTCCATCTCGTCCGCCTTTCGCAGGAGCCAATTTCAAATCTGAGATTTCAAATAAGAAAGAAGAGCCGAGGGGGAGGGCTGCGGCTGCAAATTGCTCGTACAGCACCCCGATTGATGACACCCGCTATCGGTCGAAAGGCATTTTACATTAAGAAAAGGGCCGAAGAAACTCTTCGGCCCTTTTTCCATCTTCCAGTGATTCGTTTGCTTGCTGTCGCCTTACGAAATCGCAGAGCAAACCGCTTTGACCTCGGTGTACTGCTCGAGGACTTCGTGCCCCATTTCGCGGCCCCAGCCGGACTGTTTGTATCCCCCGAACGGCAGCGCGGCGTCGAACACGTTGTAGCAATTGATCCAGACCGTTCCCGCGCGGAGCAGGCCGGCGATTCTGTGGGCTTTCTTGATGTCGCGAGTCCACACGCCGGCCGCCAGTCCGTAAACCGAATTATTTGCCTTTGCGGCGATTTCCTCAACATTGCGGAATGGAATTGCCGTGACCACGGGGCCGAAGATTTCTTCTCGCACCACTTTCATTTTTTCGTTGGTGTTGACCAGCACAGTGGGCTTCACGAAGTAGCCTTTCGTCCCCTCACGCGATCCCCCCGTGACGGCTTTTGCACCCTCCGAAATTCCCGACTCGAGATAGCCGCAAACGCGCTTCAGTTGTTCTTCGGAGACCAGCGGGCCCATTTCGCTTGTTGGGTCCATCCCGGGCCCCACGCGAATGTCGCTGGCGATTTTTGCGACGCCTTCCACCACTTTGTCGAAAATGTCGTGCTCGACGTAGAGCCGCGACCCGGCGCAGCAGCATTGCCCGTGATTGAAGAAAATAGCGTCGGCTGCTCCACCGATGGCGGTGTCCACTTCAGAGTCCCCGAGCACCACATTCGGGGATTTTCCGCCCAGTTCGAGTGAAACTTTCTTCAGATTCCCCGCCGCGGCTTGCACGATAAGCTTGCCGACCTCGGTCGATCCCGTGAATGCGACTTTATCGACATCGGGATGCGCCGCCAGCGCGGCTCCCGCTGTTTCCCCGTAACCCGGGACGATATTCACCACGCCGTCGGGAATGCCCGCTTCCTGGATCAGTTGACCAAGCAGCAGAGCGGTCAGCGGGGTTTGCTCCGCCGGCTTCAGCACCACGGTGCAGCCCGTGGCCAGCGCAGGCCCAAGCTTCCAAGCGGCCATTAACAGCGGGAAATTCCAGGGAATAATCTGGGCAACCACTCCGATCGGCTCACGAACCGTATAGGCCAGAAATTGCGTTTGCCGCCCACCGGATGAAATCGGAATAGTATTTCCTTCGATCTTGGTTGCCCATCCGGCCATGTAGCGGAACAGATCGGCAGCCAGGGGTACATCCGCAACGCGGGCGATCGTCAGCGGTTTCCCGTTATCGAGCGATTCGAGTTGTGCAAATTCCTCGAGGTGCTTTTCGATCAAATCGCCGAGCTTCCAGATCATGCGGCCGCGCTCGGATGGCGTAATCTTGGACCACGGCCCATTGTCAAATGCTTCGCGGGCCGCCTTTACGGCGCGATCGACGTCCTCTTTGTCACCTTCCGCAACCCGGGACAGGACGTCGCCTGTGGCGGGATTGTAAGTGGGAAAAGTCTTGCCGGATGCCGCTTCCACCCACTTGCCGTTTATTAGAATTTTTTGTGTCATCGCAATAAAGCTGGAAACATTCTGGTCGAGCAGCGGCGCGGATGCTGTAGTTGCCATGATGTGTTCTCCTTCTGAGCGTTTCGATTCAGCGGCGCGTTCCTGCGAAGCGCCGCTGTAACCACAAATGACCAGGGGGTGATGGGGCGAGGTTCAAATTACTCCCCTTACGCACAAAATACAAGAAAATCAACATACGGTATGAGCCAGCTCTAGGCTCCAATGAGAGGGAAAACACAGGGGAAGCATATGAAGATTGTGCTGAATCCATCAGCCACTTATTGCTCTTCTACGCCACGCGAACTCTTTCAGATTTGCGCAATCCTCTCAGCAACATATGAAATTTGTCCGGAGTTGTCGGCCGCGGTTGCTGTTGAGCTTGAGGGTCCGACTTTGCAATCTCTTCTAAACGGGCTTGGTGCGCTTCTGCCAAGAAGAGCAAGCATTCGAACTCGATGTCGTATTGGATAGCAAAGGACGACTGGGCTGGCTTCGAGAGCATGAGACCTCCTCGTTTCGCCTGATCTAACCCAAAACAAACCGAAAAGTTGCCTGCTTGTAACATAACTATCGCCCAAAAGATAGTGGGCCAGTCTTTCGGCTGGCCCCCTCGTCGTTTCCTACGGAACAGACGTCACTTCGCCATTGGATCGGGGCGGATTTGGAAGGGTATCTGCAGACTGGGCATATCTACCGCGCTGTCCGTCACTTACGAACCCCTGGGCTCGTTGGTCGCCCACACCCCTCCAACCTACTTTGAGGCCATAGATAGGCCCGTCGGGGAACCGCTAGGAGAAGCCTGAGGGAATCCGCATGCTTAAGCTCACCCAAGGTTTGCTGTCCTGCAAGATCGTGATGAGCAAATCGGAGTTGGGCCCGCCAGGGGCACGATTGCCCCAAGGCCAATCTCAATGAATTTATCCAATCAAATGGTAATGGTTAAGTCTGGATGATTCGTCCGACGTCTTCTTAGTTGGAACGGTTTCTTCCCTATTCCCAGCCTAGTCTTAGGCTCCCACGTAATCGTGATCTCCGTCACACCGACATGTGCCAGACGACACTGAGGCATTTCCTGTGCCGAGGCAGAATGCCTCTTGTTGAGGATGGACCGATGGACAGCAAATCTGACACGGCTTCATGATTTACAACCCAGTGCCGATCTTCCTCAAAAGGAGCGCCAATGGAATTCAACAAAGAGGAAATGATCAACAAGCTGAAGTTCGAAATCGAGCTGATTGAAAAAGGGCGATACTACCCGTCCGTTAGAGATCGGCAACACGAGCCCGAAATCTTTCGGGACAGCATTTCTTGTCCCAATGAAGGACTCGAAACCAAGGAGTTTCCTTGTTCCTCGTGCTACTTAAGCGCCTTTCTTCCGCCCGAGTTGCGCGATACGAAGGGAAATGCCTGCCATCAGATTTCCCTGAATGATAAGGGCGTGACGATCGAGTCGCTCAAGACCGCCGACGATCCTTATAAGCTTCAGCAATCGGTTCTCGTGTGGCTGAAAAATACAGTCGCGAAGCTGGAAAGCGAGGTCGCGCAGAAGGTTGCCACGGCCAGCTAGATTGGACAGAAGAGATTGGATTGCAAAGCAAGAGCTTCAACCGAAGCGAGGCGGCCATGAGCACTGCACCCATTAGAAGAGAGAATAATCCTGCAATGTCGGCTTCTGTTCATTCCACTGCTGCTACCGTATTCCCGCGTAACATCCTGTTCGCCACCGATTTTTCCCGCCAATCTAACCTGGCCTTGCGATACGCGCTCCCGATTGCGCGCAAGTACAATTCAAAAGTCTTCGCAGCGCACATCGCTCCTGAAATCGTGGGTTTGCCGGAATCCGCGCGCGAAGGCCTCCGCGCGCTGGGTTATAAACCGAAAGCCGAGTTCCACGATGAATTTGAAAAATTAGAGAAGGACTTGTCTGGCATCCCGCACGAAATGCGAACTCAGAAAGGAGATGTTTGGTCCGAATTGTCCGCAATCGTTGAAAAGGAACACATCGATTTAATCGTCGCAGGAACGCATGGCCGCAGCGGCGTCGGCAAGCTACTTCTGGGATCGGTCGCTGAGAAGATCTTCCGGCGAGCCCCCTGCCCGGTTCTCACGGTAGGCCCTGCGGTTTCCGGGGAAACGGACAGCATTGTCGATCTGCACGAGATTCTTTTCGCGACCGATCTCAGTGACGCCTCGATGGCCGCCCTTCCGCATGCGGTTTCGTTAGCCCAGGAAAATCATGCGCGCCTTTACATCCTGCATACCCTGGAAAGCCCGGCAACGCCGGAAGAGGAGGATGCGTTAAAGGTACAGCTAGGCAAAATCGTTCCCGATGATGCCAACCTCATCAGCCAACCCAAAGTCTTTGTGGATTATGGGCATCCTGCCGACCGCATACTTGCCGTCGCTGAGGAATTGGCTATCGATTTGATCGTCTTGGGGGTGAGGCGCACGCCGGTAATTTTTGAAGCCGCGGCGCATCTTCCGGTGGCAACAGCTTACAAAGTTATTACTCAAGCGATCTGCCCGGTGCTAACCGTGCGGGAATAGGAGGGCAAATAAAACGCCGCATGAATTTTGTATCTGACAGGCTGTTGAGCGCTTATTGGGGCAGGGGGCGAACCCAGATACGACTAGTCGCCGGCTTCCCGAGGTGAATTATGCGTTTCCCGATCGCTAGCGTCATCGTTTCGTCATATTCGCGGTTGCGGATTCGTGCGCGCGCTCCGGGATGAATCTCCAGCCCGGAAAGAAATTTGAGGAACTCAGGATCTTTTTCGTAAACGCAAAGGACTTCTACAGTCTGCCCAGCCGATACATCCGATAGCGACACAGCACCATGTTTGCGTCGTAGTTTTGCCAGGCCCCCTTGGAGCGGAACTCCATGCGGGCAAAAGCCTTCGGCGCCGAATCTCGCTAGTAACAATTTTTCCACTTCCGGCGAAATGCCGTGCTCCAGACGCTCGGCTTCATCGTGGGCACGCGTCCAATCGAGGCCGATCACTTCTGTGAGGAGTTTTTCCGCAAGCTGGTGCCGCATCGCCAGGCGATCCGCGACGCTGCTGCCTTTGCGCGTGAGGGCAATCCGCCCGTCGCGACCCACATGGAGATATCCGTCACGCGTCATGCGTTTTAGCGCAGCGGTTACGGCAGGAGGAGTGACGTGTAATTCCTCAGCCAATCTGGCGCTAATGGGTTCCTGATCCTCCTGAAGCATCTCCCAAATGGCCTTCAGGTAATCTTCACGCGAAGCACTGGTTTTTTCGCGCGGCATGAATCTCCTTATCCTGGCAAATAATATCGATCAGCGAGCCTTCACTCTATCACGCAAACGCTCCGCCAGGTCTTCGACACGCTGCTCAATCTGATCGCGAATCGCGCGATAGACAACCAGGTTATATCCGTAGGGATCGCCCACAGTCCAATCTTCCACCGGCGTCGATGGCTTGCCGAAAACCACCTCATCGGACCTTCCCGTCATGTTGATGACCAGGTCCGCAGCGGCCATATCCTCCGAACGCAGCGGCTTGGAATGCTGCCCGTCTGTCGAAATACCGCGCTCGGCGAGGACTTTTATGGTCGTGGATGGAATTTCTCCGAAAGGAACCAACCCCGCGCTGGATGCTTCGATTACGTCCGCCGCAACCTGTTTAGCAATCGCCTCAGCGATCTGACTCCGGCAGGCATTGCCGACACACAGGAAAAGAACTTTGGTGCGGGCCACAGTGCTCCCCTTCTAGTTCTCCCTTAAACGACGAGCATAATCATCCGCAGGCTAATCGGCTCACAGTTTCCTGCCGGAACCTGCAAGCTTCAACATTGGATCATTTTCCGAAGCAGTTCCCGCGGCTCCTGATGCCAAGCGCACAAAATATCTATGCACGGTCGAATCGCTAGTAAGCTCCGGATGAAAAGTTGAAATTAGAATGCGATCTTGGCGAAGCAGCACAGGCTTGCCCTCAGACACAGCGAGGACTTGCACTCCCGGCCCGGAGCGTTCAATGATCGGGGCGCGAATGAACACCATCTCGATGGGCGACTCGGAAAGGCTGGTAATTTCGTGGCGAACTTCGCTGGCAAGCTGCCTTCCGTAACCGTTGCGCATTACTGTGATATCGGCAAGGCCCAGCGACGGTTGCGCGGGATTGCGAACTTCCCGCGCCAGCAGGATGGCCCCGGCGCAGGTGCCGAAGATTGCGCCGCCACCGGCAGCGTGCTCGTTCAAGGTCTTGTCGAGCCCTTCTTCGACAAGAAAGTTCCATTGCGTGGTGCTTTCCCCGCCCGGCAGGATTACGCCATCGACTCCATCCATGTCGCGCGGCGTGCGCACAAACGCGTACTCGACGCCCATTCGTGCAAGCGTCGCGGCGTGCGCTTCAAAATCACCCTGCACCGCGAGTATGCCAACTTTCATATACTATTCCCGCTGCAAATTCAGCTACCATCCACGCGTCTGCAGCAAGTCCTTCTCCTCAATTTGGCGGATGTCGAGGCCCTTCATCGCTTCACCCAATTCCTCGGAGGCCTCGAGCACAACTTTTGCGTCCTGATAGTGGGTTGTCGCCTTCACAATAGCTTTCGCGCGTTTTTCCGGATCACTGGATTTGAAAATTCCTGACCCGACAAAAACCGATTCCGCCCCGAGGAAACGAACGAGCGCGGCGTCGGCAGGCGTGGCGATTCCTCCGGCGGAAAAGTTCGGCACAGGAAGTTTGCCGCTGTGCGCGATCTCGTGGACCAAATCCAGTGGCGCGCCCAGGTCCTTCGCCGCACGCATCAGTTCGTCTCCACGCAGCGTTGTCAGCCGTTTCATTTCGCCAACAATCGTTAGCATATGACGCACAGCTTCGACAACATTGCCCGAACCGGCTTCCCCCTTGGTTCGAATCATCGCCGCACCTTCGGCAATCCGCCGCAGTGCTTCGCCTAGATTGCGCGCGCCACAGACGAACGGCACCTTAAAGTCGTGCTTCCAGACGTGATTTTCCTCGTCGGCCGGCGTCAGGACTTCACTCTCATCAATGAAGTCAACCTCCAGAGCTTCGAGCACAGCAGCTTCCGCGAAATGCCCGATGCGCACCTTGGCCATCACCGGGATACTAACCGTATTCATAATTTCGCGGATGATTTTCGGCGACGCCATGCGCGCCACTCCGCCTTCCTTGCGAATGTCAGACGGCACACGCTCCAGCGCCATCACCGCGCATGCTCCGGCATCTTCGGCAATGCGCGCCTGCTCCGCATTGGTGACGTCCATAATGACGCCGCCCTTGAGCATCTCGGCCAGGCCAACCTTTACCCGCCACTGGTCGTTCGAATAATCTCCGTTGCTGCTTCCCTGCGTTGCTGTCATACGCCTCTCCTGATTCACTTTCCTTTTGTAAATTCGGCTGCGGACCTTCTTATTATAGAGATTCCCACATCCCGAATTCCAAACATCAATCCCGGCGAAACACCCCGCCATGAGGAACCCTTATTGTAACGCACCGTTTGTCAAAAGTTGGCATGCTCTGAAAACAGGGTCGTTGTCCAGCTTCTGATAAGCCTACTTCACAGATGGAATGAGAAACGAGATTATCGAAACCTGCGATTCAATAGCTAAACACCCTCCGCTAAGACATCTCTTTCGGTACAATACCCACTCGACGGTCATTTGAGGTTCCGTGTGCTTCCAACTTCGCAAGAATTGCCTCTCCTTCGAAACAAGGGCAGGGCTGTCCTTTTCTGGTGTTTGCCTTGTTTGCTGGGTTTCCTCCTCTTCCTTTTTTCATTTCCGATAGGCCGCCAGATTCCATTCTGGCCTCACCCGACAATCGTCGAGATTTTCTTCCTGTGGTTTCTTTTTGTCACACCAATCACTACTGTAATTGCATTCGTGGTGTTTATGAAACGGAGACGACAGGATGGCATTGCTAGACTCACCAGATTGCTGACATGGGCTACAATAATTCTCAACTTGTTAGTGAATGCACTTATGCTGGTTGGCCTATGGGCTGCTATTTATTATTAGGACCGGGAATTGGATTCCGCCTCAGAAACTAGATTACCGGAAGCTGACCCACTATCAAAAAATGATTTTTCACTCTGGATAGACACTCTGCCCGAATGTCCATGGTAAGCTCCCCTATCGAACGGGTGGAACATGATCAGATTGCGCACAATGGCTATGTTGGTCGCGTTCGAACTGCTGGCAGGCGGTCCGATACGCGCCCAGACCTCTACAGACGCTGCTATAAAACAGAAAGCCATCGCCGATTTGAAAATGATGGCAGAAGCCGGCGATTCGAAATCACAGGTCCAATTGGGCCTGGCCTACGTCACTGGCGACGGGGTTCACAAAGACGATACCGAAGGCGTGAAATGGCTGCGCAAAGCCGCCGATCAGGACAACATGATCGCCGAGCGGTACCTGGCCGAGATGTATTTTAAGGGCCGAGGCGTCGAGGCAAGTACCACGGAGGCCGCTAGATGGCTGCGTATGGCGGCGGAACAGGGCGACGCGCAAAGCCAGCACAACCTCGCTGCGCTCTACACGCAAGGCGAAGGCGTACCCCGGAACCAGAAAGAAGCCGCAAATTGGATGCGCAAATCTGCCGATCAGGGCTTGGCGGCCGCGCAGTTAGGCCTTGGAATTTTTTATGAAAATGGCGAAGGCGTCCCGGAAGATCCCGCTGAAGCAGCCCGATGGTATCGAAAAGCCGTCGAGCAGAATTACCCGGACGCCATGAACGATCTCGCCTTGCTGCTCGCTACCGCCAGAAGCTCAACTCTCCGCAACCCCGAAGAGGCCATCGCCCTGGCGACCAGAGCTGTCGCCGCAGGAAACAATCCAGACTATCTCGACACGCTGGCCGCGGCGTATTTCGCGGCGGGACAGACCGACAAGGCGATTGAAACAGAGGGAAAGGCGCTGCAAAGGGCGCCGGAAAATGACACTTACAAGAAGGCAATGGAAAAATATCTGGGTGCGGCGCACGGAAACCACTGAATTAGCCTCTAAGCATTTAGTCTCAAATGATCTGCTGCTAACCCGCACTCTCCCCTAACTTCTGCAAATGCAACTGCATATCGTGGGAGCATCGCTAATGTGTAAGACTCGGCTCAAGGATTTCACGGACGTGCTGCAGCAGTTTTGCGCGCGCGACAGGTTTTTGTAGCAAGGTGGCACCTGCAGGAAGAATCCCGTTTCGAATACCAAAACTGCCACCGTACCCTGATACATACAGAATCCGAAGGTCCGGTCGAATTGAGGATAATCTACCTGCTAATGTTGGTCCATTTATTCCTGGCAGCACCACATCAGCGAGTAGAAGGTGAATAGGCCCCTTATGCTGCCCCGCCAGGTCGAGGGCTTGCGCACCGCTTCCGGCCTCGATCACCGTGTACCCCCCATGCTCGAGGAATTCCCGAGTTAGCGCCCGGAGAATTGGATCATCTTCAACTAACAGAATGGTCTCCGTCCCCCGCTTGGGAGCCGGATCATCATGAGACATCCGAATCGGTTGGCGCTCACCCACGCGCGGCAGATAAATCTTGAAAACCGCACCCTGTCCCGCCTCACTGTAAACCCAAATGTACCCGCCGCTCTGTTTCACAATCCCATAAACGGTAGAAAGTCCCAGGCCCGTGCCCTTACCGGACTCTTTCGTAGTATAGAAAGGTTCAAAAATGTGCGCCTTGGTCGCCTCGTCCATCCCGGTACCGGTATCAGTCACCGTCAGAACAACGTAGGAGCCTTTCTCGATAGCTATCGGATGGCGAAGAGCATATTCATCTCCTAATTCGGCGTTCTTCGTTTCGATTAGTATTGCCCCCCCGTCAGGCATTGCGTCCCTCGCGTTCACCGCAAGATTCATAATTATTTGCTGGATCTGTCCTGGGTCGGCTTTCAACAAGCCCAATGCGGGATCCAGTGAAGTTCGCAGAACGATATCCTCGCCGATGAGTCGCCTGAGCATCTTTTCCGTTTCAGACACCAATTCGTTTAGATTAAACACACTAGGCTCGAGGACTTGCTGACGACTATAGGCGAGGAGCTGACGGGTCAGTGAAGCTGCACGGCCGGCGGCATTCTTGATTTGCTCGCATTGGTGGCGCATTCGATCATCCGAACTGACGCCGTCAAGAAGAAGCTCACTATTGCCTATAATTACTGAGAGTAAATTATTGAAATCATGCGCGACGCCGCTAGAGAGCCGTCCTACAGCTTCCATCTTCTGTGCATGGAGTAGTTGCTCTTTGGTTTTTCGCAGAGCTTCCGCCGCTCGCTCCCGCTCATTCATCACCTCTAATTCCTTATTTGCCACCTCGAGCTGGGCATTTCGTTCTGCCACCTGACGTTCCAATTCTGCATTTAGCCGCCTGGTTTCTTCCGCTTGTTTCCGCTCAGTAAGATCCCGCACCGCTCCGTAAACCACAATTCCATCCTCGGTTTCGATTGGGCTGAGGGAAATGTCCGCAGGAAATTCGCTGCCGTCTTTCTTTAGGCCAAATAGTTCGATGCCATGCCCCATCGGGCGGACCTTAGGACCGGCAAAGAACTTCTCCCTCTGCCCCTGATGTTGGCCTCGAAATCTTTTGGGAAGCAACACCTCAACCGGATGATCGATCAACTCCTCCCGGCGATAGCCGAACAGTTTCTCAGTCTGCGAATTTACCAGAATAATTTGACCGCGGGAGTTGACCACGATTATCGCGTCGGGGGCTGCCTCCAAGAGGTCGCGAAAAGAACCCTTCATACCAGCAGTATGTCATACAAATAAATATGGAATACGCTTCATACCCCTATCCGTTAATATCAATGTAACTCAATAAGAAGACAGGTGCGGGTACGCCTCTTTAGGGATAGTAAACGGGAAGTGCGTTTTCGCTATATTTCGATAGGCCTGGGAGGCTGGTGACAATTATTGGTCGACTTTCGGCCTGCTGGAAGGTGCTACGGACTAACTCAAAATCAGTAGCCATTGTGGGACAATTGTCCCAGAACTCGGAGGTCAACCAATTAAGTCCCACGGAACTGCTATTCATGGAAGTTCGAGGTTAGAATCCCGGGCTAAAATCTTTGTATCTTACTTGCTGGACGCGCTCTGCCCCAGCTTGCGCAAGCGTTCCTGCAGCTTGCGACGCAGCACGGCAGGCGTATTGGGGTTGAATGCAACGAGATACCACAACGGCTGGCTACGATCGCGGGAAAGCGCGGCCAGGGTGGCGGCGTCGGCATTCGGATGCCGCGCGACATTCTCGCGTATCGCGGCGTAGGGGTGCTTGGCCAGGCGGCCCAGCGTTTTCGAAGTCACTTTGGGGTGCTCGCTGATCAGGCGCAGTAAGTAGAAATCCGATTGCGGCGCCTCGCGCTCCAGCTTGTCCAGCATTTCGGCCTTTGAATCGGCGTTCAGGACGAGTCCGACCTTCTCGTCCCACGAAGGGTTAATGTGGTTCAGTTCCTTGGTGCGTTCGTGGATCAACTCTTCGATTACCCGGCGCTCTTGGTTCAAGCGCACTTGCGGGACCTGCGTAGTTTCCAGCGAATCCAGCACGCGCAGCAGGTGCTGCCGTTCCCCAAAAACGATTTGCGTGGTGCGCGGCGTCGAGCCCTTGGTCTCCGTCTGCACCAGATCGGAACGTCTCATCGCTACCTCACTCAGTAAAATGGAGTTCGCTTCCCAGATATGCCAGCTCATCGTCTTGGATGTAGAGACCCCTTGAATCGAGTGGCACACCGGCTTCCATCTGCCGCTTTAGCCATCGTCCGGATATGTCTATCTTTTGCTCGCGCGACAAGCGGCGCCGACCATCTTCAAAACGCGCCAGGCTCGCGCCTGAAATTCCAACCACGGCCTCTTCTCCATTGATTCGAAAGAAGAACAGTTCAGGCCGATCCCCCTGTGCTAAAAAACCCGACCGGACAAATTCAACTTGCTTTCGGATACCATCGGGCCCCGCCACCTCGAACCTCTCGTACTGTGGCTCTGAAGTCATCATGGATTATCGGACTCAGCCTCCGAGGAGTAAAGATTTCCGAACCGTTAAGGTTCCAGACGCGCAACACGATTTTACCGTACCGGCAACCAGTGTGCGGCGATCCGGGTTTGCACAGGATACGATATGCGCGTACTTTGGATGAATGTGTATCACATATTGCCGCAGGCAGGAGCCTTCTAATGTCCGCTTTTGAAGATCACAAGGATGAGATCGAACACTACGAACAGATGCTGGGCACCCACCGCGGCCGCCTCGCAGTGACGCTCGACCGCGTTACCAACGCCATGGTGCTGGTAGGACAGCACGGCGTCTATTGCCACAGCCTCCGCGATCCCGCGAAACCGACCATGGACATTCAAATCATTACCGAAGAACTCCGCAAAGCCAAAGAGCTGATTCAGAGCGTCATGGAAAATCTGCGCGAGGAACGCGAGAACCGGCTGCGGGCTAATTAACGGGTCAACCGCGAAGGATGGCTACGGTGTTCACTGAGGCACAGATGGGAACAGAATGAGATGAGTTAAACTCATTACTTCCCTACCAAAAATGGGTTCGAATCTCGCGCCTCGCCAATCGTTGTCGAGGGACCGTGACCCGGGAATACAATCGTATCGTCAGGTAGCGCGAGCACCTTCCCCTTCAAGGAATGGATGATCGCATCGAACGAACCTCCCCACAGGTCGGTGCGCCCGATGCTTCCGGCAAACAAAGTGTCTCCGGCAAATAACCTGCCTGGTTCTCGTTCGGTCGATTTTGCGGCCAAAGCAATAGCGCGGTCCTGGGGAATAGCCGAGGGCATATAGAGACAGACGCTTCCTTGCGTATGACCCGGTGTGTGCAACACATGCGCCTGAAAGCGTCCCCATCGGATGGAATCGCCCTCGCGCAGCAGTTCATCGACTTCAACCTTTTCTGGAGCCTTTATCCCCAGCCAGGCAGCCTGAATATCGAGTGCCCGGTAAAGTTCAAGATCGTCAGGATGGATGCGCACCGGCGCACCGGTCGCATCATGCAGGCGGCGCAACCCCCCGACGTGATCGATGTGCGTATGCGTGATGATGATCGCGGAAACTCGCAACTTGTAACGTTGAATGATGCTCAGAATCTGCTCGGCATCGGCGCCCGGATCGATGACCACAGCATCGAGTGTTTTCGGGTCGCCGATGATGTGGCAATTGCACTGCAACATCCCGACGGGAAGAATTTCGTGAATGAAATTTGCCGTCTTTGGCATGGGGCTCAATATGGCTCCGGACTATTCATATCGCAGCGCTTCGATCGGATCGAGGCTGGCGGCTTTCCTTGCCGGGTAATATCCGAAGAAAACGCCGACACAGGCGGAAAACCCGAAGGCAATAAAAATCGCGGAAACGGGGATTGCCGTGGGCCATTCGAGAATCCGGGAAATCAGAACGGAACCGAGCAGCCCAAAAACCAGCCCGAAAGCCCCGCCCAGCATGCTCATCACGACCGCCTCGCTTAAAAACTGCATCCTCACGTCCTGCTCGCTGGCTCCTACAGCCATGCGCACACCGATTTCCCGGGTGCGCTCGGTGACTGATACCAACATGATATTCATGATTCCGATGCCGCCCACCACCAGCGCAATGGACGCGATGCTGGCCAGCAGGAGCTCCATCATCCGCGCGGAATCGGCCATGGTATTGGCAATTTCCACCGGGTGGCGAATATTGAAGTCATCGTCCTGCCCAGGAGCAATGTGATGGCGTTCGCGCAGCAACTCCCCGATCTGTTTTTCAGCCGCGGGAATCGCATCAGGTGTGGATGCGGAGGCCCATATATCGTCGAGCCAGCTGATGCCTTTGATTTTCTTCTGTACGGTAGTGTACGGCATCAAAATCATGTCGTCCTGATCCTGGCCCACCGCGGACTGCCCTTTGGGCTCCAGGATACCGATCACTTTGCAGGGCTGATTGGAAACGCGGATGGTCTGTCCAATGGGATCATCGTTGAGGAACAGGATGTTGGAAACGGTCAGGCCCAGAACGCATACATTGTCAGAGCGATCGATTTCTTCCTGCCCGAAAAACGTTCCCCGCTCGACAGCCAATTTCTTCACAAAAAGATAGTCCGGTGAAATGCCCCTCATTTGCGTGTACCAGTTCTGGTTACCGAAAACCACTTGCGCGCGGCCATCGACGTTTGGCGTAACATGCGAAACCATCGGAACCTGTTCGTCAATCGCTTTGACATCCTCCAGCGTGAGTGATTTTGTGGCCCCGTTTCCGGTGCGAACGCCACTCACGTTTCGGCCGCCGGCTTCAATCCAGACCATATTGGCGCCCATATTCTCAATTGCAGTTTCGATTTTCTGCGTTGCCCCTTCCCCGATGGCCACTGTGCAGATGACCGCAGCAACTCCGATGACCACACCGAGCATGGTCAGCGCAGTCCTCATCTTGTTGCGTCCGAGGGCGCGCATGGCCATCCGCAAGGTTGAAGTTAATTCCACAATTCCCTCCGGCTGCAGGACCGCGACGGTGCGACGTAATCTCCGATAGGAAAGACCAGAGTTGCGCCATGCACAGACTCACTTCCCGACAATATACACCGATTTTATAGGTTTCGAAGGCAAGGTGTTGCCGGAGTGGAACTACGCGAAATCGGGCGTTCTGATAAGATGAATTTGAGTTTACGGAGATTATGGCGCTGCCCATGCCGCTCGAAAGTCCACTTCTGGATCTGCACAAATCCTCGGGCGCAGAGATCGGCGAATATTTTGGCACGCTGCTGCCCGCTAGGTTCAGCGATTTTAAAGCCGAATATGAGGCTGTTCGCCACACCGTGGCCGTCGTGGACACAAACTTTCGCGCCATCTTTTCTCTTGCCGGGCCCGACCGGCAGCGTTATCTGAACGCGATTCTCACCTCGAATGTTCGCGACCTGAAAACGGGGCAAGGAACGATCGGCCTGTTGCTAACTCCTCAGGGACACATTCTAGCTGAAATCGAAACCCTGGCCGGCGAAGATAAAATTCTGGCGGTTTCCCATGCAATGGTCCGCGAGCGCACTTTCGCCACTCTCGACAAGTTCATAATCATGGATGACGTGACGCTGGAAGACGTGACTGCCTCGATGGGAACACTCGATCTTGTGGGTCCACGCGCCGACGAACTCATTTCTAAATTTGCTCGAGTGGATATTTCGGCGATGCCGGAGTTCGCCCATGTCGAGGCAAAGCTGGGAGCAATTCCCTGTCGCATCGTTCGACACACTTTCACGGAACATCCGGCGGCAATGTTGGTTGTCGCGCGCGAACAACTCATTCCACTTTGGAAGGAACTCGAAGCGCGTGTTCGCTCGCATGGGGGCGTCCCAGCGGGTATGGAAGCGCTCAATTCGGTTCGCTTGGAATCTGGAATCGCGTGGTTTGGGCAAGACTACGATGACAGGAATATTCCCCACGAAGCGAGCCTGGAAAACTCCCACATCAGTTACGAAAAGGGCTGCTACACAGGGCAGGAGATCGTCGAGCGAGTCCGCTCTCGCGGACACGTAAACCGCCGCCTTACCGCCTTAAAGTTCCTGGACGACAAAGCGCCCGCGGAAGGAACAAAGCTGCTGATGCCGGAGAGCCAGCCCGCGAGTGAAGTAAGATATGTCACGAGCATTGGGTTCTCGCCTTTGCTGGGAAAATCGATTGGATTAGGCTATGTGCGGCGCGAACATTCCGCTGTCGGGACGATTCTCGACGCATCCGGCGTCAGAGCGGAAGTTACCTCGTCCTCCGTTAAAAATTAAATAAACTCGCTTTTTTGTTGTGATTTGTATTGATTTTTGTATTGAAACATTGCAAGGTTTCGGCGTGGTGAGCGCTGAAATCTTGCAATTTTATTTTGGGGAGAA
>Ga0265318_10000271_pt1 | contig 43928 bp, 35 predicted proteins | sample 4821metaG_FD_192431 | JGI IMG/M metagenome (GOLD analysis project Ga0265318, IMG submission 192431) | Rhizosphere microbial communities from Carex aquatilis grown in University of Washington, Seatle, WA, United States - 4-8-21 metaG | ecosystem: Host-associated > Plants > Roots > Rhizosphere >... | reverse complement strand
TGGGTGATCGTCGCGGCCCACCGCCAGGCGCGGCCGTGGTCGGGCGAGACCATCGGGAGCGCGGCGGCGTCGTCGTCGCCGACGACCCGGGCCTACGACCCGGGCTGTTACCTCTGTCCCGGCAACCCGCGCGTCGGTGGGCACGTGAACCCGGCGTACGCGGGGACGCTGGTCTTCGACAACGATCACCCCTGCGTGGCGCCGGACGCGCCGCCCGCGCCGGCGCAGCCACCCGCGCCGTACCGGGTCGAGCCGGCGCTGGGGTTCGCGCGCGTGGTGTGCTTCTCTCCCCGGCACGACGCCACCTTCGCGACCCTGTCCCTGCCCGAGGTGGAAGGCGTCCTCGACGTGTGGCGCCGCGAGACGCAGGATCTCGGGCAGCGGCCGGGGGTCGCGCACGTGCTCTGCTTCGAGAACAAGGGCGAGGTCGTGGGGGTGTCGAACCCCCATCCGCACGGACAGATCTACGCCACCGGCTTCGTCTTCAAGACCATGCAGACCGAGGCCGCGGTCTTCGCCCGCCACGCCGCGCGGACCGGGGGGCGCAGCCTCTTCGACGAGATCCTGGCAGCGGAGCGCGCCGATGGCCGGCGGATCCTCTTCGAGGACGAGCACGTGCTGGCCTTCGTGCCGTACTTCGCGCGCTACGCCTACGAGGTCTACGTGGCGCCCAAGCGGCGCGTGACCCACGTCTTTCACCTGACCGACGCCGAGGTGGGGTCGCTGGCGGCCGCGCTCCAGAGCGTCACCATTCGCTTCGACAACCTGTGGCGCATGCCGTTCCCGTACGTGCAGGTGCTGCACCAGGGGCCAGGACCCGGGGCGGGGGGGAAGGCCTCCCGCGAGGCGGCCCCGGCGGAGGCCTTCCACTTCTTCATCGCGTTTCATCCGCCGTTGCGACAACCTCGGGTCCTCAAGTACCTGGCCGGTCCCGAGATTGGTGGAGGGAACTTCTTGAGCGACACGTCTCCCGAAGAAAAGGCCGCCGAGCTCCGCGCCCAGTCCCCGACGGTGCACCACGCGTCCCCGGGGCCGATCTCCCCGGGAAGCCGGCCGGGGGGCGCGCCGTGACCAGCCCGTCGCCCGGGATCCGCGACCCCGACCGTCTGCTGGCCCGGTTGCGGATGGTCCACGAGGGCATTCGCGCCGCGGTGCTGGCCGCATGCGACAGCCAGACCACGGACGCCCTCTCGTCCATCGCGGGAGACGACGCGGGGGACACGGTCTACGCCATCGATCGCGTCTCGGAGGCGGTCCTGCTGGCGTCGTTCGAGGACATCGCCCGCGACTGGCCGCTCCTGCTGGTGGCCGAGGGCCTCGGCGTCGACGGTCGCCAGGTCCTGCCGCGCGGCGCCCGCCTCGAGGACGCGGAGATCGCGGTGCTGGTCGACCCCATCGACGGCACCCGCGGGCTCATGTACCAGAAGCGGCCTGCCTGGATCTTGACCGGGGTGGCGCCCTTCGGCTCTGGTGCGGCCGCCGGGCGTCTGCCCACCCTGGCGGACATCGAGCTCGCGGTGCAGACCGAGATTCCGCTGGTCAAGCAGCACCTGTGCGACGTGGTGTGGGCGCGGGCAGGGGCCGGGGCGGCGGGCGAGCGCTTCGATCGGCTGACCGGCGTGCGCCGACCGCTGGTGTTCCGCCCATCGGCGGCGTCGACCGTCCTTCAGGGGTTTGGCGGGGTCTCGCGCTTCTTCCCGGGGGGCCGCGACGTGCTGGCGGCCATCGACGACGAGACCGTCGCGGCAGCGGTGGGGCACGCCCCCGCGGGGCGGGCGCACGCCTTCGAGGACCAGTACCTGTCGAGCGCCGGGCAGCTCTACGAGCTCATGGTCGGTCACGATCGGTGGGTCGCCGATCTGCGGCCGAGGCTGGCGGGGACCTTGCGGCAGCGCGGGCTGCCGGAGGGGATGTGCTGTCACCCCTACGATCTCGCGTGCGAGCTCATCGCCCGCGAGGCGGGGGTCATCGTCACCGACCTCGACGGAGGGCGCCTGGCGGTGCCGTTCGACGTGTTCACCAACGTCGGCTGGGTGGGCTACGCCAATCCGGCGATTCGCCGCCAGATCGAGGGTCCGCTGCGCGCCGCGATGGCGCGCTTCGGCATGGGGGCCGCCACCTGAGCTCCCCCGGGGCGTCCTGGCGGGACTGGGCGGAGGTCGGTCTCCGCGGGATCGATCCGACGCTGCCGGGATGGATGGCGCGCGCGCCGGGCCGCCTCGATGTGATGGGAGGATTCGCGGACTACTCCGGCTCGCTGGTGCTCGAGCTGCCCCTTGCCGTGGGGACCTGGGTGGTCGCGCAGCCGGTGGCCGGGGCGAGCGTGGTGATCTGCAGCCCGGAGGTCGTCGCCGTCGGAGGCCTCTCGCCGGTCACGCTGCCGCTCGAGGCGCTGACGCCTTCGGGCGGCGCGCTCACGGACCCCGAGGCCCGGGCGCTGCTCACCGGGGATCCGCGGACCGCCTGGGCGGCGTACGTCGCCGGTGGCATCGTGCTGCTGCACCGGGAGCATGGCCGCCGTCCGTCGACCGGGCTGCGGCTGACGGTGCACTCCGACGTCCCGTTCGGGGAGGGGGTGAGCTCGTCGGCGGCGCTGGAGGTGGCCGCGCTCGAGGCGGTGTCGGCCATGCTCGGCGTGGAGCTCGGGGCCCGGGCGCTCGCGCTCCTGGCGCAGGCCGTGGAGAACCGGATCGTCGGCGCGCCCTGTGGCGTGATGGATCAGATGACCGCGGCGGCCGGGCAGGCGGACCACCTCCTCGAGCTGCTGTGCCAGCCGGCCGAATGGCGCGGCAACCTGCCCATCCCGGGTGACCTCGAGTTTCTCGGCGTCACCTCCGGCGTGCGGCACGCGGTCGCTGGCGCCGACTACGGGACGGTCCGTACGGCGGCGTTCATGGGCTACACCATGGTGGCGAGCCGGCTCGGCCTTCGTATCGAGCCGGTGGCGCCGGGCCGCGTCCGGGTGGTGGACGACGTCCTCGGTGGGTATCTCGCCAACCTGCCCCTCGCGCGCTGGGACGGCGAGCTTCGCGCGAGCGTTCCCGCGCACATGACCGGGCAGGAATTCCTCGATCGGCACCGCGGGAGCCCCGACCCCGCCACCTCCGTGCGTCCCGAGCAGACCTATGCGGTTCGCGCCTGCACCGAGCATCCGATCCGCGAGCACGCGCGGGTGACCGAGTTCCGCCAGCGGCTCGGGGAGGCCGCCGTCGTCAACTCGACCGTCAGCCCGACCGTCGACGCGCGCGCGCGCCGGCTCGGCGAGCTCATGCGGGCCTCACACGACAGCTACGGCGCCTGCGGCCTCGGCTCGCCGGCCACCGACCTCCTCGTCGCGCTGGCCGATGCCACAGGGCCGGCGGCAGGGATTCTCGGCGCCAAGATCAGCGGAGGTGGCAGCGGGGGCACGGTGGTCCTGCTCGCCCGAAAGGGCCATCGGCACGCCATCGAGGAGACCGTGCTCGCTCCTTACCGCAAGGCCACCGGCCTGCCCGCCGGTCTGCTCGCCGGCTCCTCGTCCGGCTCGCGCATCCTCGGCGTCCACCGATTGCCCTGATCGGGCCCTCGTGTCCCCTCGCCCCGCGAAGCGGGGAGAGGGTCAGGGAGAGGGGCCCCACCCTCCGTAGGAGGAGCCTCTACGGCGCGCCGCCGGCGGCCTTGGTCTTCGGGATGACGGCGAAGTTCACGTTCTGGTAACCGGCCACCGCCGCGGTGTACATGATCTTCTTCAGGACCTTGAACTCGACCCCCTTGTCCGACTGGATGATCGCGATCCCGTTGAAGTCCTCGCCGGGGTGCAGCAGCTTGTAGTTGTTCTTCAGGGTCACGAGCTTGTCGTGGAGCTCGGAGATCTTGAAGTCGCCAGTGCTCGAGTCCTTCATGAGGTCATCCGCGGTGGCCACCTGCGACCCGTCCAGCGTGACGACGTCCTTGCTGACGCCGACCACCGGCGCCCGCTCGAGGTCAGCCCAGTTCTGGGCGTCCGGGAGCACGATGTTCTTCTGCACGAACAGGATCTCTCCGGTCGCCGAGAAGGACATGAGCAGGAAGATGACCAGCATCGTCATCATGTCGATGTAGGCCACCAGGTTCAGCGGCGCATCGAGGCTCTTTCGGCCGGCGTGGGCCAGCTTGGCCTTGGCGACCTCCAGGTTGACCGAATCATAGAGGTGCGAGTGTGCGGTTCGAATTGGCATCGGGTTCGCCTCGTCGTCAGATTCCGGCGCCGCCGGCGTCGATGAGTGAGAGATCCGGGTAGCGCGCGGTGAGCGCGGTATCCATGGTCCGCACCAGGACCTCGAACTTGATCTGATCCTCGGAGGCGATCTGGATGTCGGTCTTGTCCGGGTGCGAGTCCTTGAGCTTCTTCAGCTCGGTCCCGAGCTTCTCGTAGTCGTACTCGGTGCCCTTCTTGGGGATCGGCTGCTGGTCCTGGTCGGCGACGACGTTGAAGCCCTCGCTGTTGACCACGACCACCAGCTTGAGCTGCTTCTCCGGCGGGGTCTCGGTCTCCCCCGCCTGGCCCTGACCCTTCTGATGGGCCTCGAGCCGGGCGAGCTGCGACCACACCGCCGTGATGAGCAGGAACGAGACCATGCAGGTCAGCAGATCGATGTACGGAACCAGGTTCAGGTCGGCGTTGACGGACTTCTTCCCGCCCTTGCCGCCGGTATCAACGGAAACGCTCATGGGTAGTCCTCCTCGCGGAGCCCTCGGAGGTTAGTACTGCCCCTGCTGTCCGTGCGCCTGCTGCGGCTGCTGTCCCGCCACCACCAGGTTCAGGGTCTCCACGGTGGCCTGGTTGATGCCGTCGAGCACCCCCTGGGTCATGCCGTTCAGCCAGGCGAAGGTCGCCAGGCCGAGAATACCGGTGCCGAGCCCGAACGCCGTGCAGTTCATGGCCTCCGAGATACCCTTCGAGAGCATGGTGGCCTTCATCGATGGATCGACGCCGGCCACGCCCGCGAAGGACTTGATGAGACCCGTGATGGTCCCGAGGAGCCCGGCCAGGGTGGCGAGGTTTCCCAGCATGGCGAGGTAGCCCGTGCGCTTCTCGATCTTGGGCAACTCCTTGAGCGCCTCCTCGTCCATGGCCTGCTGGACGTCGTGGTCGCTGCCGCCGGCGCGGCGCAGTCCCGCGGCGATGATGCGGGTGGCCGGCGAGGGGCTGGACTGACAGGTGTTGATGGCGCCCTGGATGTTGCCGGACACGATCTGCGACTTCAGCAGGGACATCAGCTTCTCGGTGTCGATCTTCGACTTCGAGATGTAGAGGAACCGATCGATGGTGAAGTAGAGGACCAGCGCGAACAACAACAAAATGGGGTACATGCCCCAGCCACCCTCTTGAAAGTGCTCCATCAAAAACATGCGGCGTCTCCTTGTCGTCTTACGGGGTCGTCGGAAGGAATTGGTCGGGAAGGTGAGGTCGAAACCGAGCGCGGGGGGCGCTCAGCCGCGCAGGGCGGCCTTGGCCTGGAACAGCATGTTGGCCACGTTCTTCTTCACCTCGGCGATGTCGTCGAGGACGTTCTGGGTCTTGCCGTTCAGCCAGGCGAAGGTCGCGAGGCCGATGATGCCGGTGAGCAGGCCGAACGCCGTGCAGTTCATGGCCTCGGAGATGCCCTTCGACAGCAGGGTGGCCTTCTGCGAGGGATCCACCCCGGCGACGCCCGCGAAGGACTTGATGAGACCGGTGATGGTGCCGAGCAAGCCGGCCAGGGTGGCCAGGTTCCCGAGCATCGCGAGGTAGCCGGTCCGGCGCTCGAGGGCGGGCAGCTCACGCAGCCCCGCCTCTTCCATCGCCGCGTTGATCTCCTCGTCGGTGCGGTTGGCGCGCATCAGACCGGACTGCACGATGCGCGTCAGGGGGGTCGAGTTGCCGGCGCACACCTTGATGGCGCCCTGGATGTTGCCCGCAGAGATCTGCGAGCGCAGCAGGCCGACCAGCTTCTCCTTGTCGATGACCGAGCGGCGCAGGTAGACGGCGCGCTCGATGACGATCGAGACCGTCATCATCAGAAGGAAGAGGATCGGCCACATCCCCCATCCTCCCTCGTGGAAGGCATCAGCCAACATCTTCAAAACGGTCATCCGGTCCTCCTTGCAGCGGTGGGCGGGCAGACTGGGGCGGGGGCGATCCCCGCATCCGCTCCACATCCGCGCGCGGCATCGGCGCGCTGGTGCAGAACGCCCCAACGAAATCTCGGTGGCGCATCTACTAGCACGGCGAGTGCCAAGGTGAACAGGGCCGATTTGTGGTCCAACCGCCCACAACACCGTGGCATTTCGCCCCGGCCTGGGTACTTTCAGCCCTACCGGAAACCCGCCACCTGCCGGCCGGACGACGGGAGCTCCCGTCAGTGCCGGCCGGGCGGTCAGGCGTTCGAAGCGGTCGAGGCGATCAGGGCGATCAAGGATAGTTGGCGGCGATCTTGACGAACTTGCCGGCGCACGCGTTGGGCGCCGCGCCGGGTCGGGTCACGTGGTTGGTCACGGTGACCCCGTCGCCGGCGATGGGGAAGCTCACCGGGCCCGGCCCGAGCTCGACCTTGGCGAAGGACGCGCGCACGCTGCCCTCCGCGCCGAGGCCCTCGACGACCACGTTGTCGAGCTGCACGTCGAGCAGGTAGTTGGCGTCGAACCCCAGCAGCTTGACCACCGGGGGCTCGACGAGCGTGCCAGGGGTCCGGATGGCGCGCACGTTCTCCAGCAAGATGTTGCGGTACAGGGGGACCATGGTCCCGGTGGCCTTGCTGTAAAGGGGGCTGAGGAGGATGGGATACACCACGTCCCGGATGCAGACGTCCCGGTAGGTGATGTTCTCGACCAGCCCGCCCCGGCTCGAGTCGGACTTGATCCGGATGCCGTTGAGATCGACCTTGGGCATGAAGCCGGGCGCGACCGTTCCATCGATGGACAGATCGTAGACGAGGATGTTGTTGACCCCGCCGTTGGTCTCGCTGCCGATCGACATGCCGTGCCCGGCCCCGAAGTGGTTGTGGGCGATGGTCACGAACGCGGTCGGGCCGCTGTTGCCGCCCTTGATGGCGATCTGATCGTCCCCGGTGCTGATGGTGCTGTAGGCGATGACCCCGTTGCTGGCCGCCGAGGGATCGATCCCGTCGGTGTTGCGGGCATAGTGGGGATTGAGCGGCCGGCCGACGCTGTTGGTCGCCCGCGAGGGGGTCAACACCGTCACACCCCACACCACGAAGCCCTGCGCATTGATGACCACGTGGAACTTGGGGCTGTTGTAGAGGCTGACCTTGTACAGGGTGAAGTTGCGGACCTTCTTCACGTCGATGAGGCGCGGGTTGCTGTGCTTGGCGTTGGTGTCCTTGGCGTGTTGCGCCACGTCCCACCAGGTGGCGGTTCCCCCGATCATGGGCTCGCCGCCGCGGCCATCGATGGTCCCTTCGCCGACGATGCCCACGTTGTCCACCGACTCGACGTTGATGAGCGAGCGGCAACCGCCGCTCTCGTCGAACTCGTCGGTCCCGCACGCCCCGGGTTGGACATCGAAGTCGCGCGGGTTGCGCGAGGCGAACAGGGTGACGCCCTTGTCCACCCAGAGGCTGACGTCGCTCACCATGGTGAGGGGCCCCGACACGAACGCGTCCTTCCCGGGCGCGGCCACCAGCCGCACCGCCTGGCCGGCGGCGCAGGAGCCGATCGCGCTCTGGATGCGCTCGGTGTCGAGCTCGGCCTCGTCGGCGGCGTCGAGGATCCCGCGCGCCGAGTGCTTGCCCGCGGTGAGCGTCGCGCAGGGCGCGGGGATGGTCGGCTCGGAATAGCCGGCCTTCACTGCGACGGTCCCCGGGGGGCCTCCGCCGGCGGCGCGGGTGGCGCAGCCCGCGCTGGCCGCCCCGCTCAGCAACAGCGCGGCGCCGCCGAGCCATCGCCTCCAGCCGGTCCGCGCCGACCAGCCGATCTTCCTTCGTGCAGGCAGGGTCATGGGGCGAGTCCTTTGGGCTCGAGGTGGAGGGCTCGGCGCGTCACTGGAGCGCGGCGGGCGGGTATTCCTTGATGCTGGTGCAGGAGTACTTCCCCGGCATGGTCGGGTCGGCGTGGACGCAGACACAGAAGCCCTGCTTGGGGCTCCCGCTCGTGTCGCGGTAGGCGTTCTGGGCCTTGGAGCCGCAGGGCTTGCAGTCCGCCTGGGTGCAGGAGGCGCCGGAGAGCGGCAGACCCATCCCGCTGAGGTCGGTCGGATCGGCCGGACACAGGGGGGTGGCATCGTTCACGTTGTAACAGCTGAAGTCGACGCCGCTCTCGTAGGCGCAGACCGGACAGCTCCAGGCTCCGGCCACGCAATCGCAGTTCTTGTACCCGGTCTTGTTCGGCCCACAGGTGTTGGCACAAGGGGTCGATGAGGCCATGTCGCAGGCGGCCTTGTTGCTGACGCTGACGCATGCGGCGGCGTACTTGGGCGTGGCCGCCCCGGCGTCGCCGGTCGCTCCGGTCGCGCCGCCCGTCCCGGTGTTGGCGCCGGTGCCTGTGGCGCCGCCCGAGCCGGTCGTGACGGCGGAGGCGTCGCCAGCGCCTCCCTTGCTGCTCGACGAGCAGCCGAACAGCAGCGCCGCCTCGAGGACCAACGCCGCGACACCAACTATCTGAGCCAGTCGATTCTTCATGCCGTTCCTAACCTTTCTGCGGGTTCGGTGTCTGGGCCAGGAATGACCGCAGCCGTATGTATTGCGGATCCGGGTGTCCACAGGCATCCGACGTGGCTCACGGTCCGGGGAGAGGCGGCCCGCTCGCCGGGGCAAGCCCGGCGCGGCCGGACGTGACGGGCCCGCCCGGCGGCGACCCATGTGATGAGCCGCGCTCTCGGCATGAGGACACCCAACAGCCGCCTCGGAGCCCGAGCGACTCCGGCAAATCGCCCCGCGCGCTCGGCTCGCTGCCCGGTCTGGCTTCGATAGAGGGGATCCCTTGGACCAAAGATGCCCAACTTGAGATCTGATTCGAGATCGCCTTCGCGAAGAGGGGTGACGCGCAAACCGGCGCGGACCCTGATGGCGCTGCTGACGACCTGCCTCGTCGCCTCGGCGACGCGGGCCCGTGCCGCCGCATCGCCGGCATCGCCGGCATCGCCGGCATCGCCCTCGCCGACGGCGTCCGGAGCATCGGCGGCCGCTCCTTCGGGGAGCACGGGCGCCGTCTCGCCGGCCGGCCCCGGCGCTGGCGGTCCTCCCGGGCAAGCGGGCGTGTCGGCGGGAGAGGCGGCGGGCGAGGGGGCGACGGCGACGGGCACCCTTCCGGCGGAGACCTTCATCGCGCTGCCTCCGCAACCCGATGGCGCGCGGCGCCTGCGCTCGAAGACCCTGAAGATGACCGTCGGCGTGCCGCCGACCACCGGGGATCTCGGCAGCGAGGCGGACTCGCTCGACGCCACCGCCTCGCTGGGGGAGGGCGGGCGGGCCGGGCGCCTCACCGACAACTGGTCCTTCGTCCTCAAGGGATACCTGCGGGCCCCCATGCGGCTCGGCTATGGCCCGAAGGACGGCACGCCCCCCGGCGCGGTCGATCCGCCCTACGAGCTGCACTCGCCCGCGCGGCTCGTGGGGATGAGCTCCAGCAACTGGGCGTACATCAACATCGCGCCCAACTCCACCGCTTCGCTGCGCGCCACCATCCAGAACGCGCGGGTCGCCGCCACGCTGATCCTGACCATGAACACCTTCTCGGACGTGGGGTACAGCGATCTCGACTCCACCGGAGGGATTGGACAGGGCTACGTCACCCTCAAGTTCCCCGAGGCCTTCAATCCGTTCGGCTGGTCGGGGGGGCTCTCGGTCTCGGTCGGGGCCTTCAGCAACCGCTACGGGTACGCCGGCCCCTACCAGGTGAATTCCGGGTACTACGGGACCTACCTGTTCGGTCGCACCCGGCTGGTGGGCGGGACCATCACGGGCGACGTCGATCTCACCGACCACTGGGAGCTGCTGTTCGAGTACGGCGCGGGGGCCGAGATCGACATCCTCGGGAAGTTCGGCAATCCACCCAAGCAGATGTTCATTCCGGGCGATCCGGCCGCCCCGCTCGGGTCGGACTTCGTCCAGCACGCGCACGTCGCCCTCTGGAACGACGACTGGTTGAAGATCGCCGGCCACTACCTCACCTCCTCGACCCCCAACGACAACGCGCGGACGGCCGTCTTCGGTCGCATCGACGGCGCCCGCCTGTCCTCGGCCGGGGCCGAGGTGCACCTCGATCACCCGCGCTGGGGCCACGGCTTCCTCGGCTATTCCCACGTGTGGGGGGAGAACCTGCTGGTGCTCAACGACGCGCTCAACGTGATTCACGGGGGGCGCGGCTACGACTTCAAGCTCCAGTACTTCGGAAACAAGCTGCGCCAGTACGGCGGCTCGCTGTACTTCCCCAACGATTCGGGGCGGGTGGAGACCGTCCTCTTCCAGTACAAGGCCTTCTCCAATTCGCTGCTGGGACGGCCGCGCAGGGGGCGGGGCGTGGCGCTGTCCCTGTTCGGGATGTACAGCCACGCCTACAGCGCGCCGGTGACCGGCGTGTCGATCACCGACAACCGGAACAACGGGGCGGTGGTGCAGCCACCGGGGTCGCGCGCGGCCGGGATCTCGACCGACGGGACCAACACCGCGCTCTCGACCTTCACCATCGACGACAACAAGCTCAAGTACGGCGTCGACGTGGCCTTCGCGGCCAGCCGGAACCTCAGCTTCGGGTTTCGCTTCGATCGGGTGCAGCCGACCTCCCTCGATGCCGATCAGAGCTACTCGGCGTACACGCCGTACCTGTGGATCCTGCCCGACTGGGAGAGCACCCGGAAGGTGATGGTCAGCTACACGCGCTTCGCGCTCGGGCGGGACAGCTTCCCGGACTCGCCCTACAGCGATCCCAAGTACGTCTACGCCGATCCGAACCTCTTTCTCGTCTCCGTCCTCATGTCACTGTGAAATGGGCCACCGACCATGACCAACCACCGAATCCAGTTGATGCTCTTGATGGCGGGGACTCTCGTCACCCTCGGGGCGACGCAGGCCCAAGGGGCGCCGGCGCCGGCGCCGGGGGCGGGGGCGGGGCCGCCCAGAGCCGCGTCCGGGCCTGCGCCGGTCCCCGCGCCGACGACTGCCACCGCCGACCAGCCTGGCTCCCCCGGACCGGGGGCCATCGCCAAGCCCGCGGCAAAGCCCGATGACGAGGTCCCGCCCGGCGAGGTCGGGGCCAGCGTCGAGGACACCAACGAGAGCAGCAACGTGGTGGTCCCGTCGGCGCCGGCGCCCCTCGCCCACGCCAACAACGGCCCGGCCCCGATCTTTCCGTCGGCCGGGGTCCTGCGCAAGCGCCGGGTCAAGCCCCTGCGGACCACCATGGGGCTCGACCCCACGGCCCCGGACTTCTCGGGGGAGGCCGACCTCGTCAGCACCTCCAACGAGGGCACCGCAAACCTCAAGCCCAAGCGGTGGACCTTCACCATGCACGGCTATCTCCGCGCCCCGCTCAACGTGGGCATCGGTCCGTCCTCGGTCTCCCAGGACCTGTACCAGCACCAGAGCTACCAGCTGCACTCGCCTGCCAACGCCATCGTGGGCGGAAACCCCGGGGACTGGACCTCGGTCGGCTTGCGGCCGACGCCGAGCGCATCCCTCTACGTGTCAGCCGGCAATGCGGTGGTGAGCGGCACCATCATCCTGTCGGCCGAGACCTTCTTCGACGTCGGTTACAAGAAGCTCGATTCGATGGGCGCCATCTCGCAGGGCTACGTGACGTTGAAGTTCGCCGACGCCTTCGGGTGGCGCGGCGGGATGGCCTTGACGGCGGGGGCCTTCTCGAACCGCTACGGTCTCGCGGGGCCGAACCAGCAGAGCTCGGGCTACTACAGCGCCTACCTCTTCGGGCGAACCCGGGTGGTGGGGGCCAACCTGCTGGCCGACATCGATCTCGACGAGCACACCGAGCTCGTCATCGAGGCGGGCGGTGGCACCAAGCTCGAGGTCATCCCCTGGTTGAGCTCGGCGCCGCAGATGACCGGGTACCTGCCCGACCAGGGGCCGACGCCCCAGGGCACCAACCTGCTCGGACACGCCCACGCGGCCTTGTTCTTCGACACGGCGGCCATGGTCGCCGCGCACTGCATGTACTCGTACTCGAACAACGATCTCTCCTTCACGACCGGTAACCTCACCAACGTCGACCCCTCGCACATCTGGAACTGCGGGCTCGAGGGTCACCTCGATTCACCCCGCTTCGGTGATGCGTACCTCGGCTACTCCCACCTCGACGCCAAGGCGGTGCTGTCGCTCGGCGACGCCCTGCAGGCCATCCAGTTCGTGAACGGCCAGGGGCTGACCCAGAGCTACCTGAATCCAGCCTTCAAGCGGCTGGGCATGGTCCAGGGCACGTGGCCGGTGGTGGCTCCGGGGACCCAGGGTGACAACGGCCAGGTGGACACCGTCCTGTTCCAGTACATCCTGCGCGCGGCCTCGCTCTTCGAGTTGCCGGCGACCGGCCGGGACCTCAGCCTGGCCATCTTCGGCATGTACAACCACGTCTCGGGAGACAAGCTGGCGGACGGGACCGCGTCTGGCACCGCGGACAAGCTCAAGGCCGGGGTCGAGCTGCAGTATTCCTGGCTGCGCTTCCTCTCGGCGGGGCTCCGCTTCGATCGGGTCATGCCGGACGGGGGGAACAGCGCCGCCGGCTATTCGGCCATCTCCCCCCGCCTGGTCTTCCACTCGAGCTGGATGAGCCGCGAGTACATCCTGCTCAGCTACACCCGGTACTTCCTCGGCTCCGACCTCGAGAACGCCCTCATCACCGACGTCACCAGCAACAAGTTCCACCCCGACAAGAACCTCCTGGTCCTGTCGGCGCAGATCGCGTTCTAGGCGGCGCGGGGGGCCGCAGGCGGCGCGGGGGCCGCGGACGTCCCCCCACGTGCCCCCCGGCGGAGCTTGCTGAGGTGGGCCGGCGCGGCGAAGCCGCACCTCCCGGGGGAAGACTCGCTCGCTGCGCTCGCTCTGGCGCTCCGCCGAAGAGCATCAGAGAGAGGGCGGGTCCGAGTCCGAGTCCGAGTCCGAGTTCGAGGGCGGTCAGCGCGTGCGGCTTGCGGAGGAGCGGGGAGAGGCCTTCGAATGAAAGCTGAGCGCGGATGAAGACTGAGCCTCGCCGATCTTTTCCCCTCGCCCCGCGGGGCGGGGAGAGGGGCCGTCTCATTCCGGCCGGCATGGCGGAGTATCAGGCGAGCGGAGCGCGGCTTTGCCGCGCGGAGCGAGAGGGGCGCGGGGAAGTGCGAGCGGCAGCGAGCCACGTCCCCGATAAGATCGCCGCGGCAGCGAGCCACGTCCCCGATACGATCACCGCTTCAGTTGAAGTGGCAGAGCTTGCCGCGGCTGATGGGTGACATCCCGACGGAGGGGGAGAAGCCGTGGGCCCGGCTGGACTGCCAGATGGCTCGGGCGCCCGCCACGTCCTGGCAGGAATTCACGTAGTCCTCGGTGAAGACCGCGAAGGTCCGGTGCTCGGCGGAGGCGACCTTCTCGCCATCCAGCTTCCAATCCAGCAGATCGGCTTCCTTGTCTGGCTGGAAGACGGGCGCGTAGATCCCTTCGCCGACCACGCCGTCGATCATCGAGGCCATGTGGGTGTGGCCCACCCGGGCTCCCCGGACCATCCAGGAGAGGCCCCCCTCCATCACGAAGATCAGATCCGGGAACTCCTTGCGCAACCCCGCGACGATCCCGAGACCGCCCGCGACGCAGTCCTGGTCACACGGAACATCGTCGTCCGGCCCGTGATCGAGGAGATCCAGCCCGCCGAGCAAGAAGCCGTCGACCCCGGCCGCCGCCACCCGCGGCGCGACGAACTCGCCGATCAGGCGCTGGTACTCGGGATCCTCGGGATCCATCCAGGTCTGCTGGGGGCGATCGTTGCGGGCGGCGATCTGCGCCGCGAGGTTGGCCACGCAGGGCAACAGCCCCTCGGGCGCGGTCGCCCAGTGGCCGCGCGTCCGATCGCAGAAGCCGATGTCGAGGAAGCCGAGCACCGCGTTGCGTCCGCCGCCACGCAAGATCGCCAGGTCCTCGCGCGAGAAGCGGCCACTCGACGGATCGGCGTCCACGGCAATGACCCGATAGCTGGCCGCGATCTGGCGGAGATCTCCCATCTGGGCCGCGCGGCCATGGAAGGCGAGAAACGCGCCGCCCTCGATTCCGCGCTGGTGGCGAGGGCCCACGGCGGCAGCGATCGCCGGGGCGGCCGCCGGATCCGGGAGCGGGGCACAGCCGGTCACGAGGGACGCGCACGCGAGCAGGGTCAATCGGAACCGCATGTTCAATGGGGAATATCGACCCAAGGGCACACCTCGTTCATGAGTTGCCGGCGCGGTGGGAAACGGCTCGGGTTCCCGGCGCTCGGTCCGGCTTGGTGATCGCAGCCACGGCGTCGGCTCGAGGTCGCGCCACGGGGGCGACAGAGCGCATGAGGGCCTTCAGGCGGAAGGGTCGTTCGGCGGCCGCCCAGTGAACGACCCGGAGAGGGTCGCTGGCCCGCGCCCGCGCGGGGCCACCCGGGGCTGCCTCTGGACGGGCCCCAGATCCTCGGTCGCCGCATCTTCGTCCGGATCCTGGTTGTCCTGCGGGGCTCGGGCTCCCGCTCGCGCGGCGCGCGCGCGATCCTCGGTGGTCGCGTCTTGATCCTCGTCGGCTTCATCTTCGAGGCGGTGGACCGCGCCGGTGAGAGCCGAGGTGCCTCCGAAGGCAGCTTCGAACTTCTTGATGCGGATCGCGTAGTGGATCCAGACACCGTCGAGGAGCAGGAGGACCGCCAGCAGGGCCCAGCTCGCCTGCGGCGCCCCCGCGCCGATGGCAGCCACCAGCCCCACGATGCCGAGGGAGCACCAGATCACCTTGAGGCCGAGCAGCGCGCGGTAGGCCTCCTGCCCCGATCGCCGGCTGCGCCACGACTGCCATCCGATGGCCACCAGCGCCGCCCCGACCAGACGCGTGGCGACCGGATCGACCGCGGACCATCCGAGGCGCGGCAACAGCAACTCGGGTACGAGCAGGAGCGGCACCCCCGCGACCAGCGCCGAAAAGACGAAGTCCACCACGAACCACCCGCGCACCGACGGCGGGACCGCATCGTCGCGCTCGCTATTCACGCCGTCAGCTCGCTTCTGCACGGAGTCGTCAGAGTCGTTGGCCATGCCGCAGCTTAGTACATGGGCCGGAAGTTCGTCCGTCGCGTCCTGGGGTGGCTACGCAACTAGGACGGCAGGGCCCTGAGGCGCTGTCGCGATGACCCTCGGGACCGCGGCGGCGACCGTGTCTGGTCGTGTCGTCCCCGACTGTCGGCCCGGGCCGGATCTCGGCTCCAAACTGCGCCGGCACGCCGCTTGCTAAGGACCTTGGCTCAGCTGATGTGTTCCTACCCAGAGGACGGAGCGTCGGACGCTCCCACCAGGCGCGCGGCAAAAAAGCGATTGGGCTCGCTTGCATCTATAGCTGAACGTTAGTATAGTTGCGTGGTCATGGAGGCGCTGGCGGGTGTGGAGGTTGAGGGTGCGCCTCCCGTCTCGGTTGGAGAGCTGGCGGATGAGATTGCGTGGCTGGCTGCGCGGCTCGATGCGGGGACCCATCGACTGTTGACGTGTATCCGGCAGTTCGATGGGTCCGAGGAATGGCATCACCAGGGGGCGCAGAGCTGCGCGCGCTGGTTGACCTGGAGAATCGGGCTCGACCCCGGGACTGCTGCGCGAGAAGGTTCGGGTGGCGCGGGCGTTGGGTCAGCTACCGATCCTCGATGAGGCTCTGGCTGCCGGGCAGATTCGTACGCCAAGGTTCGGGCCATCGCCCGGGTCGCGACGCCCGAGACGGAGGGGCGCCTGGTCGAGATGGCGGGCTGTTCGACCGGGGCTCAGCTTGAACGCATCTGCCGTCGCTATCGCGGGCTGCGCGGTCAGTTCATGCGAACCAGCGGGTGGGAGGGGCCGAGGGACCGGGACGGGGCGAGCCTGTCGACGCTTCCGCGGAAGCGCCGGCAGGCGCAGCGCCCCGGGCGGATCTGGCGGTTGCGGCCCAGGAGCACTGGACGGCGGCCAGCGGCGGCTGGAAACTGGATCCGGCCACCTCCCAGCCGCGGCTTCCAATGCCTGGGCGGGCAGATGCGTTGCTATTCATGGCCGAGTCCAGCCTCAAAGGACATCTCGAGGAACACATCGAGTCACCGGGGAGGCCCGGTGCGTCGGGACCCGGGGAGGTGGTCGAGGGCTCACCACCCGAACCTACCCGTCCGGGATGGGCAGGGGATCGGTACCGCATTGTGATCCACCTCTCCGAGAGCCTGCTGGGTCCGGATGCTCACTGGGACGACTTCCTGGAGGACGGGACTCTGCTCTCCGCCGAGGCGTTCCGTCGGGTGTCTTGCGATGGGGGCCTGGTGCCGGCCATCATGACGAGTCAACCGACGGGCGAGGCCTCCGTGGTGGGGGACGTGCTCGATATCGGCAGGCAGAGTCGCGCCATTCCCGCCGCGCTCCGGCGGGCATTGTGGCTGCGGGATGCTGGATGTCGCTTCCCCGGATGCACGAATCGTCGCTTCATCCACGGTCACCATGCCCGTCACTGGGCGAACGGTGGCGAGACCTCGCTGCAGAACCTGGCCTTGCTGTGCTCGTTCCACCACCGGCTCGTGCACGAGGGTGGCTTTCGTGTACGCCGCGATCCGGAATCCGGCGGGGTCGAGTGGTCCGACCCCCGGGGCCGCTCCATCCCAAACGTTCCATCCCCCGGGCTCGCGGCCGACCAGACACCGAGCCTGGTCGGCCGCGGTGAACGAGGGGTCGCCTTGCCCCTCGACCCGAACGTCAACGCCTGTGGCTGGGATGGCGATCCAGTCGACTACGAAGCCGTCTTCGACACCCTTGTCTGCGTGGATCCCTTGTTCGCGTCGGCGTGATTATTAGCCAGGCCTTCGAAGACCCCGAGAGCGTCGATGGTAATGATGCCGTGGTCCTCAGTGGCCTGCGCGGAGTCCATTCGATCGGAGCCAGTCCCAAGCCTGCCACCATCGTCGGCTATCTGCGAGACGGAAGTTTGGGTAGCCGCAGAGGATGGGATGGTCCATTTGTCTCAGCTGATTCGGTGATCCACTCTCTAACCAGCCTTCTTGACGCCCTCCATTTCTAGAACAGCTAGGTCGATGGTTGGCTCTCGACTGGTCACCGATACCGAGCGTCTATCCGACCAGACGCGTAACGAGGTGAGACCAACTCAGCTTTTCGGCCCAAGTGGCTGAACTCATTGAGCGAAAAATAGTCTGCCGTGAGGGCGACCCGCAACTCCCGATGAGAGCCGATCAGAGTCAACCTCGCGGACCCCGCTTGATCTTAGCGGGGCTTCCGGGTGTCGCAAATCGGTTGTTGTCGAATGGGACCGATGGCCGCTTTGGGTCGGCACTCGAGGGTGTCCGATCGGCATCCTGTCGGCACCCATCGGCATCCCATCGGCATCTCATGGGATCTGGGCGGCCGCGACGACTACCGGACCGTCGGCGTCAGCATTACAGTGGAGATCGTCGTGTCCAAATCTTCCAAGGTCCCCGTCGGCAGATGCTTCCCCGGTCCTCCCGTCCGGCGGGACCAGCCCACGGGACCTTAGAAGATGAACGACGAATTTCCTGGCAAGGGGGAAGCGGCCGCCCTCATCCGAACTCTCGACTGGGCGCAGACACCCCTCGGGCCGGCGCAGCTCTGGCCGGTCTCGCTCAAGTGCCTGGTGCGGACCATGTTGCAGGCGCGCCAGCCCATGCTGCTGTGGTGGGGACCCGAGCTCGTTCAGTTCTACAACGACGCGATGCTGCCCAGCATGGGCGAGGCGAAGCATCCCTCCGGGATGGGGCAGCCCGCGCGCGCCTGCTGGCCCGAGGTCTGGCCGGTCGTGGGGACGCAGCTCGAGAACGTGATCGGGCGCGGCGAGAGCATCTGGCACGAAGATGTCCTCGTGCCCGTCTTCCGCAACGGACGACTGGAAGACGCCTGGTGGATCTATAACTACTCGCCCGCGTTCGACGACCAAGGCGACCGGGCCGGGGTCCTCATCATCTGCACCGAGACGACGCCCGGTGTCCTGGCGCGCCAGGCGCTCGAGCGCACCAAGAAGGAGGCCGAGTCGGCCCGGGAAGAGCTCCGGAGCGCCTTCCTGCAGGCTCCGCTGCCGATCGCCATCTTGATGGGACCGGAGCACCGCTTCACCCTGGCAAACCCGGCGTACGAAAAGCTCGTCGGCCGCCCCACCGTGGGCCTCACGCTCTTCGAGGCCTTCAGCGTCGAGGAGGCAGGGTATTACGGGCCCATCCTCGATCGCGTCTACCAGACCGAGGAGCCCGTCATCATCCGTGAGAGCGAGCTGCACCTGCCCAACGCCGAGGGCGTCATCGAGGACCGGTACATCGACGTCGGCTACTACCCATATCACGATGCCGCGGGCGCCACGATCGGCGTCATCGCCATCATCAACGACGTGACCGAGTCCGCGGTCGCCCGCAAGGACAGCGAGCGGCGACAGCGGGAGCGCGCATTGACCCTGGAGCGCGAGCAGGAGCTGCGCCTGGCCGCCGAGGCCGCCAGCCGCGCCCGCGATGAGTTCCTGGCGATGCTCAGCCATGAGCTCCGCAATCCGCTGGCACCGATCGCCAGCGCGACCCAGGCGATGCGCCTGCGCGGGGATCACCACGGCAAGGAGCGCGAGATCATCGAGCGGCAGGTCTCGCACCTGTCGCGCCTGGTCGGCGATCTGCTCGACGTCGCGCGCGTCGTGCGGGGAAAGATTGACCTGCGACGCGGACTCATGGACGTCGCCGAGGTGATTGGCAAGGCCATCGAAACGGCCTCTCCGCTGGTCGAGAAACGGGCGCACGCGTTGCTGGTCGACGTCCGGCCGAACGAGCTGTTTCTCGACGCGGATTCCGTGCGGCTGTCGCAGGTCGTCGGCAACCTGATCGCCAACGCCGCCAAGTACACCGCCCCCGGCGGCGCGATCGAGGTCGCGGCGACCCGCGAAGGGCACGAGATCGTCATCCGCGTCTCCGACAACGGGCCCGGCATCGACCCCGAGCTGTTGCCGCGGATCTTCGATCTCTTCGTACAGGGGACGCGGCCGATCGATCGCGCCGAGGGTGGGCTCGGGTTGGGGTTGACCCTCGTGAAGAACATCGTCGATCTGCACGGGGGGAGCGTCGTCGCGCAGAATCGCGCGAGCGGCGGGTCGCAGTTCGTCATCCGGCTGCCGGCTTCGGAGACGGCGGGGCCGCCCACCTCGAAGGGGGGCCTCCCCGCGCCGCAAATCGCGGCGTCGGGCGCGCCGCGCCGGGTCCTGGTCGTCGACGACAACCGGGACGCGGCCGAGATGATCGCCGATCTCCTGAGGACGTTTGGCCACCAGGTGCACATCGCGCACGACGGTCCCCAGGCGCTCCAGGCGCTGGGATCGTTCCACGCGGAGGTCGCCCTGCTCGATCTCGGGCTCCCCGTGATGGACGGCCTGGAGCTGGCACGCCGGATCCGCGCGCGGGGTGACCCACCCGTGCGGCTCGTCGCGTTGACCGGCTACGGGCAACCGAAAGATCGAGAGAGGACGGCCGAGGCGGGCTTCGATCTCCACCTGACGAAGCCGACGATGATCGATGACCTCCTGCGCGCGCTCCGCTCGGACGGGTGAGGGCAGGCGACGGTTGGGGATCAGGGCGGGCCGGGGCACCCGACCCGCGCGGTGTGGATCACCACGTCGTCCATCCACATCTCGGTGTCGATCGAGGACGGCTGGGCGTGGCGCCAGCCGAGGTAGAGCTTGTCGAAGGTGGGGGCCTTCCAGGCCACCGAGCAGCCGCCCGCTTGCTCGACCACGTCGACGCCGGTCTGCAGGACGCCGTCCAGCCACTCGTGCATCTCGTCGTGGCCCCCGTCGAACTGCCATTCGAGGCACACCCAGCGCCCCTCGGGCAGTCCGGTGGTGGCGCTCCTCGAACAGTCGACGGTGGGCTGATCGAGCTCGGACATCGGGCGGATGGTGTAGCCGGCCAGGAGCTTCTGGTACATGCCGCCCTCGCCGTACTTGGCGAGCGTGCCGTCCGGCAGTCGCCCGAGGGCCTCGACGTTGCTGAAGTGCACCCCGCCGGGCGGCATCTGGGTGAGCCAGATCATCGCGCGCCCGAAGAAGGCGTTGTTCGGGAGCGGAAAGAGCGGAGCCCCCTCCTTGATCAGGGTCGCGGCGCGCAGGGGACCGCCGTTGGTGCGAGCGGGCTCGTTGGCGGGGGAGAGCGTGGTCGTGAGGCGCACGCTCTTGGCCCCGCGGTGGGGGCGACTGGTCTCCACCTGCACCTGACCGTTGACGAGCTGCGTGGTCCAGTTGGGGGCGAGGCTGGCGCCGAGGGGGTACGACTCGAAGTCATCGCAGAAGAGGGCGCCGGTCGGACAGTCGGGGTCGGCCGGGGCGGGGGGCACGGCGTCTGGCCCGCTGCCTGCGTCCGTACCCGCGGGCAGGCCGGGGTTGCCGGGCGCCCCCGCTGCCGCTCCAGCTTCCACGCCCCCGGTTCCACCCAGCCCGCCACCTTGCGAGTCACCTCGGCTGGCCGGGGCGGGGGCCTGGCCCGCAGCCCCTCCCGTCGACGGGTGCTGGCCCCCGGTACCCGTTCCGGTCGCGCCCCCGCTCGCCCCCGCGGAGCCCGCGGTGGGATTCGCCCGGGTCTCGGATCGGGTGCAGCCCAGCGTCCACGCGGCCAGGAGGACCAGGGGCAGGACCGAGGCGGCGCGTCCGTCCATGACGAGGACTGTGCGCGCGGCCGGCGCCGAGGTCAACCACCGCCGTTGCGGGCGACTGCGGCCTGCGGCCGGCCGCGACCGCCTGCCGCTGACCGCCTGCCGCTGACCGCCTGCCGCTGACCGCCTGCCGCCCGCCGCCTACGGCTTTCGACCGACGTTGGCGCGCTCGAAGATGCGCGCGAAGTCCTTGGTGTACGAGGTGGCGCTCCAGAGCGACATGAAGATTCCAAAGCAGATGCCGCCCTGACCAAGCAGGAGGAGGCCGTGTCCGAGCCTGCTCCAGCTCGGACCCGCCAGCCACGGCAACTGGTTGGCGAACAGGGGGATGAACGACCAGCCGAGAAAGCCGGTCTTGAGCTTTCCGGAGAACCGACTCGGGATGTTCTGCCCGAGCTCGATGGCATAGCGGCGCAGCGAGATCACCCAGATCTCGCGCAGCACGTAGGGCACGAGGATCACCAGCGGAAGCCGGCGCGCCCCCACCGCGACGACCAGCAGGATGAGCTCGAGCGACACGTCGCAGAACTGGTCCAGGATCTCCCCGAGCCGGCTCACCTGGCCGCTCTTCCGGGCCCACCACCCGTCGAGGTTGTCGGTCGCTCCGGCGACCGCTCCGAGGATCAGGGCCAGGCCCACGGCGTCGAAGGCGTAGGCCACGACCACCAGCATCAGCGCCATCAGGCGCGACAGGGTGATGAGGTTCGGCCCGGTGAGGAGCGCGCGCGCGAAGGAGGTCATGCCGACACGGTGGCCATGAGAGCCCGCAGCTTACAGCCTGGGACGGATCCCCGGAAGCTCGGCCCTCACATGCGCCCGGTGCTCTCGATCCAGCCGAGGTCGAGCATTGCGGCCTCGTCGGCCCGGCACAGCCACAGGCTGTACATGCTGGCGAACAGGGTGGGGCGCTCGTGCTCCAGCACCTCCCAGCTCGCGAGCCGTGTGCAGGCCGGATCGTCGGGAAACCGTTGCTGGTAGGCCGCCAGATGGGCCGGGCTCTTGATGTCGAGCCGCACCACGTGCAGGGAAAGCTGGTCGAGCAGGGCGCCGATCTCGGAGAGCGTGAAGGTGTGCTCCTCGGCGTGGAAGACGAGATCGCGGCAACCGGACATGGTGTAGAAGTCGTCCCAGGCGCAGAGGGTCTTCTTGACGGGATCGCCGTCGGGGGCCGCCAGCACGGCGGCGCGAAAGGCGCGGATGCCCTCCGCGGTGGGCCCGAAGCCCGCGCGGGCGGCGCGGTCGCGCGCCTCGGTGACGTGGACGCGGGCGCGCGTGCTGTAGAGCCCCACCTTGAGGGCACCCCCCGGGCGCAGCACCTCGAGGAGCGCCTCCAGCCCGGCGCGCGGCTCGCGCAGGTGATGCAGCACGCCGGAGGCGATCACGAGATCGTACGACCGTCGGAGGCGCGCGGCGTGCAACAGATCACCCTGCATGAAGAAGACGTTTCCCGCCTTGAGCTCGCGCGCCTGGCGAATACCATAGGCCAGGCTGGTCCGGCTGAGATCGACGGCGTCGACCCGCGCCGCCGGGAAGATGAACCCCGCCTCCACCGCCTCGCGGCCGGTCCCGCAGCCGGCGACGAGGACGCTCTTGCCCTTGCCTGCGGAGATCACCTCCGCCGGCAGGCTCACCTGCCCGATCGTCGACCAGCGCGGATAGGGGTTCTCCTCGTACTGGGCCTGCACGGCGCGCGAGATCGCGTCGTCGATGGGAGAAGCGACGGGGATGGTCGCCTTGATCTTGGCCTCCTTGAGCGGCTCGTGAATCTGGATGCGCGCGAGCTCCCGAAAGCTGGCCTCGGCCTCCCACGGCGACGGCGACGGCGCCACCGGCAGCGTCGCGAGGCGCCGCGCCTCGGGGTGTCGAAAGAGGGGCTCGTAGCAGCCGAGCAGGGCGACCTCTTCGGCCGCCGACGCCCGCGCGCGCAGCCCCGCCGGATCCTCCCCCGCCGAGGCGAAGACGTACTCACCGAGAAAGCAGACCCGGGCGAGCGTGCAGACGAGCGGCAGCCAAGCCTGGAGCGGCCCAGGGGAGGAGGCGGAGGATGCCGAAGGGGAAGGAGACGCCAGCCAGGCCTCGAGGAACCAGCGCCGCGCAAAGCCCACCCCGCGCTCGACCAGGGGATCGGCGACGATGAACCGGCGCAGCCCCGCGCACACGAGCTCGTTGCCCTGAAAGGCAGCCCAGCGCTCGGGGGTGGCGGCGGAGGCGAAGGCGGCGTAGTCGGCGCTGGCGAACCACGTCAGGAGCTCCGCGGACCCGGGATCCAGCCGAACCAGGCTCCACCAGGCCCGGCTCATCAGGGTGTGGGTCAGGCCCTCGTCGGCGAGGCATGCCAGCATGGCCAGCTTCGCCTCGTCGCTGAAGGCGGCGAACTGCCGGTGCTCGTAGACGGCGACCAGGGTGCTGCGGTGGTGGCGCACGTGGGGCTCGAGGCGTACGCACCGCTGGAGCGGCTCGATGGCCTCACCGAGGCGACGCCGCTGAAGGTAGAAGCCGGCCAGGGTCGCGGCCAGAGAGGCATTGCCCGGGTGGAAGGCAGAGGCGGCGCGCAGGATGGTCTCGGCCTCGTCCCAGCGCTCCTGCTTCATGCGAACGAAGCCGAGCAGGCTGAGGGCGAAGGGGTGCTCCGGCGTCCGGGCCAGCACGGCCAAGCAGAGGGCCTCGGCCTCCGAGAGCCGCCCCGCCATCAGGTGGGCTTCCGCCTCGGCGGCGGCTCGCATGTCGTCATGAACCATGCCGCCGACTATAGATGGGGAAGCGCCGCCGTCGCGCCGTTCGACCTGCGGTTCCAAGGACCGGAGTCCTAAGTCTGCACGCGATGGATCTTGGCGCCTTGCGCCGGGACTGCGACCGGCCGCGTAAGGCCGGCGCGATCCAGCGCGCCGAGGCCCGCCGCGAGCAGCGCCGCGCCTTCGCCGTTGGCCAGCCCCAGCGCGAACAGCGCCGGGGCGCCCCCAAACCGGACCTCGACGATGGCCGCGTGGGTCTGCGGCAGGCCGCGGATTGGCTGCGCCGAGGTGCTGACCAGGTCGAAGCTCGACCCGGCGTCGGCGGCCGCCGCCGCGAGGACGTCAGCCAGCGTGACGCCCGACCTGGGGGCGGGCGCCCTGGCGCCGGTCGGTGCCTCGCGCATGTAGGTGTCCCGCAGGAGGGCGAAGAGATCGGCGGCGGTCAGCTCGCCGCCCGCGGTGTCGGCGCGGTCCTGCACGACCCGGGCAAACTCGATCTGCAGCCGCCGCGGCAGCTCGAGCCCGTACCCGGCGGCGAGCAGGTAGGCGATGCCGCCCTTGCCCGACTGGCCGTTGACCCGGATGACGGCGTCGTAGCTGCGCCCGAGATCGGCGGGGTCGATCGGCAGGTAGGGCATCTCCCACGGCCCGTCCTGCGGGCCTGCCGCCCGCGCGGCGAACCCCTTCTTGATCGCGTCCTGGTGGGAGCCGGAGAAGGACGTGTAGACCAGATCGCCAGCGTACGGGTGGCGCGGGTGGACCGGCAGCTGGGTGCAGTGCTCGGCGACCGCCCGGATCCCGTCGATGTCGGACAGGTCGAGCCCCGGGGCGACCCCCTGCGTGTAGAGGTTCAGGGCCAACGTGACCAGATCGACGTTGCCGGTCCGCTCGCCGCTGCCGAACAGGCACCCCTCGACCCGGTCGGCGCCGGCCATGACCGCCAGCTCGGCGGCGGCGACCGCGGTCCCGCGATCGTTGTGGGGGTGGACGCTGAGGACGATCGAATCGCGCCGCGCCAGGTTGCGGTGCATCCACTCGATCTGGTCAGCGTAGATGTTGGGCGTCGAGCGCTCGACCGTGGCGGGCAGGTTCAGGATCGCCTTCCGAGCGGGCCTCGCGTCCCAGGTCTCGGCCACCGCGTCGCAGATCTCCTTGGCGAAGTCGAGCTCGGTCGCGCTGAAGGTCTCGGGTGAATACTCGAAGCCCCAGCTCGTGCCGGGGTTGGCCGCCGCCAGGTCGCGGATCTGGGCCGTCGCCCGGGTCGCGATCGCGAGGACGCCGGCTCGATCCTTCTGGAACACCACCCGCCGGAAGAGGGGCGCGGTGGCGTTGTAAAGGTGCACCACGGCCCGGCGGGCGCCGCGCAGCGACGCCACCGTTCGCTCGATCAGCTCCTCGCGCGCCTGGGTCAGGACCTGCACGGTCACGTCGGCCGGGATGCGGTCCTCGTCGATCAGGCGGCGCACGAAGTCGAATTCGACCTGTGACGCCGCGGGGAAGGCGATCTCGATCTCCTTGAACCCGATGCGGACCAGCGTCTCGAACATGCGCAGCTTGCGCGCCTGATCCATGGGCTCGATCAGCGCCTGGTTTCCGTCGCGCAGATCGGTGCTGCACCAGAGTGGCGGCCGGGTGATCGCCTGATCCGGCCACCGACGATCGTGGAGCGCGATCGCCGCGGCGGCCTGGTACTTTCGCCTGGGGTTCTCCATCATCATCTCCCCAGGGTGGCGTCGAACCAGGCATCAGGCAAATGAATAGGAATGTGTAGAACGATAAGCAGGATTAATCATTGACCGGGCGCTGCGCGGATCTGCCCGCGTCAGGGGCGAGACCGGGGTCGCCTCTGGTCTCGGAGGACGATCATGCGACCCAACCCGGCGAAGGCGGCGTGGCCGAGCCCAGCGATGGCTCCCCCGAGCAAGGTGTTCACGATCCGGTGGACGATGGTCGCCGCCTCCGGGGCCCCCGCCAGGGCCAGCAGGAACACAACGTACGAGGTCAGGCAGGCCGCGAAGCTCGCGTAGTTCACGTAGACGAGGAGGTAGCAGGCGAGGGCGAACAGCAGCGTCAGCCCCGCCAGCACCGAGGGCAGAGGCCTGAGCGCGAGGGCGATCAACGTCGCGAGGGCCGCGCCGGCCAGGGTCCCCACGACCCGCGCCATCCCCCGCTGGAAGGTCTGGTGCAGCTCGGGCCTGGTCACGATGGCGACCGTCATCGGGATCCAGTAGCCGCTCGCCAGGGACAACCCGCGTGCGAGGGCCATCGCGAGCGCGAGGCTCGCCCCCACGCGCAAGGCGTCCCACCACCGCCCGGGCCCCGGCGTCCGGGCCGCCAGCGCCGGCTCGGCGGCCCGCACATCGCCGGCGACGGGCGCCAGCGCGGCGCTTCCACCGAACCGCCAGGCGGTCGAGACGATGACCATCTGCAAGAGCCCCCCGCCGAGTACGAAGGAGCCGCGGGTGAGGGCGCGGGCGCCGCTCGCCGGATAGGCGGAGGAGATGAGCAGCCAGATGAGACACTGCAGGGCGATCCACGAGGCGGCAGGACCGCGCGTCCAGGTCAGTGCATAGACCATCCCCCACAGGGCGCCGAGCACGACGGAGGCCGTTCCGGACAGACCGCCGAGCGTCCCGATCCAGCTCGACACACACATCCCGGCCGTCGCGGCCAGCATCGGCAGCTTGCGCGATGCTCCGAGCTGCTGGAAAGAACCAAACCCGACCGAGAAGGCCCCGGCCGCGACCATCATCCCCTGCCGGGGATACCCGGTGGCCACCCCGGCCGCCAGAGGCAAGGCCAGCGCGGGGAGGCACAGGAGGGCGGGGCCCGGGTGGGACTGGGACCAGTCGAAGGTCGAGATGTCGCGGGTGGCGTGTCGGAACATCGGCCGCGAAGCATGCCGGAAATGGCCGCCGGACGCGACGTCGCGATGTGCAGCGCCTCGAGCACCCGGAACCTGCAGATCCCTGCCGGCAATCCGGCGGAAGGTGCCGGACCTGGACGACCTCAGGCCGCGGTGGCCTCGATCTCGATCGCGATCGCGACCTCCTCGCTGAGGGCGAGGCCTCCTTGATCGAGCACCTGGTTGAAGCTGACGCCGAAGTCCTTGCGGTTGATGGTCGTGGTGGCGGTGAAGCCGGCGCGGCGCTTGCCCCACGGATCCTTGGCGATGATGCCCGCGCGCTCGACCTCGAGCACGACCGGCCTCTTCACCCCCCGCAACGTCAAGTCGCCGGTGATCACCAGGTGCTGGGCCGATTTCTCGACGATGCTCTGGCTCTTGAAGGTCATCTTCGGGAACTTCTCGACCTCGAAGAAATCGCCGGAACGGAGGTGCGCGTCCCGCTGCGCCTCGTGGGTGTCGACGCTGGTCACGTCGATCTCGACCTCGCAGCTCGACCTCGAATAGTTCTCCTCATCGAGCTCGAGCTTGCCGCTCCACTTGGTGAAGCGGCCCCGCACCTTGCTCACCAGCAGGTGCCGAACCGTGAAATCGATGCCCGAATGTGCGTAATCGAATTCCCATTTGACGAGTGCCATGTGTGTTGCGTCCTTTCGGTGTGATCGGGAGAGCCCCGCTGACGCATACCTCGACGCGCCCGAGGGCGCCCGAGGAATCAACCGGGCAGGGCTCCCGCGGGGGCCCGGGCCCTGCGAGCGCCTCGGTTCGACCGCCCGTGCGCCGTGATCAGGTCACGTGCTGGCGCCACTTGCCGGTGCGGAACCCATACAGGATCTGGCATAGACCCTCTGCGGCGCCGGTGGTCGGCAAGGCGCCGTTCTGCAAGAAGCGATTGAAGCCATCCAGCTTCCGAGCGATGGTGGCCGGGTTCGGGAGCACGAAACCCATGCTCCACTCGCCGAACGCGCGCTCGGAGATCGAGCGGCGCTTGATGACCATCATGCGGGTGTGGCGCGGATCCTTCCCGATCTTGTGGAAGAGAGCGTCCACGACGAGCCCGGGTCCCTCCAGCACCTGCAGGAACGATCCCTTGTGGTGGAGCAGCACCCCGCTCACGCCCAGCGTCCGGTTGTTCTCCCGGGCCTTCGCCAACAGCTCGGCGAGCGCGTTCGCAGAGAACGGCTGAGCCTCGGCGCTGGCATAAACGATCTCGATCATCGGGGCGTCCTTCTAAGGCCATCGACGGGAGCCCCTGGGACTGAAGGCAATGCGGCCAGGCCATGGGGCTCGGCCATGGGGCTCGGTCATGGGCCTCGTTCCCCACCTAAGGACCCGGGTCAAAATGAATCATGCAGTTCTGGCTGCGGAGGCGCCCGGCTGGCGAGGCGCGAGGAGTGCGCCTACCCGTCGGTATGTAACCGACGAGCAACGAAGCCGGCCGGGATGGATCCGCGGCCAGACTGCCTGAGTAATTTTGACCCGGGTCCTAAGGAGCGGCGCCTGGGCCGGTGTTCTGGTACTCGTACAGGCGGTTTCCGCTGGTGCTGAAGCCGCGGTTCGAGGTGGCAGCGGGGGCCCAGGGGGCGGCCACGACGATCTGGGCGCCGATCTGGCTGTTGCGGATCACGCCCTGGCCATTCGGCATGGTGCCGGAGCTGTCGTCCCAGGCGCGTCCGAGGTAGGTGGTCCCCGCGATCCCCGGGTCGGCGGTCAGCATGCTGTTGATGATGAGGAAGCCGTAGGGGTGCAGGGTCTCGGTGCTGGGTGCGATGTAGGTGCTGTTGGTCTTCCGCCCGGCGACGTAGTTGATGGTGCAGCCGTCGAAGACTGCCGCCGCGCGCCCGAAGATGAAATCGGTGTCGCCGGCGATGGTGCTGTTCTTGAAGTAGACGCGCGCGATGGTGGTGACCGCGGCGGACTTGACCTGGAGGGTGTCCTGGTTGCCGAGCAGCCGCACGTTCTGGAACACCCCCTGGTCACCCTGGGTGGTGAGCGCGACCGCCTGGATGTTCGCGGTGATGGCGCCCTCGTTGAAGTCGTTGGCGATGGTCAGGTTCATGGCCTGGAAGCCGGCCGACTTGACGAAGAAGGTGCTGCTGCCGCTGGTCCCGTAGGTGGGCGTGGTGGGGATGTTGCAGCCGTTGGTCTGGAGCGGATCGACGGTCTTGCCGTTGTAGTTGTCGAAGGCGATGGTGACCTGCGTGGGGTCTTTTCCAGCTCCGTAGATGGTCATCGGCACGGTCCCGTCGACGCAGACGAGCTCGCGGTAGGTGCCGGGGGTGACGAGGATGTAGGCGCGCGCGGTCCCGGCCGCTGTTGCACCCATGGCCTTGGCGGCGGTGACGGCGGCCTGCACGGTGGTGTGGGTCCCGCTGCCGTCGGCGGCCACGGTGAAGGTCGGGGTCAAGGTGGCGGCGTCGGGGAGACCGGCCGAGGGATCCCAGTTGTCGGTCACGAGGGCGCCGATGGGGCCCGCCTGGGCCAGATACTTCTTGATGGTGAAGCATTCGGCGGAGGTGTCGGTCAGGAGAGGTCGCGTCGCGCTTCCCGTGACCGCGGGGGTCACGCAGGCGGCGGGGAAGGGCGTCGAGCCGGGGCCGCCCGCTCCTGCCGATCCCGCCGCGCCTGTACCTGCTGTACCTGCTGCACCTGCCGCTCCCGTCGCTCCTGTCGCTCCTGTCGCTCCTGCACTGGAGCCCGCGGGGGTGACCGCGCTTCCGCCGTTGCCGCCAGGCGCCGTCGCCCCGCCAGAGCTCGTCCCGCCTCCCGATCCGGGCGTGGCGTTGCCGCCACCGGTGGAGCCGACGGTGGCGCCGCCGGAGGCGGACGCGCCGCCGGTCGCAATCCCCACCCCTCCGGAGCCGGGTGTGCCCCCCGAGCCGAGGCGGGCTCCCGAGTTGCTGCTGCCGCAGGCGGCCGAGCTCGCGAGGAATCCGGCCACGAGGAAGCAGGTTCCCCGGAAGTGCGTCGAACGAAGCGAATGGTTCATGGAAGAGACTCCCTTGTCGGTCGAGAGTGTTCGGCCGAAGGGACCGCGGCTCACGAGGGCTCCCCTCTTGCCCGTCCTCGTCCTCGGCTGGCAAGTGGATTCAAGAGCTCTCAGTCGTAGTACCCATCGAGGAACCATCGATCGTGATGGCGATCGTGGTGCAGCCGATAAATCGCACCGTCGGAGGCGTGCACATCCCAGTAGTCGCGCGAGAAGCCGTTGTGGCCGTGGGCATCGCTCTGCCACCACTCGCTGCTCAGCCGATAAGGCCCGGCGGCCACCAGGATCCGCGCGGTGGTCTCTTTTCCACGCAAGGCCATGGGGCCGTCGGGGCCTACCATCACCTCGATCTCTTCGGGCGGACGAAAGCGCCGGATGTTCAGCGCCGGGTGGTCCATCGCATTCGCATTGGCACTCTCCTTCGGCGTCGGAGGTGTTGCGTTTGCGACGGGCGTCCTCGGCCTCCGGTGGGACCCACGGGCCGGCTCGGCGGGAGCCGAGAGCTGAAAGGTCGTGAGCCCGACAGCCTCCTCGCGCCAGGTGTTCTCGCAGCGCGGAGCCCCCACGTTCTCTGGCCCCACCAGGGCCGCCAGGCGCGCGATGGTGGCCGCCAGGCGATCGGGCGCCGGCCCCGCCGGACGCAGCAAGTCCAGCTGGGCGGCGCGGACCCGGGCCGGACGGGCAACCACCAGCAGCTCGGTGATGGGGGCGTCGGGCGGCCGTCGTGTCAGATCCAGGCGCACCAGCTGAAGCAGCGGCGCCGCCTCGCGGGTGGGCGCCGCCAGCTGGATCTCGCGCAGGTCGAAGGCCCGCGAATCGAGGCGCAGGCGCAGCGTGATCCCCGCGCACCCCAGGGTCCGACAGGTCAGCCGCGCCAGCACGCGATCGAGCAGCCCGCGCAGCACGAACGCCAGTGGCTCGAGCTCGGTGATGGCCTCGTCGAGCCCGAGCCCCTCCTCGACGGCGTCCACGGGCAGCGCGGGCAGGAACGGCTCGTCGTCCTCGCCGCGCGCCAGGCGGTGCAAGTGCGCGCCTTCGGTCCCGAGGCGCAGGCTCACCTCGCTGGCGGGCAAGGCCGCGAAGGCACCGATGGTGGCGATGCCCCAGCGCGCGAAGGTCTCGGTCAGCGTGGCGGAGAGCGGCTCGCCGAGCAGGCGCACCGGCAACGGCGCGAGCGCCGCGGATTCACCGCCGGCTGGAACCAGCACGCGTTCGCCGGCGCGCGTGGCGATGCGGGCGATGCTCTTGTGGGCGGCGATGGCCACGCGAATGCCGAGCCCCACGCGCAGGGCCCGCGCGGCGATGGTCTGGGCGAGGACCGCCTCCGACGGGTAGAGCGCGCCCAGATCATCGACCTGCAGGAAGACGCGGCCCGGCTCGCGCTCGATGCGCGGGGCGAACCCGAAGCCCAGATCCCCGAGGGCGGCATCGGCCGCGGCCACGTCGACCTCCGCCATCGGCAACAGCGACAGGCCCGCGCAGGCCGCCATACCCTGCGCCGCCGTGAGCCCCGGACGTACGCCGGCGCGACGGGCCTCGGCGCTGACGGTGACGATGCGGGGTTGACTGCGCCGGCCGTCGCGCCCGATGTGTGTCACCGTCAGCGCCACCGCCGTGCCGCGCAGCTCAGGCCAGCGCCGCAGGGCCGCCTGCAGCGGCAGCTGTGGAATGAACAGGCAAGCGAGCCGCATGACGATCTCGAGGAAGCTCCCGTGGGTCCATCACGCGGGGCGGGACCAGAACCGCACGACGTCCGCCTCTGGCTCTGCCCGCGCCGGGCCGCCAGCAGCGCTGGTGGCATCGGCGTCGGCGTCGGCGCGTGCGGCAGGGCCCGCGCCCCAGTTGCCGTTCGCGGCCATCCCGCGGGAGATTCCGACCCGGGCCTCGAGCCCCAGCAACAGAGGCCGTCCTGCCGTGAGGAAGCGCGGCCGGGCATCCCGCAGCACGATGGCGGCGCGGGCCACGGCGCCCGCCATGCGCCAGGGGGCGGCGAGCACCACCGCCGTGCCCTGCTTCTCGGCGATCTGCTGCAGACGCACCCATGCCGCGGTCGGTACGCGCGGGGGCCGCTCCCCGCAATCGATGGCCACGAGCCCGAAGCCCCCCGCCGCCACCAGCAGGTCGGCCGCCGGTAGCAAGGTCCGTGCGCTCGCCCGGATCCACAGCAGGCGCGCCAGCGGGATGCCGGCGGCCTCCGCCGAGCGCGGATCGAAAGCCCCCAGCGCATCGACGAGGGCCACCGCTTGCCCGCGCGCGATGGCGGCCGCCAGGCTGGCGTACAGGATCGACGTGCGCCCGGCCGAGCGATGTCCGGCGAGCTCGCTGAGCGCGGCGGCGGGCCAGCCGCCGCCGAGCCCGCCATCGACCGCGCGGATCCCGGTGGGAAGACGCGGGCGGGACGGCTCCTGGCCGAGACGAGAGGCCGGGACGAGGCGCAGCTCGGCCACCAAGGCTTCATCCAGCTTCACATTGGGAAGCGCCACGAACCAGAGTCTGCGCTGAACGTGTGTTCAGGTCAAGCCGCGGGCGCCCGATCTGGCTTCGTGCCTGGTTCTTTGCAAAAGCTGCGTGTCGTCATCGCGTGCGATTGGGGTGTCATGGGTTGAGTGGTAGCTTCGCCCCCATGGCCAAATCACCTTGCCCCATCTCGAAGACGCAGTTCCTCGACAAAGCCGAGCCCGTGAAGATCACCATCGGGAACATGGAGATCATCGCGGACAAGCGCGAATTCTCGACTGGCTCGTTCGGCTGGTATCACAACGGCAAGACCACCATCACCGTCGATGGCAAGCCCTTGTCGGTGCAGGTCGGCCTCAACCTGACGGTGGTCGGCAGCAAGGAGGCCGACCGCTGAGGACCTGTCCTCAGATGCCAGCGCAGCTCGGGTCGGCCAGCTGCTGGGTGAGCAGGAGGCGCAGGAGCTGGACCAGGTTCTTCACTCCGGGCGGTGTCGGGGTGCACGTCGCCGAGAGGCTCATGCATTCGATTCCCACGCTGAAGCCGTGCCCGTTGGGAATGGAAAAGCCGAAGCTCGGCCCATCCGCCACCAGGCTGTCGCCGTACATCGGTCTGCCGTTGGTCGCGAGCGCGACGCGGACATCGGGGTCGCCGAGCGCCGCCTCGATGTCCGAGACGTCGACGTGGGTGTCGTCCTTGCAAGTCGGCAGCGGCGGCATGCAGGCGCTCGACCCGGCGTCGGCGCCGAAGGACCGTCCCGTGGCGAAGAACTTCATCGGCGGAGACAGAACGGTCGTGCGAATCGTTCCCACCAGCCCCGTGCTCTCGGTGATGATGTAGGTCGAGGCGAACGAACACATCGAGGCCGGTGGGCCGCCACTTCCTCCGCTGGCCACACCCACACCCACACCCACAGCCCCGGCCGCGCCGCCCGTCGCGGGCGCCACATCACCTCCGGTGCCCCCCGAGCCAGACTCCGCCGGGGCGCCCCCGGTGTCGGCGCCCGGCACGATCGTGTCGCTGGTCCGCGGCGGGGCCTTGGACGTGTCGCACCCCACGGCCAGCCCGAGCGTCACCGCCACCAGGCACGCGTACCCCTGTCGAGATCCCGGATGTTGGCCCCTCATCGAACCCTCGCCGTCACGGTTGCGGTCATGTTCGTCACCATCCTGATCATCATGAAGGTCGTCGTCACCGTCGTCGCTCTCACTCGGCCGCCAGGGGTTGCGACAGCTTGATCGTGCGGATGGCCTCGGTGAAGCGGATCTGGGCCTCGGCCAGGCGGAGGTTGGTCTCGATCAGGCGCTTGCCGAGATCGTCCAGCTTGCTCGAGTCCACCGCCAGACGCGCGGTCAGCTTCGCGCGAAGATCCGCCGCCGCCCCGTTCTTCTCGAGCGATTTGAGGTTGGCGCGCGTCTCCTCGGTGGCCCGCTGACGCTCCTGCTGTTCGGTCCGCAGCTTCTCCTGCAGCGCCTGGCCAGTGACCAGAGCCTGGCGGATCTCCCAGGCCGCCCGCAGCCCCGAGGCCGTGGCCCCGTCGGCCCGACGATCCGCCACGTAGGCCTTCACCGCGTCGTCGGCCAGGGGATCCAGCCAGTCGAGGACCCGGCTCGATTCCTGTCGCTCATCGATCACCACCTCGACGCCGCTGCGCGCGGCCACCGGACCGGGAACGAGCGCGCTGCCGGTGCCCACGTTGTCCTCGACGCCCCCCGGGGGGTGGTCGAGACGGGCGCCCGGCACCCGGGGATGCTTGATCAGCAGCTTCGCGCCCGAGGCTCCGCCGTTCCGCACGCGGTACCGGGTGAGCCACACCGCGTCCCGCGCGACGCTGAGGGTCCCGCCCTCGATGTGGGCGAGGCGGGCGCCCTCCTCCCGGCTCTCGTGGCTGACGTCGACCGCGATGCTGCGATCGAGCGCGAAGGGGACCGTCGCGGTGGCGCCATCGGGCAAGGGGTCGCCCATGCCCTGGCCCAAAAACGCGGCGCCCGCGGCGCCCGCGGAGAAGATCGCGAGGGGGCCACGCTCGAGCAGGCCGCCCGTCTGGTTGGCATAGCGCGCGACCCGGAAGGGGTGGGCGGCGGAGTCGGGGACGCCCGGGTCTGGCGCGTACATCGCCACGATCTCGCCGGGGATCCGGCGATCGAGCAACATCACCATGGTGGCGCTGCGGTCTGGAATGCTCACGGGGGCTGGCAGGTCGTAGCGCGTGGTTCCGGACTGCACCGCGATCGCCGCCAGCGCCGACAGGTTGCGGCTGCGTGGGGTGTAGGGTACCGCCGGTGCCGCCAGAGCCCGGGCGGCGCGGCCGGCGTTGGTCGCCGCCGTCCCGAGCTCGGTGGAGGCGATCCCCTTGCGCATCGAGCGCCGCATGATGCCGCCCACGGATGGCGCCTCGGCGCCGGGCTCGTCCGCGGCAGCCCCTTCCGCGGCGTCCGCGGCCATTGCGGGCGAGACCGGCATGGGGGGCGCCACCGCCTCCTGTCCGAGGCTGGTCTCGGCGCGCGGAACCACCGCGATCACCTCCCCGACGTCGTTGACGCGGGGCCGGGTGGGGATCACGGGTGTCCCGAGGCCGGCATCGAACGCCAGCGGGGCCTCGGCCACCAGCGACAAGGAGACGTCGTTCCAGTCCTCGCCCGAGAGGTTCTGGACGATGCCCCAGGCCTGGAGGCTCGCGCCGGCCGGGTCGATCACCAGGCGGTAAGACGGGCGCCAGACCGGGGTCTCCGCGATGTAGCCGACTTGCAGGTCGTGCTCCTGACCATCGAGCGACATGACGACCGTTCGCAGGCCCGTCCGGTCAGGCGCGTCGGGTAACGGTGGTGTTGGCGTCGGCGTCGGTGTCGGCGGCGCTGGCGCGGTCGTCTTGGGCTCGTCCGAGGCCGCCGGGGGATCGACGTCGAGCGGGAAGGCCGCCGACCGCACCGAGCTGCCCCCACGCTCGAGGACCGCCAGGCTGGCGAGAAAGTCACCCACCTCGTCCTTGCGCACGCGAAACTCGACCCGGTTGGTCTCGACCCGACCGCCGCGTTCGAAGTAGCCGACTCCGTTCCGGTAGATCACGACCTTGCGCAGGGCGAGGCCCGGGGCCGCGAGCGGCGGTGGCGTGGCGCAGCCCATCCCCAGCGCCAGCGCCACCGCCGCCAGTCCGCCACCAACCAGGCGAGACGAGGCGTCGACGATTCGTTTGGCGTGCATGGGGGCGGTCCGCGGACGCAGTTTAGTACAGGACGCGGTCACGGGAAGTTCGGGGAGAGCCGGAGGAGGACGGAGGGGATGGGGATGGGGGACGGGGGACGGGGACGAGGACGAGGAGGGGGATCAGAGACAGACGCCGAAGGTGGGGTTGGTGGACAGAGGGGTGCAGACCTTGGTGCCGCATTCCGGGGTCGGGCTCGTCACCAGGCAGAGCCGGCGGCAGGCGAGCGCGCCGTTGCTCTCGTTGCAGACGAAGCCGGGCTGGCAGCTCGCCGACGAGACGCAGGTCGTTCCGTCGGCGCCGGTGCGCGTGGGCTCGCGACATCCGCAGTCGGGAGCATCGCCTCCCGCGGCCCGGTGAAACAGGAAGCAGAGAAGACCGGTCGGGCAGCCGCTGGTGGCATCGCCGCGCGGATCGCAGGCGAAGGTGCAGGTCTTGTAGGTGGTCATGAGCGCGCCCGTGCACTCGACCGCCGTCGCGCAGCTGCCCCCCGGATACCGGAACGGAGGTGACGCGGCATCGGACAGCGGGGCCGCGCCCGTGCTCGCAGCACACTGGGTGTCGTTCGCACAAAAGGGAAGGCACACCTGGGTCCGTGGGGCGCAACCCGGTCGGGCACTGAGGTCGAAGCACTGCGAGCCGACCATGCAATCGTTGGCGGTGACGCAGGATTGGCCGGGGCCGCTCGTGCCCGCGGGCACGCAGCGGGCGACCTTGCTGTTGCAGTCGACGAAGCACGATTCCCCGGCGGCGCACGCGCCAGGGGTGGTGACGGTCGGATCGCACCCCGGGAAGGTGAGCTGGCTCGACGGCGGGCCGTCGGCATCGGAGCCGGCTGCGCCGTCGCCCGCGCCATCGAGCCCGCCGTCGGGGAGCTGGGTGCCGGCCGGACACGTCCCGTCGGTGTGCTGGATCTGGACCGCAACGGCCTGCGTGCCGCCGCGGGCGATCGTGACGTCGTGGACCTCTCCGTAGCCGAGGCAGGGGGTGACGTCGCTGGAGACGGTGACCTGTAGCGTGACCTTTCCAACCACGTCCGGGGTGAACGCCACCGAGAACCGGACCCGACCGTCGGCCGCCATCCGGCCGAACGTGAGCGGCATGGTCGGGACGTAGGTCGGCAGGGTCTTCGGATCGTGCCCGGCCACGCCGGAGACGGTCACGTCGACGGCGGTGACCGCCGTGAAGGGCGTGTCATCGGCCGAGCTCAAGGTCACGACCAGGTAGGAATCCCGGGCGCACGCCATCCCCGCGCCGGTCCCGAGGATCACCAGCCCCAGCGCGGCCAGCACCCGCGCCCGGACCGGCGTGGCGAAGGGGGTCGGTCCGCCCCCGCGCCCGGGCGAGGCGGACGACTGCGTGGTGTCGGCCGCGCGAGGCACGGAGGCCCTCAGAACGCCACGCGGTTGCCGAGCTCGGTGCTGGGGGCCGCCGGGTTCGACAGGGAGGTGGTGGCCACGATGACGAAGGCCGTGATTCCCACCGCCGCCACCGCCGTCCAGAACCACCAGCGCTCGATGACCGGGGTGCGCGCGGGCGCCTCGACGACAGGCGTCGGAGCCCAGCTCGGCACGGCTGCGGACGCGGGCGCGGGCACCGGCGCCCCCTCGGGGACCGCGGTCACCCCGGTCGAGATCGCCGGGCCACCGCCCTCGTCCCGAGCCGCAGCCGCTCCCGCGCGCAGGCTGGCCAGCGCCAGCGCCAGGAGAATCACCCCGCCCGCGCCCGAGCGCACCCGTCGGCGCAGGGAACCACGAACCTGTCGCACGCGACGCATGCCAGACATTCTGCGCAGCCGCGCCTCGAAATACCAGTCGCCGCCACCACATCGACCACCGGCGGGCTGCTCCACGGGGCTCCCACCACGCTCCGCCCCGGGGCAAGGTCACATCTTCGCGCGCTGCCAGTCGATGCGCTCGAGGAAGTCGCCGGCGCGCAGCCGCTCCGCCTCCTCGGAGGACTCGCGGCGCAGGGCCTCGGCCGCCTGGCGGCTCTGCGTGAGATCGCGGGTCTTGAAGGCGGCCACCATGGTCAGGCGCAAGCACTCGCGGCGCACGTCGGTGGGCAAAGCCTTGCGCTCGGCCCCCGGGTCCTCGCCACCAGGCAGGACCGGGACACACGCCAGCCGCAAGACCGGCAGGGCCGCCGCGGGATCGCGGAAGGCCAGCTGCCGCCCGACCAGATAGGGCCCGAGCGCCTCGTCGGGGGTGAGCCGCGTGAACTCCGACACCAGGTAGAACAGCAACACCGGATCGATGTTGCCGAGCACGTCGTCCCCGAACAACGCCCGCCCGAGGGTGCGGCGCGCGCCCTCGTCCCCCAGCGCCCGCAGCTTCGAGCCCGCCAGGCGCCGCTCGCCCTCGTCGGTGGCGCTGGCCAGCACGTCGAGGATCGACTGGCGCGCGTTGTCGAAGTCGCCGCGCTGAAAATGCACCGCCGCCGCCGCCGTCGCGGCCCGCGCGCGCACCGGCGCGGTGATCTCTCCGTTGCGCGCCAGCGCCGCCAGCACGTGCAGGGCCCGGACGGGCTCGCCCGCCGCCGCCAGCGCCTGCGCGAGATCGATGCGGATCGTCGGCTCCGCCGGATCGTCGCAGGAGGATTGCTCGAGCAGCGCCACGGCGCGCGCGGGCGCCACCCCGAGCAGGCCGCGCGCCTCCGCCACCCGCGCCGCCTGCTCGCGCGCGCACACCTTGCGAAAGATCGCCGGGCGCCGGAACTGCTCCCGGGCCCGCGCGCGCTGCTCGGCCGACAGGGTCTGGGTGCCGAGGAAGCGCTTCCACTCGGCCTCGAGCGCGCCGAGGCTCGTGCCGTAGACGTGCTCGAAGTCCCCGGCGGAGGCGTAGATCGCGCGCAGGCGCTCGGCCCCGCGCGTCTCGAGCAGGTACCGCACGAACGAGCCTGCCACCGTGTAGGCGCGCGGGCCGGAGACCGCCGAGAAGCCGGCGCCCATCAGCTCCGCCAGCGCCGGGGCATGCCCGTCGTGGAGCAGGGCGGCGGCCTCCTGGTGGGTGGTCGAGCCGCCGTCGGGATCGGTGAAGTCCGCCGCCTCCGCGATCCCCTCGACGAGGCCGCTCGCGAGGTGCGGCAGCGGGAGCGGCCCGTGCCACCGCCAGGCCAGCGCCACCCCGAAGAAGCGATCCCCGAAGGCCCCGGCGAACACGTGGGCCATCTCGTGGCGCAGGCGTCGCGCCGGAAAGCCCTCGCCCTGGACGAAGATCTGCCGCTTCCAGGGCTTGGCGTAGAGGGTCCCGCCGGCGCCCACCCAGGCCTTCTTCTCGTCGGCGCTCGGGAAATCGAAGACGGTGATCGGCCCGCGCGGCTCGGCGCCGAGGGTCTCGCGCAGCTGATCGTACCGGAACTCCAGATCCTGCATCAGGAGATCCACGTCGGCCGGCTTCATGCCGGCGGTCGAGGCGTAGCGCAGGATCACCCGGTTCGAATGGCGCTCGGAGTCGAGGAGCCGCGCCAGGTCGGCCTGCCTGACGTGAAAGCCGAGGGTCCCGCGCGAGACCCAGAAGAAGACCGACAGCAGCAGCGAGCCCGCGACCAGGACCACGCGCCCGGACCGGCCGGGGCGCACGCGTCGGGCACGCCACAGCGACACGATCGAGATCGCCGTCAGCAACCACACGGCGTTGGCGATGCGAAACCAGCCGAGGGTGGCCGGCGGCCGCAGCGCCTCGTCGTAGATCGGCCCCGGAAAGTAGCCGCCGAAAGGATCGTAGGCGAACACCGGCGGATCGACGTAGAGCCGGACCAGCGACCAGCCGAGGGAGGCGAGCGGGAGCCCGAGGGCCACCAGCCGACCGGCCCGACCCGGCAGCGCCAACCCGGCGAGCGCGCCGAGCCCGGCCCCGAAGACCGCCGTGCTGGCCGGCAGCAGCGCGAAGAAGGCCAGGCCCGCCCCGAGGTTGCAATTGCGGACCCGCAAACCGTTGGCGGAGGAGATCAGGAGGGGAAGGACCGCGGTCCCGAGCGCGGCAGCCACCGCGCGCCCGACCAGCCGCCACACCCCCGGCTCGCCGTCCTCACCCTCCTCGCCCACCGGCTGTCGTCGGGCGGCGGCGACCACCCCTTGCCCGATGTCCACCGAGGCGAGGGCCATGATCAGGCCGAGCGCGAACGCGAAGTCGTAGCCGAGGAGGTCGAACAGCGGCACGAAGTCGAGCGCCAGAGCCAGGGCCGCCAGCAGGCCCGCCCACACCCAGATCCGGCGCCCCGCGCGCGCGCCCGCCGCGCGAACCATTCGTATGACCCTCGAGCGAAGAATGCCGCTCATCTTACTTCATGGGTACGCGAGGCCCGGAGAGAGAGCTCACGACGAATGGGACGAATGACGACGGGGCCTTTCATCCGATGATCATGTGCTCGGATTCGAGGTCGCCCTCGGCAAAGCGGGACAGGCGCCACTTGTGGAAGAGCGGGTGGGTGGCCTCCCCGCGCAGGAAGAGGGCGTAGTGCCGGGCCACCACCGGCGCCATCATGAAGCCGTGCCCCATGAAGCCGCAGCACACGAAGAAGCCGGGCACCCCCGGGACCTCGCCGCAGATCGGGTTCCCGTCGCGCGTCAGATCGTACGGCCCCGCCCACTGGCGGACGACCTTGATGTTCCCGAGCCGCGGCATGAGCTCGAGCAGCCCCGCCGACATCGCCTCGAGGAACCGCAGGCGTGAGCCGAGCCGGACGCGCGGACGCCGTCGAGCCTCATCGCCTTCATCTTGCTCCGGCTCCTCCGGCAGCGTGATTCCGCCCACCAGCTCGCCGCGCAGGGACTGCGAAAAATAGAGCCCCGACTCCAGCACCGACACCATCGGGGTGAGAAAGGGCTTGAGCGCCTCGGTGGACAGGATCTCGTGGCGCGCTGGCCAGTTGGGCAGCTCCACGCCGAGCAGCGCGGCCACCTCGGGAGACCAGGCGCCGGCGGCGTTGACCACCCGTTCGGCGGTGAGGGCTCCGCGGGTGGTGCGCAAGGTGAAGTCGCCCACGCCCGACCCGGGCGCGCGCGCGATCGTGGTGACCCTGGTCTCGGTGTGGATGCTGACCCCGAGGCGCATCGCGGCCTCGGCGTAGCCCCACAGGAACGGCCATGGGAAGACCACCGCGTCGGTGGGGTTGTACGAGGCGGCGATGAACGGCCGCACGTCGAGCTCCGGGACCAGCCCGCTGGCCTCGGCCGTGGAGATGAGGCGGGTGGGAACGTCGCACAGGTTCTGAAGCGCGATGCTGCGCTCGAGCCCGGCCCGGGTGGCCTCATCGCGGACGAGGAACAGGTAGCCACCCCGGCGCATCCAGACGTTGACGCCCATGTCGGCTGCAAAACCGGCGCAGAGCTCCAGCGATTCCTGCATGAGCCGGATGTTGAGCTCGGTCGACCACTGCTGTCGCAAGCCACCGCCATTGCGGCCCGAGGCCCCGGAGGCGAGGGTACCGGCCTCGAGCACGGCGATCCGGAGGGCCCCCCCCGCCTGGCGCGCACGACCTTGCCCCCGCGTGCTCGCGCCCGCGCTCGCGCGCGCGAGGTTGTAGGCCAGCGCCAGACCCATGATCCCACCTCCCACGATCGCCACGTCCACCGCGGCCGGGACCGGGCCGCGGGTGGACGGCGGCCGCCCGCGCCCGGCGCCGCTCACCGGGCGCCCTTCACCCCGGGCCCCGCGACGAACCACTTGAGCTCGGTCGGGACGAGGGGAGGGCGCGACGTGAAGGGACGAATGCCCTCGGGTGGCTCGCCGGTCGCCGCCGCGAGCGCCAGCACCACCGCCCGCAGGCACTCCTTGCCCTGACACGGCCCGGTCCCGAACCCGGTGTAGCGCTTGACCTCCTCGAGCGCGGTGAAGCCGGTGGCCACGGCGTGCTCCACATCCGCCACGGTGACGTCCTCGCAGCGACAGAGGATCCACTTCGGGGGCATGCGTCGGCCCTACTTCCCCGCGGGGGCCGGGGAAAGTGTTGGCCGGGTCGGCACCTGGAACGCCCGGGCATCCACCGGTCGGTCGAGCTCGACCGACGTCACGCGCCCGGTGAAGGCCAGAGGCCCGGCTTGCATCTCGAGCGCGTAGGGGACCAGCATGTCCTCGACCCGTCGCCAGTCGCTCACGCGCGAGGTGAACGGGACATCGCCCTGAGGCCCGGCGTGCACCAGCCGCTGAACGGTGAGCAGATGGGTGGCCCGATCGTAACAGTTGGTCCAGGTCCCGCCTTGCGCGGGCGTCATGATCAGACACTCGAGCAGGGCACCGCCCTCGTCCCGCTCGTTCCTGGCCTCGATCCGCGGAAAGAGCGCGCGCCACCGCAGCTCGCCGTTCCAGGCGGCCTCGATGAGGCTCTGCTCGGCCTCCGGGCCGGACAGGACCCGCAGACCGTTGATCGGGTCCTCCGCCCAGCAGCGCCGGCCGTCGCAGCCCTCGCGCGAGCTGGCGAGCCCCGCCAGGGTCGTGATGGTCAGGACCCGATCGCCCACCGCCGCGACGTGTTCGACCGTGCCCGACATCCCGAGCCCGCGGAATGTGATTTCCATTCTGGTCCGGGAGGAGGTGTGGCGAGCGAGGCTCACCGCTCCCCCCAGCGCCTGGACCGCGTCGGCCAGGATGTCGTCGACGGAACGCGCGGGGGCGGCGAGGGGGGGAGCTGCCACCGCGGGAACAGCGACAGGAGCGACCGCGACGGCGGACGGGGGACCGGAGGGCGGCGGCGTGGCCGGCGTCCGGGCCGGCGTCGGCGTCGGCGCCGCGGTGCGCGCGGGGGCGGACGGTCCCGTCGCTGCCCGGGGAAGGCCCGGCGCGCAGGCGAGCAGGGTGCAGCCGAGGACGACGGCGGTGCGCCCCGTCACGGGGGAGTGGCGGCCCGACGGGCGGCGCGGGCCTTGGCACATCGGGGCGCGGGAGCCGGGCGCTTGGTCGAGCATCGACCCGGGATGGTCGACCGGCTGGGACCCCCGCGTCAAGGAAACGGGGCGCGAGAGCCGGACCGAGAAGCTCCGGGACGAGCCGCGCCCTCCCTCGAGCAGGCCGCCGCGCGCCGCGTCGCGGACTCGCACGAATTCATGGAACTTTGTTTCGTGTGTCTGTCACAATGAATGTGTCCGAATTGTTTCTTCCTCGAGAAGGCGCGCTCCGCAGGCCGTTGGCCTCGTGCGTGACCACCTCCCGAGGCGGGACGCCACTGGTGACGAACATGATCCCTCGACGTGGAGATCCCGAATGTCATTGATCCATCGGCGCTCGACGATCCGCGGTGGTGTCGGCGTGGTGGGCGACTCCCAGGGGCCTCGAGCGGGCATGCGCGATGCCGCAAGCGCGGCCCGGCCGAGCTCGTTCCGGCTCTGGTTGGTCGTGTCGGCGGCGACAGCCTGCGCCTGCTCATCGAGCACGTACCTGCGCGATCCCGTCGAGAGCTTCACCGGAGCTGGCGGCGCGCTGCCCTCGTTCGGGAACGGAGGGTCGGGGGGAGACGGAGCGAGCACCGCGCCCGCGGGCTCGGCCGGTGGACGAGACGGCCTCGAGACCGGCAGTGGCGGGAGTGGACCGCTCGCGAACACCGGTGGCCAGGCGGGCGCGGCGGTCCCCTCGGGCGGAGTGCCAGCGCCCGAGGGAACCTCCACCGGCGGGATGGACCCGAGCGGTGGGGCCGGCAGCGGTGCGGGCTCCGCCGGGGGAGCTCCCGCCACGGGCGAGAGCGGCGGAGCCGCGGGGAATGTGGCGGGCATCGCGGGGGCCATGGGTCCGGCAGGCAGCGGCGGGTCCGGGAGCGGCGGGACACCGGGCCAAGGTGGGCCAGGTGGGCCGGGTGGGCAAGGGGGGCCAACCGGCCCAGCCGGGCCGGGCGGGCAAGGCGGGATGGTCCCAGCGCGCGTGGACACCGCGCAGTACAACTTCGAAACCTCGACGCAGGGCTGGGCCATGAGCGCGGGAGCCGGCGTCTTCACCAGCATCACGCGCAGCACGGTCCTGCGGTTTGCCGGGATGTCCTCGCTCGAAGGGGCGCTCACCACCGTCGGCAACGAGGTCTTTCAGCTGCTGATCACCCCTCCCGCCATCGCCCCCGGCACGGTCGTGACCTTTCACGTCTTCTTCCCCACCAATGCCAGCGTCGACTGGGTGATGCCTTACGTCCAGCAGGGGGCGACCTCGGTCCCGACGGCTTACCTCTGGACGGGGGCGTACACCGCGGCCGCGGACTTCGTGCTCGGGGCCTGGAACACGATTCCTGTCCAGGTCCCCAATCCCGCGACGGCGGTGTTCAGCCTCGGCGTCCAGTTCCACACCGCCGGGCCCTGGACCGGTTCGGTCTACGTCGACAGCGTGGGTTGGTGACCCACGACGCTCAGAACCTCCACTGGCCAGTCGCGCCCGCCGAGTCCATCGTGAAGTAGACGGCGACCCCCGTGCCGAGCGCGGCCACGCCGGTCAGGGCCAGGAGAACGTTGGTCCTGCGGGCTCGACTCTTGACGTCGTCGATGTCCTGCGGAGTACAGCCGACGACCGTCAGCCCGCAGGAATTCTTGAGCTCGTCGAACCGCGACGACGCCGACAGGCCCGAGATGACCGTCGCGGTCGCGAGGGCCAGCGCCGCGCCGCCGACGGCCCAGGGAACCCAGCCCGACAGGCTGCTCCGCGACGATTCCGCCGGGGTGGTCGGGGCGGAGCTGGCGGGACGGCTGAGATCGACGGCCGGGGAGGGGGACTTGGCGCTGGTGGTCGAGGGGAGCGGGACGAAGGCGGGGGGCACCTGGACGGCCGGGCGGGGCGTGGAACGGGCGGCAGGGCCGGCCAGAGGCCCGGCGGGGCTGACAGAGGTGACCGGCGTGGGCGTGGGCGTGGGCGTGGTCGTGGTCGTGGTCGTGGTCG
>Ga0265318_10000270_pt1 | contig 44032 bp, 49 predicted proteins | sample 4821metaG_FD_192431 | JGI IMG/M metagenome (GOLD analysis project Ga0265318, IMG submission 192431) | Rhizosphere microbial communities from Carex aquatilis grown in University of Washington, Seatle, WA, United States - 4-8-21 metaG | ecosystem: Host-associated > Plants > Roots > Rhizosphere >... | reverse complement strand
GCCGGCGATCACTCTCCATTGGCACGCGGCTGACGACTCCGCACGCTGAGCGGCCGCGCCTGCGGTGAGTCCAGGTTCACCGCTGTCAGCGCGCCGCCCCAGACGCAGCCGGTATCGAGCCCGAGCACGCCGTCCGCGGCGTGCAGTCCAAGTGCCGACCAGTGCCCGAAGACGATGCGCTGGCCACGGCTGGCGCGCTGCGGGACCCGGTACCAGGGCAGCCAGGGCGGTGACGCCGAATCCGGTGGCCCCTTCTGCTCGAAGTTGATGCGTCCCTCGCTGGTGCAGAAGCGCAGCCGCGTGCACACGTTGATCGCGAAGCGCAGCCGCGCGATGCCGGACAGTGTCGGCTCCCAGCGGTCCGGCCGGTCTCCATACAGGCGCGAGAGCAGACCGCGCGCATCCTTCTGCAGCGCGCGCTCAACCTCGGAGGCGAGCTGCAACGCCTGCGGTACTGTCCATTGCGGTACCAGGCCGGCGTGCACGAGCAGCTCGGGGTGGCCGGGATCCTGGTGTGCCAAGGGACGCTGCAGCAGCCAATCGATCAACGTGTCGCGGTCAGGGGCGCCGAGCACGTCCTCGAGTGTATCGAGCCGCCGCAGCTTCGCGCCGGCCAGCGCGACCGCCAGCAGATGCAGGTCGTGATTGCCCAGCACGCAGACCGCGTTCGCATCGAGGCTGCGTACCAGCCGCAGTACCGCGAGCGAGCGGGGACCGCGATTGACCAGGTCGCCGACGAACCAGAGACGGTCGCGATCCGCATTGAAGCGGATCAGCGCCAGCAGCTCCTCGAGCTCCTCGCTGCAGCCCTGCACGTCTCCGATGGCCCAGCGCGCCATGCGCTGCCTAGTGCAGCATTCCCGGAATGGCGAGGCGGAAGGCTGGGATCGGCGCTTCGAAGTGCGCACCGTCGTCGCCGACCATCTGGTAGCTGCCGTGCATCGCGCCTACGGGCGTCTCGAGCACGGCGCCGCTCGAATAGCGGAACCCCTGGCCCGGCAGCAGGTACGGCTGCTCGCCGACCACGCCGTCGCCGCGCACTTCCCGCACCTGCCCGTCGGCGTCGGTGATCACCCAGTGGCGCGTCATCAGCTTCGCCGGAACCGCGCCCTCGTTGCGGATCGTGATCGTGTACGAGAACACGAACCGGCGCTCGCGCGGTTCAGACTGGTCCTCGAGGTAACTGGTCTCCACCTCGACGCGTATCTTGTGGCGGTCCTCGCGCATGCTGGTGGTCAAGCTTAGCGAATACTCGGCCAAGCTTAGCGAATACTTCCGGCCGCTGCGCGGGCAAGCGCGCCGAACTGTTCTGGCGCCAGCACCTCTGCCCGAGCACCGGGGTCGATGCCAAGCGCGCTGATCTGCGAGGCGTCGAGCAGGCCGCCCAGGGCATTGCGCAGGGTCTTGCGCCGCTGTCCGAAGGCCGCGGTCACGAGCGTGGCATAGAGCGGCGTGCGCGCCCATTCGGGCGGTGACGGTTCTACGGTCAGGCGCACCATCGCCGAGCTGACCTGCGGCGGAGGCTGGAACGCGCCCGCCCCGACCTCCAGCACCCGCACGGCCCGTGCCAGGGGCGCAAGCATCACCGTCAGGCGGCCATAGGTCCGGCTGCCCGGGGGCGCGAGGATGCGGTCGACGACTTCCTTCTGCAGCATGAAGTGCATGTCGAGGATCGACCCGGCGTCCCGCAGCAGCCGGAACAGCAGTGGTGTCGAGATGTTGTAGGGCAGGTTGCCGACCACCCGCAGCCGGGTGCCGCGCAGCAGCGCGAGCGAGCGCCAGTCCATCTCGAGCGCGTCCTGCTCGTGCAGCGTGAAGTGTGGCTGCGCGGCGAAGCGCGCGCGCAGCTCGGCGGCGAGGTCCCGGTCGATCTCCACCGCGTCGAGCCTGCCGGCGGCGGCGAGCAGCTGCGAGGTCAGCGCGCCGCGCCCGGGACCAATCTCGACCGCCGCGTCGCCCGGCTGCAGCGCAATCGCGGCCACGATCCGCGCGATCACCGCCGGGTCGTGCAGGAAGTGCTGCCCGAAGCGCTTGCGCGCGCGGTTCACGGGCCCGTGCGCTCACGCGGCTGCACGACCGTGGCGATGTGCCCGGCCATCGCAATCGCCGCGAGCAGGCTGCCGGAATCGGCGCGACCGGTGCCGGCCAGATCGAGCGCGGTGCCGTGATCCACCGATGTGCGCACGATCGGCAGCCCCAGCGTCACATTCACGGCCTGACCGAAGCCGAGCGCCTTGAGCACTGGGAGGCCCTGGTCGTGGTACATCGCCAGCACGGCATCGCAGGTCGCGAGCTGGCGCGGCACGAATGCCGTATCGGCAGGCAGCGGCCCCTCGACCCGCACACCTCGCGCGCGGGCCTGTCGGATCGCCGGCGCAATGATCCGCAGCTCCTCGTCTCCGAGATGGCCCGCCTCGCCGGCATGCGGGTTCAGCCCGCAGACCGCGATGCGCGGCTGCTCGATACCGAAGAAGCGGTGCAGGTCGCCCGCGAGGATCAGCAGTGTCGCGAGCAGGTCGGGCGTGTTCAGCGCCGAACTGACCTCGCGCAGCGCCAGGTGCGTGGTCGCGAGCGCCACCCGCAGGGTGCCTGCGGTGAGCAGCATGACCGGGTGTGGTGAGCGCGTGCGCAGCGCGATGTACTCGGTGTGGCCGCTGAAGGCGACCCCCGCATCACTGAGCAGGCTCTTCTGTACCGGCGCGGTCACGAGCGCACTGAATTCGCCGCGCATGCAGCCGTCGACCGCCCGGTCGATGAGCCCGAGCACGTAGTGGGCGTTCGCCGCGTCGAGCTGCCCGGGCACGCTCGAGGCCGCGAGCGGCTGGTGCAGCACGCACAGCTGCCCGGCCTCGCACGCGATGGGCAGGCCCGGAGTGTAGTCCTGCAGCCCGACCGTCCAGTGCAGCCGTTGCGCGCGCTGCGCCAGCAGCACGCGGTCGGCAACGCATACCAGTGGCCAGTTGCGGGGCTGCTGCGCGGCTGCCAGACACAGCTCGGGCCCGATGCCTGCCGGCTCGCCGGCGCTCAGGGCTATGGGCGCAATCGAAGGCGCAATCAGAGGCGCAGCTCGACGTAGGCCTCGTCGCGAATGCGCTGCAGCCACAGCTCGGTGGCCTCCTCGAGACGGCTGTCGCGCAGCGCCTCGTAGGCCTTTTCGCGCGCCGCCTCGTTGGTGTTGTCGTAATCCCGGCGCCCGAGCAGCTGCATGATGTGCCAGCCGTACTCGGTGCGGAACGGCTGGCTGATCTCGTTCTCTTTCAACTCGCCCGCGACCGCCGCGAATGCCGGCACGTACGTTTCGGGCTGGGCCCAGCCAAGGTCGCCGCCGTTGACGGCGGAGCCCGGATCTTGCGAGTTAGTACGGGCCAGCACTGCGAACTCCTCCTGGCCGGCCTCAATCTGGTCGCGCATGTGCGCGAGCTTCTGCCGCACCGTCGCGTCGTCCTCGATCTCCGTGGGCTTGAGCAGGATATGGCGCAGGTGCACCTGCTGGACGATGCGCGAACCGCCCGCGATGCGCGTGTCGTTCAGCTTCACGATGTGGAAGCCACTCGAGGTCTGCATCACGTCGGAGACTTCCCCAGCCTTCATGCGGGCGATCGTATCGGCCAGGAAGGTCGGCAACTCAGTGCCTTTGCGCCAGCCGAGCAGACCGCCTTCCAGCGCGGTCTCGCTCTGCGAGTAGGTCAGTGCGAGCTTGCCGAAGTCGTCGCCGGCGCGCGCGCGAGCGACGATGTCGCGTGCCCGCTTGGCCGCGTCGGCGAGCTGGGCCGGGCTCGCATCCTGCGCCACCGCAATCAGGATGTGCGACACGTTGTACTCGTTGGCGGCGTTGGCCGTCTTCTGCTGATGATCGAGATACTGGTCGAGTTCATGCGGCGTGATCGAGATGCGCTCGATGACGTCGCGCTGGCGCAGCACCTGGCGGGCGATCTCGCGCTTGAGTTCCGCGCGGTACGCGGCGTAGTCCACGCCGTCGGCGGCCAGCTTCTCGGGCAGCTGCTCGAGCGTCAGGTTCTGGCGCTTCGCGATGTCCGTGAGCGCCGCGTTGACCTGCTCGTCCGAGACCTTGATGCCCGCGTGCTCGGCGCGCTGCGCCTGGATTTCATCGAGCACGAGGCGGTCGAGCACCTGAGTGCGCAATACCCCGGAATCGGGCAAGGCGATCTTCTGTGCAACCAGGCGGGCGCTGACCTCGCGGGTCTGTGCGTCCAGCTCGCTCTCGAGCACGACGCCATCGTTGACCACCGCGACGACGCGCTCGAGCGCGATCCCGTGGGTCGACAGCGGCTTGGGCGGCTCGGCGGCGTGCGCGAGCGTGCCCAGCGCGAGCACGAGGGCGGCCGCCGGCGCCCGGAAGCGGGGGCGGCGCAGCTGCGGGGCGGGATACGACATCAGAATATCCATTCGCCTCAGAGGGTTGGCGCTTGCGTTGGGCCTGATCTGGCGGAGGCGGAGTATCCCCGAATCGACTGCTCAAGGAAAGCACTGACTCCGCTTCCGACATTGGAGAGGCCGTTCAGTTCCAGCTGTACCGATACCCCCGTATCGCGTTCGCCGGTGCGCGTGCTGACCGAGCGCTGGGCGACCAGGCGCACGCCCCAGCAGGAGCCGTGGTATTGGAAGCCGGCGAAGTCCTCGATCGATTCATGGTCGCGCAGTGAGTACACCGCGCGCGCGTAGGCATCCCAGTGCCCGCCGATCGGCCAGGCCACCGATACGTCGGCCTGCTCGAGCTGGCCCTGCTCGTAGCGGTAGCTGAGGTTGGCCACTTGCCTGCTGCTGGCGAGATACTGCAGGGTCAGCTCGGAGCGCTCGACGCCCGTCAGCGTGGTATTCGAGGCGGCGTCGAGCTGCAGGTTCCAGTGGCGCCAGGCGGTCAGGATCAGCTGGCCGATCAGGCTCGAGGTCGCATTGGAGCTGGCCGCCCCGAGAGGATTGGTCGGCTGCGCGGGCAGCGTCACGCGCGCCCTCTGCAGGTAGTAGCTCTGGCCCACCGTGGCGCTGAGGTAGCGTACGCCACTGGCGCTCTCGAACACCTGGGTCGTGACTCCGAGCGTGACCGCATTGGCATCGCCGATGCGATCCAGGCCGACGAAGCGGTTGGGCCGGAACAGCTCGATCAGGTTGGGGTCGGGCGCGCCGGTATCGAACACCGGCAGGTTGCTCTGGTCGCGATAGGGGATGTACACATACATGATGCGTGGTTCGAGCGTGACGTTGCGCAGCGCGGCGGCGCTGCCCTGGCGCTCGAACTGCAGGCCGGCATCGAAATCCAGGATCGGCAGGCTGCGCGACGGGCTGGTATCGGCGGTGGGAGCGTCGCGCAGCGCGTAGCGGGTATAGTCCCAGGCGACGCTTGGACGCAGGAAATACCCAGGCCCGGTCACGTCCAGTCCGAGCTGCGGCCGCGCGTCCAGCCGCCAGCCGGTCTCCCCGGTGGCGCGCGTGAAGTCGGTCAGCTCGCTGTCGAAGCCGGTCCTGAACGCCGGCCATTGCAGCGGTGCCCACAGCGCGCTGGCGCTGAGGGCGGGCAGCTGGATGTAAGGGCGCTCGTCCAGCGGCAGCGTCACGTCGAGCGTCTGGTAGCCGGTCATCTGCGCCTTGAGGTTCCAGATGTCGTCGCGATGCACGAGCGCGACGCTGCGCGGCAGGAATGGCGTGCTGGTCGATTGCGAGCCGAGCGTGAAGTCCTCGAAGTACTCGGTATCGCTGACGCTCTCAGCGACCACGTCGAGGCGCGTGTTCCATCCGAGCTGCGTCTGGTCCAGCGCGATCACGGAATTGCGCTCGCTGCCGTAGGCGTGATCGCTCGGCAGGTAGTTCGCGACCAGGGAGCCGTGGCTGCTGGCGGTCAGGAAGCGGTATTCGCCGCCGAGCGCCGCGCCGCGCAGCGTGTAGTAGCCCGGAGTGAAGGTCGCATCCTGATTGGGCGCGATGTTCCAATACCACGGCACTCCGATCGAGCCGCCGCTGCGGCCGGAGGTGCCGACGTCGGGGAACAGGAACCCGCTCTGACGCGCTTCATTGAGCGGAAAGGAAATCCAGGGCAGATAGGCGATCGGTACGCCCTCGAAGTCCACCGTCGCGCCGTAGCCGACGCCTCGGCTGGTGTTGGTGTCGAGCACCAGCTCGCGCGCACGGATCTGCCAGTCGGCCCGCGCTGCCGGGCAGCTGGTGTAGGTCACCCGGCGCAGCGTCAGCACATTCCCCGGACTCATCGAGATCTGCTCGGCACTGCCGTGCCCCGGCTGCTTCAGGAATTCGAACTGGGCATGGCTGAAGCTCGCGCCGTCGATGCCGTAGTGGCCCGAATCGCCTTCCAGCCGCACCAGCGGGTCGCGGTAGCGCACCGTGCCGCTGACGTTAAAGGTGTTGCTGTCGCGCTCGTAGGTCAGCCGGTCGGCCTGGATCTCGCGTGCGCCGAAGCGCACGTCGACGTTTCCAGTGAGTTCGGTCTCCCCCGCCTCCGTGCCGTTGAGGGCATCCGAGCGCGTGATGATGTCGCCACCGATCGCACCGGGATCGCGACGCAGCGCCGATTCGAGCGGGTTGGCGCGCGCGGCGGCGGCGGTCGGCAGCGCCGCGAGCCACTGCGTCGCACTGCCGTTCCCGGGCTCGCTGCAAGGGGGCTCTGCCGCCCGCACCACGAGCAAGGGTAGGCCGCCGAGAGCTGCGCCACAGAGCGCGCGCAGATACGGGGAGGAAATCATGTGATGGACATTATAATGACAGCCCGCCCGGACCGTGGCGCCCGGCGCGAGAGGTGAAATCTCAAAGCGATGAATGACAGCGATCCGCGGCTCGAGCAGATCAGGCGATGGCTGGCGACCGAGCTGCGCGGCACGTTGCACCGGATCGAGCCGGCTTCCGCCGATGCGAGCTTCCGCCGCTACTTTCGTGCCTGGCGCGCCGACGGCGCCACCCGCATCGTCATGGATGCCCCGCCGGAGCGGGAGGATCTCGCGCCGTACCTGCGGGTCAGCGCGCTGCTCGAGCGCTGCGACGTGCATGTGCCGCGCATCGACGCCGTGGACAGCGCACAGGGGTTCGTCCTGCTCGAGGACCTCGGGTCCGTGCACTACCTCGCCCGGCTCGCTGAGCCCGGCGGCGCCGATACGCTGTATGCCGATGCGCTGGAGGCGCTGCTGCGCATCCAGACGCGTGGCCGCGGGATGGCGCGCTCGCTCGCCCGCTACGACGGTAAGCTGCTGGCACGCGAGATGGCGCTGATGCCAGAGTGGTTCTGCGTGCGCCACCTGCAATTCGAGCCCGGTGCCGAAGGACGTGCGCTGCTCGCCTCGGTGTTCGAGTTCCTGTGTGCGGAAGCGCTCGCGCAGCCGACCGTGTTCGTGCACCGCGACTACCACTCGCGCAATCTGATGGTCACCGGGGACCGCAATCCCGGCATCGTCGACTTCCAGGACGCGGTCGAAGGACCGGCCGGCTACGATCTGGTGTCGCTGCTCAAGGACTGCTACGTGGGCTGGCCGCGCGCTCAGGTCGAGCACTGGGTGGATGCGTTTCGCGCACGGCTGGTGGCCGAGGGCGGCGATGGCGGGGCGGACCGCAGACAGTTCCTGCGCTGGTTCGACCTCGCCGGGCTGCAGCGGCACCTCAAGGTACTCGGGATCTTCGCGCGCCTGTGGTACCGCGACGGCAAGCCCGGCTATCTCGCCGACCTGCCGCGCACGCTCGGCTACGTCAGCGAGGTGGCCCGGGACTTTCCCGAGCTGCGCGAGTTCTCGCAGTGGCTCGACGCGCACGTGGTGCCGCGACTGGCGGCGGCCAATGCACGCGTGCTGACGGCAGGCGCATGAGCCCGCCGCGGCGCGCGATTGTGCTTGCTGCCGGTCGCGGCGAGCGGCTGCGCCCGCTGACCGACGCGTGCCCGAAGCCGCTGCTGCCGGTGCGCGGCAAGCCGCTGATCGTCTACCACCTCGAGAAGCTCGCCCGGCTGGGCGTCCCGGAGGTGGTGATCAACCTGAGCTGGCAGGGCGCTGCGATCCGTGCCGCTCTGGGCAACGGCGCGCGCTGGAATCTGCGCCTGCGCTACAGCGATGAGGGCGATATGGCGCTCGAGACCGGCGGTGGCATTTTCCGGGCGCTGCCCTGGCTGAGCCCCGACCCGTTCCTGGTGATCAACGCCGACGTTCATACCGATTTCGACTTCGCGGCGCTGGGCTTGGGCGGGGACGCGCTGGCGCAGCTCGTGCTGGTACCCAATCCGGCGCACGTGCCGGACGGCGACTTCGCGCTGCAGGACGGCCGCGTGCTCGAACAGGGCACGCCGCGCTGGACCTATGCCGGCATCGGCCTGTACCGCCCCGAAATGTTCGAGCGCTGCACGCCCGGCCGCTTTCCGCTGCTGCCGCTGCTCCGGCGTGCGATCGAGGCTGGCCGTCTGCACGGTCAGGTCTATCGGGGGGCCTGGAGCGACGTCGGCACGCCGGAGCGACTGGCCGCTCTGCAATGAAAACTGTGCTGCCCAGCGGCACGCCCACGGTCGTGTTCCGCTAGAATCAGCCCGAACCCCCGTTCCCCATGAGCAGCATCAAGAGCATACCGATCGTGACCGCAGCCGCTGCGCGCAGCGGCGAGAAGTACGTGACGCCGCAGGGTTTCACCGCCATCCGGGACGGCATCAAGCGCGACACGGCGGGTACGGCGGGATCGGCGGGAGCGGCCGGAGCGGCCGGCATGGCCGGCCCCCACGGTCTGACCGGCAAGCCGCGCTGGCTCAAGGCACCCCTCGCCGCCGGGGAGGGCTACGATGCGGTTCGTCGCACCGTGCGCTCGCACCGGCTTGCCACGGTCTGCGAGGAGGCGAAGTGCCCGAACATCGGCGAGTGCTGGAACGCAGGCACCGCGACGATCATGCTGATGGGGGCGGTGTGTACCCGCGCCTGCCGGTTCTGCGCGGTCGACACCGGCAATCCGCGCGGCTGGCTCGATCCCGAGGAGCCCGCGCACGTGGCGCAGAGCGTGGCGCTGATGCGGCTGCGCTACGTCGTGCTGACCTCGGTGAATCGCGATGACCTGCCGGACGGCGGCGCGGCGCACTACGCGGCCTGCATTCGCGCGATCGCCGAGCGCAACCCCGACACCGCGATCGAGGCGTTGACGCCCGATTTTCAGGGCGTGCAGCGCGACGTGGAGACGGTGGTCGATGCGGGGCTGTGCGTGTTCGCACAGAACGTCGAGACGGTGCGGCGTCTCACCCACCCGGTGCGCGATCCGCGTGCCGGCTACGAGCAGACGCTGCGCGTGCTGGCGCATGCCAAGCGGCACCGGCCCGCGGTCCTGACCAAGACCAGCCTGATGCTGGGACTCGGCGAGAGCGAACCAGAAATCGCGCAGTGCATGGATGACCTGCGCGCGATCGACGTGGACATCCTGACGCTGGGGCAGTACCTGCGCCCGACCGTGAATCACCTGCCGGTCGAGCGCTTCGTGAGCCCCGAGGATTTTGCGCGCTACCGGTCCTGGGGCCTCGCGCGCGGATTCCGCGAGTGCGTGTCCGGCCCGCTGGTGCGCTCCAGCTACCGGGCCGAGCAGGCCCTGGCAGGCAACAATGCAGGCCTCCCGAGCCCCTGAAGCAGCACCGTCGCTGCCGGCGGATCCTGGCGCGCCGCGCTTGCGCTGGCTCGGGCGCGCCAGCTACGAGCCCACCTGGCGGGCGATGCAGGACTACACCAGCGCTCGCGATGCCGCGAGCCCTGATGAGATCTGGCTGCTCGAGCACGAGCCGGTCTATACGCTCGGCATGAACGCTGAGCGTGCGCACGTGCTGGATCCGGGGGATATTCCCGTGATCCAGATCGATCGCGGGGGCCAGGTCACCTACCACGGCCCGGGACAGCTCATCGTCTACCCGCTGATCGACGTGCGGCGCGCGGGCCTGGATGTGCGCGCACTCGTCACGGCGCTCGAGGCGAGCGTGGTGGAATACACGGCGCGCTTTGGCATCCATGCGCAATGCCGCGCCGATGCGCCAGGGGTGTACGTCGATGGCGCCAAGCTCGCGAGCGTCGGCTTGCGCATCCGCCGCGGGGGCAGCTACCACGGGCTCGCGCTGAACGTCGACATGGACCTCGAGCCCTTTGGTCGTATCAATCCGTGCGGCTATGCGGGCCTCGCGATGACGCAGCTCGCAGCGCTCGGCGGTCCGCGCGAGCTGCGAGCGGTGGCCGAGGAGTTCGCACCGCTGCTGTGCGCGCAGCTGCAGCGTCGCTCGCGCGCAGGCGCCGAGGCAGCCTGCGCGCGGCCAACTCCGGCGTGGCAGCAGTAGCGCAGTTCCGGTTGGCCGCGCGCGCGGATGCGGCGCAGATAGCGCTCATGTCGCGCGAGTTCATCGAGCATGGACTGCCGTGGAGCTGGACCGGCGAGCGCGTCCGCCACGCGATCGCCGACCGCTCGAGCAACGTCGTGCTGGCGGCGGGGCGCGGCGGCGTGCTCGGCTTCGGGATCATGCATTACGGCGAGACGCATGCGCACCTGGCGCTGCTGGCGGTGCAGCCGGCGTACCGGCGGCAGGGCTGGGGCGGGCGGCTGCTGAATTGGCTGCTCGAGCCGGCGAGCACGCTCGGGCTGTTGCGGGTATTGGTCGAGGCGCGTGCCGACAACCCGCGTGCGATCTCGTTCTACGAGCGCCATGGATTCGCGCGCCGTGCGATCGTCGCCGGCTATTATCGCGGGGCCATCGACGCGGTACGGCTGGAGCGGACTTTGTGCGAGCCACAGGGGGATCCGATGACGATACCGGTGCAGATCGAACGCGCGGACGGAATCGGCGTGTACCGGCTCGAGGGCGCGATGCCGCTGGAGCAGGCCATCGCGCAGGGCACCGCCGCGATCGTGATGGCGCGTGCGCAGATGCTCGAGCGGCTGCTGATCCTGGCCGACGGGCTGCAACTGCCCGCGCAGCCTGGCGTGCTCGAGCGCTACCGTATCGGTGAGCGCTGGGCCACGGCGGCCGGCGGGGCGATCTGCGTTGCCGTGGTTGCGCGCGCCGAGATGATCGATCCGCAGAAGTTTGCGGTCACCGTGGCGACCAACCGGGGTGCGAAGGCGAACGTTTTTGATTCCGAGCCGGCAGCGCGCGCGTGGCTCGCGCTGCACCCTGGCTCCGGCCCGGCATGACGAGCAGCCGGCTCGAGGCCTTCAGCGATGGCGTGATCGCGATCCTGATCACGATCATGGTGCTCGAGCTCAAGGCGCCGGTGGGGCAGGGCATCGCGGCCCTGCGTCCGCTGGGCCCGGTATTCCTGGCCTACGTGCTGAGCTTCATCTACGTCGGTATCTACTGGAACAATCATCATCATCTGCTGCATACCAGCCGCACCGTGAGCGGCCCGATGCTGTGGGCCAATCTGCACCTGCTGTTCTGGCTTTCGCTGGTGCCGTTTGCCACCGCCTGGATGGGCGAGAACCAGTTTGCCGCAGCTCCCTCCGCGGTCTACGGATTCGTGCTGCTGATGGCGGCACTGGCCTACCTGCTGCTGCAGCAGACGATCATCGCCGCGCAGGGTCCGGACTCACTGCTCCAGCGCGCGCTCGGCCGGGACTGGAAGGGCAAGCTCTCGCCATTGGTCTACCTGAGTGCCATCCCGCTGGCGTACGTATCGCACTGGAGCGCACAGGCGCTGTACTGGCTGTCAGCGCTGCTGTGGCTGGTTCCAGACCGCCGTATCGAAAAGGCGCTGCGCAGCGCGCCGGTGGAGCGTGCGTGATCAGCACGCAGGCAGGATGGCGGATTTGATGCACCCGGAGCGACGGCGTAGCATCGCGCGATGTCCCGCCTGCTCGTACACCTGCTCGTCAGCGCGCTGCTGCTGTGGCTCGTGGGCCAGTTCGTGCATGGCATCCATATCAACGGCTTCGTGACGGCCCTGCTCGCCGCGCTGGTGCTGGGACTGGTGAACTTCCTGGTGCGGCCGATCCTGGTGCTGATCACGCTGCCGATCACGATCCTGACGCTCGGCCTGTTCCTGATCGTGATCAACGCGCTGATGCTGCTGCTGACTGGCGCATTGGTGCCGGGATTGCGCATCGACAGCTTCGGCGCCGCGCTGCTCGGCGGACTGCTGCTCGGCCTGTTCAACCTGGCCGCCAGTGCGCTGATGCACCGCGCGCGGCCTTAAGCGCGCGGCCAATCATGCACCGTAGCAAGCTGCGCGGCTTCATCATCGACTGCGAGAGCACGGACCTTGGTGCCGCGGCGGGCTTCTGGAGTGAGGCGCTCGGCATGCGCAGCCGAAAGCTGCCGCCACCGCAGGCCGATCGCTACATTGAACTGCTCGATCCCAGCGATGCCCTGCACATCGAAGTCCAGGCCGTCAGCCATGCGAGCCGTGTGCACCTGGACATCGAGACCGACGACATCGACGCGGAGGTCCGACGCCTCGAGGGGCTCGGCGCGCGGCGCATCGAGCAGGTACGCACCTGGTGGGTCATGGAGGCACCCACCGGCCAGCGATTCTGCGTCGTCGCGCGCGCCAGCGCGGACTTCGACGAGCGGGCCAGCATCTGGCCATAGCGCGTAGCGCGCTCGGCTAAAGCACGAGCAGTACCTGCGGGCAGAGCTTCAGCGCCTCGAACACTTCGGTGATGTGCGCCTCGCTACGTGCCTGGATGACATAAGTCAGTCCAATGAAGCGCTGCTGGGCGGAATGGCGCTCGCCGACCGCAGCCAGGTCGAGCGGTCCGGCATGGCGCTCCATGATCGCATCAACCTGCAAACGGACGTTTGGTTCGGCGCGCACCATCACCTTGACGGGATAGCTGCATGGATAAGAAAGTCTTGGCGGGGAATCGCTGTTCATGGCCTCTTCTGTGGAATCGGTTGGGTAGCACCCGGCCGCAGAGGGGCCGGCTACCGGTCCCAGTGTAGGACCCCTCTGACATAAATCGAGCTGTAAATAAAGCCCTTTGTGATACAATCTTTCACGATCGTCGAGCGTTCCTGCTTCATTTCCGGACCCGAACCGCCTTCGATCATGGTGACAGGATCCACGCTTTGACGGCTCGTGAGACGCTCTCTCCCTGACCTCGGTTGTTGTTCCTGCCGTGTTGTACGACCCCAAGTGGTCGATTCGCTCTGGAGAGTGTGACTTTTATGGCGAAGATCTATGTAGGTAATCTGCCGTTCACGGCCAGTGAGGCCGAAGTTCGTACGCTGTTCTCTCAGCATGGCACGGTCGAGGCCGTGTCGCTGCCGACCGATCGGGAGACCGGTCGTCCGCGTGGCTTTGGGTTCGTCGAGATGAGCCAGGCCGATGCGGCACGTGCGATACAGAGTCTCAATGGCTATTCGATGAATGGTCGTCCGCTGCGGGTCAACGAGGCCCAGGACAAGCCGCGCACGGGTGGTGGACGCCCGGGTGGCGGCGGTGGTGGTGGTGGCTTCCGCGGCAACGGCGGCGGCGGCGGCGGCGGCGGTGGTGGTGGTCGCTGGTAAGGCGGCACGCACTTCGCTGAACGCGACAAGAAGGCCCGGATCGCTCCGGGCCTTTTTTTTCATGGTATGGCTGCCGCTGGCGCTCGCGCCGGCGCTGCCGGCACACGCCGCCTCCAATGTGGCCTGCGAGGACCTGGAGCGTCCGCTGGCCGCGACCGCGGGCGCGGCCCTGCTCGCCAGCTATCCGACCGCACCGCCCGGTCCGCTCGATCAGGCTGCTTTTGTCTATGACAACGCGGTCGCGGCGATCGCGCTGGTAGCCTGCGGGCGCATCGATCTCGCGCGCCGGATCGCAGACGCGTTGCGGCTGGCGACCGTGCAGGATCGCTACTGGCACGACGGGCGCGTGCGAAATGCCTACCTGGCGGGCGCGCCCGCAACGCTGCGGCTCGCCGGATGGTGGGATCGAGCGCAGGGCCGCTGGCTCGAAGATTCCTACCAGGCCGGAACCGACAGCGGCAACGTGGCCTGGGCGATGCTGGCACTGCTCGCACTCGATGAGCGGCGGGACACGCCTGCGGCCGGAGGTGTGGCCGGGCGTCCCTACCGGGAGGCGGCACTGCGTCTCGGTGCGTGGGTCGAGATGCAGCGCGACCAGCGCGGCGCGGGCGGCTTCATGGGCGGCGCGCAGGGGCACGAACCGGTGCCAACGCCCGTGCGCTGGAAGTCTACCGAGCACAACATCGATCTGGCTGCGGCCTTCGAGCGCCTGGCGCGCGCAAGCGGCGACCCGCACTGGAGCCAACTGGCGCGCGCTGCGGCTGGCTTCGTTGCGGCGATGTGGGATGGGCGGTGTGGCTGCTTCGCCGCCGGCACGCTCGAGGACGGCACCACTCCCAATCCCGTGCTCGCGCTCGATGCGCAGATCTGGCCGCTGCTCGCGCTGCCCCACGGCATGCAGCGCTACGGCGCGGCTCTGGCGAGCGCACAGAGCCGGCTGCAGTCCGACTCGGGCTACTCCTACAGCAGCGCCGGCGGCGGGCCCTGGATCGAGGGCAGCGCGCAGATGCTGCTGCTGCTCGGGCTCCTGCAGCGCGACTCGCAGGGCGATGCGCTGCGTGCGCTGCTCGAGGCTGCACACGTTTCCGGTGCCGGGTATTTCGCGACCAGCGACGGCACGGTCCCGACCGGCTTCATGCTCGCGAGCGACCCGACGCAGCCGCGGGTGTATCCGCACCTGCTGCATCTGGGCGCCCTCGCATGGGTGGCGCTCGCGCAGCAGGGCGTCAACCCCTTCACCGGCGCGCGCCGTCTGCCGCCTTAGGGCATCATTCACGTCCACGTCACAGGCCGGGGAGGGGGGTGCCTCGTGAATCCGCTGGTGAGCACCGAATGGCTCGCGCAGGCGATCGGTTCGCCCGATATCGCCGTGTTCGACGCGAGCTGGTATCTGCCCGGCGAGCAGCGCGATGCACGCGTGTTGTTCGAGGCGGAACGCCTGCCGGGCGCACGGTTCTTCGACATCGATGTGATTGCCGATCCCGATGCGACGCTGCCGCACATGGTGCCGGGTGCGGCGCGCTTCGAGCGGCTGATGCGGGGACTGGGACTGCGTGCCGGCCAGCGCGTCGTCTGCTACGACCAGAAGGGGATCTACTCGAGTGCGCGGGCGTGGTGGCTGCTGCAGCTCTACGGGCAAGAAGCCGCTGCGGTGCTCGACGGAGGCCTGCCCAAGTGGCGACGCGAAGGCCGCGCGCTGCAGCACGGTCCGGCCGCGCCCGTGCCTGAAGGGGATTTCAAGGCCAGCCTCACGGCTCGCCACCTGCGCGGGCTCGGCGATCTGCGCGCGAATCTCGATAGCCGTACTGAACTCGTGCTCGATGCCCGCTCGGCCGACCGGTTCCATGCCCGGGTCAGCGAGCCGCGGGCGGGCCTGCGCCGCGGGCACATTCCGGGCAGCCGCAACCTGCCGTTCGGGGAATTGCTGGTGAACGGCGAGACCATGCTGCCGCCGCACGCACTGCGCGAGCGCTTCGCGGCCGAGGGTGCCGATGCTGCCAGCGCGCCCGTCACGAGCTGCGGTTCGGGACTCACGGCGGCCGTGCTGAGTCTCGGTCTCGCGGTGGCGGGCCTGCCGCGTGGTGCGCTCTACGACGGCTCCTGGGCCGAGTGGGGCTCCCGGCCCGATACCCCGGTGTCGCCGTGAGCCAGTGCCGAATTCGCGTGACGCAGCGCGGTCCGATCGCCTAAGTTACGCGCCTTTTCAGGACGGTCCGATCCCTTGGATAAACCATCTTCCGCAGCGACAGCCGCGCCGGGGCCACAATCCGGTGCCGCTGCGTCCACGCCACGGCCGACGCCCGGACGGCTCGATGGCCTGCGCCTGATCGCGCTGCTCAAGTACGGCAAGGCGCTGCTGTTCCTCGCCACGACCTACGGCGTGCACCGCCTGCTCGATCCGGCCACGGTCGAGCGTTTGCGCAATTTCACCGCCACGCTGACCGACCGCGTCGATCAACGGCTGCTCGAGCGCGCGCTGACGTGGGTGCAGGGGCTGGATGCCAACAAGATGCATCTGGTCATCGCCGCGACGACGCTCTATACGGTGGTGGCATTCGTCGAAGGCACCGGACTGTGGCTGCGGCGCACCTGGGGGGAGTGGCTCACGGTCACGGCCACCGCGTCGCTGATGCCATTCGAGCTGTGGGAATGGTTCCAGCGCACGCCGGGCCATCGCCTCGCGATCACCGTGACTCTGCTCGTGAACGCACTGATCGTCTGGTACCTGGTCCGCCGGCTGCGCGCCGCGCACCGGCGGCCGGACAGCGGCGGCTAGGCAAGCCGCAGATCAACCGGATCGACCTGCGCAAATATGCGCTCGCTCTGCCCCGGCTGTAGCCCCCATAGAGCGCGGAACAGCCCGCCGAGCACGGCGCGGTAGTCATTCAGCACCGGATAGTCGCGATCCTGGAATAGCGTGGCGCGCTCGAGCCGCTGCTGCTCGCCGGCGATGCGCCCGCCGCTGATGGCGCCACCGAGCACCCAGTACACCGACCCGTGACCGTGGTCGGTGCCGCGATTACCGTTCTCGCGGAACGTCCGCCCGAATTCCGATAGCACGACCACTACGGTGTTCTGCCACTCCGGTCCGAGGGTCTGCGCGTAGGCGGCGAGGCCGCGTCCGAGGCTCGCGAGGTTGCCCGCCAGCGTGCCGGACGCCGCGCCCTGGTTCACGTGCGTGTCCCATCCTCCCACGTCGATGAACCCGATCCGGTACTGCTCATGCATCAGGCGCGCCATGCGCGCGGCCTCGAGCTCGAAGCCCTTCGGGGCGATCGCGTCGCGGCTCGCCCCATTCATCTCGTCCATCATCGCCTGGGCGACTTCGGCTCGCAGCGTAAGGCCGCTGCCGACGGCGCTCTGCAGGTGATGCCCGGCGTACATGTCGGTCAGGATGTGAGCCTGGCGATCATCGAACGGCGGCTTGCCGACGCTCTTCAGGGACTGGTTCGGCACTGGCGTGCTGCCCTGGAAGGCCAGCGGCAGCGCGTCGGTGAACGCGATCGCCGGAACGCCGATGAGCGTCTCGGACAGGCGCGCGAGGAAACCGGAGCGATAGTTACGCGCACTGCTGACCGGCTGCCCGAGCTCGATGCTGTCCTGGGTCTCGAAGTGGCTGCGGGTCAGGTCTTCGGTGCCGGCAAAGGGGACGAACGCGGCCTGTCCCTGCTGGTAGAGCAGTCCGACCGTATCGCGTACCGCCGGTGCCAGCGCCCAGTCGCCATCGAGGGCCAGCGCCCCGGCCGGTGCCGCCGGATCCGGGCGCGCGATCGCGAGATTCGGTCGCGCCTCGTAGTAGTAGCTGCTGGAGGTGGGGATCAGCAGGTTCGTGGCGTCGTAGCCACCGCGCAGGAACACCAGCAGGAAGCGCGGTCCGCTGGACGGCGCGGCATACAGGCGCGTGACCCCGAGGGTGCTCGCAAGACCGGCGGCAGCGAGCTTGAACATCTGGCGACGGTTCATGCGCTGCTCACCTCACTGGTAGCTGAAGTCCGGGGAGGAGAGCAGGAAGCTGTTCCACTCCGCCTGTGAATTCGCGCGCGCCAGTCCGGCGCGGGTAGACGTACTCAGGAATGGTTCGATGGCCTCGAAATACACCCGGTTCTCGAGCTGCGGGAAGCCGCTGGTCGTCGCCGGGCTGCCGTCTTCCGGGTCGAACAGTCCGGCATTGCCAATCCCGATCGCGCGTGCGATCTCGAAGCGCCGGCTGAGCTGGCCCGGGCTCGCCCAGCCCGGCTCCGTGGCCGGATAGCCGTCCGGCGTCACGCGGCCGTACGGTGCCTCGCCGAGCGCGGAGAGCCAGTTCAGCAGCGGGCGCGTATTGCGGATCTGCTGGCCGTCATAGGCGAGGCGCACCGAGGCGATCACGAAGTGCAGCGGGTCCCTGAACTTGGCGCCGAGCGCGGCGTCGAACTCCGGACTCAAGAACATCGTGCGCAGCACCGCGGCGATGTCCCCGTCAGTGCGCCCGAAGGTCTGTGCCATGCGTTCGACCAGGGCCGGTGGCGGATCGTCGGCAACGAACCAGGTGCTGAGCTCGCGCGATATGAAATGGGCACAGGCGCTCTGGTGCACGATGAGCGTCACCGCTGCCTCGACCTCGCCGAACCCGGTGCCCCCGATCCGCTGTCCGAACAGCGTCTTGGGCCCGCTATCGTGGCGCGCCGGATTGAATTCGAAGGCGCCGACGCGCCGGTACTCGCGCTCGAGCGCAGGGCCCAGTCGTGGCGCGTCGCCGGCGTTGACGCCGACGCCGGTGAGCACGCGTGCGAGCTCCTGCACGTCGTGCTGGGTGTAGCCCGAGCCCACGCCGAGCGTGTGCAGCTCCATGAGCTCGCGCGCGTAGTTCTCGTTGATGTGTCCCGCGGCGTTCTGGGCATTGTCCAGGTACTGCAGCATGGCCGGATGCTCGAGTGTCGCGAGCAGCAGATCGCGGAAGTGACCGAGCGCATGCGGCCGGATCGCGCGCTCCTCGTAGTCGCCGACCAGCCAGCGCACATTGGCCTTGTATTGATAGACGCTGAAATGATTGAGCCAGAACCAGACCATCTGCTCCCGCAGCTGCGCTGGGGAATACAGCGCGCGCAGCAGGTCGCGGCGGATGGCCTGGTAGGCCAGCTGATTGCCGTGCTCATTCAGGCTCTTGCGGGCCTGCTCCTTGTCCGGACCGTCCGGCAATGCATTGATCGCGCGGTTCTGCGCATTGAGGTCGGCCAGTGTGCGCAGAGGATCGAGCCGGGTGACTTCCAGCGCGTCGATCTGCGCCGCGATCGAATCCGGCAGCGGCGCATCGCGCGCCGCGAACTGCGCATCCAGGAAGCGGGCGCGACCGAGGGCGCGGTACTGGGCGAGGCTCGCGCGATCCAGACCAAAGCCGACGCGCTCGAGCCAGAGCACATCGCCACGACGGATCACGGCGGCGAGCGGTGTCCCGCCCCCATCCCCGGAGCGTGTCGGGCCGGTCGCACAGGCTACGAGTAGCGCCGCCGCGGTTGCTGCGAACGCGGCACCGCGCAGTGCACGCCGTAGCCCATGTCGATGTGAAATCATATGGTCTCTGCGGCCCGAGTATCCCTCATAACGAGGTCGGGTGGCTTCAGTTGACACCCGGCTTGATGCGATGCGGAACCTGCGTCACAGTCGCGGCACGACGGGAGGTGCGTGCGGGGATGAGCGTGATGGTGTGGTGGGCGCTGCTGGGGCTGGCGCTGCTCGGTGCAGCGGCTTTCGTGATCGCGCGGCTCGGCGCCGCCACGCTCGGGCCGTACTCGACACGGCTGGTCGCGCTCGCGGTCACCCTTGCCGGGTACTACGGCGCGCTGTCGCTGTCGCGGCACTTCCCGGCACCGTTTCATCCCGAGCGCGTGCGGCTGCTGCATTACCTGGTGCCGGCGATCGGCGGAATCGGACTGCTCTATTGCCTGCTCCAGGTGGTACGCAACTGGCGCGGGGAGGTGCGCGGACTGCTGAAGGCAGCACTGCAGCTCGTGGCTCTGACCGCGCTCGGCGCGCTCGCGCGGCTGTGTTTCTCGCTATGATCACGCCGATCCGCCACACCGGGGGTTGCCACTGCGGCGCCTCGAGCTTCAGGCTGCTCTCTGGCGAGGACCAGCTCACGACCTACCAGTTCAATACCGGCATCGCCCGGCATCGCTTCTGCCGGGTCTGCGGCATCAAGTCGTTCTATGTGCCGCGATCGCATCCTCACGGCTACAGCGTCAATGCGCGCTGCCTCGATCCCGGTACGGTCAGTGCGCTGCGCGTGCGCGCGTTCGATGGAGCGCACTGGGAGCAGAGCGTAGTCAGTCTTGCGCCCCTTCAGTCCTGAACAGCCCGACGGGAGTCAAGCCCATGTACCGAATCCACGGCATGTCCAGTTCCGGCAATTGCTACAAGGTGCGGCTGGTGTGCGAGCAGCTCGAGTTGCCCTATGAATGGATCGAGCTCGACACGCGAACTGGCGCCACCCACACCGCTGGCTTCCTCGCCATGAATCCGAACGGCAGCGTGCCGGTGCTGCAGCTCGAGTCCGGGCTGTGCCTGCCCGAGTCCGATGCGATCCTGTACTACCTCGCCGCCGACAGCCCGTTGTGGCCGCGCGAGCGGCTCGCCCAGGCGCAGGTGCTGCAGTGGATGTTCTTCGAGCAGTACAGCCACGAGCCCTACATCGCCGTGGCCCGCTTCATCCGCGCGTTCCTGCCGCCGGAGCATCCGCGTCGCGCCGACCTGCCTCGGCTGCAGAAACAGGGCGCAGCGGCGCTGGCGGTCATGGAGCAGCAGCTTGCGCGCGAGGATTTCTTCGTCGGCGGCCGCTACTCGATCGCCGACATTGCGCTCTACGCCTACACGCATGCCGCCGGCGACGGAGGCTTCGAGCTCGCGCGCTATCCTGCGGTCAGCGCATGGATCGCGCGGGTGCAGGGGCAGCCGCGCTTCGTGCCGATGCCACCGGTGCCGCCGGCGCCCTGATGTATACGCCCGGGCATTTCCACGAGGCGCGTCCGCAGGTGCTGCGCGCATTCATCGCGCGCCATCCGCTCGGCGCGCTGATCGCCCACGGCCCGGAGGGCCTGTGCGTCGAGATGGCGCCGATGCAGCTGATACCGCAGCCCGCGGGCGCAGGACTGCTGCGTGGTCACCTCGCGCGCGCCAATCCATTCTGGCGGATGCTGGCTTCCGGGGCGCAGGTACTGACGCTGTTCCGGGGCGCGGCGCACTACGTGTCTCCTTCCTGGTACCCGACCAAGCATGAGAGTGGTCGCGTGGTGCCGACCTGGAACTACTCGGTCGTGCAGGTGCGCGGGACGATCCGCTTCTTCGAGGCAGCGCAGTGGCTGCGGCCGCTGGTCGAGGCGCTGACCGACGAGCACGAGCGGCTGCGCGCTGCGCCGTGGCAAGTCGGCGACGCACCGGCCGACTACATGGCTGGCATGCTGCACGCGATCGTCGGATTCGAGATCGAGATCAGCGCGATCGAAGGCAAGTTCAAGGCGAGCCAGAACCGCTCGTCCGCGGACCGCGCCGGCGTGCGCGAGGGGCTGCGGGCCGCTGGCGTGCCGGCCGCCGATATCGAGGAATTGTGTCGCGACTGAGTGGTCATGAATCAGTACTACGCCCCGTCTCGATCTCCCATCGAAATTTCAGCAGGCTGGCCATTGGCGCAGTCTCTTCACGCCACTGACGTGCGCATTGCCAGCTTCGAAATATCGCAACGGCCGATCCACATCGCGCGTGATGCCGATGCGAACGCTGTTGCCAATCTCCCCGACCCGGGGCGCGCTCGCGGCCAGCCACAGCGAGCCGGCAGCGCACAGGTCCAATCCGTCATGGCCTAGATCCACCCGCAATGCCCTGGTCAATCGTCCGGGGCCGCGACCGAGGTCGGTCCGTCGGATCGCACGGCCATCGGTGGGTGCCATGGCACCGATGCCTGCCACGGGTGCGATCGCGCGCAACAGCACTCCGCCACCCACGCCGGCCGCCTCGCTGGTCACGTTCAGCAGGAACGAGGTCCCGTAGCAGAGATACACGTAGGCGTGCCCTCGTTCCAGAAACAGGGACCGATTGCGCCGCGTCATTCCATGGAATGCATGTCCGGCCGCATCACCGACCGGATAGGCTTCGGTCTCGACGATGCGCCCGCTCAACCTGCCGGTATCCGTGTCATGGACCACGACCTTGCCGATCAAATAGCGCGCCAACTCCACGGTGTCGACCGGAAGCTCCGTTCGAGCCAGGCGCCGAAGCCGACCATTCACGACCGTTCCGGCCGGACGCTAGGAGCCCAGTGCGCGGCGCAACGCCGTAAGTTCGGCGCGCAGCTCCGCGACTTCGGCCTCCAGGCGCGCAATTCGATCCGCCAGAATCGGCGACCCTCCCGAGGAGTCGCCCGGCGATGCCGAGGCTGCGGGCGCGCCGCTATCTGCGGCCGCCGCGGCAGGCTCGTGCGCCGCTGCCGAGGCCACTCCAGGGTCCGCCACCGGACCTGAAAACAGGTGTGCATAGCGCGATTCGCGGCGCCCGGGTTCGCGTGCGAGGCGCAGTACCAGCGCGCCACTGTCGTGCGTCGCGAGCCCCTCCAGCGCGCTCTCGACCTCGCTGACGTCGGTGAAGGGCGCCATGCGGCTCGCGCGCGCACGCAGTTCGCCGGGGGTCTGCGCGCCGCGCAGCAGCAGCTCGCACACGATCGCTCGCTGCTGGAGCGTGAACTGCAGCGCACTGAACTCGGTGTTGCAGAAGCGCTGCTGGTACTTCGGCACGCGGCTGCCGAAGCCGGATTTCTCGATGATCAGGTGCTTGCGGGTCAGCCCATCGACGATCCCCTGCACCTGCTGCTCGGTGAGCTCGAGCACCGGATCGCGATTGCTCTTCTGGTTGCAGGCCAGCGTCAGTGCGTTCATCGACAGCGGGTACTGCTCGGGCGTCGTGATCTGCTTCTCGATCAGGCAGCCGATCACGCGGGCCTCGAGCGCCGAGAGCTGTGGCGTCATGCGGTCCACCATTGTTCGATCAGTGCGTACATGCGCCGCCAGAGCGGTCCGGGCCTTCCGGCGCCGACCGGCGCGCCATCGAGGCTCGTGACCGGCACGACGCCTCGGGTCGCCGCACTGAGCCAGATCTCATCGGCACCGCGCAGGTCAGCCTCGCTGATCGGGAGCGCGCGGTATGGGATGGATTCCTTCGCGGCCAGCTCCTCGACCAGGCCGCGGGTGGTGCCGGGCAGCAGGCGCGGCGAGTCGGGCGGCGCGCGTAGCTCCCCGTCGAGCACGACGTAGACCGTCGAGGCGCTGGCGTCGGTGAGTAAGCCATCCCGCAGCAGGATCGTCTCGCTGGCGCCGGCATCGACGGCCTGCTGGCGCAGCAGCACGTTGGCCAGCAGTGCCACCGACTTGATGTCGCAGCGCGCCCAGCGCGTATCGGCCGCAGTCACGCACGCGACGCCGTGTTCGAGTACCGCAGTCGGAACGGCCGCCAGCGGTGCGCAGAACGCGAATACGGTCGGCTCGATGTCGGGCAGCGGCGCATGGTTGCGCTCGCGGTCCGCGCCGCGCGAGACCTGGAGATAGACGTAGAGGTCACCACCGCCATTCGCATCGATGAGCCGATCGATCAGGAGGCGCCAGGCGTTCGCGTCGTGGGGATTGTGGATCCGCAGCTCCGCGAGGCTGCGCGCGAGGCGCGCCAGGTTCGCGGGCAGGCGACGTGCCTGGCCGCGCCGGGCCGGTACGACTTCGTAGACGCCGTCACCGAACAGGAAGCTGCGGTCGAGCGGGGAGATCCGCGCCTCGGCGAGCGGCAGCAGCTTGCCGTTCAGATGGCAGATCGGCAGCGGCGCGGGCAAGCGGTTACTTCTGCCACCAGAGTTGCACCGTGTCGCGCAGCCGCGTCCACGGTCCGCCCACGGGCACGTCGCTGATCGGGAACAGCGGCACCGAGCTCACGGGCTTGCCCGAGACCACGATCTGCAGCGAGCCGACCACGCTCGTCCGTGTCAGAGGCGCGAACAATGGCCGGCTAACGCTCGCGGAGGTCTGGATGCTGCCTGCGGCGCTGCGCGGCACCACGATGTCCACCTGGGTGGCCGGCGCGACGCCGACGTACTCCTCATCCGACTTGAAGATGCGCGGTTTGAGCACGATGGCGCCGGCCTGCTTGACCGTCACGGCCTGGTAGAACGTGAAGCCGTAGTTCAGCAGCGTGGCGCTCGCGTCCTCGCGTGCGCGAATGCTGCCGGAGCCGAGCACGACCGTGATCAGGCGCATTCCCTGGCGCCGGGCCGAGCTCACCAGGCAGAATCCGGCGCTGTCGGTGTGCCCGGTCTTCATGCCATCGACTGAGGGGTCGCGCTCGAGCAGGCCGTTGCGATTCTGCTGGCGGATGTTGTTCCAAAGGAACTCGCGGATCGAGAACAGCGGGTAGTAGTCGGGGAAGTCGCGCAGCAGCGCGCGGGCCAGCTTCGAGATGTCCCGCGCAGTCATGTAGTGCGTCGGGGAGGGCAGCCCGCTGCTGTCGTCAAAGTGAGTATCGTTCATGCCCAGCCGTTGCGCGTTCGCGTTCATCAGCTGCACGAAGCCGCCCTCAGTGCCGCCCACGCGTTCGGCCAGCGCGATCGTCGCATCATTGCCGGACTGCACGATCATGCCTTTGATCAGCACCTCGGCCGGAACGCGGCTGCCGACCTGCACGAAGGTGCGCGAGCCCTCAGCGCGCCAGGCGTGCTCGCTGACGGTGATCATCTCGTCGAGCTTGAGAGTGCCCGTCTTCAGCGCATTGAATACCAGGTAGCAGGTCATCAGCTTGGTGAGGCTGGCGGGCTCCATGTGCGCGTCGGCGGCATGCTCAGCCAGTACCGCGCCGCTCGCGGCGTCGACCATGATGTAGGCGCGGGCATCGACCGGCGGCACCGTCGGGATGCCGGTCGCGGCATCCGGCGCGCCGGTCGTGGTGGCCTGCGCGGCGGCCTGGGCCGCCGCTGGTGCGGGCGCCGGACCTGCGGTGCCGTGGGGCGCCATCGCGGTTGCATGGCTGAGGCTGGCTGCACACAGCAGCGTGTACAAAGTGCGGGCGGCGGACACTGAACGCTTCATGCGCGCAGTGTAGCGGCTCGCTTCAATCTTGTGCGAGCCGCGCGTTGGGGAAGCCGAGTGCCGCGAGGCGCGCGACCAGTGCATCGAACTCCTGCACGCTGCCGATGGGACCCAGACGCACGCGCTGCAGCGCGGGTGGCGTGCCCGATCCGGTGCTCAAGGAAGCAGCGAGGCCCGCTGCCCGCAGCGTCTGCAGCGCACGCTGTGCGTTTTCGGGGCGCGCGAACGCACCGACCTGCACATAGAAGTGCGGTGCTGCCGTCGCCGTGGCGCTGGCGACGGCGGCAATGGGGGCGCTGGCGGCGGCCGGCTCCGGCGCGCTCGCCGGCGGCGCAGTCTGCAGCGTCGGTGCCGCGGCCTGAGACGTCGGTGCCGCGGCCGGCACGCTGCTCAAGCCGACATTCGCCGCGCTCGCGGCCGCGGTTGAAACCGGCAATGCCGCCTGCAGCGCCGGCGCGCCGGGGCTGAGCGCCTCGACCTGCACGAATGCGGTGCCGTTGCGGATCATGTCGAGCTTCAGGGCCGCCGTATAGGAAAGGTCGATGATGCGGTTGGCCACGAAGGGTCCGCGGTCATTGATGCGCACCACGACGCTGCGGCCGTTGGCCAGATTGGTCACGCGCGCATAGCAGGGCAGCGGCAGCGTCTTGTGCGCCGCGGTCATCGCGAACATGTCGTAGGGTTCCCCGGTGGAAGTGCGCAGGCCGTGGAACTCGGTGCCGTACCAGGAAGCGACGCCACGCTCGACGTAGCCGTTCGCGCTCGCCAGCACGACGTAGCGGTGACCGGCGACGTCGTAGAACGGAGGGTTGCCCGAGGCGCTGCGGGGCTCGATACGCGGCACCGCATCAGCGGTCGCGTTCAGGTCTGCGGGGCTCGGCGGCACGACCATCGGCGTGCCCGCGGCGCGCGGCAGGGTTGCATGACGCGGCGGCGCGTGAGCGCAGGCGCCGAGCAGAGCCGCCAGCAGCGGCAGGACCCGGGATGGGTACCGGCTGCTCAATGGCCGACCGCGGCCTCGCCTCCGGGCGCGGATGGCGGCGCGCCCTGGGCCGCATCCTGGAAGGCCTGTTGGTCTTCGGCCAGGATCTCCTGCCGGATCGCGCTCGCGAGGTCACAGACCGCCATCGCATACAGCGTGTAGCTGTTGTAGCGCGTGATCGCGTAGAAATTCTGAAAGCCGACCCGGTAGCTCATCGCGTCCTGCAGCGGGGCCGCCAGCAGCAGCGCTGGCGTGCTGTCCGGCAGCGCGCCCTCGATGCTGAAGCCATGAGCGCGCAGGTTGCCGAGCGTATCGCTGAGCGACAGGCGATCCGGCGGCGCGAGGCCCGGCTCGCCGACCGGCTGCGCCTCGGCCAGCACCGGGCCACCATACTGCCATCCGACCTGATGCAGATAATTCGCGGTACTGGCGAAGATATCGCCCCAGTCGGCCCACAGATCCGGGCGCGGCGCATGCGATTCACTGACCGCGAACTTGCGGAAGCTGCTCGGCATGAACTGCAGCGCGCCCATGGCGCCGGCGTAGGAGCCACGGATGGCGAGCGGATCGAGCCCTTCCTCGCGCGCGAGCAGCAGGAACTGCGCGAGTTCCTTGCGGAAATAGGCAGCCCTTGGCGGATAGTCGAAGCCGAGCGTCGCGAGCGCGTCGATCACGCGATAGCGTCCCGTAATGCGGCCATACTGGGTTTCCACGCCGAGCACCGCGATCAGGTACTCGGGCTCGACCTGGTATTCGCCAGCGACCTGGTCGAGCAGCTCGCGGTGCTCACGCCAGAGCTGCGCGCCAGCCTCGATCCGTGCGCTGGTGAGCATGCGCGCGCGGTACTCCCACCATTGCAGCACTTTCTCGGCTGGCCGCGTCATGGCATCGATGATGCGCGGTTGCGGCTCGGCTGATGCGAGCAGCGTCGTGAGTCGCTCGCGCTCGAAGCCCTGCGCGACCAGCTGGTCGATGAAGCTGCGAATCTCGGGCCGGCTCGCATCGAAGCGCGCGACGCTGGCGGGGCTTGTGGGGGTGGCGGGAGTGATGGGGGCGGCCGGGGTGATGGGAGCGGCCGGGGTCGGCGACGGGACCTGCGCGTCCGCGGCCGCGGCGGTCGATGACGGCAGCGCACCGCCCACAGCGCCAGTGCCGGCGGCAGTCGGCTCGGGCGCGGCTGGCTGCGATAGCGTGAACGCGCCGAGCGCCAGCAGCAACGCGAGGCGCAGCGTCGCGCTCACGTGCCGACCAGCTTGCGATGCGAATACAGGCCCATCAGGATCCCGAAGCCGGCCAGCAGTGTGACCACCGAGGTCCCGCCGTAGCTGACCAGCGGCAAAGGTACTCCGACCACCGGCAGCAGTCCGCTGACCATGCCGGCATTGATGAAGACGTAGACGAAGAACGTCAGCGCCAGGCTCAGTGCCAGCAGCCGCGAGAACGTGTCGTTGGTCTGCATCGCGAGCCACACCGCGCGGCTCACGATGAACAGGTACAGCGCGATCAGCAGCACCAAGCCGACCAGCCCGAATTCCTCGCCGACCACCGCGAAGATGAAGTCCGTCGAGCGCTCGGGCAGGAACTCGAGCTGCGCCTGGCTGCCGTTCATCCAGCCCTTGCCGAATACGCCGCCGGAGCCGAGCGCGATCTGGCTCTGAATGATGTGGTAGCCGGCGCCGAGCGGATCGGTCTGGGGATTCAGGAAAGTCAGTACGCGGGTGCGCTGGTAGTCGTGCAGGAAGTTCCAGCCGAGCGTCGCGGCGCCGATCCCGAGCAGCGCGAGGGCCGCGATGATGCGCAGCGACAGCCCTGCCATCAGCACCAGCAGTGCGCCGCTCGCCGCGATCAGCGCTGCAGTGCCGAGGTCGGGCTCGACCGCGACCAGCCCCGTGGGCACCAGGATGATCAGCGCCAGGGCGCACAGCGAGCGGAAGTCGGGCGGCAGCGGCCGATCCCGCAGGTACCAGGCCGCGAGCATCGGCACCGCGAGCTTCATGATCTCCGAGGGCTGGAACTTGAACAGCCCGAGATTCAGCCAGCGCTGGGCCCCCTTGCCGATGACGCCGGTGATGGCGACCACGACCAGCAGCAGGACGCCGATGCAGTACAGCCATGGCGCGAGCCGCCGCAGGAAGTTCGGATTGGCATGCGTCAGGATCAGCATCGCGGCGGCGCCGAGGGTCAGGCGCAGCAGCGTACGCAGGATCGTGTCCACGCTCTGGCCCGATGCGCTGTAGAGAATGACGAGACCGTAGGCCGCCAGCAGCCCGAGCCCGGCCAGCAGCGGACCGTCGAGATTCAACGCCGAGAGCAGCTTCGCCGAAGAGAACAACGTACGCCGCGTACGTGCGTAGCCGGCTTCCTCGATCATCGCCATCAGTCGTCCGCCCGGGCTTCCGGCACCGTGATCTCGTCCGGGTTCGCGGTGCTCTGGCGTAGCAGGTACGCGTCCATGACCCGGCGCGCGATCGGCGCGGCGGCACTGGCGCCGAAGCCGCCGTTCTCGACCAGCACCGCCACTGCGATGCGCGGCGCTTCGACCGGCGCGAACGCGATGAACCAGGAGTGGTCCTTGAGGCGTTCGGCCACCTTGTCCGTGAGCCGCTCGCTGCGCGAAACGGTGAATACCTGCGCGGTGCCGGTCTTGCCGGCGATCGTGTAGCTCGCCCCCTTGCTGATCGCGGCTGCCGTGCCGTACGTCGCCGCGCCGACCATGCCGGCGAGGACCGTGTCCCAGTCGGCGTCGCTGACGCCGGCCACCGGGGGATTCGGGGTCGGTGCGATCGGCGTGATCTTTCCTGACAGGTCGCGCACGCCCGTGACCAGCCGCGGGCGGAAGCTCCTGCCGCGCTCGGCCAGTACGGCCGCGACATGCGCCAGTTGCAGCGGCGTGACCAGCAGGTAGCCCTGGCCGATACCGAAATTCACGCTGTCGCCCGGAAACCAGACCTGATCCGCGGGACGCTTGAAGGCCTGGCGCTTCCATTCCGGCGAGGGCAGCAGACCGGGCTTCTCGCCACTGATATCGATGCCGGTGAGCGAGCCATAGCCGAACTGAGTCAGAAAGTTCGCGATGCGCTCGCCCCCGACCGTGGCGGCGAGGCCGAAGAAGTACACGTCGCAGGATTTCGCAATGGCGTGGGTCAGATCGAGGTAGCCATGCCGGCCGGTCTTGCCCTCGCGGAACAGCAGGCTGCTGCCGGGCAGGTGGAACACGCCGGAGCAGAACTCCTGGCGGTTTGGGTCCACCAGGTGATAGGTCAGGGCTGCCAGCGCGAGCGCCGGCTTGATCGTCGAGCCGGAAGGATACGTCCCGCGCAGCGCGCGATTGAGCAGCGGCTTGTCGATGTCGTCGGACAGCGCTGCGTACTCGCTGCGCGTGAGCCCGCGCGCGAAGCTTGCCGGATCGAACCCCGGCTTGCTCGCCAGTGCCAGCACGTCACCGGTGTTCGGGTCGATCGCGACCACGGCGCCGCGGTGCTCCCCGAGCCCGTCCTCGGCGGCCTGCTGGGCCTGCAGGTCGATCGCGAGCACCAGGTCCTCGCCGGCGACCGGCGGCAGCGAGTGCAGCTCCGGTGCGTAGGCCCCCTGACGCTGCACCGAGCGGCCCTGGGCGTTCACCAGGATCTCGCGGAAGCCGTTCTTGCCGTGCAGCTCGCGCTCGAATGCGCTCTCGATACCGAGCTTGCCGATCAAGGTCGTGCCCGCATAGCTGCTGCGGTCGATGTGCTCGAGATCCTGCTCGCTGATCGCGCTGACGTAGCCGAGTGCGTGCACGCCGAGCTGCCCGAACGGGTAGTGGCGCGTCTGCCGCGTCGCCAGGTCGACGCCGGGGAACTCGTAGCGGTGCACCGCGAAGCGACCGATTTCCTCGTCGGTCAGTCTCAGCCGCACCGGCACGTTGTCGAAGCTGCGGCGCGAGAGAATCATGTGCCGCGTGTCTTCGACTTCCTCGGAGTCGATCAGCCCGAGGGCAGCCAGCCGGTGCAGCGTGTCGTCCAGGTTCGGGACCTGCTCGCGGATCAGCTCGAGCTGGTAGGCGGGCTCACTGTCGGCCAGGACCTTGCCGTTGCGGTCCAGGATCAGGCCGCGGCTGGCCGGAATCGGGTCGAGGCGCACGCGGTTGCCCTGCGAGAGTTCGACGTAGTAGTCGTGGCGCCAGATCTGCAGAAACACGAGCCGGCCGATCAGGGTCAGCACCAGCGCGGCGATCACGACTATGGCCCCGAGCGTGCGCTGCGTGAAGATGCGCTGCTCGTTCCAGCGGTCCTTGATCCGAACGCGCGATGACAACAGGTGGTCCTTGAAGGGCGCTTCAGCGGTTGGTGTGGAACCGGCCAAGGATGCCGACGACGAGCGGCCAGACCAGTCCTCCCGTCACGGTGTGCACCCAGCGTGCCGGATTGGACAGCGGATGGCCGCTCCAGCCATCGATCACCCACAGCACGAATTCATAAACCATCAGCGCGGCGAATACAAACAACGATTGCTCAAAAATCGGCTTTGCCCGCACCAGCAGGTGCAGGCGGATCGCCAGATAGCTCGCGACGCTGAGCGCCAGTGCGTGCTCGCCGAGTGGGGAGCCCTCGAACACGTCCAGCACGAGCCCGCTGGCGAAGCCGAGCAGCAGTCCGCCCGCCCGCGGCATCATCGTGGACCAGTAGAGCACGGTGAGTACCAGGAACTGCGGCCACAGGATCGCTGCCCAGGTGGGCAGCGGCACGATGCTCAAGACCAGCGCGATCACGGCCGTCACGAGGATCGTGAGGCCCAGGTGCTGGTCCCTCATGGATCCGCGTCCGGCAGCTTCGGCGCTGGCTTCGGCAGCGCCATCGGCGCAGGCGCGATCGGCGGATCGGGCGCCGGTGCGGCCGGATGCGCCGTGTCGAACTGCAGCAGGATGACTTCCCGATCGCGATCCACGCTGGCGAGCGGCTGCGCTCGCACCTGGGCCAGCAGCTGATTGGCCTCGCGCCGCACGCCGCTGATGCGGGCCACGGGCAGACCGGCCGGGAACACGCCGCCGAGCCCGGAGCTGACCAGCAGGTCGCCGCTCTTGACGTCGGAGTTGACCGCCAGATACGGCAGTACCAGCTCGCCCGAGTTGCCCGCGCCGACCGCGATCGAGCGCAGGCTGTTGCGCGTCACCTGGACGGGGATCGCATGTTCCGGGTCGGTCGCCAGGATGACCTCGGCGCTCCACGGACCGAGCCGCGCGACCTGGCCGAGTATGCCGTTGCCGTCCACCACTGCTTCGTTGACGACCACGCCGTCGCGGCCGCCCTTGTTGATCACGATGCGCTGGCGCAGCGGATTGGTCTCGACACTGATGATTTCGGCGAGCTGCCAGTGCCGGATCAGCGGCGGCAGTGCGGCGCGCAGACCGCGCAGCTCGGCATTCTCCTGCTCGAGCGCCGCTTCACGCATCACCTGCAGGTCCAGTTCGCGTTCGCGCTGCAGCAGTCGCTGGTTTTCCGCACGCAATGTGGCCGCGCTGCGCAGGCTGTCGCTGAGCGCGCGCCAGCCGAGGCCGGGGGAATTCACGAGCTCCTGGACGGGCAGCGCCGCCGCCTCGAGCGCGTAGCGCAGCCGCTGCACCCAGTGGCCACGCTGGTCGTAGTACATGAGCAGCACGGCGATGAACGCATAGCCGGTCAGGCGCAGGCCAGGGGAGGCCCCGCGCCCATACAGTGGTCGATCGACAGCGCTGCCGAAGACCGCCACGGCCTTCCTGCCTTCAGCGCCCTGTCGGCGCCGAGGTCACCAGGGCACCGCGGCGCCCTGACGCGCGTTCCGGCGTGTCATTCCAGGCCGAAATGTCCGGGCCCCATCTGGTCCATCAGTTCGAGGATGCGCCCACCCCCGCGCGCGACGCAGGTCAGCGGATCGTCGGCCACGACGACCGGCAGGCCGGTCTCCTCCATCAGCAGCTTGTCGACGTCGCGCAGCAGCGCGCCGCCTCCGGTGAGCACGATGCCGCGCTCCGCGACATCCGCCCCGAGTTCCGGGGGCGTCTGTTCCAGGGCCTGCTTGACGGCCCCGACGATGCCCTGCAGCGGTTCCTGCAGCGCCTCGAGGATCTCGTTGCTGTTGAGCGTGAAACTGCGCGGAACGCCCTCGGACAGGTTGCGGCCCTTGACCGACAGCTCGCGCACCTGCGCTCCCGGATAGGCCGAGCCGATCTCGATCTTGATGCGCTCGGCAGTCGCCTCGCCGATCAGGATCCCGTAATTGCGGCGAACGTAGTTCATGATCGCATCGTCGAAGCGATCTCCGCCGATCCGGGCCGAGTTGGCATAGACGATGCCGTTCAGCGATATCACCGCAACCTCGCTGGTGCCACCACCGATATCCAGTACCATCGAGCCCCGGGCCTCCTGGACCGGCAGCCCGGCGCCGACCGCCGCGGCCATCGGCTCGCTGACGATCGCGACATTGCGCGCCCCGGCGCCTTCGGCCGATTCGCGGATGGCGCGGCGCTCGACCTGGGTCGAGCCGAACGGAACGCACACCAGCACCCGCGGGGAGGGTTTCAGGAAGCGATTGCCGTGTACTTTGTTGATGAAGTACTGCAGCATCTTCTCCGTATAGGTGAAATCGGCGATGACGCCGTCCTTCATCGGCCGCACCGCGGTGATGTGGCCGGGCGTTCGCCCCAGCATCCCCTTCGCCTCGGCGCCGACCGCGACGATGATCTTGCCGCCGCGCGAGGGCTCGTCCTGGACCGCGACCACGGAGGGCTCGTTGAGCACGATTCCGGCGTCGCGGACGTAGATCAGGGTGTTGGCGGTGCCAAGGTCGATTGACAGATCGCTGGAGAAATAGCCGCGCAGGCGTTTGAACATGAGGGCGGCGGACCTTTGAAAGGCGGCGAATTCGGAGCGGGCGCTAATCTATCAACCGACAGGACAATGCACAAGGCGAGGTGTATGATTTCGCGCCATTTTTTCTGCAGAATTTGAACGCCGTCCCATGAGCCTGAACCGCCGCGACATCGAGAATATCGCCCATCTCGCGCGTCTCGCCTTAAGCGAGGCCGAGATCCCGCTGTACGTCGAGGGACTGTCGCGCATCCTGGCGCTGGTCGCCGAGCTCGACGCCGCCGATACGAGCCAGGTCGAACCGATGGCGCATCCGCTCCCGGGCCAGCGCGCGCGACTGCGCCCCGACATCGTGACCGGGGCCGACGAGCGTGCGCTCCTGCAGCGCAATGCGCCGCAGGTCGAGGCCGGACTCTATCTGGTCCCGCGGGTCATCGAATGAGCGCGTTGCACCTGAAGACGGTGGCCGAGCTCGCGTCCCAGCTGGCCGCGCGTGCGGTCTCGAGCGTCGAGCTCACGCGCGCGTTCCTGGCGCGCATCGAGCAGCACCAGGCCGTCAGCAACGCATTCATCACGGTGACGCGCGATGCCGCGCTGGCCGAAGCCGCGCGCGCCGATGCGCGGCTGGCGGCCGGCCAGGGCGGACCGCTCACCGGCGTGCCGATTGCCCACAAGGACATCTTCTGCACCAGCGGGGTACGTACCACCTGCGGTTCGCGCATGTTGTCTGAATTCGTGTCGCCCTATGACGCCACGGTGGTGGCGCGGTTGCGCGCGGCCGGCGTCGTCATGCTCGGCAAGACCAACATGGACGAGTTCGCGATGGGATCGTCCAACGAGACCAGCTATTTCGGCGCCGTGCGCAATCCCTGGGACACGACCCGGGTGCCCGGTGGCTCCTCCGGGGGATCGGCGGTGGCAGTTGCGGCGCGACTCGCGCCGGCGGCGACCGCGACCGATACCGGCGGCTCGATCCGCCAGCCCGCGGCATTGTGCGGCGTGACCGGCATCAAGCCGACCTACGGACGCGTGTCGCGCTTCGGCATGATCGCGTTTGCCTCCAGCCTCGACCAGGGCGGCCTGATCACGGTCGATGCCGAGGACGCGGCGTTGCTGCTGCGCGCCATTGCCGGTTTCGATGAGCGCGACTCGACCAGCGTCGACCTGCCGGTACCCGACTACGCCGCCGCCCTCGACCAGCCGCTCAAGGGGCTTAAAGTAGGCCTGCTGCGCGAGTTCTTCGACCGCGGGCTCGACCCGCAGGTCGAGGCGACGACGCGCGCCGCGATCGAGGTGCTGCGCGCGCAGGGCGCTGCTTTAAGGGAAGTGAGCCTGCCGAACCTGCCGCTCTCGGTTCCGACCTACTACGTGGTCGCGCCGGCGGAGTGCTCCTCGAACCTCGCGCGCTTCGATGGCGTGCGCTACGGCCACCGCTGCGAGAACCCGCTCGACCTGCTGGACCTGTACCGGCGCTCGCGCGGTGAAGGTTTCGGGCCCGAGGTCAAGCGCCGCATCATGACCGGCACCTACGTGCTCTCGGCCGGCTACTTCGATGCCTTCTACCTGAAGGCGCAGCGCGTGCGCCAGCTGATCAGTGGCGATTTCACGCGTGCGTTCCAGGAGGTCGATGTGCTGGTCGGGCCGACGACGCCGACTGCGGCCTTCGAACTCGGCGCCAAGACGAGCGATCCGGTCACGATGTACCTGAACGACATCTACACCATCGGCGCCAACCTCGCGGGTCTGCCGGCGATGTCTGTGCCGTGCGGCTTTGCCGCAGGACTGCCGGTCGGCCTGCAGCTCATCGGGCCGCACTTCGCTGAAGGCCGACTGCTGCAGGTCGCGTACCGCTACCAGCGCGAGACTGACTGGCACCGGCGCGCACCACCGGGATTCGCGTGATGGACTGGGAAACGGTCATCGGGCTGGAGATCCACGCTCAGCTCGCCACGCGCTCGAAGATCTTCTCGGGTTCGGCCACGGCCTATGGGGCCGAGCCCAACGTGCAGGCCGACATCATCGACCTGGCCTATCCCGGCGTGTTGCCGGTGCTCAACGCCGAGGCCGTGCGCATGGCCGTGAAGTTCGGGCTCGCGATCAACGCCCGCGTGGCCCGCCGCTCGGTCTTCGCGCGCAAGAATTACTTCTATCCCGATCTTCCCAAGGGCTATCAGATCAGCCAGTACGAACTGCCGATCGTGTGCGGCGGTGCGCTCGACATCGTACTCGAGGACGGAACCGTCAAGCGCGTTGGCATCACGCGCGCGCACCTCGAAGAGGATGCCGGCAAGTCCATGCACGAGGGACTCGCGGGTCTTACCGGAGTGGACCTGAACCGCGCCGGCACGCCGCTGCTGGAGATCGTCTCGGAACCGGAGCTGCGCTCCGCCAGGGAAGCAGTCGCGTACCTCAAGAAAGTGCATACGCTGGTGCGCTACCTCGCGATCTGCGACGGCAACATGCAGGAGGGCTCCTTCCGCTGCGATGCCAACGTCTCGGTGCGCGAGCGCGGCGCGGCTCGCTTCGGCACCCGCGCCGAGATCAAGAACCTCAACTCGTTCCGTTTCGTCGAGCGCGCGATCAACTACGAAGTCGCGCGCCAGATCGAGCTGCTGGAGGGCGGGGGCAAGGTGGTCCAGGAGACCCGCCTGTACGACTCCGATCGCGGCGAGACGCGCTCGATGCGCTCCAAGGAGGAGGCCAACGATTACCGCTACTTTCCGGACCCTGACCTGCTGCCACTGGAGCTCGACGAGGCCTTCATCGAAGGTGTTGCCGCCGATCTGCCGGAGCTGCCGGACCAGAAGGCACAGCGCTTCGTGTCCGAATACGGGCTCACCGCCTATGACGCCGGCGTGCTGACCGCGGCGGTCGAGCTCGCAGACTACTACGAGGCCGTGGTACGTGCGCTCGGCGGACACGCGAAGCTAGCGGCCAACAGCGTCATGGGCGAACTGGCCGGACTGCTCAACCGCGACGGGCTCGAGATCCAGGCCAGCCGGGTCGACCCGCAAGCGCTGGCGGGGCTGCTGCGCCGGGTCGTTGATGACACGATCTCCGGCAAGATCGCCAAAGAAGTACTCGAGGCGATGTGGCAGGACGGGACTGGAGCCGACGCGATCATCGAAAAACGCGGTCTGCGCCAGATCACCGACGAGGGCGCGATCGAACGCGCCATCGAGGCGGTAATGGCCGCGAGTCCCGCACAGCTCGCCGACTACCGGGCCGGCAAGGACAAGCTGTTCGGCTATTTCGTCGGCCAGGTCATGAAGGCCACTGCCGGCAAGGCCAACCCGGCGCGCCTGAACGAGCTGCTCAAGAGGAAGCTCGGTGGCTGAAGTGTTCCGTCCGGGTAGCGGGCAGTTGCGGCGTTTCATGCTCGAGCGCCACGAGGTGCGCGGCTTCTGGGTGCGTCTGGACGAGGCCTGGCGGGAGCTGCGCCGCCACCAGCAGTACGCCCCCGTCGTCGAGACGCTGCTCGGTGAAGCGCTCAGCGCCACGGTGCTGCTCGCATCGACGCTCAAGTTCCAGGGTACGCTGACGCTGCAGCTCACCGGCGATGGCCTGGTGACGCTGCTGGTGGCGCAATGCACGCACGAGCTGCAGGTGCGCGCGGTGGCGCACGCGGCCGCGACGCTGCCCGAGGAGCCGAGCTTCGCGCAGCTGATCGGGCGCGGCCGCCTTTGCGTCACGATCGAGAACGACGAGCAGGCCGCCCGCTACCAGGGAATCGTCGCGCTCGAAGGCGCAAACCTCGCTGCCTGTCTCGAGAACTACTTCGCGACCTCCGAGCAGCTGCCCACGAGTCTCGCGCTCAGCGCCGACGCCGATCGTGCCGCGGGCGTGCTGCTGCAGAAGATGCCGCGTTCGAACGCGCGCGGCGCGCCGCCCGACGTCGAGGCGCAGGAGATCTGGGAGCAGCTGCGCCAGCGGGTCGACACGATCGATGCGTCGCTGCTGCGTACGGGCACCATGGAGCAGGTCGTGCAGCGCGTCTGCATCGAGCACGATGCGCGGCTGTTCGCGGCGGCACCGGTGCAGTTCGCATGCCGCTGCAGTGCGGATCGGGTCGCGATGCTGCTGCGCGCGCTCGGCGCGGTCGAGCTGCGGGGCATCATCGCCGAGCAGGGCGCGGTGACGGTGACCTGCGAGTTCTGCGGCCGGCCCTACCGCCTCGATGCGATCGACGTCGAGCAGCTGATCAGCGGAGCCGCCAGTCCGCAGGCTCCGCCATTGCTGAACTGAGTGGGCTTGAGGCCCCGGGGCCGATCAGGTCCGGGCCGATCAGGTCCGGAGCGAGAACGGCGTGAAGTCCGTATCGCGATCGAAGTAATCCTCCTGCTCGGCGCGCTTGAGGAATCCGACGATGCGGTACGTGAATGGCATCATCACGATCTCCCAGCCGCTCTTGAATACATACTGTGCCACCATCACGCTGGCGAGCAGCTTCGGCTCCCACACGCCGTAGAACGCGATCGAGTAGAACAGCGCGGTATCGACCAGTTCGCCGCACACGGTGGAGCCGATGGCGCGGCTCCAGAGCGCGCGACCTCCGGTCATCAGCTTCATCTTCGCCATCACGAAGCTGTTGACGAACGAGCCGCACCAGAAGGCGATGATCGAGGCGAGCGCTATGCGCGGCGTCTGCCCGAAAATGCGCGCCACGGCGACCTGCTCGTCGTGGCCGTCGGCGGTCGGAGGCAGCGCGACTATTACCGTAGCCATGATGGAGGCGAACGCCAGGGCGCCGAAGCCGGCCCAGACCACGCGCCGGTCGCGCGCGTAGCCGTACACCTCGGTGAGGATGTCGCCGAACAGGTAGGACAGGGGAAAGAACAGCACGCCGGCGAGAAAGGTGACCTCGCCGATGCCGGGCAGATGCACGGTGGATTTCTTGGCCGCGCCTATCAGGTTCGCGCACAGCACGATGGTCACGTAGGCGGCCATCAGGAAGTCGTAGTAGCGGTACTGGCGCTCGTGCTGCGGTGTCGTGCTTCTCATGGCTCCCTCAGGGCGGCTCGATGCTGTGCAGATAGGCAGGTCCGCCGAGGTTGGCCATCTGCTTGAGTGTCCAGTCGCGCTCAGCGAGCATGTAGCGGCTCGGCGCCTCGACCCGGAAGCGGCGCGGATTGGGCAGCACGACCGAGAGCAGTGCGCTCTCGGCGCTGCCGAGGCGTGCCGCATCCTTGTGGTAAAAGGCCTGGGCCGCGGCCTGCACACCGTAGATGCCGCGCCCGAACTCGGCGATGTTCAGATACACCTCGAGAATGCGCTCCTTGGGCCAGAGCTGCTCGATCAGCACCGTGAAGGCCGCCTCGAGGCCCTTGCGCACGAAGCTGCGACCGGACCAGAGAAACAGGTTCTTCGCGACCTGCTGCGAGATCGTGCTCGCGCCGCGCAGCTTGCCACCGCGCTCGTGCTCGCGCACCGCCGCGCGGATCGACTTGAAATCGAACCCTGCATGAAACGGAAACTGCTGGTCCTCCGCCGCAATGACCGCGAGCGCGGCCTGCGGCGAGATCGCCTCGAGGTCCACCCAGTGGTAGCGCGTGCGGTAGTCGTGCTCCCCGCCGGCCCATGCCGCCACGCGTGCCTCGAGCATGAACGCACTGGTGGGTGGATCGATCCAGCGCAGCGCGAGCACCGCGCCGATGCCGAGCAGTACGGCCGCCAGAACGCTCCACCCGAGCGCACGCGCGGCGCGTGCCAGCAGGCTGCGCCCGCGGCGTTGCGCGCTGCCCAAGGCCGCGCGCTCCTGACTCTATGGAGCCACCTTGCCGGTCGAACCGGGCGTTGCAGGGTCGAGGCGGCGCGCCGAGTTGATCACGACGTCTTCCAGCGGCGCATCCGTGTAGCCCTTGCGACGTCCGGTACCGACGGCGGCGATGCGGTCGATGACCTCCATGCCGTCGGCGATGCGCCCGAACACCGCGTACCCGTACTGGCCGGGCCGGTGATCGAGGAAGGCATTGTCGGCGAGGTTGACGAAGAACTGCGAGGTTGCGCTGTGGATCTCGTCCGTGCGCGCCATCGAGAGCGTGCCGCGTTCGTTGCGCACGCCATTGGCAGCCTCGTTCTTCACCGGCGCACGAGTCTTCTTCTGCGTGAACTCGGCATTGAGTCCGCCCCCCTGGATCACGAAGCCTGGCACGATGCGGTGGAAGATGGTGCCGTCGAAGAAACCTTCATCGACGTAGCGCAGGAAGTTCTCGACCGTCGCCGGCGCGTCCTCCTGGTAGAGCTCGACGGTGAATCCGCCGTGGGTCGTCTCGAATCGCACCATGATGCCTCACCCCCGTTGCTGCAAGAGACCGCGTCAAGCGCCCGGCCAATGCGCTTCCGTCACGCGATCGTGGCCCGCCAGGTCACGGTAGCAGCGTACGCGAGCGAAGCCTGCGGCGACAAGCGTCGCCGCCACTGCGCACGCCTGGGTGGCGCCGTGCTCGAGCACCAGGACGCCGTCGGGGCGCAGCACCGGGGCGGCGGTGCGGATGATCGCCTCGAGCGCCTCGAGGCCCAGCGGGCCGGGACTCAGTGCCCCGGCGGGCTCATGGCGCAGCTGCTGCATCGCCGGGTCGAGCGCGGCCACGTACGGTGGATTGCTCACGATCGCGTCAAACTGGCGTCCGGCGAGCGGGATACACCAGTCGCCCTCGAGGAACGTGATGTTGCCAACCCTCAAGCGCTGCGCGTTGTCGCGCGCGATGCGCAGCGCCGCCGCGGAGCGGTCCGTCGCCAGCAACTGCCAGGCTGGGCACTCGGAGGCGAGAGCGAGTGCGATCGCGCCGGAGCCCGTGCCGAGGTCGGCCACCTGCATGGTGCCGCCTGGCGCAGGCCCGCGCGCGCTCAGCAGTGCGAGCACGCGCTCGACCACGAGTTCGGTCTCAGGGCGCGGTACCAGCACGTCCGGACCGACCCGCAGGCGCAGCGACCAGAATTCCCGCTCGCCGGTCAGGTAGGCGATCGGCTCGCCGTCCTGCCGCCGCCGCAGCAGCGCGCGATAGTGGCCCGCCGCGTGCTCCGACACCGCCTCACCCGCTGTCGCGATCAAGTGGCTGGTTGGCCGCCCGAGCGCGTGTGCGAGCAGCAGCTGCGCGTCCAGATGCGCGCTGTCGCTGTGCGCCCGCAGCGCCTCGGTGCCCTCCCGCAGCAGGTGGTCTGTTAGATTGTCGGCTGTTCCCATGCCGGAGACATTATGGGGCGTTCCTCCCCGCCGCCACGCACGTTAAGCGTTCAGGTCCTGCTCGAGAACGCCGCGCAGCTGTTCCGCGCCACCGTGCTCAAGTGCCTGCCGCTCGCGATGCTGGCGGGGCTGGCCAATATGCTGCCGGTGCTCTACTGGCAGGCCGGGGGTCATCCGATGAACGTGTTCGGCCCGCACGATGCGACCTACGACGGGCTGAGCGTCGGCGGTATCGTGCTGGATCTGTGGCTGGTCGGTACGCTGATGTTGCGCCAGCGGGCGATGGTCCAGGGTGCGCCGCTCGCGCTCCGTGACGAGCTGGTCGGCGCGCTGCGGCGCCTGCCGGTCATGCTCCTGTGCTGGATCCTGGTCGTGGCAAGCACCATGCTCGGATTGCTGCTACTGATCGTGCCGGGGTTGTTCCTGTTCGTCTGCTATCTGGTGCTGCTGCCGGTGGTGCTGTTCGACGGCGCGGGGCCCTACGCGGCCCTGGTGCGCTGCGTGCAGCTGGTGCGGCCGCACTGGTGGCAGTACTGCGCGGCGTTCGTGATAGCGCTGTTTCTGGTAGTGATCTTCGCGTTCGTGCTGATCCTGTTCGTCAGCTTGATCGAGCAGCTGCTGCTCGACAGCGGGCCCGCCTTCGAGGCGATCTGGGCCGCCAGCTCGATCGGGGTCGCGGCACTGGTGATGTGCTTCCTGTGCGCGCTGGTGCTCGTGCTTCACTCGGCGGCCAGCAATTCCGCCTGATATTCCTGCGACAGAGCCTGCAGCAGCTCGTCCAGGTCCCCCTCCATGATGGCCGCGAGCCGATAGAGCGTCAGATTGATGCGGTGGTCGGTCATCCGGCCCTGCGGAAAATTGTAGGTACGGATGCGTTCGGAGCGGTCGCCGCTACCGACCTGCAGCTTGCGCGAGCGCGCCTGGGCCGACTGCTGTTTCTCCTGCTCGGCGGCCAGCAGCCGTGCGGCCAGCAGCGCCATCGCGCGCGAGCGGTTCTTGTGCTGCGAGCGTTCGTCCTGGCATTCCACGACCAGACCACTTGGCAGGTGTGTGATCCGGATCGCCGAGTCGGTCTTGTTCACGTGCTGACCACCGGCACCGGAGGCGCGGAACGTATCGACGCGCAGGTCGGCCGGATTGATGTCGACCTTCTCGATTTCGTCGAGTTCGGGCAGGATCGCGACCGTCACGGCCGAGGTGTGGATGCGGCCCTGCGCCTCGGTCGCCGGCACGCGCTGCACGCGGTGAGTACCGGACTCGAACTTCAGTCGCGAGAACACGCCGCGGCCCCCGATGCGGCAGATCACTTCGCGGTAGCCGCCGTGCTCGCCGCGGCTCTCGCTCAAGGTCTCCATCTGCCAGCCCTGGCGCTCCGCGTAGCGGCTGTACATCCGCAGCAGATCCCCGGCGAAGATCGCGGCCTCGTCGCCGCCGGTGCCGGCACGGATCTCCAGATAGATGCCGCGCTCGTCGCGCGGGTCGCGCGGCAGCAGCAGGCGCTGTAGTTCCGTCTCGTGGCGCGTCAGTGCACCCTGCACGGCCTCGGCTTCGGCGGCACCGAGCTCGCGCATGCCGGCGTCTGCGTCCGACGACAGCGAGCGCGCCGCGGCGAGCTCCCGCTCCAGGCGGCGGTACTCGGCGAACGCGTCCGCGGTCGGCTCCAGGCGTGCGTATTCAACTGATAAGTCGCGGAATTTCTGCGTGTTTCCGAGCACTTCGGGGTCGGAAAGCAGATAGCGAATCTCTTCGAAACGCTGTTCCGCCTTTTCGAGTTTTTGCCGGATCGATGGTTTCATCTTCGGCTATAGTCTAACGATCATGAACGCCCGCCACCGCACCGTCGCGCTCGTGTCGCTGCTCGCGGCGGCACGGCTCGTCTGCGCGCGCGAGCCGGAGGATTCCAACGCGCTGATCATGAGCGCGGAGATCGCCCTGCAGCGTGACGATTGCGGCCGCGCCTCAGCCAGCTACGCACGCGCATCGCAGCATCTGGCGGACGCCCGGCTCGCGGCGCGTGCCACCAGCGTGGCGCTCGACTGCGGCCAGTTTCAGGCCGCCGAGCATGCCGCCCAGCGCTGGCGCGAGCTGCTGCCCGCCGATCCGGGGGCGTTGCGGGCCCTGATGCGCGCCGAACTCGGTCTGTACCGGATCGACGAGGCACGTAGCGCGTTCGAGAACTGGCTCAAGAATGGCTCGGCGGCGGTCGCCCGCAACGGCTCGGGGGGAGCCGTCGACGCGCTGCTGCAGGTGGCGCAGCAGGCCGGCGCGCCCGCGACGCTCGCGATGCTGCGCGGCATGCACTCCGAAGTGCTGCAAGGCGCCACCGCCCAGCTCGCGCTGGCGGACCTGGCAATCGATGGCTGGAGCTATCGGGAAGCCCTGCAGTATGCCGATCGTGCGCTCAGTGCGGGTGCGCCGCGCGCCCCGGTGCAGCAGCTGATCTCACGCGCGCATGCCGGATTGGGTGACGCCGACGAAGCGGTCGCTGCCGCGGATGCGGCGCGCAGTGCCGCGCCGAAGGACCAGGGCTTCGCCCCGGCCGACGTGCTGCTGCTGCTCGGGCGCGAGCGTGAGGCCCGCGTCGCGCTCGAGACGCTGCGCGACAATCCTGCGACCCACCTGCAGGCGCTGCGGCGCCTCGGACAGATGGCGTTCAGCAGCGGTGACTACGACGAGGCGCGCCGGGACTTCTCCGAACTGCTCGGCGACAAGGAGACTTCGGCGATAGCCGTGTATTACCTGTCGGCGATCGCCGAGCGGCGCGACGACAGTGGCGCCGCGCTGCGCGGTTATGAGCTGCTGACCGGTACCAGTCTCGAGAGCGCCGCGCGCGCGCGCGCGGCGAACATTCTGTACAAGCAGGGTGACCACGACGCCGCGCTGCAGATGCTCGGGCCCGGCAAGGACGAGAGTCCGTCGGCGCGCGTAGCCGCGGAGATCGCGCAGGCACAGCTGCTCGCGAACGGCGGGGAAGCCGCGCGGGCACTGGCGCGCATCGATGATGCGCTGGAGCGCAGTCCCGGCCATCCGGATCTGCTCTACCAGAAGGCCGTGCTGCTCGAGAAGGCAGGCCGCACCGAGGCGGCGGTCGCGCTGCTCGAGAGCCTGTACCGCGAGCGCCCGCGCGACAGCGAAGCGGCCAATGCACTGGGCTTCATCCTCGCCGATCACGGCCGCGACCTGCCGCGGGCCGAAGGCCTGATCAAGCTCGCGCTGCAGGCCGAGCCGGACAATCCCGCGATCCTGGACAGCCTCGGATGGCTCGAATTCCGGCGAGGCATGTCGCAGCAGGCCCTGCCGCTGCTGGAGCGCGCCTTCCGGCTGGCGCAGGACGGGGACATCGGCGCCCACTGGGGCGAGGTGCTGTGGTCCATCGGCGAGAAGGCGAAGGCCCGCGAGGCCTGGAATCGCGCCGCGCTGGCCGATCCTGACAATGTGCTGCTCAAGGCAGCGCAGCAGCGTGCCGGTGTGCCGCGGATGCCGGCGACGGGTACCGGCACTTCGATCTAACGCGCTCGATGCTGACGGGCCGCACCTGGCGCCGCGTGACCGGTGGCTGCACGGCGCTGCTGCTGGCGGGCTGCGCGACGCTGCCGCCGCAGTCCCACACGATCGAACCCTGGGCGCAGCGCCAGGTGGCGCTGCAGGCGATCGATCGCTTCGAGGCGGATGGCCGCGTCGCGGCGAGCGATGGGAATACCGGCTTCAGTGCCGGACTGCGCTGGCGGCAGCAGGCGGGCACCGCCAGCGTCGATCTCACGGCGCCGCTCGGCGTCGGGGCGGCCCATATCGAGCAGACCGGCAGCTCGCTGCAACTGCGCACCAGCCAGGGCGACACTTACGACGGCGAGGAGGCTAACGGGCAGCTGGCTGACACCCTCGGCTTCGTGCCGCCGATCCACTCGTTGAGCTACTGGTTGCGTGGTGCGAGCGACCCGCGGCTGCCCGCCTCGGAGTCGCTGGACGCCCAGCAGCGCCTCGCGCATCTGGAGCAGGACGGCTGGCACGTGGACTTTCCTGACTACCTGCGTATAGGCCAGATCTGGCTGCCGCAGCACCTGACGGTCACACGCGGAGCGCTGCGCCTGCGGGTCGTCATCAATGCGTGGCGGCTGTGAGCGCGGCGGCCGTGCATGCTGCGCTGTCCTGGTGGCCGGCACCGGCCAAGCTGAACCTGTTCCTGCACGTCGTGGGCAGGATGCCCGACGGCTACCATGCGCTGCAGACGGTGTTCCAGCTGATCGACCACTGCGACCGGATCGGTATCGCAGTGCGCCCTGACGGCGTGATCGCGCGTCCGGAAGGCATGGCCGACCTGCCCCCCGAGTCCGATCTGGTCGTGCGCGCTGCCCGGGCGCTGCAGCGGCACACCGGCACGACGCTCGGCGCGAACCTCCACGTGATCAAGCAGATACCTGCCGGCGGCGGGCTGGGCGGCGGCAGTTCCGATGCCGCGACCGTGCTGGTCGCGCTCAACAGGCTATGGGACACGAGGCTGAC
>Ga0265318_10000266_pt1 | contig 44831 bp, 32 predicted proteins | sample 4821metaG_FD_192431 | JGI IMG/M metagenome (GOLD analysis project Ga0265318, IMG submission 192431) | Rhizosphere microbial communities from Carex aquatilis grown in University of Washington, Seatle, WA, United States - 4-8-21 metaG | ecosystem: Host-associated > Plants > Roots > Rhizosphere >... | reverse complement strand
GCGGAGTCGGCCGAGGGGTTTCCAGCCAACCGGAATTGGGGCGCTAGTCCGGGGGTATCCGGGATCTGAAAGTTGGCATATGAGGCTCCCAGCAGCAGGGCCACTCGACGGGTGTCGTCGAGACGGCACGAGAAATAGCCAAAGGCCTTCTCCTGGTCGGTGACATCGTGCAACGGCCTGGCACTGGAGGTCGTGTTATCGATGCCGAGATCGTCGTGCTTGCCGGAAACGACAGCGAAATATTCCATTTTGCCGTGGGTCCCCCCGGACTGCAGTGACGATTGGAGGGTGTCGTAACTTCCACCATAGACCGACAGCTCGCCGCCGTTGAATTGGGAACCCGTCTTGGCCGTCACATCGATAATGCCCGCCGTGCGGTCGCCAAATTGAGCGGGTAATGTTCCGGTCAGAAGAGTGACTGCCCGGATCATGCGGGTGTCGAGCTCCTGGGCGAAGCCGTTGAGGCCTTCTGGCAAGAGCACCCCGTTGATGCGATACTGCAAGTCGCCGTGGTCCCCGCGCACATGCACTTCCCCGAATTCGTCCTGCACCACGCCAGGGGCTTGTAGCAGTACCTGCTGAAATGATGCGTCTTCACCCTGACCCATCGACTGGATCTGGTTTGAGCCGATCGTGTACCTCACGGCCCCCAGGCTTGGCGCGATTTCCTCCCTCGCAGCATCGAGCTCAGCCGAGACGGTGACGACCGCAAGTTGGACCGGGGCATCTCCGACCGCTCCGCCCAGTGTATTTTGAGTTCCGGCCGACTTACCCGAAGTTTGATCGCCTGCCGCCGGCTGGGGTGATGCCAATGGACCCTGCGCCCATGCGGTAGTCATTCCGCTTGGAACAAGAGCGATGATGACAGCCGCAAGCACTGCGAGCAGCATGGGGCATCTGCGCTGGCTCGTGGGGCCGCCAATTGCATGGCTGAGGGAAAGTTGCATAACAATCTCTGCGCTCCGTCATTGGCCGGCGACCACGCTGCTGGCGTCGTGGACGGCCCCGGTCGCGCCGGCTATCCCAAGCGGCACGTCCTTGAACAGGACTCCAGGGAGCGGGTCCTTCGCCCATTTGTAGCGGGCCACGTAGCCCACGCTGACCAGAAAGGACGAACCCGCGATGGCCAAACAACGCAGCCAGGGCCGGGTAGAACCATGGGGCACATCGACTGCGCCGCGGAAGCCCTCCAGAAAATGCAGAGTCCGGCTTAAACCCGAACTTTCTTCGCTGTAATCGGTGCCGTTCATGCCCCCTCCCAAACCCCGGCGCCGGATAAACAATTAGCTGTATAACTAAACATTAGACATACCTAAGAATGCGAGGAATGGTTATTGTCAACAAACACATTTAGGCTCGCCTAATCTTTATTCACACGGCTCAAACAAATCGATCAACATGCATTCGTCCACGTCACCCTCCGAAAACTGGGAAGATTACCTCGCACGCATTCATGAGTTGATTGAAGCCAAGGGCTACGCGCGTGTGGCTGACATTGCAGATCAGCTGAAGATTGCCTCAGCCAGCGTGACGTCGATGATCCAGAAAATGGCGAAGGCCGGCTTACTAAATTATGAGCGGTATCGGGGGCTCTCCCTGACCCCGACTGGAGAAGCCGCGGCTCTGGGGATTCGACACCGGCACCGGGTACTGACGGCTTTTTTGACTCAATTGGGCGTGCCGGCGGATGTCGTCGAGCGCGATGTCGAGGGCCTTGAACACCACTTGAGCAGCGTATCGGTAGAAAAAATTGCAACTTTGCTCCCGAAGCTGAGGTCACGCCATCAGTGATTCAACTTAAGATTGGGCACCCGGATATTGGCCCTCTGACCCGGCGGTTGTCGGCGCAAAATCGCGTTTTCTTCCGATCTGAACCGGGAACGAAGCAAATGGAGCAAATCCGAGGCTCCTTGGACTCGGATTGAACCTGCTGCCGACCCTCGCGCACGCGCTCAGCCAGAAATTGCGCAAGCGGATTGAGGAGATATTCGTTTGGGCGAATACGACGGGCTGATTCCGCAAGAGCCGCTACCGCGGGGTCGAGCGCACGCACGCGCAGGGCGAATCGGTCGTCGCCGCGCTGAACCCGGTGCACATGGCCACGCTCCTCGGCGGCGGACCGCCACAAACCGCGTGGGCGTGACGCCCGCCGGGCCTGCGGTGTGCCCGCATACCGCGCTTCGGTCCGCACACGATACCGGCCGCGCCAAAAACGGCGCGCAAAGCGAGTTGCAGAGCTTGGGTTCTCAGCGAAAATGACGAAAAGAGATCGTGCGATACCCCAACGGGGCGTTTTTCAGCAGCAAGCTAGCCGCCACTCGCGTCCTCGCAGGCGCGAATTTCAATTCGGGACGTGTCGGCTGGAACTGGAGCAAGGGGTATCCGATACTCCGACCAACCAGACATTTTCGGCCCGCGCGGAATGTCCTGTGGCGCGAACCGAGCCGGAATTTCGCGCAGCATATTTCCGTTTTCGTCAAACAGCGTGACTGCAAGATGAGTTCGGGTCGTGTCCTCGACGCCGACCTTTCGCATGACCGAGCCAAGCAGAACAAGTTGTCCATGGTCGCGCGCAAATGTTGCTCTCGCGATGAAGACGCGCGATGAGTCAACCCGGTCTAGTTTGATTTGTGCGACCTCCGCCGGAACCTGCTGGAAAGAAGCGCAGCCGGTGAGAGCCGCAGCAGCGAGTGTGAGGAGTAGCTTTGTCTTCATGGGTGGGACGCAGAAAGATCCTAGGAGCCGGCGCTCAGGTCTTGTTCATGGGCTTGTCGGCAGGCGCCGGGGATTTCCAAGTCACCTTCGTGGCCACATCCTGCCCCGTTTCGCGCTCGCTACAGAGCTGCACAACTTGGTCCGCCGTGAGATCGGCCAGCGTAGCGGGTTTGCCGTCGCGCCACAGCCGGGTCCGGCCGTCTTTGATTTGAAATCCGGTCGGACTGACTTTTTCGGCCGATGCGAGAGTCAACACATGCTTCTCGACATTCAGTGCGCAAACGACGCCTGTTAGCGGGTGCTGCAACGGGGACAACGCGCGGGTTGCCGTGGTGGCAGCTGCGAATATGATGAGTAAATATAGGAATGGATATTTCATGTGGACTCCGGCTCGGCGATGGTCGCTGCAGTTTCAGTTTCGAACCACGGGTAGAGTATCGGCAAAATCAACAGCGTCACCAAAGTCGCCGTGATCAACCCGCCGATGATGACAACGGCAAAGGGTCGAGAAGTTTCGGCCCCCACCGCAGTGGATAACGCCATCGGCAGCAAACCCAACGCAGCCATCAGCGCTGTCATCACCACGGGCCGAACGCGCGACATCGCGCCGTTGCGGACGGCATCTAAAGCCGACTGACCACGGTCGCGCAGTTCGCGGATACGCTCTACCAAAATGACCCCGTTCAACATCGCGATGCCGAACAGCGCCATGAAGCCGACCAGCGCGGAGACCGAAAGATTCAGTCCCGCAAGCGGTAACGCCAGCACACCGCCCACGGCTGCAAAAGGCACGACCAGCAAGATCAGGGACGCCAGCCAGCCCGAATCGAATGCGGTGAACAACAGGAAGAAGATCGCGATCAGCGTGATCGGGACGATGATTTTCAACCGTGCCACGGCGCGCTGCTGGTTCTCGAACGCCCCCGTCCACTCCATACGATAACCCGCCGGCAGCTTCACCTGCATGCCGACTTTTTCCTTCGCCTCGGCAATCAGGGAACCAAGGTCGCGCCCGCGAACGGAGAATTTTACTACGGTCCGGCGAGCGTTTTCTTCACGGAGAACACGAGAAAAGCCGTCACGCACCTCCACTGAGGTTACATCACCCAACGAGAGGCGTTCGCCGTTCGAGCCGAAAACCGGGATTTTCCGAATGGCATCCAGATCGGAAGTGCCTTTCGGCGAAAGTTTCACCACGAGGTCGAATGTGCGCTCGCCTTCCAGCACCTGCGTCGCGGTCGCGCCGCCGAGCGCGGTCTCGACAATTTGCTGCACGTCGGAGACCGATAAACCATAACGCGCGATTGCCACACGGTCGATTGCGATTTGGACCTGGGGTTGCCCGATCAGGCTTTCCGTTCCGACGTCGGCTGCGCCAGGGATATTTTGCAGGATGTCCACCGTTTTGTCGGCCAGTGCCTGAAGCTGGCGCACGTCGTTACCGTAAATTTTGACGCTCAATTCGGCTTTTACCCCCGAGATCGCCTCGTTCACGTTGTCCTCGATATATTGGCTGAACTGGAACGACATTCCCGGAATCTGCGTAAGCTGCCGGTTCATTGCGTCCACGAACGCTTCGCGCGTGGACGCGGTCTTCCATTCCGAACGATCTCTGAGTTCCACTGCGCACTCGATGGTGTCCCAGCCGTTAATGTCGGTGCCGTCGTCGGGCCGGCCCAACTGAGAAACGACCGTTCTCACCTCGGGAAAGGTCGCCATAATCCGGCGCACTTGCACCGACAGCCGGTCCGACTCGCTCGGCGAGATCGTTTGGGGCATGAAGCCGCGCACCCAGAGCGAGCCTTCGTCCAGTTTTGGCAGGAATTCCGTGCCAATGTTAGCCAGCACGATGCCCGCAATTACCAGCATCAACACCGCGCCGCCCAGGAACAGTGCACGCGCTTTCAAGGCGCGGTTGAGCAAGGGGCGATACCCAGCGTAGAGTCGGTTGACAATCCACGATCCGTCGCCGCCGGACTTATTTCTGAGCACGAAACTGGCCAGCACCGGAATCAACGTGAGCGCGAGAATCGTGCCGGTCACCAGCGCGAACGTGAGGGTCAGCGCCATCGGGCGGAAAATCTTCCCCTCCACGCGCTGCAACGTGAAGAGCGGAATGAACGCGGTCAGCAGGATCGCCTTGGAGAAGAGAATCGGCCGGCCCATCTGCTGCACGGCCTCGATGATGATCTCGTGCAAGGAGCGCTTCCGTTCGGGATACTGCTCCAGCTTGTGCAGCACGTCTTCGACGATAATGACGGCGGTGTCCACGATGATGCCGAAATCGATTGCTCCGAGAGCGATGAGATTCGCCGGAATGCTGTGCAAATCGAGCATGAGAAACGCCCCGAGCAGTGACAGCGGCACCACCGCCGCAACAATCAGCGCGGAACGAAAATTGCCGAGCCCCAAGAACAAGACCAGCACCAGCAACACGAGGCTGATGCCTTCGATCATGTTCTTTCCTGCTGTGTGGAGCGTGCGCTCGGTCAAGTCGGTGCGGTCGTAGTGAGACACGAGCTTCACCCCGGCCGGCAGATAGTTCTGGTTGATGTCGTCCACTTTGGCGCGAACGCGTTTCAACACTTCCAGCGCGTTTTCGCCGCGCCGCATGATGACTATGCCCATCGTCACATCGTCCTGGTCCGACTGGCCCGGTATGATCTTTCCAACCCGGCCCAAGCGCAGTTGATGGCCAATTTGCACGTCGCCGAGGTCGCCGATCTTTATCGGCGTGCCGTTGCGCGTGTCCACGGCAATAGCGCGAATGTCAGCCAGCGTTTGCACAAAGCCCAGACCACGGACGATGTAGAGTTCCGGCCCGTGTTCGATATACGATCCGCCCGCGTTTTGATTGCTCTTGGAAAGCGCGTCGAAAATCCGGCTCAGGGTAACGCCATAGGAGCGGAGTTTCGACGGATCGATCAAGACTTGGTATTGCTTGGTCGGGCCGCCAAACCCGACCACGTCCACGACGCCCGGCACGGTGCGAAACTGTCGTTCCACCACCCAATCCTGCACGGCCTTCAATTCGACATCGGGAAAGCCCTTCGGCGCTTCCATGGTGTAGCGGAAGATTTCACCCACGGGCGTGGCGTTGGGAGAAAGCCCGGCTTGAGCGCCGGCGGGCAGTGTCACCGCCGCGAGGTATTGGGCGGCCTGATTGCGCACGAAATCCACGTTCGCGCCGTCCTCGAATGTAATCGTGACTTGGGACAGGCCGAAAAGCGAGATGGAGCGGATGGAGGTCCGCTGCGGAATCCCGTTCATCTGATTCTCAACCGGGATGGTCACGAGCCGCTCTACCTCCTCGGCCGCGTGGCCCGGAAACAACGTGATCACCTGAAGCGAGACATTGGTGACATCGGGATAAGCTTCGACCGGCAGATTCCTGAACGCATTGATCCCCGCAAGGGTGAACAACGCCGTCAGCGCCAGCACAATCGCGCGATGGCGCAGTGCGTATTTAGCCACGGTGCCGGTCATGAATGATCTCCTTCCAGCATCGCTTCGAGCAGCAGGGAACCTTCCGTAACAACCCGCTGACCGGCGGACAGACCTTCCACGACGACCGAGCGTCCGTTGCTTTCCTGGCCAAGGGTCACCGCGCGCCGTTCGAGTTGGCCCGGCGCAGTCTCGATGAAGATGAAATGCCGGCCATCTTTAAGAAATACCGCCTTCGTGGGGATATCCACTCCCGCCGCCGTAGGCGCGGCGATGTCGGCGCTCACATACATTTCGGCCCGCAACCGTTTGTCCGGGTTATCCACGATGCACCGCGCTTTGATGGTGCGCGTCGCCGGATCGAGCCCTTCGCCGATGATTTCCACGTGGCCATGAAAGGTGGCATCAGGCAAACCCCGGGCGCGGATCAGCACATCTTGACCGGGTGTCAACGACCCTACGTCCGCCTCCGTCACATCCAGAAAAAGCCACAGGCGGGCCGGATCGGAGATCACAAACAACGGTTTGTCTCCGACTTGCTCGGAACGCACTTCCTGTCCGGGGTTGACGGATTTCTCCACCAAGACACCGGCGACCGGGGCTTTGAGCAGGAAAATGCCGTTGACGTCAGTCGCCTCACCATCGCCGCCGTAAAGGGACAGCGTCGCCCAGGCGCGCTCTTTTTCCGAAACGGCGCGCCCGTAGTCCGCCTCGGCGGATTCGACGTCCTTTTGGGCCACGGCCCGGTGCGCGAGCAAGTCCCGGGCGCGAGTGAGCGCACGTCCGGCAAGGGTAAAATCGGCGGCGGCCTTGCGCGCGTCGGCCTGAGCTTGTCCGAAATCCGGTGACCTGATTTTTGCCAGCACCTCACCCGCCACGATCGGCTGGCTGGGATTGGCGAGGATTTCGATGACTCGGCCGGAAACCGGCGGAAACACCCGCGCGGTGACATCGTCGTCCCAGGCCAGCCGCCCGCTCAGCGAGGACGCCACGACCATTTGATCCTGCGCGGTTTCGATCACGAGGTAACCGAGTTGCGGCGCGTTGGTGCCAAACACGATTTTGTCGCCCGCAATCCTCGGCCCAGGCGCAGCCTCCGGGTTGCCTCGCGTTTGCTGCCGCGCGCATCCCGCTACGAACGCGGCGCAGGCGGACAGGCAGAGAATCGCAAGCGTGCAGGGTCGTGTAAGTCGCATCACAAATATCATTTTTGCATTTGGGTTTTAAAACTTGAATTCCGGCAAGCCCGCGGCGCGGAGCAGTTCGATGTGCGCTATGACGGCATCAGCGAGCGCATCGTGATAGCTCTGCTGGACGTCGTTGTCGGTGCGCTGCGCTTCGAGCAACTCCAGGAGCGATGTCTGCCCGTGCTCGTAACTGTAGCGGCGTGCGGCCACCACGGTCTCAGCTCCACGCAGAAGTTCGCCCTGGAATTGCTGCACGCGCCCGACGGCGGCGCGGTAGTTGGAGTAGGCCGTGCGGATCTCAACCTCCGCTTTGAGTTCCGCGGCTTCCAACTGGCGCTGTGCCTGCCCAGCCGTCGCTTGCGCCTTGCGAATCTCGTGCTGGTTGCGATTCCAAAGCGGCAAGGGAAGCGAGATGCCGAGTTCGAGCTGGTCGAAGCGCGGTGAAGCGGCAATGAAGTTATCCGAGGCGCGGCTGTTCATATACGTCGCGGCGAGATCGACATCGGGAAAACGTTCGGCCTTGGTCGCGCGGACGGTGCTCTGCGAGGCATCGCGCGTGCAGCGCAACGCCACGAGATCGGTGCGGGTCGCGAGCGCCTGTGCGACAAGCTGGGAGGGGTCGTAATCGCGCGCGGGCGGTTGAAGCTCGCCGCGTGGAATCAATGTCGTCTGCCCTCGGTCGCGACCCAGAAAGGTGCAGAGCGCATACTGCGCCGCAGTGGCGGACGCTTCAGCCTGACGAAGGTCGTTCTGCAATTGCAGTTCGTCGAGCCGCGACTGGAGGTAGTCGGCTTCGCTGAGATCGCCTTTATCGAACCGCGCACGCTGGGCCTGCACGAGGTCGGCGAGGTAACCCGCTGCCTTGCGCTGCTGTTCGACCGTGGCCCGCGTCACGAGCGCCTGAGTGAACGCCGCAGTGGCATCGAGTTTCAGATTGCGCAGGAAATCTTCGAGACTTGCGGCGGCGGCCCGATAGGTCTGATCCGCGGTGCGAATCCGCCAGCGGCGTTTGCCGGCAAGGTCGAGCGTTTGCGTAAGGCCAACCGAGCGGGTCTCGGCCAGCCGTTGCGAGACGAGATTTCCGTTCTCGTCGAAAGCGAACTTGTTGTGAAACGTGAGATCGCGGCTGACGCCCAGAGCGAGCGTCGGATTCGGCCAAAGACGCGCAGCAGCAGCGTCAGCCTTGACGATGTCCACGTTGTAGCGCTGCGCGGCGTAGTCAAGATTGGCACTGATGACTTCCCGCAGAAATTCGTCGAATGTGATCTCCCGTGAAGCCGAAGTGGATGGCATGATTTGCCATGAGGCTGGCGGTGCCGCCGGATTCACATCCTGTCCAGCGGCCACGACGCACCCACAAAGGAACGAACCCACCAGCGCGGTAACGAGACTTGTCAAACGCATCCCGCGAGAATAGCAGGAGCCGCGGCGAATTTGGTATCGGATGTCGCCGATTCGCGACTAGGGCGATGCCTTAGCCGGGCGGCATTTCTTCACTCTCCACCCAGCAGGCAGCATCGCGAATGAGCTCGGTGGCGTTCGCCAGGCCGAGCTTTTCCTTGATATTCGAGTAGTGCGCCTGAACGGTTTTCATGCTGAGCTGGAGATCCTGTGCGATGCGCCGGGTTTCGTAACCGCGCCCCACGAGGCGGAAAATTTCCAGTTCGCGATCGCTAAGTCTTCCGGCGATGGATAAGTTCGTCCTGGCGCGCGCGCCGACGTAGTTTTTCGTCAATTCCGCGGCCAACGTGTGGCTGACGTAAGTCCGGCCTTGAACAATGGCCCGGATGGCCTCGACTACCTTGTCCGTTGTCTCGTGCTTCATCACGTAACCCATTGCGCCCGCGCGCAGTGCGCGTTCGCCGAAGGAAGACTCGTCGTGCATCGAGACCACGAGAATTCGCGGTGGGGTGGTCAATGCTTGCAGTTTCTTGATCAATTCGAGCCCGGATTCACCACGCAACGCGAGATCGACAACAGCCACTTCCGCAGGCTCGCGCAGCAGCGCGATGAACGCGCTGGCGCTGTCGGCAGCTTGGCCGCAAACGTAGAGATCGGGCTGGCCGTTGATCAGCGCGACCAGCGAGTTGCGCACGAGCGGATGGTCGTCCACCACGAAAACCCGGCGTCGCGCCACGGGCAAAGCGGATGTTTGATGAGAGTCATTCATAGCGCTTGCAGTGGCAGTTTGCAGACGACCAGCGTGCCGCCTTCCGGCGGCGTTTCAATCGCGAAAGCCGCACCGATCATTCGCGCGCGATGTTCCATGATGCGCAGACCGAGTCCCGCTCCGCGCGCGAAGGGCAGCGGCAGCCCGCCGCCGTCGTCGCTGATGCTAAGAACAATTTGTTTGTCCGTGACGCTCAGGCGGACTGCAATACTCCGCGCATGGCCGTGCTGCAGTGCATTCCGTATCGCTTCTAGGGCGATGCGATAGAGATGGGTGGCGATGCCGCTTTCGGAGAGAATGATGTGTGGCTCACCCTGAAAATAGCAATCCACGCCGAATTGTGATGCGGTGTTCACACAAAACTCTTGAAGCGCACTCGCCAAACCCTCGGCATCAATGTCCGCAAGAAGCAGTCCCTTCGCCAACTGACGCGTTTGCTCGATGGCCCCCTTGACCAACGTCACCATATTTTTTACGTCGGGCGTTTCCTCCGCCGCGCGTCTCTGGAGTTTTTCGACGATCAGCTGCCCGGTCAGGGCCGTGCCCGTGAGATGCTGCCCGAGCCCGTCGTGCAAATCGTGACCGATGCTCCGGCGCTCGCGCTCGCTGATTTCCAGCACGGCCTTTTCGAGCCGTTCTCGTTCGGCGACTTCCTTCGTAAGCGCCACGGTGCGCTGCTGCACCCGCGCCTCGAGGTCGCGTTGCAAGGCGAGCAAACCGGAAAGCAACCCGATAAGCATAAGGTAGGTGAGCATGGCGACAGCGGCGTTCCAGATCAGCACAGCCGGCGAGTTAAAGTGGGCGCCGGCTAGCCAGTCACCCACGATCCATGTCGCCACGCTGCCGAGGGCAATCACCACACCGAATCGCCAGCCGCGGGCGACCACTGCAAGAGCAATGGGGATGAAATAAAATCCGAAGAGCGAGCGTTCGAAGCCAAGCAGATAATCGGCCAGACCGATAAATGCCAAGATTCCCCAGGTCAGGCCGGTGAACCATTTCTTTTGTCTCGGCTCGGACTGCACGACGATCTGTTGCCAGAGGCTCATGACACTGCGTATGAACAGCCGGCGAGATTGTAGCGCTGGAGGAAGCAAAGGCACCGGCGGGCAGCCTGCCCAATTCCGGATCGAGTGCAAACCCTGCTTAACAGGCGTAGCGGACCACACGGACGAACACCATTGCCGCTCATTTCCGAATGACGTGAATGCATTGGTGGCCGAAGCGCGGCGAATGGTCCCGAGCCTGCCGAGGGGCGCGGGCGTCGCCTGTTTCCTGCGGCTCAAAGCCATGGGCTTTGGCCATCAGCGACATGCCAAGGAAAACTTTTAAGGAGCGTCAGGTCCGGAGACACCATTCACCCCGAGTGTCATCCCCCTGAAACCATGACTGGTCTGGCTCATGCCCATTTTCAAAGTTCGGCCCAACAATACCGTACATATGATGCGGGCCTGGGCGCCCGGCCCAAGTGATTGAGACGTCGAGATACACCGGGGTTGGCTTTTGCGAATGCAGATTGCGGTTCAAGCTGCAATCGTGTCGAAATCGGCCTTGGTCGCACGTTATGGTTGGGAGCGCGATCGGTTTTGCGCTCACAACCATCAACAACCACACCCTATGAAATATACGCTCCTTATCTATGAAAATGCGGCGGGATTTGCTCTGCGCAATGATCCGGAGAAGCAAAAAGACTATTGGGCGGCGTGGCCCGCCTACACCAAGGCCCTCCAGGAGGCTGGCGTCATGGCGGGGGGTGCGGGCCTTGAACCGCCCGGCACCGCGACCACCGTGCGCATCCAGGGCGGCAAGCGCCACGTGCAGGACGGTCCCTATTCCGAAACGAAGGAACAGCTCGGGGGCTACTACACCATCGAGGTGCCCAACCTCGACGCCGCGCTTGAATGGGCGGCGCGGGTGCCCGCGGCCCCGGGAAGCTATGTGGAGGTAAGGCCAAACTTGGTCGTGCCCGCCTGAAGTGTGACCGGCTCAGAAATCACCGCCGCAATCGAGAGGGCCGCCCGGGACTCCTATGGTCGCCTGGTGGCCTATCTCGCGGCGCGCTCACGCGACCTCGCGGGGGCCGAGGACGCACTGGCTGATGCATTCCAGGCCGCATTGGTGACTTGGCCTGAAACAGGTGTGCCGGAAAAACCTGAGGCCTGGTTACTGGTGACCGCTCGCCGCCGCTTGATCGACCGTGCCCGCCACGCCAAGGTGCACGCCGAGGCGGTCCCCGCGCTTCAGATCCTGACCGACCGTGACCAGGAACTCGCCCAAGGGGAATCCCCATTTCCGGACAACCGGCTGAAACTGCTCTTCGTATGCGCCCATCCGGCGATTGATGTGGCCGCGCGCACGCCGCTCATGTTGCAAACCGTGCTCGGGCTCGACGCCGCGCGGATTGCTTCGGCTTTTCTCGTCAAACCCGCGACGATGGGCCAGCGCCTGACCCGAGCCAAGATCAAGATCCGTGACGCGCGGATTCCCTTCGAGATTCCGGAAGCCGCGGAGTGGCCGGGACGCCTTGATGCCGTGCTCGAAGCGATTTATGCGACGTACAGCCTGGGATGGAACGCGGTCACAGGGGCCGACACGCGCAGCAAAGGACTGGCGACCGAAGCGATCGCACTTGGCCGCGTGCTGTTGCAACTGCTGCCCGACGAACCCGAGGTGAAGGGGCTATTGGCCTTGATGATCTATTGCGACGCAAGACGTGACGCCCGGCTCGATGCACAGGGTGGTTTCGTGCCGTTGAGCGAACAAGACACGGACCTGTGGTCCGAGGCCATGATCCACGAGGCGCATCACCTCCTGCTCAGCGCGGAGCGCGCGCGGAAGATCGGCCATTTCCAACTCGAGGCCGCCATCCAAAGTGTGCATACCCGCCGCGCCATTGTGAAGGGGGGAACCGACTGGGAGGAAATCGTGCACTTGTACGAAGGATTGATCCGGCTTGCTCCGACCACGGGCGCCCTGGTCGGGCGCGTGGCGGCGACGGCCGAGGCACGCGGCCCGGCGGCCGGCTGGGCCTTGTTGCAACAAATCCCGCCCGACTCCGTGGTGACCTACCAGCCATACTGGGCGCAGGCGGCGCACCTGCTGGCGCAACTGGGCCCCCCGGGCAAGGCCCGTGCGGCTTACGAACGGGCCATCGGTCTGTCTGAAGACCCCGCTACGCGAGCTTTCCTCGTGCGTAAATTATCCACCCTGCCTGCCTGTCCGAGCAACGAAGCCTAGGTGAAGCGAATGAAGCGAATCGAATGTTCGATATCCCTCTGCGGGCCGCTCTTTCGCTCCACTTTTGTTTCGTGTTAACAATCGCGCCAGCCCGCGCCGGCAGTGAGCCGGTCGAATATCGAACAGCAATCACTGAGCTGGCCGACACGCTCAGCGGTCGTTCTCGTGTTCGAATGACGTGAATGCATCGATGGCCGAAGCGCGGCGAATGGTCCCGAGCCTGCCGAGGGGCGCGGGCGTCGCCTGTTTCCTGCGGCTCAAAGCCATGGGCTCTGGTCATCAGCGACATGCCGAAGGAAAATTTAAGTGGCGGCAGGTCCGCCGGCACCATTCGCTCACTTGCCACGAATAACCCGGCAGTTCCCTTCTCGGCTTCGTCTGACTCGCCGCCGTTATGGATTGGCACACTCATGAGATTTGAATACACGCCTGAGCAGAAGGGGATGCAAAAATGAAAAAGATCAGAATCATTGCACACATCTCGCTGGACGGCGTGATCCAGGCTCCCGGCGGGCGAAATGAAGACGGCGACTACGCGCATGGCGGATGGACTGCACCGTATCGCAGCGCCGCCGGGAGAGAAGCAGTCTCCGAGGCACAGGGCAGCAACTTCGATCTGCTCCTCGGCCGCCGCACGTACGATATCTGGAGCGGCTTTTGGCCGACGGCCGGAAAGAGCCCCCTGGCTGACCGTCTGAACGCGGCGACGAAATACGTCGCGACCCACCGGCCTGACAGCCTCGGATGGGGGCCGGTCGAGGACCTGGGCGCGGACATCATCGAGGGGGTTCGTCGCGTCAAGTCAAAGGACGGCCCTGACCTGATCGTCTGGGGGAGTTCAACGCTGACGTCCTTGCTGCTCGAGCAGGGACTGGTCGATGACGTTGTGCTGCTGGTCTACCCGGTCCTGCTGGGCCGGGGCAAACGCTTCTTTTCGGACAATGCCGACCCGCGCGAACTCGCTCTCGTCAGCACGAAGGCCACGTCCTCGGGCGTGCTCATGAACACCTACCGGCACGTCGGATCGCTGCGGACCGGATAAATCTGCTGACGCCAGACAGGGCAGGTTCCACCGCCAACGATCATAAGATTCCCGGAGCCCTTGAGGGGTGATTGACACTGAAATGAAGCAAATCGGGCTTCAGATTCCGTTCGGAAGGCCCCGGTCCGCTTCATTTTGGTTTCGTGTTAACCATCGCGCCGGGCAGTCATTTCGATCCCCACACGAAACAAGCTGGGGTTGGTTAACAGCTGGGGTGTTGCCGTTGCGAACCAGCAAGCGAAAAGTCTAGCGGCGCTCCGCCAGGTAGGTGTATGGCCCATTATGACCGCGGGGAAAATGTGGCATTGTGGCCGGCCAATGAAAACCGCGCACAAAAACCACCCTACCCACAGTGAGATCGCCACCCAGGCCCAGATCATCTGGGCGCTGCGGGGACGCCCGGAAGGACAGGACCAGGCGATCTGGCTGACGGCGGAGCACGAATTGCGCTACGACCGCAAGCTGAACTTCGCGGCCACGCGAGACCGGGCTTCAGCGTTACAACATCTGGATGCGAAGAGCGATGCGGTCCAGCAGGAGCTGTCCGAGCTGTTCCCCTCGAAGAACTCCCCGACGATTCGGGAGGAACTCCTGCCCACCAGCCTGAACGAGGATCGTTAAGCGCCGGGCGGGATAGCTCCCGTTCGCGCATGGCGAACCTTATCCTATTGATTGTTGTCCTTCTGCTTCTGTTCGGCGGCGACGGCTTTTACTGTGGCGGTCCCGCAATCGGCGGAGGAGGGCTTGGCCTTGTGCTGTTAATCTGCCTGGCGATCTTTTTCATGGGCGGATTTCGCACGAAGACCTGAACGAAATCGTCCCAGACGGGGCCGGCAGCCGGGCCCCGGTTCACGGATGAACCCTTTGCCTCCGCCAATGAAATCCAGCACCGATCGGCGGCGTCGCCCGTCTTTCAGTTTTAAGGGCCAGAAGAACAGTCACCCATGACCTTCCTGCCTCAAATTAAAAAAAGATGGCGGTTTGAATTCAGCGAGCTTTGGGCTGCCTGCCTGGCCGAGCAAGCGTGGCTGGAGGACGGCGTTGTTTTCGACCCGGATGATGCGAAGCACGGTCAGGCCGATTGCCACGAAGCCGCAGCCACCACGAGCGCGATATCCGGCGACCCTTGAGACCGATCGTGCCCGGAACCGATCAGTGCGACCATCGAACGCGTTCACAACGCAGCGACGGCCCACGGAGGCAGTTCGATCCGTTGGCGCGGGCCGAAATCAGTCAGGAAGTTTTGCAACCACGGGCGCGTGCAGCTGAAACCAGTCGCACGAATAAACCTTTTGGCCCCCTCCGCTTCGACCACATAGTGCAAAATCTTAAGGGTGACGGGCGTCGGCTCGCCTGCCAGCTGACAGGTCACCTCGATCGTTTTATGCAGGGAATCGATTCTCAAATCCTGCACCTGCCCATAGCGCGCGATCAGGGTGTTCGCCCAGGTTTGGGCTCCGCGGCTGGCGAGGACATCTTTGGCCTTGGCAAACATCGTGCGGAGCGCAACAGGCGCCTCCGATGGCTAGGAACGCCAACCGGAGTGGCAGGTTCCCTCCGAACCGGTTAATCGTCCGCCGCCGGGAAAAACGGCAGACCGCGCGAGACTTTCTGCCAAATCATCTGTCATTGGTCAGACCGGCCTGTCGCCGCCGGATCTTCCCTTCCGCGAGTGTCGGACGCAGGCCCCCATGAAATTATTTCCCGTCCATCTCAAGCGTTACCGGCAAATTTCCGCCCTCTTGTGGAAATATGGCCGCTCCGATCTGGCGCAACAAATGAGCGCGGAGGACGGATTCGGTGTGGCGGAACCAGCCGTGGAGCACGGCCAGCCACCGACGTCACCCGCCGCCCCCGCCGGCCACAAGGCTTCACCGGAGCACCTGGCGGATGACCTGGAGGCGATGGGGCCGACGTACGTCAAACTGGGGCAGGTGCTCGCCGGCCGGCCGGATTTGCTGCCCGACGCCTATTTGAAGGGGCTGGCACGATTGCAGGACAACGTGAAGCCCTTCTCCTACCAGGAGGTGGAGCAAATCGTCATGGCCGAGCTGGGGATCAGGATTTCCAAGGCTTTTTCCCGCTTCGATGTCGAACCGATCGCCGCCGCCTCACTCGGGCAGGTACACCGCGCGGCGTTGCGCGACGGCCGGCCCGTGGTCGTGAAGGTGCAGCGCCCGAATATCCGCCAGCAAATCGCGGAGGATTTCGAGGTGCTCGAACAAATCGCGGGATTCCTTGATGGCCACACCTCGCTCGGCCGTCGCCACCGGTTCCTCGTCATCCTCGCCGAGTTTCGCCAGACAATCCAGCAGGAGCTCAACTACGAACGCGAGGCACACAACCTGATCGCCCTCGGGAAGAACCTGCAGGACTTCAAGCTCATCCAGGTGCCGCAGCCGGTGCCGGATTATTATACGCGGTCAGTCCTGACCATGGAGGAGGTGTCAGGGCGGAAAATCACCGCGCTCGGCCCGCTGGCCCGGCTCGAGCTCAAAGGCGCGCCGCTGGCCGAGGAACTGTTCAAGGCCTACCTGCAACAGGTGCTCGTGGACGGATTGTTTCATGCCGACCCGCATCCCGGGAATGTCTTCATCACGGACGACGGGCGCATTGCGCTCATCGACCTGGGGATGGTGGGGCACACCGCGCCCGCCATGCAGGAAAATCTGCTGAAAATCCTGCTGGCCATCAGCGAGGGGAACGGCGAGGCCGCCGCGGAAATCGCCATCCGCATGAGCGAGAAACTGGAGGAGTTCGCGGCCCCCGAGTTTCGCCGTCGCATCTCCCAACTGGTGGCGTTGCAGCGGGACCAGGGACTGGAACAGCTCAACGTCGGCCGATCGCTGCTGGAGGTGGGCAATATTGCCCAGAAAAACGGGCTGATTGTGCCCGGGGAAATGGTGCTGCTCGGGAAAACCATGCTCCAGCTGGATGAGGTCGGCCGCAACCTCGATCCGGCGTTCGATACCAACGCCTCCATCCGCCGCAATGTCGCCGCCCTGATGGTCCGGCGCATGCGCAAGGATTTTACCCAGGGAAACATCTATAGCTCCGTACTTGAGCTGAAGGACTTCACCGCGGGACTGCCGTCGCGGCTCAACCGCATCATGGACGCGGTCACGAACTCCGAGTTGGAGGTGAAAGTAAAGGCCACCGATGCCAAGATGGTGATGGACGGCATGGCGAAGATTGCGAACCGCATCACCATGGGCATCGTGCTCGCCGGCCTGATCATCGGCGCCTCGCTGCTGGCGCGGGTGGCGAGTTCCTTCCAGCTCTTCGGTTATCCCGGGCTGGCCATCCTCTGCTTCACAGCGGCCGCGGTGGGAAGCTTCTGGCTGGTGGTCAGCATTTTTGTCTCGGACTACCAGAGCCGGAAAAAGTACCGGCGCTGAATGGATCCCGGATCAGGCTTTTCGGCAGCCGGTTTTGGCGCGAATCTCGCCTCACCATTTGCCACCCACGTCATCGTTCCGTCCCGCCCAACGGGGAGGATCTGACGATGTAGAGTTCCAGGCAACGCCGGGTCATGGCTCAAAAACTGCCCGGACTGCTCGACCATGGAAGGCGGCATCACCACAGCTCAAGAAACGAAGATCGCGCACCCCGCGCTCGCCCTCCCGCCGTCCGGATGGAATGCGTGTAAGACCCCATATCTCGGAAAGGTGATCGGGCGCATGGTCAACGGATGATCACATCACAAAAACCCACGGCGCCCGTCGCCTCGTCCAACACCAAGCCCAACCCGCCCGCCCGCCCGACAGCGCCCTTGACGGCAGCTCACCCGGCGCCGTCGTCCGCCGGTCCGGATTCCACCTGTTTCGTCCATTGCCTCGAAAATGCGGTGCACCTCGTCGGGTCGATGAAGCTGACGGACGAGCAAATGAAAAAAATCTCGCAGCTGACCGAGGCGCAATCGGCCCGTTGCGCCGAGGCGAAGAAACAACACCAGGCCAACCACGAGCAAATCCTTGCGCTGCTCACCCCGGACCAGCAGCAGACGCTGAAGAACGCGGCGGATGACGCGGCCCACTGCCATAAGGACGGTCATATGGCTCTCGAGGAACACGCGGCGCACGCCTGAAAACATTTCGTAGTTTGTGTAACCGCCGCGAGCAAATGGTCACTCGCGGCGGTTTCATCTGCACCGATCATCACCGCCGCCGGCACGCGATGATCTGATTTTAGTGGTACCCGGCATAAAGAAAACCCCTGATGACAAAGCTAACCAACGCGACCAGAAAGAAAATCCCGACCGGCGAATTTGCGCTGCCGGGCCGCCGGTATCCCATCGAGGATGAGGCTCACGCCCGAAATGCCCTGGCGCGCGTGTCCCAGGACGGATCGCCAGCCGAAAAAACGACCGTGCGCCGCAAGGTCGAACGCCGGTTCCCCGTCCTCAAGCAGGGACGTTAGGCGCGCCACCGAGCGACCCACTACGCCTGGTCCTGTGCCGGGGCGCCGAGCAACGGCTCCCGCCGTCGGCCGCGGGCCGGGGCTTGCCCGGCAAAGTACACCCCGTGTTCCCTTTTGATCTATCTTGATCAATCCCAGGCGAACCCACCATATCTAACCGGATCGTCCCAACTGTCCGGCGGACACTGTCCGCCTCGCCGAAGTGTTAGGGCATGACGAACCCCTTATTGAATATCCCATGAAATTGATCTCACGGCGTGATGCGCTCAAGGCGACTTTCTTTGGGGCCGTTTCCGCGAAAATGATCGGTGAACCGCCGGCGGCGGCGGGCGAACCGCGCGCGGGCTTGACGCCGGGACCGGCGGTCGGAATCGAAGGCCAGCGCCGGGCCGATCTCGGCGACGGGACCTATCTCAACCCGATCATCGCCGGCGACCACCCGGATCCGACCGTGTTGAAGGATGGGGACGACTATTACATGACGTTCTCGTCGTTATTTTCCTATCCCGGGGTCATCATCTGGCACTCGCGCGATCTTGTGAACTGGGCCCCGCTCGGGCCGGCCTTGACGAAACCCATGGGCACGGTCTGGGCGATGGACTTGGTCAAGCACAACGGGCGCTACTTCATCTACATCCCGGCTGCTCCGGGGGGCCGGCAGTCGATCTTCGTCATCCATGCCGGCGATGTCCGCGGCCCATGGAGCGACCCGGTTGACCTTAAGGTCGCCGGCTGCATCGATCCCGGCCATGCGGTCGGTGAAGACGGCAAGCGCTACCTGTTCTTCAACGGGGTCCGCAGAATTGCCCTGACCGACGATGGCCTGGCGACGGTCGGCGCCCTGGAGCAGGTCTACCACCCCTGGCGCTATCCCGACGACTGGGTGGTCGAAATGTTCGCCCCGGAAGGCCCGAAGCTCTTCCGTCGCGGGGAATGGTTCTACCTCGTTGCCGCGGTGGGCGGCACGTCGGGTCCGCCGACCAGTCACATGGTCACCGTCGCCCGCTCGCACTCGATCCACGGTCCGTGGCAGGACTGCCCCGACAATCCCATCGTCCACACCGCGAGCGCGGCGGAGCCGTGGTGGTCGCGCGGCCATGCCACGGTGGTCGAGGGCCCGGGCGGCGACTGGTGGATGATCTATCACGGCTACGAGAACGGCTTTCGCACCCTGGGCCGGCAAACCCTCCTGGAGCCGGTCGAATGGACCCCTGACGGCTGGTTCCGCGCCCAGGGCGGGACGCTCTCGCAGCCACTGGCCAAACCCCGGAACGGGCGGCCGGGACCGTCGGGCTTCGCGCTGTCGGATGATTTTTCGACGAATCGATTCGGCGTGCAGTGGAGCTTTTTCAATCCCGGTCCGGATGAGATGAACCGCGCACGTTACGAGCCCCGCGCCCTGGTGATTCAGGGCAAGGGCACGACGCTGGCCGACAGTTCACCGCTCACCTTCCTCGTGGGCGACCGCAGCTATGAGGCGGAGATCACCCTGGACATCGGCGACGGCGCCCAGGCGGGCATCTGCCTGTTCTACAGCGAGCGGATGTTCTGCGGCCTGGGCTTCAGCCGCTCGCAGATGTTCACCTATAACTATGGCCAGGAACAGGGCTGGATGCGCCAGGACATGACGACCGGGAAGGTGCGCCTGCGGGTGACCAACCAAGCCAACATCGTGACATTTTACTACCGGGGGAACGGCGAGGCCTGGGTCAAGCACCCCTGGCAAATGGAGGTGTCGGGCTATCATCACAATGTCCTCGGCGGTTTTCTCAGCCTCAAATTCGGCGTCTATTGCATCGGAACGGGCGCAACCAAGCTCCATGATTTTGTCTATCGGGGCGCATGAAGATATTTGTCCGCCGGCGGTGACCCCTAACCGTTGGACAGTGGATCGGGTAAATCAAGTCAGGCCAGACGCTCGTGCCAGGCGGCGCCGCCCGCCCCGGCCCTGCTCCGCCGGTCCCGCGCCCGTGGCGTGAATCCACGGATCACGCCCGCCTCACCGGCCACTGGGCCCGCAGCTCAAGGTATTTGTCGCCGGGCGCGAAGGGACGCCCCAGGAAGGCCTCGAAGACCGGCTGCTCCGTCGGCATGTAGCCGCTGGTGGGGAGCCCATTCCAGGGATACTTCCATGCAACCCATTCACGTTCAATCCGGGCTGGACGTCGCAGAGCCAGCCGCCAGCCCAGACCCTGGGCCTCCGCGCCGGGTCAACCCTTATGCTTGAGGCCGGGATACAAGCGGCCGACCTTGCGGCGGACGGTCGCCTTTTCCTCGGGCGTGCCGTCCTGGGCCACGCGGGCCAGTGCATTGCGGGCATGAGCTGCATCCTCGATCGGATACCGGCGGCCCGGGAGCGCGAAGTCACCGGTCGGGATTTTCTTTCTGGTCGCGGTGGTCAGCTTGGTCATCGATTGGGCCGGCAGCTTACACCCGGCGACAGCCCGGGGCCATGGGGTGTTGTCCTCCCGGATTTGCTCGGCCGCGATTCGAGCCGGGTGCAGTCCGCGGCCGGGCCCGCAGGCATCACCGCCCGGGCCGGCCGGCGCCGGCGTCCACGTCGGCCGCGGCCAGGCTCTCGCGGACGGTCTCGAGCAGCGCGCTCGACTGGTAGGGCTTGGCGAGGAAGTGGCGGCCGGCGAGGAAGGGGGCGTTGCTGTTGGTGAGGTCGCGGCTGTAGCCGCTGGTGAAGATGATCTTCAAACCGGGCTTGTCCACCAGCAGGCGCTTGGCGAGATCGAGGCCCGTGAGCCCCTCGGGCATCACCATGTCGGTCAGCAGCAGGTCGACGCTGCGCCCGTGCTCCCGCCAGACCGCGAGGGCCTCCAGGCCGTTGCAGGCCGTGAGGATGTTGTAGCCGTGCGATTTCAGGATGATGGCCACGCAGTGGCGCACGGTCTCCTCGTCCTCCACGACGAGGATCGTCTCCGCCCCGTGGGCCGGGGGCGCGGCCTGCGCCAGGGTGGTCGCGGCGGCCGCGCTCAGCTCGTGGTTGAGGGGAAAGTAAACTTCAAAGGTCGTGCCGCGGTCGATCTGGCTCCGCACCTCGACCCAGCCCTCGTGCTGCTTGGCGATGCCGTACACGGTCGCCAGGCCGAGGCCGGTCCCCTTGCCGATCGGCTTGGTCGTGAAAAAGGGCTCGAAGATCCGCGGCAGCAACTCCGGCGGGATGCCGCAGCCGGTGTCGCTCATGCTCAGGCGCAGGAACCGGCCGGGGCGCGCCTCATGGTTGACGCGCAGCGCCGTGTCCGTGATGTCGACGGTCGCCGCGGTGATCGTCAGCCGGCCGCCGTGGGGCATGGCATCGCGGGCGTTGACCGCGAGATTGAGCAGCATCTGCTCGATCATGCCGGCGTCGGCGACGATCAGCGGCAGGCCGGGCGGGGCCTCGACCTTGACCGTGATCTGTTCGCCCAGCATGCGGGACAGCATCTCGGCGAGCGACCCGAGCAGCTCGACCGGGTCCATGGGGGCCACCTCCATGATCTGCTTGTGGCTGAAGGTGAGGAGCTGGCGGACCAGCTTGGCGGAGCGCTGGGCGGCCGCGAGGATGCCTTCGAGCATCGGCCGTTCCGGGGAATCGGCGAGATCGGCCAGGACCAGGGAGGTGTTCCCCTGGATCACGGTGAGCATGTTGTTGAAATCATGGGCGATGCCGGCCGCGAGCTGGCCGACGGCCTCCATTTTCTGCGAGTGCCGCAATTGCTTCTCCAGCTGGAGCTGCTCGGTGATGTCCTGGGCGATGGTCAGCAGGCCCGGCTCGCCCCCGAGCTCGATCGGCGCGATCGAGAGCAGGATGTCGCGCACCGCGCCGGTGCGCGTACGCAACCGGCAGGGCGAGAGCCGGAGCGAATGGTGGCGGCGCAGTTCCTCGAGGAGGAGCCGGGCCTGGTCGGGCTCGGCCCAGAGGCCGATTTCCTGCGGCGTGCGGCCGCAGAGCTCGTCGCGGCTGTAGCCGGTCAGGGCCTCGAAGCCCGGGTTGGCATCGGTGATGGTCTCGTGCTGCAGCGACTGGATGACCAGCGGAATCGGGTTCGCCTTGAAGGCCTTGGAGAACCGCTCTTCCGAGAGCCCGAGGGCCTGCTCCACCTGCAGGCGCTCGGCCATCTCGCGCTTCAGCTGTGCATTGGCGGCGCGCAGCTCGACCGTGCGCCGGTCGACGAGCTGGTCGAGGGCCTGCAGCTGGTCGCGCAGCTGGCGGGTGAGCTTCCATTTTTCTGTCAGGGCGTGCGCCAGCTGCAGCACCTCGATGTTGTCGAACGGCTTTTTCAGCACCACCATGCTGGAGGAGCGCCCGATCCGGGCGATCATGTCCTCCCACGAATAGTCGGAATAGGCGGTGCAGAGCACGATCTGCAGGTCGGGTTGCTTTTCCCAGAGGCGGATGATGGTCTCCACGCCGTCCCAGCCGGGGGGCATCCTGACATCCACAAAGGCGAGGGCGAAGGGACGGCCCGCGGCGGAGGCGGCCACGACCTGACGCAGGCCTTCCTCGCCCTGGTAGGCGGAGTCGATTTCAAACGTGTCCTGGACGGGCTCCTCCGACTTGTCTCCGAAAAGCAGGGCCATGCTGTCGGTGAGGGCGGTGGGGCGCGTTCCGCTCGGATCGAGGATCTTGCGGATGTCGTCATGGATCGCCGGATTGTCGTCGATGACCAGGATCCGGTGACGGGAAATGGGAGGGGCGTCATTCATGGGGTAGTGGCTCGCCACCGCAGGGGCCGGCCGGTGCCGGGACCCTGCGCGCACCTGCCAACTTGTGCGCATCACTCAGGATGAAGCAGCGCGGGCATTCCACAAGAAACATTATGGACCGTTCGACGCTCCGGCGGGACAACCCCGGCCCCGATCCGGCCCAGGCCGCAGCCGCCGGCGCAAAGATAGCGCTCCGGCTGTCCGGCCCTAAACAGGCCGTTGCCGTCCGCGAACCGGATGTCTTCATTTGGTATTTGGGGTCGGGTAATCAATCGGCACGGGGTCATGCAATATGTAACCGTACCCTGGTGCTTGGACCCCACCTGGTCTCGGGCGCCCGCATATTAATGAAATTGTTGGCGGCCGGTAAACGGATTGTCCGGGAGCTCAAGGGCCGGGGGCCTGGGTTTTTACAATGGCCACCGCGTCCTCGGCAAAATCGGGCACCGTGAGGACCAGGGAATCCCCGCCGGCCGTTGCCACCGTCGCGAGTTCGCGCCCCGTTTTCGGGTCGATCCAGACCACCCGGCTGGTGCCCGGCGACCAGGCCGTGAGCGTGACGGTCGCACCCTGGATGATCGGCGGATTGTAACGCAGGGCGCCGGCGGGCCACGCCACGTAGGGCGAGCGGACGTAGAGGACCGCGGTGCCGCCGTGCCGGAGCCCGATGGCCTCGGTCGCGAATTGCCAGCCGCCGGCGAACGGGGCGGGGAGCACGCGCTCAAGGCGGACGGATTTCAGGTTGACCCAGTCGGTGCCGGTGTGGGCGATCTCGACGCGGTGCCGGCCCGCGGGCAGGTCGACGGTGAACTCCCGGTTGATCTCGTCGTTGAGCACGGCGAGGCCGTCCTTGCTCGCGAGCGGGACGCGGAGCTTCTCCTCGTCGTCGAGGCGCACGAGCAGGTCGGCGTCGGCGGCGACGGAGTCGACCCGAAACACCAGCCGGGCGCGGTCGGCAAACCAGGCGGTCAGGCGGGCGTGCTGCTGGAGCCGGGGATTGCCGGAGCCATGCAGGTAGGAGGAGAGGCGCTCCGCCGCGCGGTCGGCGGCGAGCGGGCTGGCGATCGCGGCCTCGCCGGCCACGGGATTGAGCCGCAGCTGGTTCAGCTGGATGGGGGCGGTGAACGGCTCGGCGCCGGCCGCCGGTTCGCCGAGTGCGAGCGGGGCGGGGCCGTTTTCGGCGAAGGTGACGGGGGTCCACGCCCCCTCGCTCCAGCCGGCGCGCGCCATCACGTCGCGCAGCACGGTGTAGAACGGGTAGGCGCCGTCGTCGTGGATGCCTTCCCACCACCAGGCCATCGCCGTGCCGACGGAGCCGCCGAGCACCCCCGCCCAGAGGTTCTGGCGGAAGCCGCGCAGGTAGGGGTCGGCGGCGAGGTTCCAGCTGCGGAAATCGGTGCCGAATTCGCCGATCATGACCGGTTTGCCGTAGCGGTGAGTGAAATCTTCCGCGATCTGCGCCACGCGGCGCGCCGGGTCGGCCTCGCCGTAGGCATGGTAGACGGCGAAATCCAGCTCGGGCAACGTCCAGAACTCCGGCCGGTCGCTCGCCCCGGTGAGGCTGGTCGTGATCAGGTGGTGATACGGGTCGTTCGCCCGCAGCCACCGGCCCATCGCCTGGTGCCAGGCGACGACGTCGGCGGCGACCAGCGCGCCGCGCGGGCGGAAGGAGTTGTCGATCTCGTTGAAGAACTGCCACGCCAGCAGCCGCGGGCTGGAGCCGTAGCGGCCGACAAGGTAGCGGAGCCGCTTCTCGTAGAGCCGTCGCGCTGCGTCGCGCGTGAAGAACTCGTCGGGGTTGGCGCAGGGCCCGCCGTTCTCGGCGGCATAGGGGGAGCTGCGCGTCCAGAAATTGTTCGAACCGCCCCACGCGGGGTCGTTCGACATGAACATGCCGTGGTGGTCCATCGCGATCAGCACATTGATGCCGCATTCCTCGGCGAGCCGGAGCACGTGGTCGGCCTGCCACGCCGCGGCGAGGTCGTAGCGGTTGAGCGTGCCGGGCTTGTGCTCCAGGCCCATCGACCACGGGGCGAACCACAGGCGCGCGAAGTTTTCACCCGCGGCCTGCATCGCGGGGAACCACCGGTCGAAGTCATACGTGCCGCGCACACCGCCCCAGCAGACGTTGGCGCCGATGAGCCGCAGCGGCCGGCCGTCGGCCGTCTCCAGGGAGCGGTGGTCGGCCGCTCTGCGGACCCAGCCGGTCGCCGCGCCGGGGGCCACGGTGAACCTGACCGCCACGGGCGCCGGGTCCGGCTGGCCCGGCCGGGTGATCGTGAGGGCGAGCGTGTATTCGCCGGGCTCGTCGGGGGTGAAGCGAATCCGCCAATCCGGCGCGCCGGCGGGTGTCAGCACCTCCGCGCCGCCGACGAGCGCGCGGTTGTAATCCTGATACCAGAACGCCGGCACGGTGAAGACGCGCTGCGCCGGCGTGGTGAACACCGCGTCGATCCGGATCAGGTCGGGATCGAAATTGTTCGCGGCCGGCGGCACGCCGTCGAGCCGCCACTCGGCGCGCTGTCCCTGGACCGGCGCCGTCAGCGGCTGGAGGCTGAGGGCGTGCAGGAGCGTCGGGACCGCCAGGGGCAGCAGGATCAGGCAGGGGAGGATGCGGCCGGACACGGATTTCATGGGGTAAAAGCCATGATGCCGGCTCGGCGCGGCGGAACAATGGCAAACCGGCCGGCGTGACGGCTTGAGTTCCGTCCCGGCGCCGGCAGAGTCGGTCGGATGAAACTACCCCGTTTGCTGGCGTGCGCCGTTCTGGCGGCCGCGGGCGCCCTGGGCGCGGCGCCGGCGACGCTCTGCACCCCCAACGCCACGCCGGAGGCTGCGGCGCTGTACGCGTACCTGCTCGACATCTCGGGCCGGCAGACGCTCGCCGGCCAGCATTGCCCGCCCCTGCTCGGCTCGACGCGGCTGCCGGGGGTGCTGAAGATGCTGGGGCGCTACCCGGCGGTGTTCAGCCAGGATTTCGGCTTCAGCGCGCCGGGGACGTGGGACGGCATCAACTTCCGCCAGCAGATCGTCGACGAGGCCATCCGGCGGCATGAGGAGGGTTTCATCATCAATCTCATGTGGCACGCCGTGCGGCCGACCGACGACGAGCCGGTCGATTTCAAGACCTCCGTCCAGGGCCGGCTCTCCGACGAGGAATGGCGGCAGCTCCTCACGCCGGGCTCGCCGCTCAACGAGCGCTGGAAGTCGCAGGTGGACGTGATCGCGTTTTTCCTGAAGCAGCTCCGCGCCGCGCATGTCCCGGTGCTGTGGCGGCCCTACCACGAGATGAACGGCGCGTGGTTCTGGTGGGGCGGCCGGGCCGGCGACGACGGCTATCGGAAACTTTACCGCCTGCTCTACGACCGGCTCGTGAACTTCCACAAACTGGACAACCTCATCTGGGTTTTCGGCGGCAATGAGATCCGCGAACACGTCGCGCCCTACGCGGATTTCTTCCCGGGCCAGGACGAGGTCGACGTCCTCGCGACCGATATCTACTCGACCAACTTCGCCGGGTCCGATTATGACGACCTGCTCGCGCTGGCGGCCGGCAAGCCCATCGCGCTGGCCGAGGTCGGCACGCTGCCGACGGTCGGGCAGCTGAAGGCTCAGCCCCGCTGGGCATGGTTCACCGCCTGGGGCGACCTCGGCGGCAACCGGGCCGCGTGGCCTGCGATCAAGGCGACCTATGAAAGTGCGGCCGTGCTCACCTGGGACGAACTGCCCTGGGTCAAGGTCCGGAACCCGACCATCCACTATCCCGTGATCAAATGAAACCGAAACCCCGAATGACTGCCTGTGCCCTGCGCGGGGCGTGGCGGCGTGCGCTGGTCGTGACCTGCGCGGTTGCGTCCGCCGCGGCCGCCGGCTCCACTGGCTTCGTGCCAGCCAATGATGCCAGGATCATCTATGAAGGACGCCAGGCCCCCGGGGCCGACGGCGCGGTGCGGCTCGGTTTTCCCGGCATCCAGGTGCATCTGCGTTTTCGCGGCCCGGCGCCGATCATGGCGGCCCGGGCGTCGAACGACGATTCCAGCTTCGATGTCAGCCTCGACGGCGCCGAACCCACGCTGCTCCGGCTCAAGCCGGGCGACGGCCGTTACGTGCTGCCGGGCGGCGACGCCGCGGGCGAGCACACGCTGGTCCTGACGCGGCGCATCGAGAGCTGGATGGGCACGTGCGCGATCACGGGGTTTGATTCCGGCGGCGGCGAACTGCTGCCGGCGCGGCCGCTGCCGCCGCGCAGGCTGATGTTCATCGGCGATTCCGAGACCAGCGGCGAGATGGACGCGTGGGCGCCCGGCCGCGATTTTCACGACAAGCTCAACACCAATGCGCGCCTGTCCTTCGGGATGCTCCTGGCCCGGCGGTTCGGCGCGCAGTGCCACCTGGTCAGCTGCGGCGGCCGCGGCCTGATCCGCGACTGGCAGGGCAAGCGCGACGCGGGCAACGCCCCGGAGTTCTACGAGCTCGCCCTGCCCGAGGATCCCGCCGCGCGCTGGGACCACGCGCGCTATGTGCCGGATGCCATCGTGGTCCAGCTCGGCACGAATGATTTCAGCCCGGGCATCCCGGCGGAGGACGAATACGTCGGCGCCTATGTGAAGTTCATCGGGCAGGTCCGGCGCGATGCGCCGGACGCGTGCATCATCCTCACGGACGCCCCGATCCTGAACGACGACCCGGTCCACGGGTCCAAGCACTCCACGCTGCACCGCTACCTGGAGCGGATTGTCGCGCAGGCGGGCAGCCCGAAGGTCACGCTCGCGACGCTGCCCCACTATCCGGGCGTGCCCGGCAACGGCCATCCCTCCGGGGCGGATCACCGCGCGATCGCGGCGGCGCTGGAGCCGGTCCTGCGCCGCGCACTCGGCTGGTGAAGCGGCCCGTGGCTGCGCCGAAGCGGTTGGGTGCAGGCCAGCGAGCTTGCCCGCGCCGAGGGCGCCCGCCCGCGGGCTGACCTACTCGCTCAGCGTGATCCGGGGCGCGCCGGCCTTGAACGGGTGCGAGGTCTGCTTCCCGTCGGGCCAGGCGACCTCGATGGTCACCGGGGCGTTGCCCGTTGCGTAATTGAAGAAGGCCAGCGGTTCGGACTGGGAGAGATAGCCGGAGCCCGCGTAGAGTTCGCAGGCCTGCATCGTGCCGTCCCGGAGATGCAGGGTGATCTTCGCGCCGATGGCGTCGGGATTGCCGGGCGCCCCCGTGAGCTTGACGGCGAACGCGCGGCCGGCGGACGGTGCGCGCGCGGCCAGGGCGAGGACGTTCTCATTGGTGCGGGTGACGATGAGGCCGGGCCGGCCGTCCCCGGTCCAGTCGCCCATGGCCACGCCGCGGCCCTCGCCGGGGATGCAGATGCCGCTCTGCTGGGCGGTCGCGGCCGTGAAACCGCCCTGGCCGTCGCCGAGCAGCAGCAGGCTGATGCCGCCGTCGAAGCGGCCGGTCTCGACCTGCGGGCCGGAGAAATTTTGCACGGCGACGAGGTCCACGTTGCCGTCGCCGTCAAAGTCGGCGGCGGCGAGGCCGAAGATGGGCGAGGTCTGCGCCAGCCGCGGGAGCTCGTGGAACGTGAAATGGCCGTGACCGTCGTTCAGGAACACGCCGGAGGCGAGCTGCGTGGCCGTCAGATGCAGCGCGCGGCCGAGCTTCTCGTCCGTGTAGATCTCGGGCAGCAGGGCGGAGCCCCAGTCGTGGAAGGTCGGAAACTTGCCCTTGAGCACGGGCATGGCGCGCGAGGAGCAGCTGCGGCCGCGCACGGGGAACAGCTTGTCGCCCTCCCATTCGCTCTCGACGACCTCGCGCTTCCCGGTGTTGTCGAAATCGGCGTAATAAATGCCGGCGGGGTGCTCGGGGTTCGCCTTGTACTTGGTGTTCAGGCCGACGTTGCCGGCGACATAGTCGATGGCGCCGTCGTGGTTGAGATCGACGGCGGTGAGGGAGTTCCACCAGCCGGTCTGCGCGGCGAAGCCGGCCGCAGCGGTGGTCTCGGTGAACGTGCCGTCGTGGTTGTTGTGGAACAGGCGCAGCGGCATCCATTCGCCCGCGACCAGCAGGTCGGGCCAGCCGTCGCCGTCGGCGTCGGTCCAGAGCGCGGCGGTGACCATGCCGACGGTGCGCAGGGCGGGGCAGGCCTGGTCCGTCACGTCCACCAGCTTGCCGTCGCGGTTGGCGAGCAGCACGGACTCGGGGGTCGAGGGATACTCGCCCGGGACGACGCGGCCGCCGATGAAGACCCCGAGGACGCCGGTGCGCTCGAAGTCGCCGGCGCACACCACGGACGAGGAGATGGGCGGGAGGCTGAACTGCGCGGCGGGCGCCTCGGTGAACCGGCCGTGGCCGTCGTTGAGGTAGAGGTGGCTGCGCAGCAGGTCGCTGCCCTTGTCAGCCTCGACCCCGCCGGAAACCACGAGGAGGTCCATCGCGCCGTCGCGGTTCACGTCGAGGAACACCGCGGACATGGCCTCGCGCTCGATCGTGTCGTCCCACGGCTGCTGCTGGCGCGAACGGCTGAAGTGGCCGTGGCCGTCGTTCAAGTAGAGCGCGCTGCCGTGGCCGGCCGCGCCGGCGAAGAAGAGGTCGGGATGGCCGTCGCCGTTGGCGTCGCCCCAGGCGATGCCGCCGCCGAGGGTGTTCATGCGGTTGGGCAGCAGCGACTGGCCCGGTCGCGCCATGTCGTTGTACACCCGCTCGAGGTTGACGAAGTCCAGCCCGAGCGCGGCCGCCTGGTCCGTGAACAGCCCGTGGTCCACCGGCCGGCTCTTCACCGCCGCGGTCGCCTTGGCCGGGCCGGCCGGCTCGGTGACGACGTAGCGGGCGTTGGCCGCGAGGTTTTCAAACCGCTGCACCTGGCCGCTGGGCCAGTCGATCTCCAGCGCGGCGACGCCCGTGCCGGCGCCGAGGCCGAAGTGCGCGATGCACTCCGACGACGACAGCACGCCGCGCGCGACGGTCAGCTCGCGCACCTGCCGGCCCTCCCCGGTGTCGGCGAAGATCCGGGCGCCGATGCCGTGGCTGTTGCTGACCGTGCCCTGCAGCTCGACCTCGATGCTGTTGCCCACCGGGCAGTCGTTGCGGTAGAGGCTGACGGTGTCGTCGTAGTTGACGTAGATCAGGTCGAGGTCGCCGTCGCGGTCGAAGTCGGCGAACGCGGAGCCGAAGCTGACGCCGGTGTGGTCGAGGCCCCATTCCTTCTGGACCTTGGTGAAGTGGAGATTGTGGTCGTTGCGGAACGCGAGGTGCGTCTCGCGCTGCGGCGGCTGCCGCTTCATCAGCGCGATGATCTCGGCCGGCGACTGCAGCTTCTTGATCTGGTTGAGCAGGTCGGAGTCGATGAAGGGCCGGACCATGCCGTTGGTCACGTGCAGGTCGACCCAGCCGTCGTTGTCGAGGTCCTCGAAACGGGGCGACCAGCTCCAGTCGGTGCTGCCGAGCCCGGTCATCTTGGCCACCTCGCGGAAGCGGTCCGCGCCGGTGTTGAGGAACACGGCGTTCTTCATGTACTGCGGCGTGACGAGCGTGTCCATGTAGTTCACGAGCCCGCCCATGTCGCCCATCGCGACCTTGGACTTGAAGTGCGTGGTGCCCGCCATCTCGGCGACGAACAGGTCGGGCAGGCCGTCGTTGTTGATGTCGGCGGAGTCCGCGCCCATCGAGAACCAGGGGGTGTGCGGCACGGCGGTGGCGAGGACGTCGGTGAAGGTGCCGTCGCCGTTGTTGCGGTAAAAGTGGTCGGCCGGCGCGAAGTCGCTGGCGACGTAGAGGTCGGGCCAGCCGTCGCCGTTGTAGTCGAACCAGGTGGCGGAGTGGCCGTGGATCGGGTCGCGTGCGATGCCGGCCTTCACCGAGACGTCCTCGAACGTGCCGTCGCCGCGGTTGTGGTAAAGGTGCGGCGGCTCGCCGTCGGGCGAGCGTTTGGCGTCGAGGATGTTGGTCAGGACAAACAGGTCGAGGTGGCCGTCATGGTCATAGTCCTCGAACGCGCCGACCACGCTGCCGGACACGAGGTCCACGCCCGCCGCGTGCGCGGCCTCCCGGAAGTGGCCGTGCCCGTCGTTGAGGTAGAGCAGATTCGGGGCGTTGTAGCGGCAGACATAAATGTCGAGGAAGCCGTCGTTGTTGACGTCCGCCATGGTCACGCCCGTCTTCCAGCCCACGCCGTTGGCGGCCGCGGGTCCGGCGACCCCGGCCTCCGCCGTGACGTCGACGAATTTGAAGGGGGCGACCTGCTTGAAGAGCTGGTTTGGTCGCGTCTTGTTGGCGACGAAGACATAAAGCACGCCGTCGCCGTTGAGGTCACCGACGGCGATGCCGGTGCCGATGGCGCCGGTCGAAAACTCCTGGTAGCGCTCGCCCCACATCGCCGGGTCGTCGTAGGGGTTCTGGACCACCAGGCCCGATTCCGCGGCGGGGATGGCGGTGAAAGTCATCTTTTCGGCATGGCCGCTCTTCGGGGCGAAGGGGAAGGACTGGAGCGGGGGGACCGGGGCGGCGGCCCCGGGGAGCGCGCCAGCGGCGAGCGCCGCGGCGACCAGGAGGAGGCGTTGGAGGGACATGGGGGAAATCAGCGGCGGGGGTGGGATGGCGGGGCAAAATCCCGGGCACACTAGTGGGGGCCCCGGACCGCGGCTGTGCCGATCTTGCCCAAGACTGGGCGTCGATTGACCCGCGGGACGAACCGCTTCTGCCGCGGGGCCAACGGCGCGGGGATACCAGTCAGCGCCCGGCCGGGGTCGCGGGCGCGAGCAGTTTCGCCAGCGCGGCGGGTTGGCTGACGGGCAGCTGGCAGACAAAATTTTCGCAGACGTAGGCCGTGGCGCCGGCCGGATCCGACGCGGGCAGGTCCGCGACGAGGGGCACGCGGGCGGTGAAGAACGGCCGGCTCGCCGCATCGATCACGACGAGGGCGCGGCGCGGCAGGAACCGCGACCAGACCTCCGCCAGCAGGCGCTGCGTGGCGGGCGCGTCGCGCTCGCCCTGGATGAGGATCTGCTTGGGCGAACCGTCGAGCCACGCGGCGGCGGCGAGCAGCTGCGGCAGCGCCAGCGGGGCGCGCTCCAGCTGCGGGCCGAAGGCGCGGGCCGTGCGGCGGGCGAGCTCGAGGTCGTCCTCGCGGTGGAGCAGCGCGCCGAGGCGGGCGAGGTTGCGCACAGCGATGGAACTGGCCGCGGGCTCGGCGCCGTCGGTGTCTGCCTTGAGGCGGAGCAGCACGCGCGCGTCGCCGGCGGCGTTGGCAAAATAGCCGCCCGCCGCGGCGTCGGCAAAGAGCTCGTCTTGCTTTTCCTGCAGGCGCCCGGCCCATTCGAGCCAGCGCACCTCGAACGTCGTCTCATAGAGGTCCAGCAGGCCCTGGATGAGGAACGCATAGTCCTCGGCGAACCCGCGGTCATCGCGCGCGCCGCCGCTCCAGCTGTGGGCCAGGCGGCCGGTGGCGGGGTCGAACAATCTCTCCCGCACGAAATCCGCGGCGCGGGTGGCGGTCGCGGCCCAGGCCGGATCCCCGAGCACCTGCGCCGCCCGCGCGCAGGCGGAGATGGCGAGGCCGTTCCAGCCCGTGATGATCTTCTCGTCGCGGAACGGATGCGGGCGCCGCTCGCGCGCGGCGGCCAGCACGCCGGCGGCGGCCGCGAGGCGGGCATGGACCGCGGGTTCCGCGAGCTGGAACTGCGCGGCGGCCTCGGCGTCGGTGTGCGCGCGGTAGAGCACATTCTGGCCGGCGAGCCCGGGGGCCGGGTCGCCCGGGAGGTTGCCCCCCGCCTGCACGCCGTAGGCATACGCGAAGAGCCGGCCCTCATCGGCGCCGAGGAGCCGGGTTATCTCCGGTTCCTTCCAGACGTAAAACGCGCCCTCCCCGTGGGTGGCCGGATCGGCGGCGAGCACGCTGTCGGCGTCCTCGGCGGTGTAGAATCCGCCGTCGGGGCCGGACATCCGGTGGCGGAGGTAGCCGAGGGTGTCGACCGCGGCGTCGCGCAAGGCGGGATCGCCGGAGAGCTGCCACCCGGTCAGGTACACGCTGGCGAGCTGCGCCTGGTCGTAGAGCATTTTCTCGAAGTGCGGCACGCGCCAGGCGGCGTCGACGGCGTAGCGGTGGAAGCCGCCGCCGAGGTGGTCGTGGATCCCCCCCGCGGCCATCGCGCGCAGGGTGGCCAGGGCCAGGCGGAGCGCCTCCGGGCGCTGCGCGGGGGTGGCGGAGGTGGCGGCGACGTCGAAGAGAAACTCCAGGTTGACCGGGGTGGGGAACTTCGGGGCCGTTTCAAAGCCGCCGTGCACGGGGTCGAAGGCTTCCGCCAGCCCGCTGAAGGCCCCGTCGCGGAGCGCCGCAAGCGGCAGGGCCCCCGCGGGAGCCGTGGCCTCGGTGTCGGCGGTGAGGGCGGCGAGCATCTCGTCGGACCGCCTGACGACCTGGTCGTGTTGTTTGGCCCACAGGTCGGCGAGGCGCCGGAGCATGGTCTTGAACCCGGGTCCGCCCGCGGCGTCATCGGGGGCGTAGTACGTGCCGGCAAAGAACGGCTTCAGGTCGGGCGTGAGCCAGACCGACAGCGGCCAGCCGCCGCCGCCGGTCGAGGCCTGCAGGAAGGTCTGGTAGACGCGGTCGACATCGGGCCGTTCCTCGCGGTCGACCTTGATGCAGACAAAATTGTCATTGAGCAGCCGGGCGGTCGCGGAGTCCGAGAAGGACTCGCGCGCCATCACGTGGCACCAGTGGCAGGTGGAATAGCCGATCGAGAGGAAGATGGGCTTGTTTTCCTTCCGCGCGCGGGCGAACGCCTCCTCGCCCCACGGGTACCAGTCGACGGGATTGTCGGCGTGCTGCCGCAGGTACGGTGATTTTTCCTGGCCCAGCCGGTTGGCCGCCCAGGCGCTGACGGCCGCGGCGAGGCCGAGCAGGGCCATGCCGGCGCACTGGACCATCCGCAATCTCGAGCGGGAAATATTCATGGCGGCGGGGCGGCGGGCGGAGCCGCGGGCCCATCAGATGACGGCGACCGCCTCCATCTCAACCAGCAAGTCGTGCCGGCACACGTCGGCCAGCACGCAGACCTTGGGGATCGCCGGGAGCCGGAGGAGCCGGGTGACACGGTTCCACGCCTCGTAGGCGGCCTGGTCCTTGCAGAAGAGGGTTGCGGAAGTGATGTTCGCCAGGCTGCCGCCCTGCTGCTCGAGGATGGCGGCGATGCTCATGAGGGTCTCGAGGCTCTGGCTCTCGGCGTCGCCCAGATGGGTGCTGGCGCCGACCGTATTGATGCTCGCCGTGCCCGAGATGTGGACCGTCTTCCGGCCCTCGAGGTCGAAGATCATGCCGCGGGAGAAGGCCGAGCCGTAGTTGAACGACTGGTCCTGCCGCGGGCTGCAGCGCACCGGCCCGGCGACGGCGGCCGGGCCGTCGCTGGCAAGCGCGAGCACGTCGATCAGGCATTCCTCGTCGTCGGAGCGGCACTGGATGCCGGTGCTCGCCGGAAACGCCGGGCCGCCGGGCACGCCCAACCCGACGGAGCGGTAGTGCGCCGTGCGCACACGGTTGAGGTCGCCGTACCACTCGAGCAGCCGCGCCACGTAGATCCAGGTCCGCACGACCTGCGGATAGCTGAAACCGTGCGCCGCGAGCCCGAGGCCGATGTTGGTGAAGGTTTGCCGGGCCTGCGCCTGGTGGCCGGCGGCGAGCCCGCCCGCGGGCGTGGTGCCGCGCACGGCGGGCAGGTGCAGCATTTGGAAGCCGGGGCCGCGCCAGAGCCGGCCGCGTCCGGTGACGGCGTTCTGCACCGTCTCGACGCAGGGTTCGCCGTCAACCGGCGCCACGCCCCAGAGCTGGAGGCCGGCAAAGTCGCAGCCGGCCAGCGGCGTGCCCTGCAGCCAGGTCACGGGCATCGTCCGGTCGAGGCCGCGGAGGCGCCAGACGGCGTCGCGGCGCGCGAGGACGTTGTCGCGGACGGCGGTGCAGCCGTAGAGCTTTTCCTGGATCGGCTGGATCCGGTGTTCGACGAGCAGCGCGGCGACGCGGGCGAAGAGCTCGTCCGCGGCGGACCCGAAGGGCGCCGGGCCCTCGATGGTCGCGGTGAGGTGGTATTCGGTGAAGGTCGGGCGTGCCGACGCGCGCAGTTCGACGCGGCAGGTGCCGAGGATTTCTTGGGTGAGTTTCATGGGGTGGGATGATGCCGGTGGATGGTGCGGGTGGGGGAAAGGTGCGGGTGGCGGGTGGGGTCTCAATCGATGCCGTGTTCCTGGAAGACAGACTGGTGCAACTCGTCCGCCCGGGCGCGGGCCTCGAGCGCGTCGATGCGCGCCTGGGCTTTTTTCGCCCAGCTGGAGCCCGGCTCCCGGGCGATGACCTGCTTGTATTGCGCGATGATGGCGGGGGCGGTTTCCGCGGTCAGGTGCCGTTCCGCCGCGGCGGCCTGCTCGTAGGCTTTTTGCTGCGCGGAATTGCCGCAGCCGCCGAGGAGCAGCACGAGGGCGAACAGGAGGGGGGCGACACGATGCGCGCTCGCGAGCAGGACGGTTTTCATGGCACATCCTGCGCGCAGCGGAACCCGGTGTCGGGCGACCAGTAATCGGGGTTCGACCACAGGCGCCGGGCGCAGCGGTGGTTGAATTCGGTCTGGCCGGCCGCCCCGCCGACCCAGCAGCCGCCGCGGAGCACCTTGCGGGTGTTGGTTTCGCGGCCCTGCTGGTTGTGCTGGAAAAGTTTCGCCGTGGGATCCTGCCGCGGCAGCTCGCCATCGGGCAGGCCCGCATAGCCCTGGGGGTCGGCGGTGCGGCCGGTCCCGGTGTAGGTGGCCGGGCCGTACCAGTCGGCGCACCATTCCCAGACGTTGCCGGCCATGTCGAGGCAGCCGTAGGGGCTGGCGCCGTCCGGGTAGCTGCCGACCGGAGCCGGTCCGGCGTCGAGGTCGAGTCCGGCCCGGGCCTTGGTTTGGTCCCACTCATTGCCCCAGGGATAGACGCGGCCGTCGGGGCCGCGGGCGGCTTTCTCCCATTCGGCCTCGGTCGGGAGGCGCTTGCCGGCCCAGCGGGCGTAGTGGTTCGCATCGCGCCAGGCGACGCAACGGACGGGCAGCCGCGCCTGGTCGCGGACCAGCGCCTGCACCCGCGGCAGCGCCGCGAGCTCGGCGGCGGGACGGTCCGCGAGCCGCGCGTCCGGGCCGAGCAGGACACGCATCGCCGCGACGCCCGCCTGCCAGCGGAGCAGGTCGTCGTCGAGCCGGCCGGCCTGGGCCGCATCCGCCGGCGCCGGGGCCTTGAACGCCGCCCGGGCGGCGCCGTAGCGCTGCTCATAATGGGCGAGCAGGTCGACACAGCCCTCGGCGGAGAACCGGAACCAGGAGCCTTCGATCCGGTCGACGGCGTCGGTTGCGCGCACGAAGGCGGCGAACTCGGCCACGGTGACCTCGCACCGGTCGATGAAGTAGGGCGAGAGCCGCACGCGGTGCGCGGGCTTCTCGTCGTAGCCGCCGTCATCCGCGCCCATGGTGAACTCGCCGGCGGGGACCAGCACCATGCCCGCGGGCGGGATGGGATCGGCCGCGTGCGCCACGACGGTCGCGAGCAGCAATCCCAGCAGCACCACGGCATTTCTCCTTGTGGGCGGGGTGCCCTCACCCTGCTGGTTCCAGCTTTCGCGGGACATGCCTCGCGGGGTGAGGGCACCCCGCCCACACCGGACCAGGCGGAATAAGTTATGCAGTTGGCTGGTCATGTCAGAGGTCCTTGGCGCAGCGGAAACCGAGGGTGAAGAAGCGGAATTCCGGTTCGCGGTGGTAGCGGACGGCGCAGCGCACGCCGCTCGGCATGTTTTGCGAGCTGCCTCCGCGGACGGCGCGCTCGGTGCCGGTCGCCGGGCCGTGGGGATTTTCGGCGGTGTCCGTCGCGTAGGTGTCCGGGGCATACCAGTCGGCGACCCACTCGGCGGCGTTGCCCGCCATGTCGTCGCAGCCGAACGGGCTGCGGCCGCCCGGGAAGCTGCCGACGGGCGCGGGGTAGATGAAGCCGTCCTTTTCCTTGCCGGGCGATTTCACGTCCGACGCCAGTTTTTCGCCGCCGATGTTGCAGAGGCCCCAGTCCCAGTCGTTGCCCCACGGCCAGCGGCGGCCGTCGGGGCCGCGCGCCGCAAGTTCCCATTCCGCCTCCGTCGGCAGGCGCTTGCCCGCCCACCGCGCGTAGGCGTAGGCGTCGAACCAGTCGACACCGACGACGGGCTTGTCATCGGCCGTGAAGGTGGCGGCGCTGTACTGCGCCAGGCGTGCGTAGGCGGGATCCTTCAGCAGCGGGTTGAAATCCTTCCAGTAACGCGGCGTGTGGTCCTTGCCTCGGGGCTGGTTGGGATGCGCCCAGGCGGTGTCGCCGCTTTTCTGCACGGCCGCGAGAAACTTTCGATACTGGGCGTTGGTGACCTCGTAGCGGTCGATGGCGAAGGCCTTGAGGCGCACCGGGTGCGCCGGCCGTTCGTCAGCGAGTGCCCAGGCCGCGTAGGCGCGGGCCAGCGGCACGCTGGGCGGGCGCAGGTCGCCGCCGCCGAGTGGCTTCGCCGGTAAATCCGGGTGGGCCTCGGACGTGCCGAGCATGAAATCCGTCGCCGGCACGAGCATCATGATCGAGCCGTCGGCCGCATGCCGGATTTCCTGCGGTTGGATCTTGGCGGGACTGGCGTCGACCGCCGGCGGATCGGCCCGCAGCATCCCGGCGGCCAGCACCGCGGACCCCAGGGCGAAGGAAAGGAAAGGGCGCGCGTTCATTCGATGGAGAGGAGATAGTTCACGAGGTCGTCGACCTGCGGGCCGGTGAGCTGGGAGGTGCCGCCGTGCGAGTCGCTGCCGATGCGCCCGCCGGAGCTGAGGTGGATCTTCGCGGCGGGCGTGCCCTTGAGGATCATGTAGGTCTCGTTGAAGCCGATCTCCCTCCGGCCCGGCCGCTCGGGATAGCCGCCGGTGAGCGGCTCGTACTTGAACCAGCCCAGGCTGGTCTGGCCGGGCACGGACACCACCTCGCGCAGCGAGCGCGCCATGCCGTTGTGCAGGAAGTCCGGGGGCTGGTCCCACAGGCCGCGGAGCTGGGTCGGCGTGAAGTGCGCCTCCTGGTCCTCGGCGCGGCCGATGTCCCAGGGCTCGAGGTCGCGGCGGATGCCGGCGATGTAGTCGAGACGCTCCATGCTGATGAGCGTGAAACCGCCCTCGCGCTGCGTGACCATCGTCTGCGGCGGGACCACCTGGCGCGGATTGTCGGGAAAATCCTTCTTGGCGAAATTCGGCGCCGGGTGGCAGGAGGCGCAGCCGAGCTGGGGGTGGTTGAACAGCACCCGGCCGCGGCGGATCGACGCGTTGTCGCGGTCGAACGGATTCGGCATCAGGCGCGGCTCGTTGGCCTGCCACTCGCCGACGAAGCGCTGAAAATCGCGGAGGACAAAACTCTTGCCGAAATACTTCAGGCTGGTCTGGCGGAAAAACTCGTCGCGCCGCTCCTCGATGGTGGCGTCGCTCTTGTCCAGCAGGACCATCTTCGACTGGACGTCGGCCATGAGCTTGACGTGCTGATGGCCTTCGAGCCAGGAGAAGTCGCCGCCCGCGACAAGGCCCCGGCCCTTGAAATCGTCCGTCGGGCAGTGCTCCATCAGCATGGAGTGCGGGGTGTAGGCCGTGAGCGTGCCCTCGAGGAAGAAGGGCTGGATGGCGAACAGGCTTTTCTGCGACAGCGCGAGGAAGGTCGCCCCCTCGACGATCTGGCCGACCTTGTCCGTCTTCGACAGGTATTCCTGGCCCATGACCTGGCTGACGCCCCACGCCCGGCCGTCGTTCAGTTCCAGGTAGTGGCAGCTGATGCAGGCGCTGTCGCGGTCGGAGGAGAAGAGCGCGCTGTGCACGAGAAACTCGCCGCGCTCGGCGTCCGTCGCGGGCATGGGCAGGCGCAGGATCGAGGGGTCGACCACGATCTCGCGCGACGTGCCCGCGCCCGGGTCGATGACGGAGACCGTGCCGCCGAGGAAATTGGCCACGAAGAGTTTTCCGGCCGACGGCGTGCCGGCCCGGCCGGCGACGATGCCGAAGGGCTGGAAGCCGGTGGGATAATTCCGGACCGGCGTCAGGATGTCGCTCGGATCCGCGGCCTCGGGGTTGAGCTGCAGCTCCTGGACCTCGTTCGTCCCCTGCATCGTCACGAAAACCCGGTCGCCGACGAACGCCATGCGCTCCGGCAGCGAGCCGACGACGCGCATCAGGTCCGGCGGGATGTCGCCCTTGATGTCGGCGAACATCGACTCGGCCGTGTCGGAGGTGTACCGCACCCAGCCGCGGTGCGACTCGTACTTGTTCGCGAGGAGCAGGTGCCGCAACCCGTCGGCCGGGGGCGCCTCGGGGATGCCCAGCGCGGTGACATCGATCAACACCAGGTCGTTCTGGATGTCGCGAAACTTGATCGAGGCCGTGCCGTCCACCGCATCGTAGGGCCCGAGGATTTCCTGCTGGTCCTTCGGCAGCACGTTGCCGGTCGCGAGGTCGCGGTGGATGGTGTAGTTCGCCGCCGGGTTCTTCGGGTCCCAGCTCTCGCCGCCCCAGGGATCGCGCTCGCGCGCCACGCCGAAGCCGACGCCCATGGTCGTCGCGAGGAGCCAGTCATGGCCGCTGGCGGGGGAACGGTAGACCTTGACCTCGTTGACGACATTCTGGACCCAGATCGCCCCCACCTCGCGGTTGGTCTTCGCGTTCACGATCGAGATGTTCTGGGTCGCGGTGTTGCCGACGAAGAGGAACCGGCCGTCGGAGCTGAGCGCGACGGTCTTGGGCTTGCTGTGCGGGTTGCCGACCGGGATGCCGGGGCCGGCCTGCGTCGAGTCGATCCACCGGGCGATCGCCTGGTAGGCGGGATCGTTCGCCGGGTCCGCGAACACCGCGGTCCTGCCCGGATGGCTGCGGAACAGCGGCATCGTGTCGGCGTAGCCGCCATCGCGCGTCCGGGTGACCGCCCGCAGCAACCGGCTGTGTTTCGCATCTCCCGGCAGGATGTGATCCAGCGCGGAAATGAAACTGGCCGTGAGGTCGTCGCCGGCGACGAAGCCGCCGCGGTTGACATCGTGGCACGCGACCGTGCCGCAGCTTTGCTGCAGAAGGTGGCCGATGCCGTCGGGCGCGAGATAAGCCTGGTCGTCGAGCCCGCCGATCACGCGCTGCCTCGCCTCGAACCGGCCGGCGGACGTGTCGATGTCGACGATGAACACCTCATCGAGGTAGCGGTTCGCGATCCACGCCGTCTTGCCGTCGGGCGCGAACGTCACGCCCATGCAGTAGAAATCGAGCGGAATCTCCGCCACGACCTCGTCGATCGCGGTGTCGATGACGCTGGCGAAATTGGAGAAGCGGTTGGTGACGACGAGAAACCGCCCGCCCGGATGCATGGTCAGCCGGAAGGGTCCGGAGCCGGGCGGGCCGGCCTCGCCGCGGGGCTTGAGCAGGATCCGCTTGCTGGCCGCGCCGGTCGCCACGTCGCAGACAACGACCTCGCTGCCGGGATTCAGCTCGGACCCGAGCAGGCCCGCATAGACTTTTTTCCCGTCACCGGAAACCGCGACGTCGAACGGCCGCGCGCGGGTCGGTCGGGGCTCGGGCGACGGATTTGGATTCGGCACCGGCGTCAGGTTCCGCCGGGTCCAGGTGTGGCCGTATTCCCACTGCTGGCTGGTAAGCTTGCCGAAGCGGGACGAGGGACTGCCGCCCGGCGCGGCGTGCTGGAGTTCCCGTGCGAGCTCAGGGGACAGCGTGCCGTACGGGTAATGCATCCCGCCGGCCTGATAGGTGGTGTCGGGGCCCGGTGCCTCCGCGGCAGCGTGCGCAGACAGTGGCTGCGTGAGGGCGATGACGCCTGCGGCGAGGGACCACGGCAAGAGTTGATGGCTGGTTTTCATCACAGGCTCCTTACATAGGCGATCAGGTCGTCGAGTTCCTGCGCGGTAAAACCGCGCGTACGGCCGTGCAGGTCGTCCGGGTTGTACTCGGTGAACAGCGTCCGCAAATCCGGCGCGCGGCCGTCGTGGAGGTAGGGCGCGGTCCGGTAGGTGCTCCGCAGCGACGGCGTGTCGAAACGGTTGCGGAAATCATTGGGCGTCCCGAAGCCGAGGTCGTGGAACTTGCAGTCCGAGAAGGTCGGTGCCGGGTGGCAGACGTCGCAGCCGGCGACGGTGAAGAGAGTCCGGCCCCGTGCGATCGCGGCGGGATTGACATTGCGGTAGGGGCTCGGCGCGCGGTCGGGATGCGAGAGGTAGGCCGTGATCGGGCCCTGGACGTGCGCCATCGGCACGAAGCCCTGGAACCGCTCGCCGGCGCCGACGCCATCGGGCAGGTCGGCGCGGACGCCGCTCCACATCGCGGGCGGCGTGTCGTGGGCATCCTGCAGCGACTTGTTGTTCTTCGGGTTGCCGAGGCCGTCGTTGGCCAGGTCCCAGTTGAGGCCGTCGCTCGTGGTGTCCTCCTGGTGGCAGCTCGTGCAGCTGAGCCAGTTCTGGTAGGTGATGCGGCCGTCGTTGGCCATCAGCTCGCCCTGGCGCCACTCGGTCATCGCCTGCACCGGCCCGAGCGGGATGGTCGCGCGGAGCGCGCCGGTCCCGGCGTCGAGCACCGTCACCGTGTCGCTGAAATAGTTTGCGACCAGCAGCTCGCCGGTCGCCTCGCTCAGCGCGAGCGAGCGCGGGCCGAGCCCGCCGGCGGGCAGGCGGCGGGCGATGTGCCGCGACGCGAGGATCTCGACGTCCTCCTCGAGGCGCTGGATCTGCAGCGGGGTCTGCGCCGTGGCGGCGAGCGCGAGCGCGGCGGGCAGGTCGACGATCGCCACCTCGTGGATGCCGGCGAGGCTGACGTAGAGCCGCCGGGCGTCGGACGACAGGGCGAGGCCGCAGGGATTCGTCGCGCCGGAGAGCAGCTGGTCGAGCAGCAGGGTGACGCGCCGGCCCGGCTGCGTGAGATCGAGCACCGAGAAGCCGTTGGAGTTGATCCAGCCGCGCTCCATCTGCACCGTCGGCACCTCGTTGTGCGAAACGAGATTGGCCACGAAGGCCCAGCGGCCGTCCGGGCTGCAGGTGATCTCGCGCAGCATCGAGGCGCGGCCCAGGTCGTAGCGCCCTGTCTCGCGGCCGTCCTGCGGGTCGAGGACGGAGACCCAGGGTGAAAGGCCGTTGGCAACCAGCAGCCGCGTGCTGTCGGGGGTGAGGACCGCGAACCGCGGCTGGCTGCCCACCGGCGTCTCCGCAAGCGTGCGGCCGGACGCGGCGTCGAGGATGGACACGGTGCCCGAGACCACGTTGGTCACGAACAGCCGGGTGCCATCCGCCGAGACGCTCAGGCCGCACGGCTCGAAGCCGGCGGTGAGCGAGCGGACGACCCTGGCCTGCGCCACGTCGATCACATCGATTTTCTCCGCCCACGTGCAGCTGACGTAGAGGAACCGGCCATCCGGGGAGAACTTCGCCTGTGTCGGCCGGTGGCCGACAGGAATCTCGCGGACGACCTGGCGCGCGCGAATGTCGATGACCGAAACCAGGTCCGCGGTATAGTTCACGACATACGCCTGCGCCTTGTCGGGCGAGAGGCAGACATACAGGGGGGAGCGGTAGACCGGCGCGGCCGGCCGGCCGGTTTCCGCGGGGAACACCGGCGGCGCGGGATCGTGTTGCTCGGCCGGCGCGCGCGGGGTCCGGCGCCACTGGATGTAGCCCATGATCTTCGCCAGCTGGTCGTCGGCGATGACGCGACGGTAGGGCGGCATCCGCACGACCTGGCCGTCGAGGAAATGCCGGGCCGCCGGGTTCTGCCACAGCCGGTCCGGATGGCCGTCGAGGATCCATTCGCGCAGTTCGCCGTCGCTGCCGACGATTTCCGCGTATTCCGCACCGTCCCACGCGGGGATGTGGCCCTTGAAGCTGCCGGGATTTGGCGCGCCGCCGATGCCGCCGGGGCCGTGGCACGCGAAGCAGCCCAATTTTTGCGCCTCGTGCAGGCCCTCGTACGCGATGGCGGTGATGTTGGTGTCGAAGGCCGACACCGCGCGGAAGTAAACCATCAGGTCGGACAGCTCCGCCGATGACAGCCGGCCCCGATACGCGGGCATGGGCAGGAGCGGCTGGCGGCCCAGGGCCAGGTCCGTGTTTTTCAACCGGGCCGTCCGGCCGTCGAGGATCCACTCGCTGACCTCCGCTTCATCGCGGGCATAGGTGGCGACGGCCGGTCCGTCCCAGCCCGGCACGACCCCGCCGCGTGCGCCGGGGTCGGCGACACCCCCGCGGCCGTCGGTGCCGTGGCAGGCAAAGCAGCCCTGCGTCCGCGCTATTTTCTCGCCGCGCAGGGCGGGGGTGGACTCAGGCCGCGACTGCAACTGCCAGCCCGCGAAAAGCATTCCGCCCACGCCGACCATCCCGATGAAGATCCATGCCGCGCGCTTTGAATTCATGGACGACGCCTAGGATGGCCGTGGCCATAGCGTCGTGGTGCTACTGGATGGAAGGGGAATCATCGTGAATTCGAGGATTAGGAATTCTGCTTATCCATGGTCGATAGGATTTGTTCAACTAATCGGGGACGAGTCGCCGCAACCCGGGGGCGAAGTGCCTAACCCAAGCGTTGATTGCTGGATGCGCCAGCGCGCGCAGGCTCCGGCGCCAAACCTCCGGCTCAGTAGCCCGGGGCCGGCGCCGCGATTCCAGGGCCCGTCCCGAGTCCCGGCGGGACGGGTCCGGGCAGGCCGCGGCGCACCGCTTCGGCGAGAATCGCCTCGGTGGCGGTTGCGCCGATGCGCGTGACCCCGAGGGCCCGGACGCGCAGCACATCATCCAGTGAACGGACGCCGCCGGCGGCCTTGATCTGCACCCCGGGGCCGCTGTGCTGCCGCATCAGCCGGAGTTGATGGTCGGTCGCGCCGCGGTAGTTGTAGTCGCCGTTGGGCTGCTTGGCAAAGCCGTAGCCGGTGGAGGTCTTGACGAAGGCCACGCCGAGTTCCGTGCACAGTTCGCAGAGCCGGACGATCTGTTCGTCCTGCAGGTAGTCGTTCTCAAAAATGACCTTGAGGATGGCGCCGTGCGCGGTGCACGCGGCGTTCACGGCTTTCAGCTCGTTGGTAACGTACGCCCAGTCGCCGCCGAGGACCTTGCCGGCGTTGACGACGACATCGATTTCCGTCGCGCCCTCGTGGATGGCCCGTTCAGCTTCGGCGACCTTGACCGCCACGTGGCTGTTGCCGTGGGGAAATCCCGCCACGGCGCACACGGCCGTGGGGGAGCCGGCGAGCGCCGCGGCGGACTGGGGCACGGCATAGGGTTTCACGCACGCGGTGGCGCACCCGCAGCGGCGGGCGATCGCGAGTCCGGCGCCGAGTTGCGCGTCGGTCATGGTCGGATGCAGCAGCGAGTGGTCGATCATCCTGGCCAGGTCGAGCACGGAGGGGAGGGTGGGGATGGACATGGGAGTGGTTCAGGCCGAGGCCGGGGCGGAGTTCAGGGTTCGCGAATGACCAGGGTGCGGTTGATGGCTTCGGGCCGGAGTTCCTGCCGCTGGCCCGAGGGCCAGACGATCACGATTTTCCGGACGCGCGCGTCCTCGCCCAGGCCGAACGTCAGGGTCGTTTCCGATTGCGCCATGAAGCCCATGGCCGGCGCCACCGTCTGCACGAGGATGCGGCGGGGCGTGTGCACCTCGACGCGGGCGCCGCCCGCCTCGGGCTGGCTGCGGGTGGCGACGAGCGAGAGGCGCAGCCAGGGCAGCCCGCGGTGCTGGTCGTTGCGCAGGAGCAGCGGCGGGCCGTCGTGCTGGGCGATGATGACATCGCTGTCGCCGTCGCCGTCGACGTCCGCCACCGCGACGCCGCGGGCCACCACCGGCCGGGCCCAGGCCCCGCCGTCGCCCGGGGCCAGGGGCGCGGGCACCCAGCCGCCGCCCTGCTCAAACAACAGCTGCGGCGGCGC
>Ga0265318_10000264_pt1 | contig 45521 bp, 40 predicted proteins | sample 4821metaG_FD_192431 | JGI IMG/M metagenome (GOLD analysis project Ga0265318, IMG submission 192431) | Rhizosphere microbial communities from Carex aquatilis grown in University of Washington, Seatle, WA, United States - 4-8-21 metaG | ecosystem: Host-associated > Plants > Roots > Rhizosphere >... | reverse complement strand
CCAAGGAGGGGCCGGGCCCGCTCGTCGCGCTCTTCGCGAGCGGCATCCAGCCGGTCCCCGTCACCATCGTCCCCGGCCGGCTGAGCGACGCCGAGGTCGACGCGCTGGCTTAAGACTCACCTCCCCCTTGTGGGGAGGTCGAAAAACGCGAAGCGTTTTTCGGGTGGGGGAACGGTGCGGGGCTGTGGCCCCACCCGAAATCTCTTCGCTGCGCTACGAGATTTCGACCTCCCCACAAGGGCGATGTTCCCGCAGTTGACGGATTGGCCGGAATGCCCTATATTCCCTTTGTCTTGAGGGAATACCGACATGGCCCGCGCTAAACAGTCCCGCCAAATCATGCAAATGAGCATCGCCCAGTGGGAAAAGGCCTTCCCGGACGAGGCGGCGTGCGATGCGTACCTTGTCGCGCAACGCTGGCCCGATGGCGTCTCTTGCCCGCGCTGCGGCTCGCTCAAGGCTTACCCGCTCAAGAGCATGGCCTACCGCTGGGAATGCCCAGATTGCCGCGAGGGTGGCGCGTATCGCTTCTCTCACCTTGTGGGGACGATCTTCGAAAACACGAAAGTCGATCTCCGCGAATGGTTCCGCGTCATTCACATGATGCTGACGAGCAAGAAGGGCGTAAGCGCCCGCGAGGTTCACCGCGTCATGGGGTTCGGATCGCTCAAGACGGCTTGGTACATGTGTCACCGCATCCGCACCGCGCTTCAGGACAAAGAGTTTAAGAAGCTCATGGGCGTTGTCGAGGTTGACGAGACCTACGTTGGCGGCAAGGCCAAGAACAAGCATTGGGACAAGCGCGACGGGAAGGGCGGTGGAACGGGTAGCGGCAAGACGCCGGTTATCGGTGCCGTCAGCCGCAAGGGCAACGTCGTGGCCCGAGTGATCGCGGCGACGGATACCAAGACCTACGACCGCTTTGTCCGCGAAACCGTCAGCACGGAAGTTTCCTTGCTCGCGACCGACGAACACAGTGGCTATCGCTTCCTTGGTGATGCCTTCCCGCACGAATTCGTGACGCATTCGACAGGCCAGTACGTTGTCGGCGCGGTGCATACGAACACGATTGAAGGCTTCTGGAGCACGCTCAAGCGGTCCATCGTCGGCACGTATCACAACGTGAGCCGCAAATACTTGCCGCTGTACGTGGCCGAAAGAGCCTTCGTCTACAACAACCGCAACAACGAAGATATTTTCGAGGCTGCGATAGCAGGATGCTGAAGCGCGCGGACTGGCTAGCGCTTCAGGAAGCGCAGAGAGAGGCCAGCAAACCGATTCAGTTGGAGTTGCCATTCCTATGAGCCGCGCCGAGATTGCTTGTGCCACCTGTGAAGCCTACCGGCTAAGAAGAGAATTGCCGCAAAGCCCAATATCCATGCACGAAACCGTACTGCCTTTGCGTGATGCCTCATGATTTTGGATATCGCGGCGCTAACTGCTTCGGCTTCCCGCTGGGATGTCGTCAGTGAGGTTTCCGCGACCGTCGTATTTTTCGCGGTTCTAACCGAGTCCGTTGCTGACTTTGATACTCTTGCGCGGTGGACAAGGTTGGCGTCGCGTCCAGAGTGGAGAGATAGGGTTGCCAGAATTGGATTGTTGTTTTTGATTATTGCGCTCGCCGTCGAAGTAGTCGCCGCAATTGCAAGCCATGAGATAAATACGGAAGTCGTGGCGGTTCTAAACACCGAATTAGATACGACGGTTAAGCATGAAATCGAACTGACAAAATTGACCAAGAGCCTTGTTCGCTCAAACGAAGCGCTCGAAAGAGAAGCTAAGGCTCTGCGGAAAGAGGCAGACGACCAACTCGATCTCATTTGGAAATCGAGCAGGCTTGAAGATGCAGCAGCAACTCGAGAAGCCGATCTCGCCCTAACGCTCGCTGCCCAAAAAGGCCGCGCCGACAAAGCTCTTGCGGCACTAGCTTCCCAGGACTTGGCGCTCAAGGACGCACAAAAGACTGCTACGAACGCGTACAAGCGATCCAGGCCCCGCCGGATGCTATCTTGCGATACTTGGGAGCCGCTTCGAACGCAGCCACCCAGACCAATAGAGATTTTGTACTCTAAGGGCGCCCCTGATGCTTTCCTGTTCGGGATGGAAATTGGCCTTTGTTTGGATGGCGTCGGTTGGAAAATGGGGTTTCCGAAACCAATAAAGGTGGAAACCCGCCGCATCCAAGACCTAGACAATGAGGTGGCCGTCGAAGAATCTGGCGGCTCGCCCGGCGGGGCGAGCATTACAGTGGCCGTCAATTCAAAGGGGCGGACTATGACAACCTTCGTGGAAGGCACGCCTGAAGCCGCCGTTGCAAAAGCCCTCTCGGATGTGTTTGGCGATGCAGTCGCAACTAATGTTCGGGAAGATATCCCTGAGGGCACTATCCGAATCGTAATTGGGCCGAAATGACGGGCGAAGGCATGGTTCCGCCATCCGTCAACTGCGGGAACATCGCCCCCACAAGGGGGAGGTTTTTCGGTGCCACCCCCCAAAATTTCGCTTTGTTCCTGTCGCCGCCGGGTGTACTATCTTAGATAGAGAGGCTTGTCTTCTCTTCCCCCCTAAGCGCCGCGCGGCCCCTTTGCGCGGCGCTTTTTTTGTGTCTTTCCCTTCGCGGCAGCGCAGTCCTATAAGCTCGAACCGTCAGGCCAAAGGGCATGGCCCATGTGGGATTTCAGCTTCGGCAAGGGTTTGAGCATGGTCGTGCGGACCGCGCCTTTCGTGGCCTTGCGCATGCTCGTCTATTTCGGGATCGCCTTTGCCTATCTCATCGCGGTGGGCGCGGGCGGCGTGCTCGGCTACGGCTTCGGCCATTTCGGGCACAATCCCGATTCGCCGGAGATCGGCGCGTTCTGGGGCGGCACGATCGGGCTCGGCCTCGTCAGCGCCGCGCTCTACTTCGCGCGCGAATACATACTGTATCTGGTGAAGGCGGCGCATATCGCCGTCCTGGTCGAGCTCCTCGACGGCAAGGACGTGCCTGCCGGCCAGGGCCAGATCGCCTATGGGGCCGCGTTCGTGAAGACGCATTTCGCCCAATCCTCGGTGCTGTTCGGCGTCGATCAGCTCATCAAGGGCGTGCTGCGCGCCTTCTTCCGCACGATCAATTTCTTCACCGCGTTCCTTCCCGTGCCGGCGCTGCAGCAGATGATCCGCATCGCCGAGGCGATCGTGCGCATGTCGCTCACCTATGTGGACGAGATCATCCTGGCCTATCTCATCCGCACGCGCACCACGAACCCGTGGGACACGGCCAAGGACGGGCTCATCCTCTACGTCCAGAACTACAAGCATTTCCTGAAGAACGCGGCGTGGCTGTCGGTCTTCCTGTGGCTTCTCACCGCGCTCATCTTCCTGGTGGTCGTCGCACCCTTCGCGGCGCTGGCCGCGGTGATGCATGGCGGCGGAATGCTGTGGGCGCTCGCGTTTGCGGTCATCTTCGCCTGGGCGGCGAAGGCCGCGCTTCTGGAGCCCATTGCCATCGCGTGCCTGATGCAGGTCTATTTCAAGACCATCGAGGGCCAGACGCCCAACGCCGAATGGGAGCAGCGGCTTACCACCGTCTCGACCCGCTTCCGCGAGCTCGGCGCCAAGGCGGCCGGCTGGACGCCGGGCCCCAAGCTTGCGGAGCCCAAAGCGTCATGATGGGAAAGATCCTGATCCTGGTTTCGCTTGCCGTCGTTGCAGGAATCCTGCTCGCCGGCATCGTGGTCATGGCCATCGGCGGCGAGGCAAACGCGAAATGGTCCAACGTTCTGATGCGCTACCGCGTGCTGGCGCAGGCCGTGGCGCTCGCGATCGTGCTCGCCGTGCTCTACTTCTCAAGCCAGCATTAGTGTCGCCGCTCAATGCACCCATTTTTCCGCGTCGATCTCCAGGGCCGCGGCCTTGGCTTCGAGCTCGCGGGCGATTTTGAGCAGCAGGCTGCGGTAGTGGCGCATCGAGGTGGCAAGGGCCGCGCGCCGCAGGCGACCGGCCTTGGTCAACAAATGATTGACGTCCTCCTGGATGTTCGGGCCCATGAATTCAGAACGTGCTGTGTGTTGCGTAAGTTCCTCCGGACGGTGCGTCGCCGTGCCCTATCCGCGATAGGAGTCAAAGACTTGTCGCCCATGCGGGGCTGAAAACCGCCTTTTTGGACGAACAAATAAGTTGCACTTCACGAAACGCATAAGACATATAGTTGCCAAATGGGTAAGACGCTGTACGACAAGCTCTGGGATGCGCATCTCGTGCGCGAAGCGCCGGGCGAGCGGAGCCTGATCTATATCGACCGCCATCTGGTGCATGAGGTGACGAGCCCGCAGGCCTTCGCGGGCCTGCGCGCGGCGGGCCGCCAGGTGCGCCGTCCGGACCTCACGCTTGCCGTCGCCGACCACAACGTGCCGACGCAGGGCCGCGCGCGCGGCATCGCCGACCCCGAATCGCGCGCGCAGGTCGCGGCGCTTGAGCGTAACACCGCCGAGTTCGGCGTCGAGTACCTCTCGATGGACGACATCCGCCAGGGCATCGTCCACATCGTGGGGCCGGAGCAGGGCTGGACCTTGCCGGGCACGACCATCGTCTGCGGCGACAGCCACACTTCCACGCATGGCGCGTTCGGCGCGCTCGCCTTCGGCATCGGCACCAGCGAGGTCGAGCACGTGCTCGCCACCCAGACGCTGCCGCTCACGCGCGCCAGGAACATGCGCGTGCGCGTCGACGGCCGCCTTGGTCCGGGCGTGACGGCGAAGGACATGGCGCTCGCCGTCATCGCAAGCGTCGGGACCGCGGGCGGCACCGGCCACGTCATCGAATACACCGGCGAGGCGGTCACGGCGCTGTCGATGGAAGGCCGCATGACCCTGTGCAACATGACGATCGAGGCGGGCGCGCGTGCGGGGCTCATCGCGCCCGACGAGACGACGTTCAAATACATCGCCGGCCGCCCCCGTGCGCCCAAAGGCGCCAAGTTCGAGAACGCGGTGCTCTATTGGCGCACGCTCAACTCCGACGACGATGCGCGTTTCGATGCCGATGTCGCGCTCGACGCGCGCGACATCGCGCCGATGGTCACCTGGGGCACCTCGCCCGAGCAGGCGCTGCCGATCACGGCCAGCGTGCCCGAGCCCGCCGGCGAGGCCGATGCGCGCGCGCTCGCCTATATGGACTTCGCGCCGGGCACCAAGCTTTCCTCCATCCGCATCGACCGCGTCTTCATCGGCTCCTGCACCAATGCGCGCATCGAGGATCTGCGCGAAGCCGCGGCGATCGCCAAGGGCCGCAAGGTCGCCGCCCATGTCGGCGCGATGGTCGTGCCGGGCTCGGGGCTGGTGAAGGAACAGGCGGAAGAGGAAGGCCTGGACGCGATCTTCCTCGCGGCAGGGTTCGAATGGCGCGAGCCGGGCTGCTCGATGTGCCTGGCGATGAATGCCGACAGGCTGAAGCCCGGCGAGCGCTGCGCCTCCACCTCCAACCGCAATTTCGAAGGCCGCCAGGGCAGCGGCGGCCGCACCCATCTGATGTCGCCCGCGATGGCGGCGGCCGCGGCGATCGCGGGCCATCTCGCCGACGTGCGCACGCTCGCGCCATCTTGAATCGCGCTGCCCTCACCCTTCGTCCCTCGACAAGCTCGGGATGAGGAAGCTCAGGGTGAGGGTCGGACAAGACCCTTCATCCTGAGCTTGTCGAAGGATGAAGGGGCGACTCCGTCCCGACAATTACGTGCCGAATGACTCGCGCGCCGCCTCCATGCTAAGCAGCACGCATCGGTCGAGGGGGGATGCGCATGGGAATGGCGTTTTGCCGCGCTTGCGGCAGGCAGATCAGCGACGAGGCGTTCGCCTGTCCGCAATGCGGCGCGCCGCAGCGCTCCGGGCCGCCGCCCGGCACGCGTCCGCGCAAGGACAAGGTGACGGCGGGGCTGCTCGCGATATTCCTGGGCGGGCTCGGCGTGCACCGCTTCTATCTCGGCGACTGGTGGGGGATCTTCTACCTGCTGTTCTGCTGGACCTTCATCCCCGGCATCGTCGCCTTCATCGAAGGGATCATCTTCCTGACGATGAAAGACGACGCCTGGAACGCGCAATACGGGGCGCGGTAGCTCGGAATTTCGTTTAGCTTAAAGCGGATGGGTCATCCTTCGAGGGCCGCTGCGCGGCCACCTCAGGATGACGCGTTTGTTTCTATCAGTAGGCCGTCACCCTGAGGTGCGAGCGTAGCGAGCCTCGAAGGGCGACGGGCCGTTTGTGCCATGTTGGTTGCGAGATCAAAAAAAACTCATCGGATCGATATCCACCGTCAGACGCACGGTGCCCGCGATCTTGGCTTGCCTGAGCCACGCGCGCAGATAGGCCTGGATGTCGACGCCGCGCTCGGCCTGAACCAGAAGGCGCTCGCGGGTCTGGCCGCGCAGGAGCGAATAGAAGGCGGGCGTCGGTCCCCACACCTTGACCCCGCGCGCCGCCGGAGCGGCTTTGGCGAGGATGCGGCCGGCGTCGCGCGCGGCGTCGCCGTCGGCGCTCGACAGGATGATCGCGGCCAGGCGGCCGAAGGGCGGGGACCCGGCGCGCTCGCGCGACATCCGCTCCTGCTCGTAGAACGCGTCGCGGTCGCCTTTGGCGAGCGCCTGCATCACCGGATCTTTGGGGTTACGCGTCTGGATCAGCACCAGGCCCGGCCTGTCGGCGCGGCCTGCGCGTCCCGAGACCTGGTGCAGGAGCTGGAAGGTGCGCTCGCGCGCGCGCATGTCGCCGTCGGAGCCGCCGAGATCGGCGTCGACGACGCCGACCAGGGTGAGCTGCGGGAAGTGATGGCCCTTGGCCACGATCTGCGTGCCGATGAGCACGTCGATCTCACGCTTGTGCATGGCGCGGATCGCGGCCTGGGTCTCGCCGGGACCCTGCATCGTGTCGCTCGACGCGATGGCCATGCGCGCTTCGGGGAAGATGGAGGCGAACTCCTCCGCCACGCGCTCGACGCCGGGGCCGCAGGCGATGAAGCTCGCGGGCGCGGCACATTGCGGGCATTGCGCGGGCGTGTGTGTGTCGTAGCCGCAATGATGGCACATCAGCCTGCGCCGGTAGCGGTGCTCGACCAGCCACGCCGAGCAATTGGGACAGGTGATCTTGTGCCCGCACGCCTCGCACAGGGTGAGCGGCGCATAGCCGCGCCGGTTCAGGAACAGCATCGCCTGCTCGCCCGACGAAAGGGTCGCGGCCAGCGCCTCGCGCAGCGGCGGCGACAGGAACGTGCCCGCGTCGCCGCGCTCGCGCGTGACGTCGATCAGCCGCACCTGCGGCAAGGTCGCATTTCCGTGGCGGCGCGGCAGTACCAGATGCGCATAGCGCCCGCCCGCCGCGTTGACGAAGGTCTCCAGCGACGGTGTCGCACTCGCCAGCACCACCGGACATCTGGCGATGCGCGCGCGCACCACCGCCATGTCGCGGGCGTGATAGATCGGGCCTTCCTCCTGCTTGTAGGCCTGCTCGTGCTCCTCGTCGACGATGACGAGGCCGAGCTCGCGGAAGGGCAGGAACAGCGCCGAGCGCGCGCCGACGATGACACGCGCCTCGCCGCTCATCGCGGCGCGATAGACCCTGCGGCGTTCCTTCTGGCCGAGATCGGAATGCCACTCCGCCGGCCTGCAGCCGAAGCGCGAAGCGAAACGGTCGAGGAACTGCACGGTGAGCGCGATCTCGGGCAGCAGGATGAGAACTTGCTTGTCCTTGGCGATGGCCTCGGCGACGGCCTCGAAATAGGTCTCGGTCTTGCCCGATCCGGTGACGCCGTCGAGCAGCGCTGTGGAGAAGCGTTTCGCCGCGACCGCGGCTTTGAGGCTTCGGGCCGCCGCTTCCTGCTCCAGGCTCAGCGTGGTGGGCGCGAAATGGGGATCGGGAAGCGGCACGGCGTCGAATTCGGGAAGCTCGACCGCGTTCAGTGCGCCCGCCTCGATCAGGCCGCGCACCACGGCGGGCGTGACGTTGGCCTCCTCGGCGAGCGCGGGGATGCTGCGCGCCAGGCCGTCGCCTGTAATCTCCAGCACCCGCGCGCGCGCGGAGGTGAGGCGCTTGGGGGTCTCGTGCCCACGCACATAGGCGGTGCGCGGCACCCCGGGCTCGAAGGCCTGGCGCGAGCGCAGCGCCATCGCCAGCACCATGCCCGGATAGTTCAGCGTGTAGTCCGCGACCCAGTCGATGAAATCGCAAAGATCGGCGGGCAGGACCGGGTGGCCTTCGAGCGGCGTGGCGTATTTCAGCCGGTTGTCGCCGACCGCGCCCTCCGCCTGGCCCCATACCGCGCCCAGCGCCTCGCGCGGCCCCAGCGGTGCCGTGACCAGGAGCCCGCGGGCAACCTCCACCCCGCTGGGGAGTTTGTAGTCGTAAGGCCCCGGCAGCGGGTACGGCAAAAGCACACCGGCGCGCGGCGTTGGCCCAAGCTGCAAAGCGCTCTTCAAGGCGGCGTCTTTCATGGGCTACACTGTGAACGGTGATTCACGGCGGTCAATATGAAGATTTTCATCGACAGTGCCGACATCGACGAGATCCGCGAATACGCAGGCACCGGCCTCGTCGACGGCGTCACCACCAATCCTTCGCTCGCCGCCAAGACGGGCCGCGACTATGTCGAGGTGCTGAAGGAGATCACCGGCATCGTCAAGGGCTCGGTCAGCGCCGAGGTCCTGGCGACCGACCATGACGGCATGATGGCGCAGGGCAAGCGCGTCGCGAAGATCGCGGACAACATCACCGTGAAAGTGCCGCTGACCTGGGAGGGCCTGAAGGCCTGCCGGGGGCTGCGCGCCGAAGGCATCACCGTCAACGTCACGCTCTGCTTCTCGCCGGTCCAGGCGATGATGGCGGCGAAGGCGGGCGCGACCTATATCTCCCCCTTCATCGGCCGCGTCGACGACGCGGGCGAGGATGGCGTGGGGCTCATCCGCGACATCCGCGCGATCTACGACAATTACGGCTTCGAGACCCAGATCCTGGCGGCGTCGATCCGCAGCGTCAGCCATGTGCGCGAATCGGCGCTGGCCGGCGCCGACATCGCCACCATCCCGGCCTCGATCTTCAAGCTGCTTCTCAATCATCCGTTGACCGACAAGGGGCTCGCCGCCTTCCTGGCAGATGCCAAGAAAGCGGGCGTGGAAATCAGGGGCACATGAGCGAAAGCGCAGAAAGCATCGCGCCCGAGGCCGATGAGGCGGTTCGGGCCTATATCCGCATGAATCGCGCAAGGCTGGCGCAGGACGGCTCGTTCCTGGCGGCGCTGCTGCCGGAACGCTTCGCGGGCGAGGGCGTGCACGACATCCAACGCCACATCATCGACAAGCTCAGGGCCGAGAACGCGGCCTTGAAATCCAAGCTCGAAGCGGTCGAGCGCGCGGTCAAGGCATGGGGCGCTCCGCCGAAAGCCTGACGCGCGACTGGCTCGCAGCCCTCGCGCATGAGCGGCGCGTGAGCCCGCACACCTTGCGCGCCTATGGCGACGATCTGGCGCGGTTCCTCGGCTTCCTGCACGAGCATCTGGGCGGCGCGGTCGACGCGCGCGCTCTGGCAGGACTTTCGACCGCCGACATCCGCGCCTTCCTCACCACGCGCCGCGCGCAAGGCCTGGGTCCGCGCGGCGTGCAGCGCGCGCTCGCCGCGATCCGCGGCTTCTTCCGCTATCTCGCGCGCGAAGGCATCGTGGACAACCCAGCGCCGCGTGCGATCAAAAGCCCGCGCGTCGCGCGCACGCTGCCCAGGCCCTTGAGCGAGCAGGATGCGGACCGCACCATCACGGAGGCCGGCGCACACGACATCGAATGGCTGGGTGCGCGCGACGTGGCGCTGCTCACGCTGCTCTACGGCATGGGCCTACGCATCTCCGAAGCGCTGTCGCTCAAGCGCCGTGACGTGCCCTTGGGCAAGTCGCTTGCGATCACCGGCAAGGGCGGCAAGTCGCGCGTCATCCCCGTGCTGCCGGCGGTGCGCGAAGCGTGCGAGGCGTATGCGAAGAAAATCCCGTTCACGGGAGACAGGAACGCCCCGCTGTTCCTCTCCCGCCGCAACAAGCCGATGAGCGCGCGCGAGGCGCAGGCCCTGATGCAGAACCTGCGCGGGCGCCTGGGCCTGCCCGAACGCGCGACGCCGCATGCGCTGCGCCATTCCTTCGCGACGCATCTTCTCGCCGGCGGCGGCGACCTGCGCAGCGTGCAGGAGCTCCTCGGCCACGCCTCGCTCTCGACGACCCAGACGTACACGGCCATCGACACCAGGAAGCTGATGGAAGTCTACGCCAAGGCGCATCCGCGGGGGCGGTAGATCGGCAACGTCAAGGTCGCTTTCGTTGGCACTACCTTTGCGCTAGCATCGACTGGCGGCAACAGGGGCAAGTGAATGTTGGATTGGCAGACTGTGTCCTTGATCGCGGGGATCGTGAGCAACTCCGTGGGCTCGATCGACAAGATCTATCGCGGCTATGCCGATTTCCTAAAAGAAAAGAAAGGCGACGTCTTCGAATTCCCGCCCGATTTTCAATATACCGAAGATTCGAAAGCCGGCGCTTTCGTTGCGACGTCGAGGCAAACTGGAGTCGTCTATCAGAAAATAACGTATGAGGAGCTTCGCCAAAAACTGAATCCGGGGGACAGGCAGTATGTCGAAGGACTCAGTGACGCCCTGAACAACTACGCGAAACAATGGAGTTCGGCCTATTTGGCAAGGTCGATGGCCAGCGGCATGGATGTTGGAAGGTATGACGCGCAGCTCGAATTTCTCGCCAAGCAGATCGCCGACCCCCTACTCAAAGTCCTGAATTTTGTGGAGAGCATGGGCATGTCCCTGGACGACCACTATCTTGCCGCGAGGGACATAGCAAAAAGCTATCTCGCTGGTGAAACAAAAGCCTGACCCCGGGCTGCTCAAATCGTCGCCACCGCTTCCTCTTCGCCGTGCGCCGTCAGGCGTCCGCCGTGCCAGCGGCGCATCAGCATCAGCGCGAGGATGAGGGAGCACAGGCCCATCGCGCTCATCAGCAGATAGGTGCGCCCGCCATAGGCCGCATAGAGCGGGCCCGAGGCGAGCGTCGCCAATCCCATCGCAATGCCGGACGAGCACACGGCATACAGGCTCTGTGCGGTCGCGGCGAGCCTGGGCGGCACGGATCTCAGGATGAAATACATCGCGCCCAGATGCGCCATCGCAAACGTGCCGCCGTGCAGGAACTGCACGAGGGCGACGACAGGCAAGGGGGGATCGAAGGCCATGACCGTCCAGCGCAGCACGCAGGCGCATGCGCCCAGCATCAACAAGCGCGCCGCGCCGATGACGCGCAAGACGTGCAGCGACACGGACATCAGCGCGATCTCCGCCAGCAGGCCGAGCGGCCACAGGATGCCGATCAGGCTGCCGCTGTAGCCCAGCGTGCGCCAATGCAGCCCGCCGAGGCTGTAGTAGAAGGCGTGGCTTCCCTGGTCCAGGCTGGCGCAGGCGAGGAAGACGAGGAACACCTTGGAGCGCAGAAGCTCGCGCGCCTCGGCGAAGGTGGCGCGCAGGCGCAGCGCGAAATCGCCGCGCGCCCGGCCGGGCGGCGGCGCGGGAAGCGCATAGATCGCAGCCACGTTCAGGATCAGCACGACGCTCAGCCATGGCGCCAGCACACCGAGGCCGAAGCGCGACACGGCTATGCCGGCGAGCACGTTGCCCAGCATGAACGAGATCGAAGCCCACACCCGCACATGGCCGTAGTCGAAACGGAAGACTTCCGACAGCCGCACGCTCACGCTTTCGAGCAGCGGCGTCACCGCGCCGCTCGCGACGTTGGCTGCGATGGCGGCCGCGAAGATCAACGCCGCGGTGTCCGCCCAGTTCAGCGCCGCATAACCGCAAAAGGCGATCGTGTAGAAGACGAGCATCGCGCCGCGCCGGTCGTCGCGCGCATCGGCGATGACGCCGCCCATGGGCGCTATGACCACGCGCAGCAGCATGCCGGCCGCGAGCAGCGCCCCGATATGGCTGGGCGAAAGCCCTTTCCAGCCGAGCCACGCGCCGAAGAACGGCGTGTACATCCCGCCGATCAGCCCGCCTGCCGCTTGCGCCAGCGCCAGACGGAAGGAGACGGTGTTCATGGTAAAAACCTTGTCATTCCCGGCCGAGCGACACGCCAGTGTCGCGAGGGGAAGGGAACCCAGGTGGAGAGATCGAGTCTGGTCTGTCCACCTGGGTCCCCTTCCCTCGCATCGCCTGGCGGCGATGCTCGCCGGGGATGACATTCGGTCCTAAAATAGCGGCATTGCGCGACGCGCGGCCATGGTTTTGAGGAGCCGCCACACGCGTTTCTCCGCGGCGCGCGCCTTGTGCTCCTCGAGATGGACGTGCAACGCGATCAGGAGCCTGCGCAAGCGCGCGTTCGACGCGTCGAGCGACGAGATCGTGAGCGACGTGTCGCGCTCCGCCGCGGCCTCGGCGAGCTGTGTCTTGAGCGCCGCATCGCGCACCTCACCGCCGAGCTCCGCGAACAGCGCGCGGATGTCGGCGTTCTCGGCCGCGCGGATGTCGGCGCCGCGCTCGTATTCGCGCGCGGCGAACTTCATCAGAAGGCCGTGGATCGCGGTCGCGCCCTGCAGATAGTGCGGCGCCGCGACCGACATGATGCCGGCGAGCAGCTGGTCGGCGCTGATGTTCAAGATATCGGAAGCCTCGGGTTTCATGCCAGCGCCTCCAGTCTGTCGGCCAGCACCTTGTTGTGGAACGCCAGGCAATACCAGCCCGAGAAGGCGTTGACCGGATCGTCGTTGCGCCGCGTCGAATACTCATGCGCCGCCGAGATCCAGATCGCGCAGCCTTTGAGGCTCGCAAAGATCTCCCACCAGGAAAGCGCGGCCGGGTCGGCGCGAAGGCCGCTCGCCTTTTCCCACACCGCGATCGCGTCGTCGCGCGCCAGCGTGCCGGCGGGATGGCTGGGATCGTGATGCGCCCAGAGGGGGTCTAGCGCCCAGCCGAGGTCCTCCAGCGGATCGCCCAGATGCGCCATCTCCCAATCCAGGATCGCCGTGATGTCGCCCGCGCCGTCGAAGAGGAAATTGCCGCTGCGGTAATCGCCGTGCACGACCGCGATCTTCTGCGCGGGCGGCGGCGGATGGCGCGTGAGCCAGCGCAACGCCGCGCGCGCGATGGGCTGCGGCTCGTCCTCGTCCTCGTCGATGACCTTCTGCCAGCGCGCGAGCTCATGGCGCCAGCAATCGCCCGCAGATTCCGGGCGATCGAAATCCTGCAGGCCCAGCGCGTGCGGATCGGCGCCCGCGATGCGGCCCAGGATGGTGAAGAACTGCCCGCCGATCCTCATCCGATGGGCGCCATAAGGATCGGGCGCCAGGATCGAGCCGGCTTGCGCGTTCTCGATCTCGGCCATGACGAAGAACGGCCGCTCCAGCGCGGCGCCGTCCAGCTCCAGCGCGATGGGCTCGGGGACGGGAAGGCCCAGGCGGAAAAACGCCTGATAGGCGCGGAATTCGGTGGAGCGCTCCGTCTCGATCAGGCTCGCGGGCGGATCGCGGCGCAGGATCAGCTTGCGCTCCACGCCGCCATAGCACGCGCGGAAGCGATAGGTCTCGCGCGATGCGCCGCCGGGGATGCGCGCAAGATCGTGCACGCTCAATTCCGGCGCGCCTAGCTTGTCGGCGAGATAGGCGGCGAGGCGGCGTTCGAGAGCGTCGCTCATGCCGGATCGAAGATCCCTTTGAGCCCATGCGGCGCGTATGGGCCTACGACGAGTTGCTCCAGCACGCCCGCGCCCTCGCGCTCGATGCCGGGACCTTTGAGGCGCGCATGCACGAAGGCCTGAACATGCTGGAAGCGCGGATCGTTCTCGTTGACGTCGGCGAGTGTGTAGGTGTCGTAGCCGAGCGCGTCGTCGCCGCGATACATGCCGTGGCCCCATTCGGGATGCATGTAGCCGATGCCGGACATGTAGAACTGGAAGCGCGGCTCGAGCTCCGCCTGCCACGCGGCGCCCTTGGCGTCGACGACGTCGATGGTCGCGCCTTGTGCGTGCCGCGTGCCCTGCTTGTAGCGGATGGTGGAGCGGCACGCTTCCATATGCGCCGGCTTCGCATCGCCCAATTCGCCGATCACGGACGCGGTGTTCCACGGCCTGCCGTCCGCGTCGGCGTTCTTGTGATAGAGCATGAAGCGGTCTTCGAAATTGAGCGGCGCCCACAGCCAGTAGAATTGCGGCATGCGCGGCGGCGCCACGGGCTGGCTGTCGCTCATGCCTATCGGGCGCACGCCCCAGGAGCGGTCGCGCGTGCCGAGCACGCGTTCGCGCCCGACCGCGATGCGTCGTCCGTTCAGCGCGATGTGGCCGTCATAGGAGCCGTTCTGCGTCAGCCTGGTGTAGTCCATCACCGTGCGCGGGCCGATGCGATAGGTGAAGCGCGGCTCCTCCACCGCCGCCGCGCGGGCGTGGAAGGTGAGATCGGCCTCGACGCCGTGCGCGTTCTCGCCGACGGTCACACGCAACGTCTTGAGCGGCTCGACGACCTCGATGGCGATCGGGCCGACGCGCGTGTCCATGCGCTCCTGGGCCAGCACGCGCGAGGCGCGCAGGTTGTGCTGAACACCGTCCCTGATCAGCGAGAACGACGCATCCATCACGTTCAGGTGCGGGTAGACGCCCAGGGCGGCCGCGAAGAACACCTCGCCGTCCGGCGAATAGCCGTTGAAGAAGTAGCGGTCGTAGAAATTGCGGTCCGTGCCAGAGGTCGCGATGGGCTCGGGCAGCTGGTGGATGGGATAGTCGTCGGCCTTGGAGAGCATGCGCCAGAATGGCCTTGGGTGGGGGCCCGGGCAACGAGGAAATCCTCAGGCCTTACGCCGGGGAAATACTCTTGTTGCAGTGCGGCCCGGTTCTGCCTATTTTCCGCGCGCCCAAGAGGGGCCGCCTTAGCTCAGCCGGTAGAGCACCGCATTCGTAATGCGGGGGTCGCGTGTTCGAGTCACGCAGGCGGCACCAGTCTTTTTGGCCTCCCAGCCTGGCGTTAGTCTCAGCATAGTCTCAACCCCGAAAATGGGGGTGAGTCAGCGTGTGTTTTTGGGAGCGTCCGGGGCGGATTGTCGGGAAAGGGCTGGCGGCCTGTCTTGCGCAACAGATTGGGGGTCAAAAGCATTGGCTTTATTGGGAGAGGGTGTGCCGGAGGCCCGTACTGCCTCGGGAGCGCGAGCCAATATATCGGGCCAGGGAATGAACCGCAGCCGAGCGTCGGCACGCACGGCAAGCTCGATGGACGCCAGCACCTCGCAGATCATGAGCGCATGATGGAATTGCCGGTGCGCGGTCCGGCCACCTGCCGCCCGTCCTCGTCTAAGCCGCTTCCGCACGCGCGGAGCGCCTGCATCGAGCCCCTTCCGCTCTCGTAGACCACGGGGAACGCGGCCGGCGTCCCGCTGTGACAGTAGTCATCGGGGAGCGCTTTCGGCCCTTCACGCACGATCACGAGCGGCGCTGCCACTGGCACTCGGGGCCGCATGGATGGAGGCTCTGCGGTAGCAGCGCTGGCTTCGAGGACAAAGTGGCAGACGAGCAAGCCATAGCCGATGACGGCCAGGAGGTGAATCAGCGCACGGCGGAGACTCTGGGAGTAGAGATGCTCGGACAGCTCGTAGAAATAGAAGGTCATCAGCGCGAGGTATCCAGATAATGCAATGTAATTATTCACGTTTCTCTCCTGCATGATTTACAGAAGTGACTTGCGTGTTAGGCTTCGAAATCGCGTCGAAACCAAATTCGAATCCTCGAAATGGCTGATCGGTCCTGTCAGATTTCTTGAAATTCTTGGAAATCCGGTGGCACCGTTCGATGCCGTTGGCCCCCCGTAGGTTGGAATATGTCGAAGAGCCTGGCCCCATATAGAATACGATACCTGCGAGAGCGTTATTTCGATCAGGTCCCGGCAGATGCTCTTCACAAGAAGATCGCCGCTGACGTCAAGGTCGATCCCAACACGGTTAGAAACTGGCTCGCGGGCAAACAAAGCAAGATCGACCCGGTTCGCGCGGCTATCGGAGCAGCCGCCTTTTTCAGCGAGCATTATTCCAGGCGCCCTCGAAAGCCCGAAGAGGCCGCAGAACATAACCCAAAGCCCAAGGAGGCAGTGAAAGCCGAACTTGTGCATTTCATCCTCAACGGAACCCCTTCACCATTCGTCATCTTGTCCAATCACGGGGCAGATTTTGGCGTTCAACTAACTGTAGAGCACTTGCTTCCGTTCATTGATGAAGCGCGAGTCAAGGAGCTGCTGTCTAAAAAGATGAGCCCAGATGACTGGGAGGATGTTAAGCAGCTACAGGCCGCACAAGCGTTCTTGCGAGGCGACACCCCAAACAATTGGGCGATGGTGAATGCGGTGGCGATCGCGCGGCCAGAGGAGCAAGAGCTTCTTGACACTGCGCAACGAAGCCAGCTTGTGGTGCTCACCAGTGCGGCCGGTGACGGCAAGAGCACGCTGATGCGCAGAGTTGCGCTAAAGCTCAAAGAGCGTGGCCACGAGGTTCATTTTTTCGCAGCCCCTCCAATCGGTGGTCCGTTTCCGCTCCCCCCAGTCTTCGACGTACCTACTTATGTGCTCGTTGATGGCGCGCATTTGGCGTCGTCTTACAGCGAGCTGGTTGAAGCGGTTCGACGAGATTCCAACCTTCACGTTGTTCTTGCGGCACGCCACTATGAGTGGAGCCGGCGAAAATTCGAGATTTCCGATGTACGGCCGATCCCAATGCACGTTGGACGCATTGATGACGACCAAGCGTACCAAATCGCGTGCCGAATGATCGCCTATAATGCGAACCCCGCTCATTCAACCGTTGAAGCGCTGAAGGATCGAATTCTATCCAGCATTAGAGGTGAAGGGCACCCGCACCTGCTCGCGGCGATGATGTCCGCTACCCGGGATCAGGACTTCACGGGAGTCATCGACGACATGATAAAGGCCTTCGAGAAGGGCGGAGATGCAGCGGCTCTGCGCTATGTTGCATGTGGCGCGCTGACTTACGAGGTTTCTGGCGGTCAGGTGGAGCTGTTGCCGTATTACGTCCTTCAGCGCCTGATTGCTGAGATGATCGGTGCCCCGCATGAAACCAGAGAGGGCAGGGAGCAGGTACACGCAAAATTGGCGACGTATGGAAGCGAGCTTGTACCGATCCATTCGGGCGCATTGTCGAATCTTACAGTTTACGATCTAAGACACCCCGACATCGCCCACCAAGTCGTTGAAAGATACTATGGTGGGCGATGGGGTATCGATATCACGACACCTGACGATCTCGCGTCAGATTTTGATGATATCTATCGCGCTGACTTCGCCGTCGCTCGGCCCAACAGCCGCCGTCTAGTGACACGATACGCACCCCGGTCCGCCCTTGCCTGGCTCCGATCAGGGCCGGAACATGAATGGCTCACGGCGGGCGTTGCGCAGCGTCTAATGCGCTGCGTGTGCAACAATTTCGACAACAGCGAAGCCGGACAGTGGGGACGAGCTACGGTCTTTGACATTTGGGCGGGCATCGAAGCAAGAAAGCCTTATTCCGCGGAACGCGAACAGATGATTGACGATCTGTTCGAAGAGGCTCTCGAAGAGGCACCGAATTCGGCGCGGGTCTGGGTCAATTGGGCGCAATTAAAGGAAAAGCGTGACAAACAGAGCGCGCGGGCGATCTTTGAGAGAGCGTGGAGTCTCGGCAATCGTGAGCCGCATTTTCTCTACAATTGGGCGTCTTATGAATCGAGCCTCGGCAATATTGGTGAGAGGAAGGACCCCGCGGAGTTTACCGCTCGATGGTTATTTTGGCAGGGCTGGGATCGCGGCAAGAAAAGTCTGCAGTACGTGCTCGAGTGGTCACGCCTGGAATATGCGCAGGAACTTGCAGGTGAGGCGATTGCGAAAGGGCCACTTAGTGCGGTCGGCCTCATAGAGGATGCCTGGGCAAATGGACTTCAAGACCTTCTACTCGTCGATCAATGGGCGATTATAGAGGCCGCGAGGGGGAATCTCGGCGATCCGAAGCATCCAATATTCCCGAGCGCTCGGTGGCTCCTGCGCAACGGAACCAATTGGTCAGGTGAGAAGGACCGTCCCCAGGAGGAAGTTGTCTTCGACGAACGGGCATTGATGAACGGCGACCACGTTAAGCTTTGGGCGCAATTGGAAATTGATTCAAATAACATCGGTGATTGGCCCGCTGGCGAGCACGATGTAACCAATCCGGAACGTTTCACAGCGCGTTGGATATTCCGGGAGACTTGGCGTCAACCTATCTCAGACGCTGGGATAATCGGAATGTGGTGCAAGCTGGAGGAAGCCAAGGGACATATTGGTGACGATGTTTCAAACCCGGACAAATATTCTGCGCGGTGGATCTACCGTGAAAGCTATCGACGGCTTTCTTCCTTGCCTTTGAAGGACTGCGAAGCTTGGCTTAGCTTTGAGATACGGAACCGGCACATCAGGGGACCAGCCGACGCGTTTCCAGCGGAGTTGATTTTGCAGGAGATGCTCAAATTGGAGGTCTTACCGGTTGACGAGTTCTATTGGGAAGCAAGATTGGCGGAAGCAGAAGGAAATCTGGGAACCTTTGAAAACCCGGAAGACGGCACTGCGCGCCGCCTTTATAGGATGTGCATGGCCGAGTCTGACCGCATACCCTCCCGGTTGGCGAAAATCGAGTTAGAGTCACCCGAGCACGACAACAACGTCGGAAGAGAGTGGTCGGCCGAATGGCTTTTCAAATTGTACAAGGAACGTGGCGGACGGGCATCGAACCTGGAGGCATGGTTGGATCAATCTCTCGCCCACGAGCAAGATTGATTGTCGTGCACCGAAACCTTCCTGCTCCAAGAGCAGGGTAATGGTTACCCAAGCAGCTTCCAATGCAGCTCCCTCGTCAGCGTCCGTTCGATGCTGTCTTCGTTGGTCGCGTGACGCCAGCGGCGAATGAAGGCGCTCGTGGAAATAAGCCGCTGAATGGCCTCCCAGGCTGATCAACTTGCGAGAACCACATAGCCCTCGCCTCCGATGGACCGATCAATGTCCCTACGGTGAAGTCCACCGTCACGCCACCAGATTGCTCTGATATCCCGGGGCTGTGCTCGTGGATGATCTCAACCATTAGGAACAAGAGAATGACGTGATCGAAGTACAAGGCCGCTTGCTTTGTATCTCCGAATGTAAAGGCGACGCGATCCATCTGAGTCATTGGAGCTACGCCTGGCAGGCCAGCCTCCGCTGCGCGGCGGCTAAGAGCGCCTTCACATCCCCAACGCTGCGGCGATTGCCGCTTTCGGCACTACCACAGTATTCGAGGTTACCGTCCCGCCCAGCATGGCGCCGCCCACAAGCCGCACGCAAACATCGTCGGGCGTGTGATTCAGGTCGTAGTCGAACGTCTTCTGACCGGCGAGGGACGTGGGCCGCACGGCGATGTAGATTTGATATGAGCTCGGGCTTTCGGGCACCGCAGCCGCGCCGTCGATGATGCGGCCTTGCACGTCGTAGAGATAAGGATCGTTTTGGAGCGGCCGGGCCGGGTCCATCCGGCCGTCCCGGCAGAAAAAGGCCTCGTTCGCGAAATTCAATTCGTATCGCCTGGCGTCGCCGGCCAGATCGCGCTCCGAGGCGAGGTTGAGTACGATGAGAGGCCGGTGGTGCCAGGGATCGCCGGCGAACCGCGCGCCCTCGCCGGCGCCTCCCCCTGCCGTCACCGAAACAAGCCTCAAGGCGCGGCTGTGGCTGCCGCCGAAAAGGGCGCAGGACATCAGACCAGCGCAGAGCAGAACCGCCGCCGAAATCCGCAATCTGGCCGACCCGCTCGCGCGCATCCTTACCCTCCCTCGACGGCGCAGCATGCCGTCAAGTCGGGCGGTTTTGAGACTGGAGTCCCCATCCCTTAATCAACCCTTCCCGGCTCCCGTTCCGCATTAACCGGCCATTATTCCCGTCTTGATAGACCCGTGCGGTTGGGCGTCCCGCCGCGCGTGCGGCTGGGGCAAATAGAGACTAGAGATCTGCCATGGTCGTTGCGACCTCCGGCGCCGCCGTGGATCGTAGGGGAGGCGCACCGGTGCCTCTGCTGATAGCGGTCGGGGCGCTGACATTCATCTGCGCCTGCGGAGGGCTGGCCCTGTCCGACCTGATCGGGCGGGTGAGCGCGATCTGGCTCGCCAACGCGGTTCTCGTCTATTTCCTGCTCAAGCATCCCTTGCGCATGTGGAGCACGATCCTGCTCGCGGGCTTGGGCGGAAATTTCGCCGCCGACCTCGTCATGGGCGACAGCCTGGGCACCGCGCTCGCGCTCACCGCCTGCAACGCGGTCGGCGTCGTCATCGTCTCGGCGCCGCTGGCGATGCTGTCGCTGCAGAGCGACCTGTCGCGGCCCAAGCCGCTCTACGTCTTCTATGCGCTCGCGCTCGGGCCCGCGCCGATCGCCTCGGCGCTGCTGTCGGCGGTGTATTTCCACTTCGCGCTGGGCCGCGTCTTCGTCCATCAGGCGCTCGACTGGTACGCCACCGACGCGCTCGGCTACAGCATCGTCGTGCCCATGCTGATGACGGTGAAGCTCGACGCGCTCAAGAAGATGTTCGGGCGCGACCAGATCCTCGTCACGCTGCTCTTGTTCGGCGTGCTGGGGGGCGCTCTGGCGCTGAACTTCTTCGCGCGCTATCCGATCGCCTTCCTGATCTTCCCCGCCGTCATCCTCATCACCTTCCAGCGCGGCTTCGCGGGCGGCGCCATCGCGCTCCTGATGGCGTCTGCCTATCTGATGATCCCCGTCCTCGCCGGCGACGGCCACGTCCTGCCGACGGTCCACTCGCTGCGCGCACAGATCATCGTGGTGCAGGTCTTCATCGCGGTGATCGGCTTCTCGGTCGTGCTCGTGGGCGCGGCGCTGGAGGAGCGCAAGCGCCTCGAGCAGGGCCTGGCCCAGGCCATCGTCCGCGCCGAGACCGCGCGCGAGGAGGCGATCGTCGCGCGCGACGCGGCCCAGCGCGCCAACCGCCTCAAATCCATGTTCCTGGCGACGATGAGCCACGAGCTGCGCACGCCCCTGAACGCGATCATCGGCTTCTCGGAGCTGATGCACAACGAGCTCTACGGCCCGCTCGGCGACGCGCGCTATCACGAATATTGCGGGCTGGTCAGGCGCGCGGGCCATCACCTGCTCAGCCTGATCAACGACGTGCTCGACATGTCGAAGATCGAGGCCGGCAAGTTCGAGCTGCACCGCCAGCCTTTCGACCTGCGCGAGGTGGTCCACGACTGCCTGGAGCTGATGCGCGACCAGGCCTCGAAAGGCGCCATCGCGCTCGTCGAGGAGACCGGCGACAGGCCGCTGCTCGTCGAGGCCGACCGGCGCGCGATGAAGCAGATCCTGCTCAACCTGCTGTCCAACGCGATCAAGTTCACGCCGCGCGGCGGGCGCGTCGCCGTCCGCGCCTGGGCCGCGAACGGCGTGATGACGCTTGCCGTCGCCGATACCGGCATCGGCATCCCGGCCGATCAGGTGGCGAGCCTCGGCAATCCTTTCGTGCAGATCCGCAGCAGCGCCGGCGCCTCGCATGAGGGCACGGGGCTTGGCCTCGCGCTGGTGCGCGCGCTGACCGAGATCCATGACGGGCGGCTGTCGATCGAAAGCGCCGCGGGCAAGGGCACGACGGTGAGCGTCGTGATCCCGTGCGCGGCGGATGATGAGATGCAGGCGGCATAGCCGGGGAAACGGCACGTCGCCCTTCGAGGCTCGCTACGCTCGCACCTCAGGGTGACGTGCCTACTTCAACATTCTCGTCATGCTGAGGTGCATCGCGAAGCGATGCCTCGAAGCATGACCCATCCGCTTAGAGCTCCTAAGCCGCCTTCTTCTCCGTCCTTGCTCCAAACACCCGCGCCAGCCGCGCGGCCACGCGCGGGGCGGTGAATTCGGAGCCGACCATGAAGCGCATCAAGGGGCCGAAGCTCTCGATCGCGGCAGAGCCCACGGCATAGATGTTCGCAACCGGCGTCTCGAAGCTGTCGCTCAGGATGGGCGTGCCGTCGGCGAGGATCATGCGCTCGCAGAGGTGCCTGGCCAGGAACGGCAGGCGGCGCATGTCGGCGCGGTAGCCGGTCGCGGCGATGATGTGATCGAAAGTGAGCGTCTCCTCGCCCGTCTCGCCCTTCAGCGTCAGCGCGACGCGGCCGTCCTTCGCTTGCGCTTTCTCGAGCGCGCGCCCGAGCGACATGGGGATCACGCCCTCGACCTTCTCTTTCATGAACCAGCCGGCGGCAGGATGCATGTGGCTGTCGATGGCGCGGCGCTTCAAGGACGCGGGCAGGCGGTAGAACATCGCCGGCGCCTCGGCGCAGAACAGCGAACGCCAGCCGCGGCCGATGCCCGACGCCGGGCGCAGCGTGCGGCCGATCAGCGTCTCGTCGGAAGCGTCGGGGATCTTGTTGTATTCGACATGGGGCGCGCGCGCGACGATGCGCACTTTGGCGCCTTCCTCATGCAGCAGATGGGCGAGGTCGATCGCCGACGCACCGGCGCCGATGACCGCGACCTCCTTGCCCTTGAATTTCGCCACGTCGCGATGCGTGGCGCTGTGGGTGACGAGATCCTTCGAGAGGCCGGCGAACACCTCCGGCATGCGCTCGAACCAGGAGATGCCGACCGCGAGCACGACCGCGCGCGCCTTGACCGTCTCGCCGTTGTCGAGCGTAAGCCGATAGTCGCCCGCCTCGCCGTCCAGGCCGGTGACGTCGTGGCGCTCCAGATGCGGCACATAGCGGGTCTGGAACCAGTTCGCGTAAGCCAGGAACACGTCGAGCTCGACCGGCAGCGCCTGGTCGGCATAGGCAATGCCGTTCCTGCCGCACCAGGCCTTCAGCGTCGACTGGGGCGAGGGCGCCGACAGGTTCGACGCGAAGCCGTCCGATTTGAGTGTCATGTTCCTGGGCATGTGCTGCGACCAGGTGGTCATGGGCGTGCCAAAGATGCGGTGGTCGATGCCTTTGGCCGCCAGATGCGCCGCCAGCGACAGACCGTGGGGCCCGGCTCCGATGATGGCGACGTCGCAGATCTGTTTCATTTTGCTCTCTCCGCATGTTCCGTTCCGGGACGCTTGTCCCGCCGTGATCCGCACACGGGGGCGAAAGCGCCGCATATGGGCGATGTTTCGAGATTCGTGCCAGGAACGGGACATGCATCGGCAGGCTCCGTTGCCCCTCGGAATCCCGCGATGACACGCAAGGTTCTGCTCGTCACCACCGTCGATTGGATGTCGACCGCGCGCTACGCCGCCGCCTTCAAGGCCGCGCAGTGGACGGTCGAGGCGCTCTCGCCCGCGAAAGCCCCCGTCGCGCTCAGCCGCTATGTCGACCGCCGTCACCGCTACCGCCCGCTTGGCGCGCGCGCGTCGCTGCGCAAGGCGATCACACGCGCCATGCCGGACCTGATCGTGCCTTGCGACGACCGCGCGGTGGGCCTGGCCTTGCAGCTTTATGCGAGCGAGGGGGAGGAGTCGCCCATCAAGGCGCTGATCCGTCGTTCGCTCGGCGCGCCGGAGGAATTCGCCACCATCCTGTCGCGCGCCGGCTCTATGCAGGCGGCCGCCGAGGCCGGCGTGCGGGTCCCTGAGACCATCGCGGTCGCGGACGCGGCAATGTTGGAGATGGCCGTGGCGCTGCTCGGCCTGCCCGTGGTGCTGAAGGCGGACGGAAGCTGGGGCGGCGACGGCGTGATCGTGGCGCACACAAGGGACGAGGCGCTGGCCGCGTTCGCCAAGCTCAAGCGTCCGGCCTCGCGCCTGCGCAACGTCGCGCGCGCCTGGCGCCGCAAGGACGCGCACTTCCTTCTCGCCGCGCTGAGCCCGCCCGCGCGTGAGATCAGCGTGCAGAAATTCGTGAGCGGAAGCTCCTCGGCAAGCGCGTTCGCGTGCTGGAAGGGCGAGATCGTCGGTGCGATCTATTACGACGTTCTGATCTCGGACGGCGCGATGGGCCCGCCCAACGTCATCCGCCGCGTCGATTGCCCGCAGATGGCGCAAGCCTCGCGCCTCATAGCCAAGCGCTTCGGTCTCAGCGGCATCTACGGCCTCGACTTCATCCGCGACGAGGCGGGGGCCGCCCATCTCATCGAGATCAACCCGCGCACCACGCAAGGCGGCACTTTGGCGTTCGGCGACGGCCGCGACCTGCCGTCGGCGCTGGCGGCGTGCGTGATGCGCGCACCGGCTTCGCGGCGCGATGCGATCCAAAGCGACATCGTCGCGTTCTTCCCCAACGAATGGCGGCGCGACGCGTCCAGCCCCTATCTCGCGAGCGGCTATCACAACGTCCCCTGGGACGATCCCGCGGTGCTCAAGCAGTGCTTCGACTCGCTGCCGCTCGCCGCAGCGCCGGCGCGACGCGCCGCGATCCAGGTGCTGCTCGCAAGCGCGCCGAAGCGCGAGCTCGAACGCCTCGCGCCGGTGTTCGGATAGCGCAGCGCTGCGCGATCACGTCGAATTGAAGACAACCTTCTTTCCCTGCGGACGGCCGGGTTGTGGCTCATTGGGCAGGTTTCCTCCGGGCGACGGCATCGCATGCCGCGCTGCGCAAACATCGTTCAACTTAAAAACGAGATGTCGCGTTGCGCGGCATGTTTTGTAATTCGCCACTGGGCGTTGCGCGGCGTATGAAAGACGCCGGACGTCATCCTCAGGGGGATCCGATGCTTCCTTTCACGCCTGCGCTTTCCACGCGCCGCGCCTTTGCCTGCGCGCTCGCTCTGCTTGCGCTATCCGTCTGCGGCAGCGGCGCGCGCGCCGGCCGGATACAGGATTTCTCCGTGTTCGCGGACGCGACGAAGGGCTCCGAGCCGCAAGTCCAGTTCTTCGATTCGCAGCGCAACCTCTACGGTTACGCGCCGATCGGCGGCGACACCACGATCTGCCCGAAAGGTTGCGGCAGCGTGTTCAAGATCGCGCCGAGCGGCACAGTGACCGTCCTGCATACCTTCGCGGCCGGTGACGACGGCGCCGGACCGACCGGGATCGTGATGGACAGTGCCGGAAACATCTTCGGCACGACGATAGACGGCGGACACAAAGGCGCCGGAACGGTGTTCGAGCTGTTGCCGGATGGAACGGAGAAGATCCTCTACGTCTTCCGCTTCAAGGGTCGCCACCAGGCCGCCCCGAACGGAATCTGGCCAAGCTCCGGGCTCATCATAGGAAATGACGGCAATCTGTACGGAACCGTGCCGAGCGGCGGCATCAGGGCCGAAGGCTGCGGCGAAGGCGGTTGCGGCACCGTGTTCAAGATCACGCCCGCCGGCCAGCTGACCACGATCTACGCCTTCCGCGGTCCGGGCGACGGCTGCAATTCCTACAGCGGCTTGACGACGGACGGCGCCGGCAATCTCTACGGCACGACGATGGGCTGCGGTAACGGCAATTCCGGCACCGTCTACAGGATAGATCCCAGCGGCGCCGAAACCGTGCTCCACGTCTTCACCGAGGGCGCGGACGGCAACGGGCCCAATGCCGCGCCGATCCTGGACCGCGCCGGCAATCTCTATGGCGTCACGGAGATGGGAGGATTGAACTGCAACGGCGATGCCGGCTGCGGGATCATCTACGAGGTCGGGGCCGACGGCAGCTATTCGATCCTGTACAGCTTCAAGAGCTTCAACGATGGGTTTGAACCTCTCGGTTCGCTCTATCGCGATGACGCGGGCGATCTCTACGGCACCACCTTCGCGGGCGGCGCGGCCGACACCTGCCTGCCCCCAATAGGCTGCGGCACGGTCTTCAAGCTCGCGCCCGACGGAACGAAGACGATCCTGCACAAATTCCTCGGGCCGGATAAGGGCGACGGCGAAGCCCTCTACTCCGGCGTCATCCCCGGGCCCGATCCGGCGCGCGGCATGCTCTACGGATCGACGGAGGTCGGCCCGGACTGCTGCGGGATGGCGTTCAAGATCTCGCGATAGATCCGGCTAGCTCGCGGCGATCCCGGCCTGGATGCCCGCCTGTATGGTCGAGCGCACGTGGTCGCGGCGCGCGTCGAGCTCGCGGGCGATAGTGTCGTCGTTCTTCTGCAGCGCCTCGACGTCGGTATTGGCGTAGTCGAGGACGCCCATCTCCTCATAGCCTTTGCGCACCTTCTCGCCCCACAACCCGATGTCCTTCACGATCGGCACGATGCGCATGAAGAGGCCGTTGCGGAACGTCTTCATCAAGGGCGAGTTGTACTGGAAGTCCACGCATTCCTGCACGGGGAGCCCTAAGGTCTCCCACACCTCGCGCGCCTCGAAACGGTCGCGCATCAGATAGCAGGCCTCGATCAGGAACTCCTCGCGCTCGTCGCGCTCCTTCTGCGTCAGCTGCGGATAGTAGTCGCGCAGCGCCAGCCGCCCGAAGGCGACGTGGCGGCTCTCGTCCTGCATCACATAGGCGTTGACCTGCTGCGCGAGCGGGTTCTGCGCATAGTCGCGCGTCGTCTGGAAGGCGGCGAGCGCGAGCCCCTCGATCACCACCTGCATGCCCAGATAGGTCATGTCCCAGCGGCTGTCGCGCAGGGTCTGGTCGATCAGCTCGCGCAGGGGCGGGGTGATCTGATAGGCGACGCCGAACTTCGACAGCAGCATGCGATAGGATTCGACGTGCCGCGCCTCGTCGATCACCTGCGTCGAGGCATAGAATTTGGAATCGACGTCGGGGACCTGCGTCACGATCTTCGCCGCGCAGATCAGCGCGCCCTGCTCGCCCTGCATGAACTGGCTGAGCTGCCAGGCCTGGAAGTGGCGGCGCGCCTGCGCCTTCTCCTTCGCCGGCATGTTCTTGTAGAGGTCCATGCCGGCGATCGGCAGCATCTCTTCAGGCAATTGCTGCGGGTTCTCCTCGTCGAGCTCCTGGCTCCAGTCGATGCGCGTGGTCGCGTCCCACTGGAACTCCTTGCCCTTCTGGTAGAGGCCCATCATGCCGGCGCGGCCGGTGTCGTAGACCCAGTTGAAGCAGGCGTCGTAGTTCTGCGGCACGGTCCAGGTCGTGTCGCTGAGCGCTTCGGTATAAAGCGACGCGAAATTCGTCGGCGTCTTGGTCATGGGCGCATCCCCCTTGAGGAGTGCCACAAGGCTAGGCCTGGGTCTTGGCTCTCGCAAGGCGGCTGTTGCGTATTCCGTAAAGGAAATAAAGCACAAGCCCGATCAGATTCCAGCCCACGAACCACTCCTGCGTGAAGGTCGTGAGGCCCACCAGGAACAGGAACAGACAACCTATGATGCATACCGGGCCGACGATCCAGGGCAGGGGCGTGCGGAAGACGCGCGGCCGGGCCGGGTCGCGCAGCCTGAGCACCAGCATGCAGACCGCCACCGCGATGAAGGCGCACAGCGTCCCGGCATTGGCGAATTCGACGACCTTGTCGAGGTCCAGCGTCGCCGCCATCGCCATCACGACGGCGCCGGTTATGAGCGTCATCCTGACCGGCGTCCCCAGCCTTTTGTTCACCGCCGCGAGGCTCTGGGGAAGCAGCCCGTCGCGCGCCATCACGAAGAAGATGCGGCTCTGCCCGTACATCAGGACCAGGATCACGCTCGGTATGGCGATGACGACCGCGGCCGCGACGATCTCGGCGGCCTGGACGTGGCCCAGCCCGTTCAGGATATAGACGAGCGGGGCCGCGTTGTGCGCCTGGGAGAACTCGCGGAACGGCATCGCACCCACGGCGAGGGTGGCGACGACGACATAGATCGCGGTGCAAAGCGCCATCGAGCCGACGATGCCGATGGTGAGGTTGCGTCCCGGGTTCTTGGTCTCCTCGGCGGCGGTCGAAACCGTGTCGAAGCCGTAGAACGCGAAGAACACGATCGCCGCCGCGCCCAGCACGCCGAAATTGTGATTGTGCCCGTCCGGATTGGCGCCATAGCCGAACGGCGCGAAGGGATGGAAACGCGCCCCATCGAATGCCTGCGCCGCCAGCACCACGAACAGCACGAGCGCCGCAAGCTTGATGAGGACGAGCACGATGTTGAGCGTCGCGCTCTCCCTGGTGCCGGCGATCAAAAGCGCCGTCACCACGCCCGCGATCAGGACTGCCGGCAGGTTGATCAACCCGCCCGTCGCCACGCCGTGCAGCAGCATGTCCGGTATCGGCCAGCCCGCGGCGTGGATGAGCGAGATCGCATGTCCCGACCAGCCGATCGCGACCGCGGCTGCGGCGATGGTGTATTCGAGCACCAGGCTCCAGCCGACGATCCAGGCGAGCCCTTCGCCCAGCACCGCATAGCTGTACGTGTAGGCGCTTCCCGCCACCGGGATCATGGTCGACATCTCGGCATAGCAGAAGGCGGCACAGGCGCAGATGACGCCGCAGACCGCGAAGGACAGGACCACCGCCGGTCCCGCCAGCCCCGCGCCGACGCCGGTCAGCGTATAGATGCCGGTGCCCACGATGGCGCCGACGCCGATGGCGATCAGATGCGGCCAGCTCAGCGTCTGCTTGAGCCGGTGCGAGCCTTCGAGGGCGACGCTTGCCTCGATCGTCTTGCGGCGCGTGATGGCGTTCATGTGCTCTTCCCCCTGAACCGCGCTGCTCACCCTTCGACAGGCTCAGGGTGAGGGTGCTCAATGACCCTTCATCCTGAGCCTGTCGAAGGATGACAGGGGCGGCTCCGCTCACGCTAGCGGATGGCCCACACCCGCGCTACGGTCCCGTTCGTTTCGATGCGGGGGATACACATGAACGTGCTTCTGGCCGGATGCGCGGCCGTCGTGCTGATGGCGGTCGCGGTGCCGGCGGTTGCCGCAGCCACGAAGGGGTCGTCCGCGGATGCCAAGTTCAAGGCTTTGTATACGGCCGAATGGAAGTGGCGCGAGGACCAGTTCGCGGGCGGCGAGGACGACGTCAAGGAGATCGCCGACCACCTGATCAAGGTCGACCCCGCAACCCAGGAGACGCGGCTGCATTACTGGGAGAAGACGCTCAAGGGCCTCGAGGCGATCCCGCGCGCCAAGCTCTCGCCCGCCAACCAGGTCAATTACGACGTCTACAAGCCGCAGCTCCAGGTCCTGATCGCGGACCAGAAGTTCCGCGCCTTCGAGATGCCGGCCAATTCCGACACCACGTTCTGGACCGACCTGGGCTACACCGCGCGCCAGGATTTCCGCAATCTGAAGGACTACCAGCACTGGATCCTCCAGATGCGCGACGTGCCGCGCTATTTCCATGAGCAGATGGATGAGATGCGCGCCGGCCTCAAGCGCGGCTTCACCCCGGCGCAGGTGACGCTGCAGGGCCGCGACGCCTCGATCCGTAACGTCGTCGACGCCAAGCCGCAGGATTCGCTCTTCTACACGCCGTTCAAGACCATGCCCGGCATTGCAGCCGACGAGCAGACCAGGCTCCGCGCCGAAGCGGTCACGGTGATCCGGACGATCGTGCAGCCGGCCTATGGCGAGCTGCTTAAATTCTGGAACGGCGAATACGTGCCGGGCGCGCGCAAGACGCTGGCCGCGGACGATCTTCCCGACGGCAAGGCGTATTATCGCCAGCAGATCATCGAATACACCACGCTCGACATGGACCCGGCCGAGATCCACAAGCTCGGCGAGCAGGAGGTCGCCTCGCTCCACGCGCAGATGGTCGATGCGATGAAGCAGACGGGCTTTACGGGCGACTTCCCCGCCTTCCAGGAATTCCTGCGCAGCGATCCGCAGTTCTATGCCAAGAGCGGCCAGGAGCTTCTCGACAAGGCGGCGTGGATCGCCAAGAAGCTCGATGGCAAGGCGGCACTCTATTTCGGGCACCTGCCGCGCGCGCGTTTCACGATCAAGCCCGTGCCCGACGACCTGGCGCCGTTCTACACCTCGGGACGCGGCGGACCGGGCGTCTATCTCGTCAATACCTACGATCTGCCGCATCGCCCGCTGTTCAATCTGACCGCGATGACCCTGCACGAAAGCGCACCGGGCCACGCGTTCCAGATGTCGCTCGCGGCCGAGGGCAAGGAGCTTCCGGAGTTCCGCCGCTACTCCTACATCTCGGCCTTCGGCGAAGGCTGGGCGCTCTATTGCGAATATCTGGGCGACGAGATGGGGATGTACGAGACGCCCTACGACCGCTTCGGCTATCTCGGCTGGCAGATCTGGCGCGCGGCACGGCTCGTCGTCGACACCGGCATCCACTCCCAAGGTTGGACGCGCGAGCAGTCGATCGCCTATATGCGCCAGTACACCGCACTTCCCGATCACGAGATCGAGACCGAGGTCGACCGCTACATCGCCTGGCCGGGACAGGCGCTCTCCTATTACCTGGGCGAGATGGCGATCAAGAAGGCGCGCGCGAAGGCGCAAAGCGCGCTGGGCCCCAAATTCAACATCCGCGCCTTCCACGACACGGTCCTCTCTCTCGGCTCCGTCCCGCTGCCCGTGCTGGAAGCCCGCATCGACCGCTTCATCGCGGAAGGCGGCAAAGGCCCGTACCCGGACGAGGAGAAGTGATTTGCTCGACACCGTTCCTCTCGACGAAGAGCGGTTGAACGATCATTCGAGGTCTTTCGCGCAGGCGCTGTTTTCCGCTCGCCCGTACTGGCGGGAATTCGCGAGAATGGCGAAACCGCGCCACGGCAGCGGGATGTTTCTCTTCGTCACCGTGATCCCGCCGGAGTCCTCCAAGGCGGAACATCCGCTTATAATCGACACCGACGACGATGAGGTGACCATCGGCTTCGACAGCTATCACGCGCATTTCCACTGGCCGGACTTCGACGAGGAATACGGCAATCCGCTGCGCTTCATCGACGACGTCGTTGGCGAACGGCTTGTCGTCGTTTCGATCTGGTCTGGAGAAGACTGGGCTCTGTCGACGACGCTGGATGCGGCAAAATCCGTCGACGAAATAAGCCGCATCCCGCAATCCGCGACCATCGCCAAGCTGCGCTCCTGGACCGGCCGATATAGCCGGGACGAAAGCCTTCCCTTGCGCAGCGACAGAATCGGCGGGTGAGGCCCGCATCGACCGCTTCATCGCGGAAGGCGGCAAAGGTCCGTACCCGGACGAGGAGACGTAGGCGCGTCCAGGTGAGCGATATTCTCCAAAGGATGAAGCGCAATCCCCGGGGCGACTGGGCGATGCGAGACGTTGAACAGATTTGCCGGGAGTACGGCATCTCGTGTCGACCGCCCAGTGGCGGCGGATCGCATTACAAGATATCGCATCCTTCGCAGCGCGAAATCTTAACCGTACCGTTTCGCCGTCCCATCAAGCCGGTGTATATTCGCATGCTTACCCGTTTTATCGAGCGGGTTGGAGGCAGCAGCGATGCATAGCGATTATCCCGTCATTATCGAAACACTATCCGATGAGGATGGCGGCGGGTTCGTCGCGTCCGTCCCGGACCTCCCGGGGTGCATGTCGGACGGGGCTACGCGGGAGGAAGCGGCTCGCAATATCGCGGACGCGATCTCCGCATGGATAGAGGAAGCGACGCGCCTTGGGCGGCCGGTGCCGGCGCCGTCGGTGCATCTCCTGCTTGCGGGCGAATAATAGAGGGCATTGCTGATTATACGATCCTTGAATCGTCGCCGCTGCGCGCCATCTCTGCTTGGAGTTCCGCGCGTAGATGCGAGGTTGAACGTTCGCTCTCGAATCGGGTCCGGCGCGAACGATCGCGGCCAGCCCAATTGAATCTCATGAATCGATTCAATTGCGCGTGGGCTTCTGTACAGAAGTGGGGGGTGGGCATCCCCCTCGAAATCCGCGGTTCAAATGGAGGTAGGCGGTTTTTCGCTTGGCCCCTACATCTGGTATACCGCTCCACAGTGACAAATCCTCAGCATCGCCCTACCGTTCCCGCACGCCATCTGGAGGGTTGAATGTCCGTTCACAGGAAAGAGGCCGGGACGCGTTCGCCCGCCTACGGCCTCCCGCTCGACAAGTTCAATGTCGCCGATCCCGAGCTGTTCCGCAGCTATACGTTCTGGCCCTATTTCGAGCGCCTGCGCGCCGAGGACCCGGTGCATCTGTGCACCGAGAGCGATTACGGCCCGTACTGGTCGGTGACCAAGTACAACGACATCATGGCGGTGGACACCAACCATCAGGTCTTCTCTTCCGAAGCGAGCCTCGGCGGCATCACCATCCGCAACCAGCAGCAGGATTTCCCGCTGCCGATGTTCATCGCCATGGACCCGCCCAAGCACGACAAGCAGCGCAAGGTGGTGAGCCCGATCGTGGCGCCGGAGAATCTCGAACGCCTCGAAGGCACGATCCGCGAGCGCGCGGGCCAGATCCTCGACGAGCTGCCGCGTGGTGAGACCTTCGACTGGGTCGACCGCGTCTCCATCGAGCTCACCACGCAGATGCTGGCGACCTTGTTCGACTTTCCGTTCGAGGAGCGGCGCAAGCTCACGCGCTGGTCGGACGTGGCGACCGCCATCCCCGCGCCCGGCGGCATCATCGAAACCGAGCAGCAGAAGCGCGAGGAGCTTCTGGAATGCGCGGCCTATTTCACGCGGCTGTGGAACGAGCGCGTCAACGCAGAGCCCAAGGGCGACCTGATCTCGATGATGGCGCATTCCGACGTGACGCGGAACATGCCGCCGCAGGAATATCTGGGCAACGTGATCCTCCTGATCGTCGGCGGCAACGACACGACGCGCAACTCGATCTCGGGCGGCGTCGTGGCGCTGAACGAGAACCCGGGCGAGTATCAGAAGCTGCAGGGCAATCCGGCCCTGATCCCGAGCATGGTGCCGGAGATCATCCGCTGGCAGACGCCGCTCGCGCACATGCGCCGCACCGCGCTCGCCGATACCGAGCTGCGCGGCAAGAAGATCAAGAAGGGCGACAAGGTGATCATGTGGTACGTCTCGGGCAACCGCGACGAGGAGGCGATCGAGAACCCGAACGCCTTCATCATCGACCGCGCGCGGCCCAGGCAGCATCTCTCCTTCGGCTTCGGCATCCACCGCTGCGTCGGCAATCGCCTGGCCGAGATGCAGCTTCGCATCGTTTGGGAAGAGATCCTCAAACGCTTCAAGAGAGTCGAGGTGATGGGCGAGCCGGAGCGCGTCTATTCGAGCTTCGTGAAGGGCTACGTGAACCTGCCGGTGCGGATCGCGGCATGATCCTGGGCGTTCTGCTCGCGGCTTCGGTCGCGGCGTGTCCGCTGCCGTCCGAGCAGAAGATGATCGAGGCTGAGCTGTTCTTCGGCCGCGACATCGCCGATAGCGCGCCCGTGAGCGACGCGCAATGGTCCGATTTCGTCTCGAGCGTGGTCGCGAGGAACTTCCCGGACGGCTTCACGGTGAGCGACGGCGACGGCGAATGGCGCGACCCGAAATCGCTCAAGGTGGTGCATGAACCGTCGAAGATCCTGCTGGTCGCCGCCAAGCCGTCGCCGGCGTTGAAGGAGAAGCTTCAAGCGGTGATCGACGCCTACAAGACGCGCTTCCGTCAGCAATCGGTCGGCGTCATCACGCGCGAGGTTTGTGGCGCTTTCTAACCTCCCCCTTGTGGGGAGGTCGAAAAATGCGAAGCATTTTTCGGGTGGGGGTTCGGTGCGGGGCGCCGGCCCCCACCCGAAATTTCTCCGCTGCGCTACGAAATTTCGACCTCCCCTCAAGGGGGAGGTCAGTTTCATTCCGTCTCCGCCGGCACCGGTTCCTCGTCGTCGTCCTGCACGTGCCGGAAGAGCGTCATCAGGATTCCCACGGCGTACAGCGCGAAGCCGCCGGTCAGCGTCGCCCAGGGCCAGTTGATGAGCAGCGCCACGAAGGCGCAGAACGCGACGAACGCGGCGACGCGCAGGCGCCCGGGCATATGCATGTATTTGATCGAGGGCGTCGGCAGACGGCTCACCATCAGCGCCGATGCCAGGATGATCACGGCCGACGCGACGGCGGGATCTCGCACATAGGCGTCGCCGAGCTGGAAGCTGAGCAGCATCGGCATCACCGCGAGGAACGCGGCGGCCGGCATCGGCAGGCCGGTGAAGTAGGGATTGTGCTGCGTCGCGCCCTCGTCGCGGGCGCTGGCGCTCTGGATGTTGAAGCGTGCCAGGCGGATGGCGCTGCAGGCGCAGAAGATGAGGGTCGCGATCCATCCCGCCTCGCCCATGCCCTTGAGGCTCCACATGAAGACGACGACGCCGGGCGCGACGCCGAAGCTCACCAGGTCGACGAGGGAGTCGAGCTGCGCGCCGAAACGCGTGTCGGCGCCGAAGGCGCGCGCCGCGCGTCCGTCGAGCATGTCGAACACCATCGCGGCGATCACGGCCACGACCGCGTGGCGCCAATCCTGCGTCAGCGCGAAGCGGATCGCGGTCGCGCCGCAGAACAGGCCGAGCAGGGTCAGGATGCTCGGCACCAGCTTGGCGATGCTCAGGTCCTCGAACCGCTCCACCATGCGCTGGCGGGCGGCGGTGAGGTCCTCGATGCGTTCGGCCATGCGCTGCCGGGCCGTGAGCTTTTCCGGTGCCATATCTAATCCCGCAATGTCGCGAGCACAGTCTCGCCGGCTTTCACTCTCTCGCCCTTGACCACCGCGATCTTCGCGCCGGCCGGAAGATAGACGTCGAGGCGGCTGCCGAAACGGATGATGCCAAATCGCGCGCCCTTGCGCACTACTTCGTTTTCCTTGAGGTCGCAGCGGATACGCCGCGCGACAAGGCCCGCAATCTGCACCACGGCGATTTCCTGGCCGTTAACGAGCGAAAGCCTGACCGCCATGCGCTCGTTGTGCTCGCTCGCCTTGTCGAAGGAGGCATTGAAGAATCGCCCGTGGCGATAGGCGAGCGCCTTGACCGTGCCGTCCGCCGGCACGCGGTTCACATGCACGTCGAAGACGTTCATGAAGATGGAGAGCCGCTGCCTGAGCTCGGCTCCCATGCCCAGCTCGGCGGGCGCCGCCGCGTTCACCACCGGCAGCATCACGCCGTCGGCGGGGGAGACGATCAGCCCGGCGCCTTGCGGCGTCGTGCGCTGCGGATCGCGGAAGAAGGCGATGCACCACAGCGTCACAGGCACGAGCATGAGCCCGAACCAGCCCGCGAACGCGAACAGCGCTGCGTTGATCACCAGCGCGATCGCGATGTACGGCCAGCCGTCGGGATGGATGCGCAATTCTATATCCTCGTTTCCCCTTCGGGGCTCGCTGCGCTCGCACCTCAAGGTGACGACTGCTGTGAACGCGTCATCCTGAGGTGCGAGCCGAAGGCGAGCCCCGAAGGAAAAGCAAAAGGGCGGCCTTGGCAGACCGCCCCAGCGCTTACGCGGTATCTCTAGCTCAGGCGCGCTTGCCCGTGAAGGGGAACGAGCCGAACGAGCCCGCCTTCACATTGCCGCTCAGCGCGTCGCCCGCGACCGTGCCGCTGAACTCCAGCGTCATCGGGAACGGGGTGGTGATGGCGTTCTTCCAGGACACGTTGTTGCCGTCGACCTTGCCGTCGGTGATCGGCTGCGAGCGGCCTTGCGCGGATTGCGTGCCGGTCAGCGTGGTCCCGTCGGCCTTGAGCTCGAGGGTGGAGGGCTGTGGGCCCATGGGGGATTGGACAACGATCTCGTATTTGCCGTCGACTGACATGAGGGGGTCTCCTTCGAAAGAACGCATCTAAAAGATGACCGCCCCGTCAGGCAAGCCTCACGCCTGGGTTGACCCTTCGGCAACCTTGGACCCGCGGACGGGGCGCACGTCCATGGCGCCGAAAATCCCGGTGACGCTCAGCCCGTCCTCGGACAGCGGCAGGACCGCGACCTCCATCTCCAGGAACTCCTTGCCCTGGAGGTTGGAGCGCATCGGGCCGGCGCCGAAGGGCTGCTTCTGGCGCACGCACAATTCCAGGATCGCGCGCATGCGCTGGAAGAAAGGCTGGTCCTGGAATTCGGACAGCAGGTGCCCCGCATAGCGCCGGCCGAGGAACTGGATCACGCGGTCGCCGGCAATGCGGAAGCGGAAATCCTGGCCGCCGCCAACGACGTCGATCATCCAGATCCATGGCAGCGCGCTTTTTATCGGCGCGGGCGCGATCTCCTCGCGCCTGGGCGCGAGCCGACCGGCCGCGGCCTGCTTCCAGGCGTCGTAGACGGTGACGAGCTGCGCGCTCACGAGCGCGTCGGCGGATTTGGCGGCAGTCGTAACGATCATCTCTCTCTTTCGAAGGCGTGCGCGCAAAATGCGCCCGTCCAGCTATCGGTCACGGAATGGATCGGCGCCGACAGCTTCGGGCCGCGCATAAAGCCGCGGCACCTGGTGCTTCGATGGCGGTCGAAGACGAATGGCGCCGGCTTTCAATGGATCAGTGTGGCGAGAATAGGGCACGCTCAGGCAAAAGGCCGTCCCGCGCGCGCATAGGCCGCAGCCGAGTGGAAGATGTTGATCGTCATCAGGCTCGTTTCCTGCGCCGCGCGCTTTTCATAGATGCCGGCGACCCTCTCCTGAACGGCGGAATCGTTGGGTGCGGCTTCGAGTGCGAAATCGGCGAGATGGCAGGCCAGCCGGAAATCGCCCGACGCCGCGAGCGCTTCGGCGCGCTCGGCCAGCGACAATGCGCCGCCGCAAGATTTCGCGATCTCGCGTGCCAATTCGGCACGCGGCGCGGGTTTGAGCTCGCTGGGCCGTCCGCTCCACCACCCGCCATAGAGGCGGATGACGTTGCGCACCAGGAATTCGGTGTCGTCATAGACGGGCTGCAGCCAGGGCGAATCGGATTTGGGCAGCTCGATCCCGGTCACGATGTCGACATGCGGCGGCGAGCCGGCCTCCATCGCGGCGAGCGTGCGGCTGACGAGCGTTTCCAGGAACTGCGCGGTCTCGCTCAGCATGTGCGCGATCTTCGCCGCGTCGCCGGTCACCGGTCCGCCATGGCCGGGACACAACGCTTGCGGCGCGCACGCCGCCATCTCGCGCAGGCCTTTGGCGCGGTCGAGCGGATAGCGCTGCACCTTCTGCGGATTGCCGTCATTGGGTACCGCCCAGATGAAGAGGTCGCCGGGACAGACGACGCCGCGCTCGGGACACCACACCCAGGTGTGATCATCGGTTTCGCCGCGGCAATGCTTGAGCTCGAAGCTCACGCCGCCGACGCTGATGCTCAAGCGCTCGTCATAGAGCGTGTCGGGCGGCACCGGCGGCGCCGCGAAGGCTTGATAGGCCTCGCCGCCCTGATGCGCGACCGTGCCGCCGAACTGGCGCGCGTTGAGCGCCGCATTGTGACCCGAGGTCTGCGCATAGCGGGCGAAGCGCGCGGGCATGGCGCGGTGCGCGATGACGCGCGGCCGCGCCTGCCCCGGCATCAGGAACGCTTCGAGGCCGTAGGCGTGGTCGATATGGCCATGGGTGTAGATCGCGGTGTGCACGGGCGCCTGTGTCTTCTGGCGCAGCATCGCGGCGATGGCAGGGGCGAACTGGCGCGTGCCGGTGTCGACCAGGACCAGGCCTTCGTCGGTCTCGAACGCCGTGCAGCCGGAGAATTGCGAGGCGAACCAGGTCCGGGGCGCGACTTCGACGGGGCCGCCGGTCCAGAAGAACTTGGCCTCTTCCGGGTGCTTTCCCCGCATCGTGGCGAATTTCGCCGAAGGGTTCTGCGCCATTTGAAATGCCCGTTATCTAATTCCGCGCCGCCATGCTAACCGATCCGCCATGAGCACACATCCGACGATCCGCCTTAGACCCAAGGAAGGCCGACGCCTGCGCGCGGGCGCGCCGTGGGCCTTCTCCAACGAGATCGCGATGAGCGCTTCTGCCAAGGCGCTCAAGCCCGGAAGCGTGGTCAATGTGGAGGGCGATGACGGCCACGCTCTCGGCACCGGCTATTTCAATCCGAACAGCCTCATCGCGATCCGCCTCCTGGATGCGCGCCCCGATGTCGTGCCCGACGCGGAATTCTTCGCGGCGCGCCTGGGCGCGGCGCGTGCGTTGCGCGATCGGGTCTATCGCGAGCCTTACTACCGCCTCGTCCATGCCGAGGGCGATTTCCTTCCCGGCCTCACCATCGACCGCTTCGGCGACACCTATGTGGTGCAGATCACGACAGCCGGGATGGAGGCATTGCGCGAGCCGCTGCTCAAGGCGCTCGGCGCTGCGCATGTGGTGCTGCGCGCCGACACGCCATCGCGCGCGCTGGAAGGGCTTGCCTCCTACGTCGAAGGCGAAGCGTCGCGCGTCGCGGTGCAGGAGAACGCCATCCGCTATTTCGCCGACCTCGCGGGCGGGCAGAAGACGGGCTGGTACTACGACCAGCGCGACAACCGCGCGTTCATGGCGAACCTCGCGCCGGGCAAGACGGTGCTCGACGCGTACTGCCACACGGGCGGCTTCGCGCTTGCCGCGGCCAAAGCCGGCGCGCGCGAGATCGTCGCCGTCGACAGTTCGGCGCCTGCGCTCGCGCTGGCGGAAGAATCGGCCGCGGCCAACGCGTTGCGCTGCCAATTCGTGAAGGCCGATGTGTTCGAAGAGCTCGAGCGCCTGGGCGCTGCGAAGGAAAGCTTCGACCTCGTCATCGCCGATCCGCCGCCCTTCGTGAAATCGCGCAAGGACCTCGAGCCCGGCGCCAAGGCCTATCGCAAGCTCGCGCGGTTGAGTGCGCGCGTCGCCGCACCCGGCGGGCTGCTGCTGCTGGCCTCCTGCTCGCACAACATCCCGCTCGAGCGTTTCGCGTCGGAATGCGCGGCAGGCATCGCGCGCGCCGATCGCCGCGCAAGGCTGATCCACACGGCGGGCGCGGGCCCCGATCATCCCGTGCATCCGATGCTGCCAGAGACGGCCTATCTCAAGGCGCTTGTGTACGCGCTGGATTGACAGGTCTGCGACGCCCTCACCCTTCGACAAGCTCAGGGTGGGGGACTGATAGACCCCTCATCCTGAGCTTGTCGAAGGGATGAAGGGGCGGCTCCGGCCCCAACCTCAAGGCGCCATCTGCCCGGTGCGCTTGTTCCAGCCGGCTTCGATGACGCCGACCTGGCCGCGGCGGAAATCGGCCATTGCTTTTGTCTCGTCACCGATGACCAGCGTCTGGCGGCTCGCGGGCGTGAAAGCCGGCCAGGCGGGAAGGCCCGCGCCGTTGGGATCTCCGGTCTTGGCGAAATTGGTCCAATAGTTTTCGGTCATCGCGACCACGCCTTGGTCTTTCGGCGTCAATCCCGCGGCGAGAAAGCCGAGCTTGCGCAGCCCGAAGACGTACGGGATCTCGCCGCCGTGACCGACGCCGGGGTCTTTCGCGCGCAGCTGATCGGCGACGTAGCCGAAATGATAGACGCGCGCCGTGCCGCCCGCCTTCACGACGAAGCCGGCAAGGTCCTGCGCCGCCGCGGTGAACAGTGCGTCATTGAAGAACTGGCGGCCGAATTCTTCGTCGGTGAGCTTGCCGTCGCGCTCGTAGATACCGCGCACCAGAGCGAGCTTATCGCCCAAATCCCTGCCCGGCATGGTGAGAAGATCGTCGCCGAGCGCGGGCGCAAGGCTCGCCTCGTTGCTGTTCGAGCCCGAAATATAGGCGACTTTTGCGATTTCGCCCCTGGCGAAGAGAAGTGAGACGTCGTCGGGGATCACCTTGCCGTCGATATAGGGCGCGACCTGGCCTTCGGTCTTGAGGTCGCCTTCGCGGTAGAGGATGTCCTCGACTTTGAGCTTGCGCAGCTTCCCGGCAGCTTCCGCGTCGTCGCCCGTGACGCCGAGCTTGGCGGCGAAATCGACACTGCCCTTCTGCGCCTTGGCCTGTGTCAGGACCGCGTGCAGGCCGAGCCCGGATTCGGAGATCGCCTTGACGAACAGTCCGCGCGCCGGCGGCGAGGCGACAAGATCGTTGACGCTGATCCCGCCCGCGGACTCGCCGAAGATGGTCACGTTCGACGCGTCGCCGCCAAACGCGGCGATGTTCGTCTGCACCCATTTGAGCGCCGCGATCTGGTCGAGCAGGCCGAAATTGCCGCTTGCCTGGTCTTTCATCAGCGCCGGATGCGCGAAGAAGCCGAGCTGGCCCAGCCGGTAATTCAGCGTCACGACCACCACGCCATGCTTGGCGAGATCGATGCCGTCATAGAAAGGAAGCGCCGCGGCGCCGTTGATGAACCCGCCGCCATAGATCCAAACCATCACCGGCAGCTTCGCGTCCGTTTGCCCTTCCGGCGCCCAGACGTTGAGGGTCAGGCAATCCTCGCTCTGCGGCAGCCGGGGCGCGAACAGGCTGGGCTTGTAGTTCTGCGGGCAGACCGGCCCGAATTCCCGCGCCGGGCGCGTGTCGCCCCATACCGGCGCCGGCTGCGGCGCGCGCCAGCGCAGGGCCCCCACCGGCGGTGCCGCGAACGGGATGTTCTTGAAATAGGCGACGCCCTCCTCGGCGCCGCCGCTCAGCGTGCCTTGCGCTATCCTGATCTCGGTGCCGGCCGGCGCGGGTGACGAGAAGAGCAGGGCGAGAAGAAACGGTACGACGCGACGCATGAGGTCCCTCCGGCGATATGGAGCGGACGAGACCGCAGAAACAGGGGGACGGTCAATGCCCAGGCGAGCTCACCCTTCGACAAGCTCAGGGTGAGGGTCTGAGCTGGTTGCAGTCCCTCATCCTGAGCTTGTCCGCCTTCGCCGAGGCTACGGCGGACCAGGAGAATAAAGCCCGCCCGCCGTAGCTTCAGCGTAGGCGGGTCGAAGGATGAGGGTGTCTCAAATCGTGATCTGCGCGCCGAGCTCGACGACGCGGTTGGGGGGCAGCGCGTAGTAGCGCGCGGGGGCGAGCGCGTTCGACGCGAGCCAGGTGTACAGCCCGATGCGCCAGTTCTTGAGGCCCGGATGCTCGCCCGCAACCAGGGTCTCGCGGCCGACGAAGAAGGTCGTGGTGTCGACGTCGATCACCAGCCCCTGCGGCCGCGCCAGGGTCAGCGCCTTGGGGACGTCCAGGTTCTCGAAGAAGCCGAAATGGATGCGCACCTCGTAGAAGCCCTTGCCCGACTTCTCGACCACGACGCGGCGGTTCTCGGGCACGAAGGGCTTGTTCTCCACGACGACGCTGGCGAGCACGATGCGCTCGTGCAGCACCTTGTAGTGCTTCATGCTGTGCAGCAGCGTGCTCGGCGCCACGCCCAGACGCGGCACCAGGAACACGGCGGTGCCGGAGACGCGATGCGGCGTCTTGTCGGCGCGTGCGAGGAACAGCGGCAACGCCAGCGAGGCGTCCTTGATCTTGTCGAGATGCATGCGCCGGCCCAGCCGCCAGGTGTCCATCACCACGAAGACGCCGGCGGCGACCAGCAGCGGCAGCCAGCCGCCCTCGACGATCTTGAGCGCGTTGGAGGCCAGGAAGGAGAGGTCGATCACGCCCAGCGTGCCGAACAGGCCGATCACCGCGATCATGTTCCAGCGCCACTGCCGGCGCGCGACGATGGCGACGAGCAGCGTGCTGATCGCCATGACGCCCGTGACCGCGATGCCGTAGGCGGCGGCCAGCGCGTTCGAGGATTTGAAGATCAGCACGATCAGCACCACGCCGATGCACAGCATCGCGTTGCTGCGCGGCACGTAGATCTGGCCCGCCTCCGTCACCGAGGTGTGGCGGATCTCCATGCGCGGAAGCTGGCCGAGCTGGACGGCCTGGCGGGTGATCGAGAACACGCCGGAGATGACGGCCTGGCTGGCGATGATCGTCGCCGCGGTCGCCAGGATCACGAGCGGGTAGTGCGCCCAGCCGGGCGCGATGGAATAGAAGGCGAGCGGCGCGAGCTTGGGATTCACGAGCAGCTCCGCGCCCTGGCCGAAATAGTCGAGCAGAAGCGCGGGCAGGCTGATCACCAGCCAGGCGAGCCGGATCGGCAGGCGGCCGAAATGGCCCATGTCGGCATAGAGCGCCTCGCAACCGGTCACCGCCAGCACGACGGAGCCCAGTGAGACGAAGGCGATCCACGGTTTGTCGACGAAGAGCGCCACCGCATAGCTCGGGCTGATCGCCTTGAGGATCGCGGGCGCCTTCACGATCGCGGCGAAACCAAGCACGGCGAGGGTGAAGAACCAGACCAGCATGATCGGGCCGAAGAGCTTGCCGATCCTGTCGGTGCCGCGCGACTGCAGCACGAACAGGCCGATCAGGATGATCAGCGACAAGGGCATGATCAGCGGCTCGAATTGCGGGCCGCCTTCGCCCAATCCTTCCACGGCGCTGAGCACCGAGATCGCGGGCGTGAGCATGCCGTCGCCGTAGAAGAGGGCGAGCCCCAGGATCGCGCTGACGCCGATGGCGGTCTTGGTCCAGCGGCCGAGCCCCGGCGAGCGGTGCGCGAGCGCCGCCAGGGCGAGGACGCCGCCTTCGCCGTCATTGTCGGCCTGCATGATGAAGATGACGTATTTGAGCGTCACCACGATCATCAGCGCCCAGAAGATCAGCGACAGCGCGCCGAGCACCGCTTCTGGCGCAGGTGCCGTGCCGCCCGCGGCAAGCGCGGATTCGCGCATCGCATAGAGCGGGCTTGTGCCGATGTCGCCGAAGACGACGCCGAGCGCGCCCAAGGTGAGGATCGCGGTGCGCCTGGGCGAGGGTTTCGCGCCGTGGCCGGCATGGTCGGACGGCGCGACGGTCATGGCCTCACACCGTGATCTGCGCGCCGAGCTCGACGACGCGGTTGGGTGGCAGGCAATAGAAGCGCGCGGGCGACAGCGCGTTCGCCGAGAGCTGCATATAGAGCCAGGTGCGCCAGTGGCCGAGCGCGGGATGCTGCGCCGGCACCAGCGTCTCGCGGCCGACGAAGAACGTCGTGTGGTCGACGTCGATGACGAGGCCGAAAGGCCGCGCGTTCTTCAGCGCCAAGGGCACGTCGGGCGTCTCGAAGAAGCCGTGATGGACCTTCACGCTGAAGAAGCCCTTGCCGAGCTTGGTCACCTCGACGCGCTTGGCGTCGGGAACAATTGGAGTGTCGTCGACGATGACATGCGCCAGCACCACGCGCTCATGCAGCACGCGGTTGTGCTTGAGATTGTGCAGCAGCGATCCCGGCACGACGTCCGTGCGCGCGTTCAGGAACACGGCGGTGCCGGCGACGCGCGTCGGCGTCTTGTCGGCACGCGCCATGAAGAGGTCGAGCGGCATCGATTCCTCGCGCACGATCTCCTGATGGTGGCGCCGTCCCTTGCGCCAGGTCTCCATCACCAGGAACACGGTGCCGGCGATGGCCAGCGGCAGCCAGCCGCCCTCGATGATCTTGAGCGAGTTGGACGCCAGGAACGCCCAGTCCACCGCCGCGAGCAGGCCGAAGAGCACGATCACCCAGCGGATGTTCCAGCTCCACTGGCGGTTGGCGACGATGCCGGCGTGGAAGGTGTCGATCACCATGACGCCGGTGACCGCGATGCCGTAAGCCGCGGCGAGCGCATTGGAAGAGCGGAAGATCAGCACGATGAGCACCACGCCGACGCAGAGCAGCGCGTTCATGCGCGGCACGTAAATCTGTCCGTATTCGGTGGCGGAGGTGTGACGGATCTCCATGCGCGGCAGCTGGCCGAGCTGGACGGCCTGGCGCGCCATGGAGAAGACGCCGGAGATCACCGCCTGGCTCGCGATGATGCCGGCGATGGTGGCGAGCAGCACCAGCGGGAAATGCGCCCATTGGGGTGCCACCGCATAGAAGGCGACCGGCGCCTGGTTGGGATGGAGCAGCAGCGCCGCGCCTTGGCCGAAATAGTTGAGCAGCAGGCTCGGCAGCACGAAACAGAACCAGGCGAACTGGATCGGCCTGCGCCCGAAATGGCCCATATCGGCGTAGAGCGCCTCGCAGCCCGTCACCGCCAGCACCACGGAGCCGAGCGACACGAAGGCCGTCCAGGGCTCATGCTTGAAGAGCTCCACCGCGTACCACGGACTGACCGCGGCCAGGATGCCGGGCGCTTTCAGGATCGAGATCAGGCCGAAAACCGCGAGCACCACGAACCACAGCGCCATCACCGGCCCGAACAGGCGTCCGATCTGCGCCGTGCCGCGGCTCTGCATCGCAAAGAGGCCGACCAGGATGACGAGCACCAGGGGCACGACGAGCGGCTGCAGCGCGTGGCTTTCGACAGAGAGGCCTTCCACGGCGCTCAGCACCGTGATCGCGGGCGTCAGCATCCCGTCGCCGAAGAAGAGGGCGAGCCCTAAGATCGCGCCGATGCCGATCATCGTCTTGACGCGCTTGCCGAGGCCGGGCGAGCGATGCGCCAGGGTCGCCAGGGCGAGGACGCCGCCTTCGCCATTGTTGTCGGCGCGCATGATGAGGGTCACGTATTTGAGCGTCACCACGCTCATCAGCGTCCAGAAGATGAGCGACAGGCCGCCCAGGATCGCGAAGGGGTGCGGCACCGATCCGCCGGTCGAAAGCGCCGTCTCGCGCATCGCATAGAGCGGGCTCGTGCCGATGTCGCCGAAGACGACGCCGAGCGCGCCCAAGGTCAGCGCCGCCTGGCGCTTGAACGACTTGCCGTCGGGCACATGGACATGATGGCTCAGCGGCACGTCGTCATGGGCCGCAAGCGGATCGGCGTCCGAGACCGGGGACGCTTTGGGTTCGATCGATGTCACGGGCGGGTCGCGGCCGATGCTCATTCGAATAAGAAACGCATAAAGGCGCGTCGGAAGGCGCGGACGTTATTCCTGTGGCGCTTGCGAACAAAGAGGGGCGAGGCGGAATAGCGCAGCCAAGGTTAAGCTACTAGAAATACTGGACTATTCGTTGTCGGCGCTGGCGACCAGGTCGTTGCGGCCGGGCCCGGCGGGCCCGATGAAGCCCTGGACATTGTAGGTATGGACGCCCCAGGCATGGGTCTGGACGTTCCAGACCAGGACCTCGCTCCAGTCGTTGTTGGGGCTGATATCGGCGACGGGATCGTCCAGGAAGATCGCGCCGTTGTTGAGCCAATTGGCATGATCGACGCGGATCTCGCGCGACGACACGATCCGGCGCACCACCGCGACATGGGCGTGGCTCGGGCCCGCATAGCCTGCCAGCACCATCACCGCGCCGTCGCTGGGGGCGGCACTCCTGCGGTAGCGGCCCTCGGCCTTGTCCCACCACGTATAGGCGTCGCCATGGATGTCGACGCCGGAATGGGCGCGCGCGAAGGGCACGCAGGAAAGCGGCTTCTCGGGGACCGTCATGGTGGCGCTGTCGCGCGAGGTATCGCGCGCGCGCTCGCCGCTGTCATAGGCCGGATCGCTGGGCACGCCCGCGCAGCCGCCCAAAAGGGCGCAAAAAGCGGCTGCCGCCGCGAGCCGAAAGAAAGACCCCACCATCCAAAAAGCCCCTCGAACGCTCCAAGCGGCAGCAGCCGATGGAGCAGCCTAACAAGCAGGGTTCAAGACCGCGTTAGGCCGATAGTGCGCATTCTATTAAAATTTTATCGAATCCGGATCAATCGGGGGTTTTACCGACCCTCCCCGCGCCACAACTGTCATCCCCGGCGAGCAGCGCGAAGCGCTGCGAGGGAAGCATCTGTGTTGGGAGTCAAGCGGATTTGGGGGCGGATTGCATCCAGAGACGGTCCTTTGCGATGAGAAGGTTTGCGAGGACGAGGAGTTTTCTGGCGACGGCGATGAGGGCCTGTT
>Ga0265318_10000263_pt1 | contig 45526 bp, 36 predicted proteins | sample 4821metaG_FD_192431 | JGI IMG/M metagenome (GOLD analysis project Ga0265318, IMG submission 192431) | Rhizosphere microbial communities from Carex aquatilis grown in University of Washington, Seatle, WA, United States - 4-8-21 metaG | ecosystem: Host-associated > Plants > Roots > Rhizosphere >... | reverse complement strand
TGGACGCCACCTGCTGGGCGAGCGGGCGATCGTCCGGGTGGCCGAGGTGCTCGATCGCGACCTCGAAGCGGCGTCCCTCGCTGCGCACCCGCGGACAGTCGTCGAGGAACTCGGCGATGGGCTGGGCGTCGAGGGTGGCCGACATGACGCACACCCCGAGGTCGGGGCGGCGCGTGCGCCGCAGGCGGGCCAGCAGCGCCAGCACCAGATCGCTCGCCAGGTGGCGCTCGTGAAACTCGTCGAGCACCACCGCCCAGACGCCCCGGAGCGCGGGATCGGCGAGCAGCCTCCGGACCAGGATCCCCTCGGTGACGAAGCGGATCCGGGTGCGCGCCGAGGACCGGTCCTCGAAGCGGACGGAGTAGCCGACGGTCGCGCCGAGCGGCTGCCCGAGCTCGCCCGCGACCCGCTCGGCGGCGAGCCGCGCCGGGAGGCGACGTGGCTCGAGCACCCACAGCTCGTCGGAGGTCGCCGGGCGCGACTGCCACAGCGCCCGTGGGACCCGCGTGGTCTTCCCGGCCCCCGGCGGGGCTTCCACGACGCACGCGCCGCGGTCCGCGATCGCCGCCACGATGTCGGGGAGCTGCGGGTCTATCGGCAGGGCGTCCATGCGGATGGCGGAAGGCGGAGGGCGGCCAGGCCGCGACGCGGGTTGGCCGGTGGCCTCAGAGGGGATTCTGGACCCGCAGCCGCGGAAAACGGCTGAAGTCGCGGTCCGCGGAGAGGAGGACGTCGACCCGATGGTGGATGGCGAGCGCTGCGATCCGGGCGTCGTGGACCTTGGCGCCCTGCACACGGGACTCGCGCAGGATGCGCTCCAGCACCGGCCAGTAGGCCTCGTCTTCCCCGAGGATGAAGAGCTTGGGTGAGGCGAGCCAGGCCGTCACCTCGGCGAGCGCGGTCTCGAGCGGCGTCGGCACCTTCCAGACCCGCGCGCTCGTCACCACGGCCACGAACTCGTGCAGGCAGGGCCAGGGGATGCTCCAGGCGTTCGGGCCCTCGGCGAGCCCGCGGACTATTTCGCGAGCACGGGCGTGGAAGGAAGTGTCGGCGCGGTGGGCGTATACGAGGAGGTTCGTGTCGACCGCGTTCACGAGCCTCGGCCTTCGTAGGTCAGCTCGCGGAGCCGCTCCCAGTCGCTCTCGGAAAAGTCCCCGGTGAAACCTCCCTGCCCGAAGGTCACGTCCTCGAGCCGGAAGGCGGGGGGCGTGTCGCGTTGCTCGGAGAGCACCCGGCGCAGCCCCTCCTCGACCAGCGCCCTCAAGGTGATTCCGCGCTGCCGGGCCAACCGCCGGGCGCGCGCAAGAAGTCCATCCGCGAGGTCGATGCTGGTGCGCATATGCGGCAGCATATTGGACGATATGCGTGACCGCAAACGCGTGTGACCACCCGCCCCCGGGCCGTCGAGCCGAATGTCGGCAAACGTCGGCAAACGTCGGCAAAACGTCGAGCAGCCCGGGAGCCATGTCGGGTCATGAAGGTCCCGCGCCCAGCTTCGCGCAGCGTCTGCGTGACAAAATCAATCTTCGCGGCCCAACCTTTTCGCATGATCTGGCAAAACCAGATAAAATTGCAGGTTGATGGTTCGCTGCCCAACGTGCGGGATTCGATTGCAGGACCAGGCGCCGCTCTGTCCCGAGCACGGAGTCCCGCCGCCGCGCGAGCCCTCGCTCGAGGCCCCTGGGTCGCGAACCGTCGAGAGGCCGGAGGTTCCCGGCTACGTGCTGTCGCAGGTCCTCGGGGTCGGCGGGTTCGGGGCGGTGTACCGCGCCGAGCGCAGGCGATCACTCGCCGACACCCTGGGCCTCGCGGGGGCCGCCGTCGGCGCGCCACCGGCGGGCATCGAGCCCCCCGAGGTGGCGATCAAGGTCGCACGCCTCGATCAGCCGACCGCCAGCGCACGGCTCCTGCTCGAGGCGGAGGCGCTGCGCGCCGTGGCGCCCCCCCACGTGCCAGAGGTCTACGAGACCGGGCGACTCGCGAGCGGGGCCGCCTTCATGGTCCTCGAGTTCATCAACTCGCCGACCCTGGCGGACGAGCTGGCCGAGGTTCGCGGTCCCCTCTTCGCCGAGCGCATGCACCAGGTGTCGCTGGCGCTGGTCGATCTCGTGGCCGTCACCCACCGCAAGGGCTTCGTTCACTGCGATCTCAAGCCCGAGAACCTCTTCGTGTCGAAGGCCCGGGAAGGCAGGTTGACGCCGATGCCGATGCCGACACCGGGAGCCGGGGCTCCGCGGTCGGGCCGCGGCGGCTTCGTCGCCAAGCTGTTCGACTTCGGGTTGGTCCGCAAGCGCCGCACCTCCTCCGCCGAGGACACGCGGGAGGAGGCCCCGGAAGGCACGCCCGAATACATGTCCCCGGAGCAGTGTGAAGGCGGCCACTCGGTCGACGCCCGCGCGGACGTGTACGCGCTCGGGGTGATGCTCTACGAGATGGCCGTGGGTGCGCCCCCGTTCTGGGGCAACGCGGCCGAGGTGCAGCAGAGCCACCGCAGCCGCCGGCCGGCCGCGCCCTCGCGGCGCAACCCCGCCATCTCCGAGGCCCTCGAGGCCGTGATCTTGCGTTGCCTGGCCAAGAGCCCGGAGCGGCGCTTCGCCGACGCCGGCGCGCTCGCCGATGGGCTGCGGGCCGCGTTTGGGCAAGCTCGCAAGGTCGAGCCGACGCCTCCGAGCCGTCCGGGCCTGGTGGCGGCGGTGCCAGCGGCCGACGGCGGCATGGCGCCGGGGCTCGGGCCGGGGGCGGCCTCGGTCGACGGCAAGGCCAAGGGCGCCGGGCCCGCGCCTCCGGCGCGCGAGCGGCGCGCGGTGGCCATGGTCTTCCTCGAGACCAAGAGCTCGGTGGCGGCGATCCGGCAGGTCATCGCGGCGACGGGTGGCCAGCTCGCGCACGCGGCCGGCTCGCAATACGTGGTGGTGCTCGGACACGAGGTCGGCGACAACCCCACCCGCTCCGCGGCGCAGGCGGCCCAGCTGTTCATCGACAAGGCCATGGCGCGCAACGTCCTCGTCGATCTCGCCACCGTGGCGATCCAGGCGCGCCCCGATGGGACCCGTCGCTACCAGAGCCCGCTGTTCGCCCGGAAGGAGCAGTACCTCGGCGACACCGATCCGGCGGGGGTGGTGGTCTCGAAGGCCGTCCTCGATGTCTTGCCCGAGCTGGAGGCGACCCCGATCTTCGCCCGGCCGGGCTTCGGGCTGCTCAGCCGATCGGGCAGCGCTCCCGAGACCACCAGCGTCCGGGCCGGGGTCGCTCCCCTGGTCGGGCGGGGGGAGCTGCTGCGGGCCCTGCTCGATTCGGCGCGGACGGCGATGCGCTCCCCCGTCGGCTCGAGCGGCCGCGCTGCCCACGGGCGCACCGGGTTTGGCACCACCATGGGCCAGGGCACCAGCTCCGGCGGCGGCCCCGGCCACACCAGCGTCGGCGTGGGCGGCACCAGCACCGGCACCGGCGCACAGGCCCTCCAGCCCGCGCACCAGCCGACCATCGTCACCGTGCTCGGTGAAGGTGGCACCGGCAAGAGCCACCTGGTGGCGGCGCTGGCCCAGCACCTCGAGAGCATCCTGCCGCCCATGCGGGTGCTCGTGCTCCGCGCCAAGGAGGTGCTGGGCGGCGCGGGCGACCACACCACGCGCGAGCTCCTGCGCCATGCCATGGAGCTGCCGAGCGAGGCCCCGGCGGATCTCGGACACGCGCTGGTCGAGCAGCGGCTCGGCCGGGAGCTGGCGCGCGAGGCCTGGGCGGCGGTGGCGGTGGTGATGGGCTGGGTGTCCGCCGATCATCCGGAGGTCGGCGGATTGTCGGCCGCCCCGGGCGCCTTGCGGGCGGCCACAGCGCGCGCGGCCGGTGAGGCCCTGCGCGAGATGTCCCGGCGCCGGCCGCTGGCGCTGGTGCTCGAGGATGCGCACTTCGCCGACGAGACGGTCCTCGACGCGATCGAGTACGCCACCCTCGAGGAGGCCGCCTGCCCGATCTGGGTGGCGGTGGTCGCGCGGCCCGCCTTCGGGAGGGGACGGACCGCCTGGGCCAGCCGCGCCGCCCTGCGCGCCAGCTTCGAGCTCGGCCCGCTCGACCCGAGCGCGGCGGCCGAGCTGGCGCGGCGCCTGCTGTCGCCCGCCGAGAACGTGTCGGCCGAGGCCTTGCGCCGGCTCACCGAACGCACCAAGGGCATCCCGCTCCTGCTCGTCGAGCTGGTGCGCGGCCTCAAGCGCGACGGGCTGGTCCGGCGCTCCGAGCGCACGGGGGCCTGGTTCCTGGCCACCGACGAGCTCGAGCGGTTGCCGGATCTCCCGCTCGTCCAGTGGCTGGCCAGCCGCGAGACCGAGTCCTTGCCGGCCGAGCTGGCGGGCCACGCGCGGCTGGCGTCGGTGCTCGGCGCGGAGTTCAGCGCCGAGGAGCTGGAGGGGGTGGTGCGCTGGCTGGAGCGGGCCGGGATCACCCCCGAGACCCAGCTCGACGCCCGGGTGGGCGTGGACCGCCTGACGGACGCCGGGGTGCTGGTCCGGCACCGGCAGGGCCGGGTGGGCTTTCGCCACGATCTCCTGCGCCAGACGGTCTACCAGGCGGTCCCCCAGGCGGAGCGCGAGGCCATCCACCGGGCCGCCTACGCCTATTACCTCGAGAACGAAGGGCTCCCCGAGGACCGGCGGCTGCCCGCCATGGCGCTCCACGCCGCCCGCAGCGGCCTCAAGGACGAGGCCGCCAACACCTACCTCGATCTGGCCGCCAAGGCCGAGCGCCGCCACGCCTACCTCGACGCCGAGCTGCTATTCGATAATGCCATTCGCAATTTGCTGTCGGGTGGGGTCGCCCAGGCGCTCGCGGTGGAGGACCCGCGACCGATCCTGGCCCGCCGCGGGCTCGGGATCATGCGCTTCCGGCTCGGCCGCTACGAGGACGCCCTCAAGGAGCTGTCCGCCGCGCGCGAGGCCGCGCACGGGGCGTCGGCGCGCGCGTCGGAGGTGGATCTCCTGCTCGAGGAGTCGCTGGTCCTCGACTGGCTGAAGGACTGGACCCGCGCCGGGCAGCTGGTCGAGCGTGCCGGCGAGCTCTCGGTCGGCCTCGACGATCTCCTGCTCCGCGCCAAGCTCATCTTCGCCCGGGGACGCACCCTCCATCGCGCCGAGAAGACCGCGGCCGCCTGCACCTGCTTCGAGGAGAGCGCGGCCCTGGCCGAGACCCTCGGCGACGATGGCTACGAGACCCACGTGCTCTCGCTGGGGCTGGCGGGGTGGGCCTATTCGCTGTCCGGGCGGATCGCCGAGGCCGAGAAGACCTTCGCGCGACTGGTCTCGCTCACCGAGAGCCGGCGCGACATGCTGAACCTCACCATGGCCCTCAGCAACCGCTGCATCGTGTGGATGCTCTCGTTCCAGACCTCCCGGTTGCTCGAGGATCTGCGGCGGGTGATCGCCATCGCCCGCGAGACCGGCTTCCCGCTCATCGAGTGCTCGTCGTCGAAGGATCTCGGCGAGGTGTACCTGTGTCTCGGCCAGGACGAGGACGCGGAGGCCCAGGCCCGGCAGGCCATGTCGGTGGCGCGCCAGGTGGTGGGGCGGCGGTCGTCGGCGGCGGTGATCGCCGAGCTGCTGTTCGCGCGGGTGCTGGTCCGGCGGGGGCGGGTGGCCGAGGCCCGCGACGCGCTGGCCGAGATCGCGGGCCTGCAAGCCGAGGCCCGCGCGGCCGGCGAGGTGGGCCTCGAGTGGGGGGGCGGCGAGCAGCTGCTGTCGGACTCGGTTCAGCTGGTCATCGACGGTGCGCCCGACGACGAGTGGGATCGCCTGCTCGGTCGGGCGCGCGAAATGATGATGCAGCCCCAGGACGTGGTCGAGATGATGGAGCTACGGGTGCTCGCCTGCCTGCGCATGAAGCGCACCGGGGATGCGCGCCGCTTCTGGCGTGCGGCCCTCGACGAGGCCACCCGCAGCGCCGAGATCGCGGTGGCACGGCTGCAAAAGCTCGAGCCCATCCTGGACGTTGGCCTGGAAGTGGGTCCGGACCTCGCACTGGAGCCGAGCCCGGTCGTGGTGCCGCAGCCGGTCCCGGAGGTGGAGACAGCCCCCATCGCGACGGGCGGCGGCCTCCTGGTGTGATCGGACGCCTCCCGTGGTCGGCCGGCCCCGACGCGCAGCGGGCGCGCCTCATTCGACCAGCCCGAGTGGACGATTACCCTCGGCCTCCCCGCCGCTCTCGTCGAGCGGCAGCGGGGCGTCCTCGTCGATCGACAACCGTCGGGGGCCGCTGATGTGGGGGCGCTCGAGCGGACCGGCGGTCGACGGGGCCTCCAGCGGTGCCGGTCCCGCCAGCGGCGTGCGCGCGGTCCCGATGTCGAGCGCGCCCGCAATCGCGGTGGTGGTCGCGGCGGCCGTGCTCTCCGCGAGCGGCGGCGGCTCGACCCGCGGGGCGCTCGGCGAGAGGACCCCGGAGACGCGGTCCCCCATGCGCTCGACGGGCTGAGACGGACGATCGACGCCGCGCCGGACCCGGGCCGCGGGTCGCCGCCCATCCGCCGCCAGCGCCAGCGCCGTCCGGGCCTCGGGCTCGGGGCGCGCTCGGCCTCCGACGGCGGCGAGGGCCATGGCGGCGGGGTCGATCTTCCATGCGATGGCCTCATCGCCGACGGGGTCCTTGGCGAGGGAGCCCTCGAGCAGGGAGCCATCGCGCACCGGGAAGGTGCCCACGGGCCCGCCGGACGCCTGGACGTCGCCTCCGGGGGGAGCGGGCGAGGACGTGGGCGGAGCCGGTGGCGCAGCCGGAAGCTCCGGGCGCTGGGTGAGACGCTCGACCTGTCTCCCTTCACCGATCGGCGCGGCAGAAGGAGACCGCCTGGCGTACCCCGAGAGCCGCCGCGGCAAGCTGGCCAGAAATGGAGACAGCTCGGCTGCGGCCGAGCGGCGACCCGCCAGCCAAGCCGACCCGCCCTCGGCGTGGCCGACGGCGAGGCTGGCCCCCACGCACAGCAACACCGCCGCCAGGGCGGCTCCCCGCGCGCTGATCGGACCGCTCGAGCTCCGGCGGCTCGACCGCCCCGCCCCCTCCTGCCGAGCATCGCGCGCCGGCCGCGCGTCGCCCGAATGCCGGACGTCGATCGTCTCGAGGAAGCTGTCGCTGGCGCTCGGCGCGAGGGTCGGGAGCTTGCACAGGGCCCGCGACGGGGACGCGGCGGCGGTGCGCAGGGCCTCCGCGAACGCGGCGATGGACGGGTAGCGCGCGGCCGGAGACTTGGCGAGCCCGCACCGCACCACCTCCTCCACCTCCATGCCCACGTGCATCGGCGCCGGCTCGTCGTAGATGATGTGCGACAGGATGTCGCCGAGCGAGTCGCCCCAGAACGGCGGGCGCCCGGTCAAGAGCTCGTAGCAGATCGCGGCGAGCGCGAACTGATCGGCGGCCGGCCCCACGTCCTTCACGCGTCCCTCGCACTGCTCGGGCGCCATGTACTGCGGGGTCCCGAACAGCGTTCCCTCCTTGCCCTGGAGGCTGATGCTGGTGCCGCTCACCTTCGAGATGCCGAAGTCGAGGACCTTGACCAGCTCGTCGTCGCGGCCTTCCACCGAGACGAGCAGCACGTTGTCCGGCTTGAGATCCCGGTGGACGACGCCCTGGGCGTGGGCGGCCGAGAGAGCCGCCGCGATCTGGGACACGATCTCGACCACCTGATCGATGGTGAGGCGCCGTTGCCAGAGCAGCCGCTTGGCGAGGGTCTCGCCATCGAGGAGCTCCATCACCAGGTACTCGGTGCCGTCGGGCGCCGTGTTGAAGTCGATCACCTGGACGATGTTCGGATGTTGCAGCGACGAGGTCACGCGGGCCTCCCGGTCGAAGCGGGCGAGCGCCTCGGGGTTCCCGCAGAGCTTCTCGTGCAACACCTTGACGGCGTACCGACCCGACAGGCGGGCGTGGGTCGCTTCGAAGACCAGCCCCATGCCTCCTTCGCCGATCAGGCGAACCAGGTGATATGTGTCGTGGAGAGTTTGGCCTTCTGAGAGCACGACAGTGACCTTTCGGGTTTGGCGGGCGGCGCCTCCGGGCCGAGCCCTCGATGGGGCGCGGCTCGGAGGGGCCCGAAGCTACGGCAGGAGTCGGATCCTTCGCTATGGCCCTGGCTGATACACGATGCGTGCCAGATCCTCCGGAGAGTGATCTGGCCCCCGCGGCCCGGGGGTATTCGCCCGGAGATCGACCTGGTTTCCTCGCCGTTTCGGGCCGCGGCGGGCCGCTCGGGCCTCTGAACGCAGGAGAGCGGCCCGGTCACGCCCCGGCGGCCGGTGTATTTCCGGAGGCGCAAGTTGTGCACCCCATTGCCCAACTTGGTTGGTCACGGTGGGGCGCCGGTTGGCGGGTGATGGCTGGTGTTCACTTTCGGACGGGGACATCGGACGCTTCGCTACCTGTAACGTCCGGGTAGCGCCCGTCTTCCATCCGTAACGTGCGGGCAGGCGTCACACCCGCCGGTCCGATCCCTCGGGAGGGGCGGGAAAGTGCTCTGGCTCCATGGCCTCGACCGGCTGGGCGCGAGCACCGGCACCGGCACCGGCACCGCCGGTCTCGTTCCACGAGCCCATCGACCGATCGAGGGCCGCCCGATCCTCCTCGAACTGCCGCTGGAGCTGCGCGCGCCCGGCCTTGGCGGCCGACAGGCGCCGGGTCTCGTCGCCGAAGTTGGGCAACATCTCGTTCAGGGCCTCGATGTTGTGGCGGCGAAAGCGATCGGCGCGCTCTCGGGCCTCGTAGGGTCCGACCCCGAGGTGCTCGAGCGCGCGTCGTCCCGAGCGGAGGGCCGACTCGAAGGTCTCCCGCTCGATGGCCTCCACGCCCCGGTTGCGCAGCTCGACCCAGTGGCTGACGTTGCGCGCGCGCGCGACGATGCGCAGGTTGGGAAAGTGCTGGCGCGCCAGTTCCACCAGCTTGAGGCTGGATTCCGGCTGGTCGACGGCCACCACCAGCAGGCGCGCCTGCTCGGCCCCGGCGGCGCGCAGCAGATCGAGCCGGGTCGCATCGCCGTAGAACACCCGAAACCCGAACTTGCGCAGGGTCTCGATCTGGTCGGCGTCGTGATCGAGCACGGTCGCCCGCACGCCAGACGCGAACAGCAGCCGCCCGACGATCTGCCCGAAGCGGCCGAAGCCCGCGATGATCACCGGCGCGCCCTCGGGCTCGATGGAATCGGCGGGGCGGCTCGCGCGGCCGGTGCGAAGCGCGATGCGATCGCGCAAGAGCAGCGCCAGCGGCGTGAGCGCCATCGACAGCGCCACCACCAGCGTCAAGAGCGCGTCCCACTGGCCGGGCAGGAGGCGCGCCTGGCCGGCGACGCCGAAGACCACGAACGCGAACTCGCCCCCCTGGGCGAGCAGCGCGGAGAACAGCCAGCGCTGCCCCTCGGGCGCTCCGAGCCGCCCCGCCGCGAGGCGCAGCGCCCCCCCCTTGACGATGGTGAAGCCGAGCACCAGGCCCGCGACCATCAGCGGCCGGCTCGCGATCAGGCCGAACTCGATGGACATCCCGACCGCCATAAAGAAGAGGCCCATCAAGAGCCCCTTGAAGGGCTCGATGTCGGTCTCGAGGGCGTGGCGGTACTCCGACTCCGAGAGCAGGATGCCCGCCAGGAACGCGCCGAGGGCCATCGACACCCAGGCCGCCGTCATCAGGAGCGCGATGGCGACGATGAGGAGCAGCGCGAACCCGGTGAAGACCTCGCGCAGCCCGGTGCGGGCCACGATGCGCAGGAGGGGCCGCGTGAGGTAACGGCCCACCACCACCACGAGGCCCACCGCCCCGAGCACGCGCAGGATGCCCCAGGGTCCTCCGGACGAGGCGCTCGGCCCGGTGGCCAGCAGCGGGACCAGCGCGATGAGCGGAATGGCGGCGATGTCCTGGAAGAGCAGCACCGACAGCGCGTTGTTCCCGACCGGAGATGCCAGGATTCCGCGCTCGCGCATGGTCTGCACCGCGATGGCGGTCGACGACAGCGCCAGCGACAGCCCGGCCACCAGCGCCGCCTGCCAGGGCAGCCCCACCGCGAGGCCGCCCGCGGTCAGCAGCGCTCCACAGAGCCCCATCTGCAGCGCCCCGCCGCCAAAGACCGCGCGCCGCATGTTCCACAGCCGCCGGGGATCGAGCTCGAGCCCGATGAGGAACAGCATCAAGACCACCCCGAACTCGGCGAAGTGCATGATGGCCGCCACGTCGCGCACGAGGCGCAGGCCCCAGGGGCCGATCGCGCACCCGGCCAGCAGGTAGCCGAGCACCGAGCCGAGCCGGAACCGGCTGGCGAGCGGCACGAAGACCACCGCGGCGGTGAGGTAGATCAGCGTCTCGACCAGCAGGCCGTGCTCATTCATGCGGTCGCCCCCCGTCCGGCGCGGTGGCCGCGGTGGCGGGCCGGGCGTGGCCGTCGCTCGGCGCGAGACCATCGCCGGCGGCGGCGGGCGGATCCTCCTCGGTCGGCGCTCCTGGCTGGGTCAACCGCTCGAGCCGCCGCCGGTAATGGCCCGCCGTCGCGCGCAGGGCCTCGGCCGAGATGCGGTGGGCGCCGTGCACGACCACCGGCGGATCGAGCCAGCGCATCCCGCAGAAGCGCGCGGTCTGCGCGATGGCCGGAACGAAGGCGTCGAAGGGATGGCCGTGGATGCCACCCGCCTCGTACTCCGCGGCGGGCGCTCCGGTGGTCGTGACCCAGAGCGCGGACTTTCCGCGCAGCGCGACGCCGCCCTCCCCGTAGGCCCAGCCATGCGCGAGCACCCGCTCGAACCAGGCCGAGAGCAGGGCCGGCACCCCGTACCAGTAGAAGGGCGCCTGCCAGATCACCAGGCCGGCGCGCGCCAGCGCGGCCTGCTCCGCCCGGGCGTCGATGTCGAAGTCGGGATAGAGGGCATAGAGCGACCGCACCTCGAGCCCGGGCAGATCCGCGACCGCCTCGAGCAGGGCCCGCCCCGCCCGCGAGCGGGCCGGGTAAGGGTGGGCATAGATGAGGACGGACGCAGCGGGATCCTGGCGCACGCCGCCGAGGATAGCAGCCGCGGCAGTGAAAAATCGGTGGACCGGGCGCGCCGGGCGTATAGGTTTTGGCGTCGTGCGCCTTCACGTGGTCGACGGGACTTACGAGCTCTTCCGGGCCCACTTCTCGAAGCGCCCGCCCCACCGCACGCCGGAGGGCGCCGACGCCAAGGCCACGGTGGGGGTGGTCTCGTCGCTGCTGGCGTTGCTGGCCGAGCCCGCCGAGGCGGTGACCCACATCGCGGTCGCCTTCGACAACCCGATCCGCTCGTTTCGCAACCAGCTGTTCGCGGGTTACAAGAGCGACGAAGGAGTCCCCCCCGAGCTCCGCGCCCAGTTCGACCCGGTCGAGGACGCCGTGCGCGCGCTCGGCATCGCGGTGTGGTCGATGGACGCGTTCGAGGCCGACGACGCCATGGCGACCGCCGCGCATCGCTTCGCGGACGCCGTGGACGAGGTGCGGCTGCTGACGCCCGACAAGGATCTGGCGCAGTGCCTGCGGGGCGATCGCGTCGTGCAGGTGGATCGCCGGCAGCAGAAGGTGACCAACGAGGCGGGCTTCATCGCGGCGCGCGGGTTCTCGCCGCGCAGCGTGCCGGACTTCCTGGCCCTGACGGGCGACGCGGCCGACGGCATCCCCGGGTTGCCGGGCTTCGGCGACAAGAGCGCGGCGGTGGTGCTCGGGGCCTACGGGCACCTCGAGGCCATCCCCACGCACGGGTTCGCCTGGAGCGTGCGTCCACGCGGCTTCATGCAGCTCGCCGCCACGCTGGCCGAGCGGCGCGCCGAGGCGGAGCTCTACCGCCGCCTGGCCACGCTGATCGAGACGGTCCCGCTCACCGAGTCGCTCGAGGACCTGCGCCACCGCGGCGTGCCCCGCGCCGCCTTCGAGGCCTGGTGCGATCGCATCGGCGCCCGCACGCTGAAGTCCGCCCCGCGATCGGGCTGGGCGCCATGAGCAGAGGCCCCGAACGAGCAAGCCGTCAACACGGGGATTCGTTTCGCATCATCTCGTTGGTGGCTTGACCGATCTGGGCGCGCGGGTGGTGCGGCCACGGAGGGTGTCGAGCGCGGCCTCGAGGACCGGATCGTGTCCGCCGGCGAACGCGGCGCGCGTCTCGACCACCCGCGCGTCGGGCTGGACGCCGCGGCCCTCGAGCAGGACGCCCTTCGGGGTCTGAAAATCCGCGACCACCACCTGGATGACCGCGCCGCCGGGCAGGGCCTCCACCACCGACGGCAGCACCGCGCCGAGGGTGGTGTCACCGACCACGCGGGCGCGTCCCGCCTCTTGCAGCCCGCCGGCCAGGATCTCCGAGGTCGAGGCGGTGCCCTCGTCGGTGAGGATCACGAGCGGGCCGGTGAAGGGCGTGCGACCGAGCGACGGCTGCGCGGTGAAGGTCTGCTTGAAGGTGCGAAAATGAACCGTCCCGAGGGTGGTGGGACCGGGCACCAGCTCGGCCGCGACAGGAATCGCCATCGCCCCGATCCCCCCGGGGTTCCCGCGCAGATCCAGGATGACACCCTTCACGCGCAGGGCCCTGAAGCGGTCGATGGCCCGCTTCACGTCGCCGAGCGTGGGATCGATGAGGAACAGGTTGAAGGCGAGGACCCCGACGCCATCGATGACGCTGACGCGGGTCTCGGGGTGCAGGGGCGGCAGGTGCCCGATCTGGCGGACCGGCCCATCGAGCCGGTCGCGCTCGAGCACCCGCTCGAGCGGGCGATCGCCGTTGTCGAGGACCTTCAAGGTGACCCGCGTCCCGACGGGACCTTGCAGCCAGCTGGTGGCGGCTCGCCGCAGCCGAAAGCGTTCCTCGACCGGGCGCAGGGGGCGCGGCGAGGCCGCGCCGGGAGCGGCCAGGTTTCGCCCCCCGATCTCGAGGACCACGAACCCCGGGCGAATGCCCTGGCGAGCCGCCGACGAGCCGGCGCGCACGGCGGTCACCACCGCCCGCCCCTCGATCGATCGGACGGTCAGGCCGGGATCGCCGAGACCTTCTATGGTCGTGGGTGCCGCGGACGTTGCCGGCGTCGCTCGCGTCGCAGGGGTCGTCGCCGCCGAGGGGGTGCCCGTGCCGTCGGACGCGGCCGGGCGGTCGCCATCCGCCTCGTCGTCGGCGGCCCCTGGGCCGCTGATCTGCATGTGGGATTGACCGAGCTCGCCCAGCATCTGGTTCAAGGTTCGATAGAACGCCGCCTCGTCGGGTGCCCCGAGGGCGAGCGGCTCGTAGCGTGCGCGGATCGTGGTCCAGTCCACCCCGCCGAGGGTCGGATCGTAGTGGCGATCCCGCACCGCGCGCCACGCGGCATCGATGATCAGGCGGCGCGCCACCGTCCGCGAGTCCTCGCGCGCCTCGGGGGTGCTCAGCGGCGGCGGCGCCGGGGTGGTGGAGGCGAACGGCGGGGGGCGGAGCCGGGGATCCTCCGGGGGGGCCCCACCGCCGCCCGCCGAGAGAGGCTGGGCGCCGGGCCCCGCAGCCGAGGGGCCCGCCGCTCCGGTGGCGCAGGCGAGCCAGAGGCTCCCGAGCGCGGCCAGGGCGACCAGGCGCCCCAGGCCCGCCAGGCCCGCGCGGCGCACCCCCATCCCTTCGTGGCTGGTGGGTCCCGCGTGGACCCGTCGGCCGCCTCCGTTCCCGATGGAACGCGGGCGCGAGGCGGGGCCAGGCTCGTTCGAAAGTGGGGTCGTCATGGTCGAGGTGTCGCTCCCTTCGGGGTCTGTCCGCGGCCGAGCATCCTGCCGAGCTTGCGGCCGAGCAGCGCACCGGCGGCGCGCCCCTCCGCCTCGGCCCGCGCCGGGCCGACGTACCCCGTCACGTCGCCGCAGGCGAGCACGCCGGGGATCGTGGTCCCGAACTCCGCGTCGATGATCGTCGCGAACCCACCGCGCGCGAGGTCGAAGAGCACCTCGGCGCCGTGCTGGCGGGGCAGCTCGGAGGCCGGCGCCGGACGCGCCGCCACGGCGATCGCGTCGACCGACAGGTGCGCGCTGGCCCCCCCGCCCGACCCCGCGACCGGGCCGAGGGTGAGCCCTCGGAGTCGGGTGGCGCCCGACACCCCGTGAATCGCCCGGGGATCGGGGATGCGCGCCAGATCGGCTGGGGATATCCCGGCCGCCAGCAGCCCCGTCGCCAGGCGATCGCCGTAGGCCTCGTCGCCGACGATGGCGATGCGCCGACCGGCCCGGATGCCGTGCTGGAAGGCCAGGCGCCCGCAGGCCCGCGCCGAGATGATCCCGGGGCGATCGTTGTCGGGGAAGGGCAGGTTCTGATCGGCGCTCCCGGTGGCGTAGAGGAAGCGCCGCGCGGAGATCTTGAAGAGCCCCTCGGTCGCCGACGCCACCGCCAGCAGCCCCGGCGGGGCCGCGCGGTCGACGGCCGCCGCGGCTGCCGGCGCGGGAGCGGGCGAGGACGACGGCGGCTCGACCGCGGGGAGCCGATCCTCCGGGAAGTAGCCGATGGCCGTGGCCCGAGGCAGGATCCGCACGCCCCGCGCTTGGAGGCGCGCCCCGAGCGTCCGGGCGCGCGCCGGGCCATCGGGCTCGGCGCGCCACGAGCCCCCGAGCTCGGCCTGCTCGTCGACCAGCAGGACCCGCAAGCCGTCCGCCGCCGCGACCAGCGCGTCCGCCGCCGCCAACCCGGCGGGCCCGCCGCCTACCACGACCACGTCCACCGCGAGGGCCCGCGGCGACGGGACGGGGGCCGTGGGCGGTGCGTCCGGCAAGGTCCCCGACCCGCCCATCTGCCGGACCAGCTGGACCAGGACGGTGTTGGCCAGCCGGTTCCCGGTCATGAGCGTGTGATGATCCATCCCACGGGGAAACAGCCAGTCCGCCAGCGCCAGCGCATCGAGCTCGGTGCTCGGGAAGGCATTCTGCCCGGCGCACACCAGCCCGTCGCGCGCCGGGACCATGCAGGAACGGACGTTGGGGTTGCCGTCCACCCGCACCAGGCAACCCCCGCAGTGACCATCGAAGCAGAAGGCGCCGCGTGGGCGGTGGAACTTGGTCGAACGCGCCAGCACCCGCCGGCCGCTCGCGAAGAGCGCCACGGCCAGCGGCTCGTCCGAGACGGCGGGCAGCGCCTCGCCGTCGAACGTGATGGTGCACGAGGTCCCTGGGGGCTCGGCGGGGTGGGCGAGGGGAAGGACGCGCAGGCTCCGGCTCACGGCCCCGCCACGTTACCAGAGCGCGCGGTCGACCGGGCGCGGGTCACTCTCCCCGCCGCGGACGCATGGCTGGAGCACCGAACCTGTCTAACGGGCTTCGACGCGGGCGCCGGGCTTCACGCGTTCGCCCGGGTGCACGGCCACCGTGGCGTCGGGGGAAAGTCCCGCCAGGATCTCCACCATCGTCTCGCCCCGATGCCCGAGCTCGATGGGGACGAGCGTGACCCGGTCGCCGTCGATGCGGAACGCGGCCCAGTCGGCGCCGTTGCGGAAGACCGCGCCCTGGGGGATCTGCAGGACATCGTCACCCCGCCACAAGACGAGGCGCACCTCGACCCGGTATCCGTCGCCGAGCGCGGCCCACTTCTCGTGCGGGTCGGTGACCGCGATGACCACGTTCACCCGTTGCTCGTCGACGCCCAACGCCGATGGCCGCGTGAACCCCGAAGGCTCGACCAGCCGGACCCGACCCTCGAGCGGGCCATCGCCTCCCCAGTCCTGGATCACCGCCGGCGTGCCTGGGCGCACCTGCACCGCGACCGTGGTCAGCAGGTCCACAACGATCTCGAGCGCCGCCGGATCGCCGACCTCCACCAGCGGCGTGCCAGCCGGGACGACGCCGGCGCTCTTCTGCATCACCCGGAGCACGCGCCCCGACACCGGGGCCAGCACCTCGACGTGCCGGTCCCGCGCTCCCCCGATCCCGCCCCCGCGGGCGAGGGAGGCCTCGGCGAGCCGAACCTCCTCGGCCGCGACCTTGCCGGCGAAGATGGCCGAGGTGAGCTCCTCGGTGCGCATGCGCGCCTCGAACGAGGCTTGCTCGAGGGGTTGGCGCGCCAACGATCCGGCGCTGGCCAGCTTGGTCATCCGCGCCAGCTCCTGCGCCGCGAGATCCTTGGCCGCGGCGGCGCGGGCCACCTGGGCCGCCGATTGCCCGAGCGCGGCCCGAGCCGCCCCGAGGCGGGCCTCGGTCTCGGCGCGGGTTCGCTGGTCGAGGAGCGGCGACAGGGCGGGGGCGAGCTCCGCCAGGATGTCGCCTTGGTTCACGGTGTCCCCCGGCTCGAGCTGCACCCGCGAGACGTTGCCGGCCACCGGCGACGAGACCACGTAGCGGTCCTTGACCCGGGTCTTGCCGCTCTCCTCCACCACCACCAAGAGCGGGCCGCGGGTGGCGCGCGCGATGTCCACCGGCGCGGGACGGGGGCGGAGCGCCAGGACGACGAGCACGGTCGCCCCCGCGAGCGCGGCGAGCAGCAGGCCTCGCCGCAGGCCACGGGCCAGCCGGCGGCGCCGGTCGCGGCCGCGGTGGCCGTCGCCGCCCGGGTCCGGAAGGACGGCGACCGCGCCGATCGACCCGTCGGTCGCGGGCGCTGGCGGCGCGGCCGCCGGTGCGGTGGGGATGGTCTTCGAGCCGACGGCGGTGGTATCGACGGACATGGCTTGCTCCTACTCCCTGGTCTTGAGGACGCTGACGAGATCCAGCCGGTCGAGGCTCCGCCGGACCCACGCCGCGCTGGTCGCCGCCGCCAGCAGCGCGACCATGCCGGCGAGGACGTAGGTCGCCCCGTCGACGACGACCTGGAACCGAAAGGTCTCGCGATCCATGGCGTTCGCGAAGAACAGCACGGCCCAGATCCGCCCGAGCAGCAAGCCCACCGGGATGGCCAGCAGCACCTCGATCGCCAGGCCCGCGATGAGGATGGTCGAGATCTCGGCGCGCGACATCCCGAGCACGCGCAGGCTGGCGAGATCGCGCGCCCGCATCGCCAGCGCGATCCGTGCGTTGTTGTAGACCACCCCGAAGATCACGCAGGCCGCCAGCACGATGGAGACCACCGTCCAGATGTCCATCGCGGCCCCGTTCATGTCACGCAAGCGCTGGAGATCCGAGGAGACGTCCGAGACATCGATGACCCGTGGTGAGCGCTGGAGCCGCTCCTCGACCGACGCCAGCCGCGTCGGGTCCACCTTCAACAGGGCCGACGAGACCGCGCCGAGATCCCCCTCCAGCCCGGCGACGAGATCGGTGCGGGCATAGAGCTGGATCCCCACCGCCTCGTCGACGAACCCGGCGACGAGGGGGCGCAGCCAGCGGCGATCCGCCGCCTCCAGCACCTCCACGTCCAGACGATCACCGACCGCGATGCCCAGGATCTTGCCGAGCTCCGAGGTGACGAGCACGCCGTCGGCCGGGATGGGGACCTCGTGCCCGCCGCGCGCGACCAGCCTCCTCAAGGTGGCCTCGGAAGGTAACCCCATCAGGACCGAGTCCCGCATCCGGTTCAGGTGGCGAATGCGGATCGGCACGGCCCGCAAGCCGTCGACGGTCAGCACCCCGGGCAGGCTGGCCAGCTCCGCGACCACCCGCGGCGCGGTCGGTCGCGCGAAGCTCACGGACAGATCCTGGCGCTGCTCTCGGCGGAACATGGCTTCAAGGTAGTTGTCGAGTGAATCGGTGCCGAAGTGACCGAGCACGACGAGGGCCACCGCGCCGGCGATTCCCATCGCCGACAGCGCCGTCCGCAGCGGCCGCCGCTCGATCTCGCGCAGCACCATCATCCCGCTCGGGCCGACCAGCGCACCCATCCCCAGACGTTCGGAGAGCCCGCGTCGGTAGACGGCGGGTGCCGGCGGCCGCATGGCCTCCGCGGGCGGGAGCCGGGCGGCCGCGGCGACCGCGAACAGCGCCCCCAGCACCGCCGAGGCGGCGCTGATTCCGAGCGCGGTCACCACCAGGCTCGGCACCAGGCGAAAGGTCAGATCCGGAAAACGGAAGATCCCGTCGTAGAGGCCGAGGACCCTTCGCCCGAGCCACCATCCGCCCCCGAGCCCGAGCAGCCCTCCCGGCACCATGACCACCGCGACGAGGCCGAGGTAGTGGCGCGCGACCTCGCGGTTCGTGTAGCCCACCGCCTTGAGCGTGGCGATCTCCCCGCGCTGCAGGGTCATGAGCCGAGACAGCACCATGTTGATGAGGAACGCCGCCACACCGAGGAAGACCACGGGAACCGTCGCGGCGAGCGTCCCGAGCTGGCCGAGCTCCCCGGTCAGGATTCGGTTCGAGGTCTGGCTCTTGCGGCCAATCGATCCCCGGCTGCCGTAGGGCTCGAGGATCCGATCCAGCGTCGCCAGGATCGCGGCCTCGGACGACCCCGGCTGCATGCGCAGGCTCACGTCGTTGAAGGCGCCGCCGAGCTGAAAGGCCGCGGCGATCGCCGATCGCCCCATCCACAGGACGGCGTAGCGCTTGGGGTCGTCGGCCAGCGCTCCGGGGCGAATCGCGTACACGAACTCCGGGGACTGCGCGACGCCGACCACCTGCAGCCTGCGCAGGTTGCCGTTCATCACGACCGGAACCCGGTCGCCCGGGACGAGACCATGCGCGCGGGCGAAGGAATCGAGCAGGACCACCTCGTCGTCGTGTCCACCCTCGGGCAGCCTGCCGCCTCGGATGCGAAGCGCGTTGGTCGCGGGCGCGCCGTGGTCGGGGAGCGACAGGAGCTGGCCATAGGCGGCGCGCGCGAGGCCCGGGATGGGCACGGTCACCTCCTCGGCGATGCGCGTCTGCACCAGCGCGACGCCCGGCAAGGCTTCGATGCGGCGGGCCGCCGATTCCGGGGCGCGCTCGACCCGCGCGAAGACGTCGGCGAACCGATAGCGGTCGTAGTAGCTGTCGCGGGCCCACTCGAGCGAGGCGTAGGTGCCTCGGAGCCCGATGAAGCAAGTGATCCCGCTGGCCAGCACCAGCGCGATGGTGGCGATCTGCCCCTTGAGCCGGGAGATCTCGCGCAGGAGCTTGCGATCGAGGGAGGAGAACAAGGAGGACGAAAAGGACGAAAAGGACGAAAAGGACAACGACAGCCGGGTCATGGCGGCGGCCTCACCAGCGCAGCTCGCTCGGCCGCGCGCGGTGCTGGACGACCCGCTCGCTCTGGACCCGGCCGTCGGCCAGCGACACCACGCGGTCGGCGATCTCGGCGATGGGGGCGTTGTGGGTGATGACCGCGGTCGCCGTGCCGAGCTCGCGGTTGACGCGCTCGATGACATCCAGCACCAGGATGCCGGTGCGAAAATCCAGCGCCCCGGTGGGCTCGTCACAGAGCAGGACCGGTGGCCGCTTGGCGACCGCGCGCGCGATGGCCACCCGCTGCTGCTCACCTCCCGAGAGCTGCCCCGGGAAGTGATCCAGGCGATCGGCGAGACCCACCAGGGCGAGCGCATCCTCGGGGGGCAGGGGATCGTCCGCGATGTCGGTCACGAGCGCGACGTTCTCGCGCGCGGTGAGGCTCGGGATGAGGTTGTAGAACTGGAAGACGAACCCGACGTTGTGCCGGCGATACTGGGTCAGCTCGTCGTCGTCGGCGTGGGTGAGCTCGCGGTCGAGAAAGAAGATCCGGCCCGAGGTGGGAACATCGAGGCCCCCGAGGATGTTGAGCAGCGTCGACTTGCCACTCCCGGAGGCGCCGAGCAGCACGAGCAGCTCGCCCGCGTGCAACGTGAAGTCGACCCCGTCGAGTGCGCGGACGTCGACCTCGCCCATCCGGTACACCTTGGTGAGCGCGCGACACGACAGGACGGCGCGCGCGCCCGCGGCGCCGCTGACCGCCGCTGGGCTCGGAGACGCGGACCGTGAGGGGGCCGTGGCGGAGAGAGGGATGGCCGTGAAGGGACGAGTCGAGAGCGGCACCCGCCCCGAGCTTGCAAGCCGTGATCCGCGGCCACCAGCCCCCGGCGCCGGTGTGATCGAGCGAAAATTCGGCAGCCCCGCGCGACGGCAGTGCAAGAAGTGCGGGCCGGGGATCGATCGATCCTGGGTGCCATGGGAGGCGACGAGGGGCGACGAGGGCGGGCACACCCGCGCTCGGGACCGATGGGCCGGAGACGGGGCGCAGCCGGTATCGTAAAGGATCTTACGTCGCCGGTCGGGCAGTCAACGGCTTACCTCGTCTGCGCGTGATCTGGAGCCTGACCGCGCTCGCGCGTCTTGTCGAAAGTTGGGTCAGGAGACCACCGAGACGGATAGGTTCACCAGCACCTTCGCTCCCGCGCCTTCCCACCTTCCCACCTTCGCTCTTTCCCACCTTCGCTCTTTCCCACCTTCGCTCTTTCCCACCTTCGCTCTTTCCCACCTTCGCTCTTTCCCGCCTTCGCTCTTTTCGTTCGGGGTCAGGCCAATGGTCGCCCAGACGGGACACGGACGCGCTCAATGCAACACACATCGGAGGACCGTTGCACCATGGGAAATCTTCGTCGCCTGGCGTTCGCTCTCACCGCGGTGGTCTCCGTGGGGCTTGGCTGCGGCTCGGGAGATCCAGGCTCACCAGGTGTCACACCACCAGAGGGCTCTGGCGGGGTCGGAGCCGGCACGGGCGGCTCGATGTCGTCGACCGGTGGCGCAGTGGCCAGCGGCGGATCGAGCAGCGGCGGTGCCAGCGTGGTGGGTGACGCCAGCGGCGGCATCAACGGTGGCGCAGGAGGCACGACCGGCGTCGGCGCCGGCACCAGTGCCGGCGGCGGTGATGCGAGCGGGAAGGGCGGCTCGATGGTCAGCAACGGCAACGGCGGCACCGGAGCGATCCCCCCGCCGGACATGGTGCCGGTCGATCCTTCGAAGAAGATCACGGTCTGGATGGTCGGTGACTCGACCATGCAGAACTGCGCCGGCACCGGACAATGCGGCTGGGCCTCGCAGTTTCAGCAGTACTTCGGCCCCAACGCCACCGTCTCCAACCAGGCCCGTGGTGGCCGCAGCATCCAGACCTGGATCTGGGGCGACCCAAACGTCTCCAAGACCGCAACCGACGCCAACGGCGAGTGCCAGGTCATCGACGACAAGACCTACTCCGACAACTTGACGACCATGCTCGACGCCACGCGAGGGATGAAACCGGGCGATTGGGTGTACGTCGCGTTCGGCATCAACGACGCCACCGCCACCTGCAATCGACACGTCGGCAAGGCCCTGTTTCAATCGGATCTGGCCTTCCTGGCCACCAGCATCCGTGCGAAGGGCGCCAACCCGATCTTCGGCACGTCCACCAGCGGACAGTCCTGTTCCGGTTCGATGAACATGCCGAACCGGGGATTCGGAGCGGAGACGAAGGCCGCCGCCGCGGCCGCCAACGTTCCGGTCGTCGATCTGACTCAGCTCTCGGTGGACCTCTATAACAGCCTCCAGCTCTGTCCGGCCGGCAGCGCGACGTTCTGGTTCGACGGCACCCACTTCAAGACCGAAGGCGCCACCAAGGTCGCGGCGGTTGTCGCCCAGGCGCTGAAGGACCAGAAGATCGGTCTCGCGGCCTACCTGAAGTGATCAATTCATCTGGGTCGACCTGATGGGATCCCGGTCGCCGGTGTTCCAGGGCAGCGTGGGCCACCACCGGTCCCGCGGCGGTGGGGCCGCCGGCTCGACGGCTCGACCGGGTCGCGGCGCCAGCACCGTCACGCCGGCGGCGTCGGCCGCCGCCAGCGCGCGCTCGATGGGCTCGGTCCAGGCGTGATACGCGAGCGCGAAGGCGCCCCAGTGCACGGGCAGCAGCACGCCCCCGCGGACCATCTGGTGGGCGCGCACCGCCTGCTCGGGGCCGAGGTGCCAGTCGGGCCACGCGCGATTGTACTGCCCGACCTCGATCATCGTCAGGTCGAAGGGTCCCAGGCGGGCGCCGATCTCGCGCAGCGCCGGGAAGAGCCCGGTGTCACCCGAGTCGTAGACGCGGTGGCGCGGGCCGATGATCGCATAGCCCGCCCATAGCTTGGCGTCGTCGTCGATCAGCATCCGACCCGACGCGTGACGCGCCGGCGTGCACACGATCTCGAGCGCGTCCGGCCGCGGCTCTTTTCCCCCGGTCACCCCGATGCGCGTGCGTCCCCACCAGTCGAGCTCGACGATGCGTGCTTCCGGCACACCCCACGACGCGAGGTGGGCCCCGATGCCGAGCGGAACCACGAACGTCGTGGGCCAGCCCTTCATCGCGGCCATGATCGCGACGATGCTGGCGAGATCGAGGTGGTCGTAGTGATCGTGCGTGATCAGAACCGCGTCGATCGCGGGCAGGTCCGCGAGCGCGATCGGCGGCGTGAACCAGCGGCGCGGCCCCACCCAGCCGAGCGGCGAGGCGCGACCGCTCCACACGGGATCGACCAGCACCCGCCGACCGTCGATCTCCAGCAGCACCGTCGAGTGCCCGAGCCAGGTCACCCGCAAACCCGTGACCGGCGGCGTGTCGAGGGCGCGCCGCAGGTCGGTGTCGACGGGCACAGGCACGGCCGGGCTCACGTCCGGGCTGATGTGCCACGCGCCCGACAGCGTCTGGCTGACGCTGTTGCGCAGGGGCTGGGGATTCACGAAGTGGCCGTCCCGCCATTCGGGTGACGCCTCCATGCGAGCGCGGCGCGCGCCCGTGGCGCGCCGGCCGAAGGCGCGCCACCCGTCGACGAGGGCGAACGCCACGAGCGCGATCGCCACCGCGGCGAGCCCCAGCAACCCTCGGCGCATCCAGCGCCCCCACGGCGACGGCAGCCGGCCGGAGGGCCCGCTCATCATTGTCGTCCGCTTCGCGTCAGAAGACGGGGCAGGCGGCCGATTCGAGACAGGCGTTGGGCACGCAGATGGCGGCCACGTTCATGTAGCCGCAGCAGATGGCGTTCTGACCGCAGGCGCCGGCGGGCACCGCATCGCAGGCCTGGCTCTGGGAGCCGGCCTGGTTCAGGAACCAGCTGGTGCAGAAGCACGGGGTGTTGACGGGGGGCGTGACTCCGAAGGTGGTGTCGCAGGTGCAAATCTGCGTGCCCGAGCACTCGTGTCCGCCCTTCGAGCAGGTCTTCCCGACCCCCTTGTCGTTGGCGACGCCGGGCGGACAGCCGGGCGGCAGATCGCCAAACCGGTAGTCGATGGCGAAGTCCGCGGCGGCGTCTTGCAACTTTCCGCCTCCACCCGACGAACACCCGAGGCCCGTCAGCAGGCCGACCATCAGCACGACCAGCATGCCGACCGCCGCGCCAGGCAGGACGGACGACCGGAGCACGGACGACGGGACGGGGGACGCGGCGTGCGCGTCGCGGGCCAACGATCTACGGATCATGGATGAACCTCCTGCAGACTACACGGTTGGTGCCCGCGTGGGGGGCTTTCTTTCAGAAGAAGACCGACACCCGAACGGTTCCCGAGCGGCTGCCCGCGTAGCTGATGACCCCGAACAGGTTGGCGTCCCGGGTCACCGCCCAGCGCAGGATCACGTCGATCCGGATGCCGAGGGGCAGCCGGATGCCGAGCCCAGGGGCGAAGGCCACCGAGCGAATCCCGTTCAGCTTCTGGAAGTTGGGATCGGCGATGCGGTTGCCCTGGAAGACGGTGGCGAGCTCGGAGTACACCGACAGGAAGCTGGCCAGGCGCAGCGCCAGCGCATAGTGGGCGTCCCAGAAGAAGAGGGTGGGCACCCTGAAGTACAGATCCCCGAAGCTCCCGTCGGGGCCGACCAGCACCAGCGCGCCCTGGTTGACCACGAACGACAGCGGCCCCACCGCGCCCCCGAGCAGCAGCGCCGGCTCGAGGTGGAAGTAGTACGGAAACCGGTACACCCCGAGGGTTCCATCGACCAGGTGGAACTGGAAGCGCGTCGTGTGGGTCGGGATGCGGGCCCGCAGGGAGATGCCGCCCTCCCAGTCCAGCCAGCTCGGGGTGATCGCCGCCGGCAGCGCCTCGGTCCATTGCGCACCGAGCCGCCAGTCTCCGATGGCGCGCGAGGTCTGGTGCTGGTCCTCGGGGATCGGCATCCCCCCGGGAACGGCGGTCAGGAACAGGGTGGTGGACTGCGCGCTCGGGAGCTCGGTCTCGAACTGAAAGCGCCTCCACTTGAGGCTGCCTCCGACGGCGCCGCGCGTGTTGCTGCCCGAGCCGAGGACGAAGGGCAACGCCGACAGGTCCGGCGTCTGGGCATAGCTGCCGTCGATGTAAAGACGCGTGACGGGTTCGAGGTTGCGAAGCTGGGGCGCGTCCGTCGCGGCGGGCGCGTCCTCGGGGTCGAGGTGGCCAGGCTCCGCGGTCGGGCCACCACCACGCACGCCGGGGCGGGAATGGCCGGATTCGTCGGGCTCGGGCTGGTCCTCGTCCACCCGTTGATTCGAGCCGCTCCCGTCGTCGACGGCCGGCGTCCCCGGCGCGTCGGCCGGCAACTCCGCCGCCCACGCGCGGTTCGCCCCGACCGGGCCATCGGCGAGCCAGCAACCGACGGCCACGAGCGTCGCGGCCCCAGCAAGGACCCGGCCTGCGACCACGCCCGCGCGGGCGCCGCGTGGGACGACCATGCCGACCCGCCCCCGTCCGGGCGCCCCGGAGGAGCTGCGTCGCTTTGTCGAGTCGAGGGCCGTCATCACCGGGGACGCGCGCCGAAGATGGCGGTTCCCACCCGCACCATGGTCGCTCCCTCGGCGATCGCCAGGGGGAAATCATGACTCATCCCCATCGAGAGCTCGCGCAAATCGACGTTCGGGCGCGCCACGCGCCGCTCCCGCTCCGCGAGCTCCCGCAGCGTGGCAAAATGCCGGCGCGCGGCGGTCGGGTCGTCGGCGGCGGATTGCGGCGGGATGAGCATGAGGCCGATGCACGCCACCCGGGGAGAGCCGGCGAACGCATCCAGCAGGCCCCCCAGCCGATCGGGGGGCACGCCACTCTGTCGCGCCGCGCCCGCCAGATTCACCTGCACCAGGCAGTCCTGGGTGCGGCTCGCCGGGTCGTCCCGCGCGGATGGCGTCGCACCGGGCCGAGGTCCGAGCCGAAGATCGATCTGCGCGACGAGCTCGGGCGAATCGACGGTGTGGATGAGCGCGACCTGCCCGACCAGATACTTGAGCTTGTTGCTCTGCAGGGGGCCGATGAAATGCCACCGGAGATCCGGCGGGGTGAGCACGGTGACCGGGGGGCGGGGGGGGAAATCGACGGCGTGGGCCGACCCGCCCAGGATCGCCGCGCTCCCCGCCGCGAAGGCTGCCCGCTTGTCACGCAGCTCCTGGGCATAGTTCTCGGCGAAGTCGCGCTGGCCGGCGGCCAGCGCGGCGCGCAGATCGACCTCGGGCATCCTCTTGCTGACCGCGATGAGGCGCACCGACCCTGCGGCGCGCCCGGCCGCGCGCGCGGCCTCGGCGATGCGGTCGCGGGTGGCAGCGAGGGCCGCGGCAATCGCGGCCGCACGATCCTCCGGGGTCCGCGTCACGGCCGCGCGCGCGTCCATCTTTGCAGGAGCGTCCAGCACCGGACTCGCCTGCCGCGCCGGACTGGCTGACCGCGGTGGGCGAGCGGGCGGCGGGTCATGCCCCCTCCGGGAACGCGAGGGGCGGGTACGCTCCGAGGCCGCCGATGGCTCGAAGATCGGCCAGCACCTCGGCCAGCGGCAACCCGACCACGTTGGTGAGCGAGCCCCGCAGCTCGGTCACGAAGGCCGCCGCCACGCCCTGCACGGCGTACCCGCCCGCCTTTCCGCGCCACTCACCGCAGGCGACGTACGCGTCGATCTCCCGGGGCTGGAGCAGACGGACGGCGACCGTCGTGGTGACCGCGCGATCGATGTGGCGTCCGGCGAGGTGGATCCGGTAGGCGGTGGTGACCTCGTGGCGGCGGCCTGCGAGCCGCGTCAGCATCGCGCGGGCCTCGGCGGCGTCGGCGGGCTTGCCGAGGATCTCCCCGCTCACGATGACCGTGGTGTCGGCCGCCAGCAGCGGGATGTCGAGCGCGGCCGCGCGCGTTCCGGGCGACCCCAGGGCCGCCTCGGCCTTCGATGTCGCCATCCGGCGGACGTAGTCCGCGGCGCCCTCGCCGGGGCGTGGGGACTCGTCGATGTCCGCCGCCTCCACCCGGAGGCGAAGGCCGATGCGCTCGAGGAGCTCGCGCCGGCGCGGCGAGGCGGACGCCAGGATGACGTCCACCGCCGGGGCGGGCGCCGGGTCACCATGCTCAACCATGTCGATCCACCGCCGGGTATTTACCCGATCCCGGCGCCCGGCCATAGCATCCGTGCCGTGTCCAGCGCCGGGCCGGCCCGGCGACGTGGGCGCTGCGGGTTCCCGTTCGGCGCGCAACCCCCGGCGGGCGCCGCCGAAAACCCCGTTCGATGCCGGCGTCGTCTTCTTGGTGGCCCCTATCCTGGCCTGGATCCTGCGCCGCAGCGCGCTGCAGGGTGGCGGCCGCCGGGGCCCGGTCCGCGCGCGGGGCCGGGGGGCCCCTCGGCAGGGCCGCCGCGGCTGTCGTCTGGCTCACCCTCGCGACTGGCGGGGGATTCGCCTGTGGTCCGGACACCAGCCTCGGCACGGCCGCGGCCGCCGCCGGGGGGGCAACGACCCCGCCTGGCCCCGCGGCGGCGGCGCTCCTCGAGCCCGCCCCGGGCGCCTTCGACGTACCGCCGAACCTCTTCGGCGTGACGCTGCGGGCACCGCTGGGGCTCGGGGACTTCGCCTCTCCGATCTCCCTCACCGCCGCCGCCGGGGAGAGCGGGGCCACCGGCGCGCCGCCGGTGGAAGATCCGGTCCTCGGCCCGGCCCGACCGGTCGATTGCGGCGATGGGGTGCCCGACACCTGGACCTGCGTGCTGGTTCCGCTGGCGGGATCGCTCGCTCCCGCCACGACCTACGTCGTGAGCTTGGCCCCGGGGCTGACCGACGCCGCCGGCCGGTCCCTGCGCGCGGGGCCAGTCGGCCAGTTCACCACGGCGGCGGCTCCCGATCTCATCGCTCCCGCGATCGGCCACCTCGCGGTCAGCCTGTCGGGACCTTGCGTGGTGGTGTCGTTCCGGACGGACGAGCCCGCGGCGGGCGAGCTCGTGCTCCGGTCCGCCGCCGATCCCGGGCCCGACGCCGCCCGCGAGATCCCGGTGGGCCGCGGGCTGACGGTGTTCGAGGGAGCCGCGCGCCTCGGCGCCCTGCCGCCCGGGACCGACCTCTCGGTGCTGGTCCGGGCGGTCGACCCAGCCGGCAACCTGGCGGAGTCCGCCGCCGTGGAGCTCACGCTGCCCGCGAGCGCGGTGCCCCTCGCGATCACCGAGATTCACGCCAACCCCGCCGGTCCCGAGCCGGCGCAGGAGTTCGTCGAGCTCGAGAACCTCGGCACGCTCCCGCTCGACCTGGGCGGGATGACGCTGGAGGATGCCAAGGGCAAGGACGTCCTGCCTGCGGTCTCCGTCGCGGCACGGAGTTATGCGCTGGTGGTTCCCTCCGGCTTCGATCCCGCCAGCGTCGAGGACACGCCACCCGCTCCCGGCACGGTCCTCGTGCGGGTGGACGCGCGGCTCGGTGGCGATGGGCTCTCGAACGGGGGCGAGGCCATCCGGCTGCGCGCCGCCGATGGCGCGTTGCTGTCGAGCTACGGCTCGGCCACCCCGACCGCGACGGCGGCGTGGTCCGGCCGGTCCATCCACCGCATCCCCGAGGACGCCTGCGACCAGCCGGCGACCTGGACCACCCAGCCCCGCCCGGCCACGCCGGGGTGGGGACCACCATGACGCCGACGACGCCGAGCTCGATCTTCTGGGCCGGCGCCGATCGTGGTAAGGACAACCCATGTCCGGGCACAACCGCTGGTCCAAGATCAAGCACAAGAAGGAGGCGTCCGACCAGAAGCGTTCCAAGGTCTGGACCAAGATCCTGCGCGAGATCACCGTCTCGGCGCGCCTCGGCGGCGGCGACATCGACGGGAACTCGCGGTTGCGCGCGGCGGTCGACAAGGGTCGGGCCGTCAACGTCCCGAACGACACCATCGAGCGATCCATCAAGAAGGGGGCGGGGGATCTCGACGGCGTGACCTACGAGGAGTTCGCGTACGAGGTGTATGGCCCGGGCGGCACCGCCATGCTGGTCGAGATCATGACCGACAACCGGAACCGCACCGCGGGCGAGGTGCGGAACACCCTCACCAAGTACAACGGGAACCTCGGCGCGTCGGGGTCGGTCGCCTACCTGTTCAAGAAGCTCGGCGTGATTGTGTTCGACAAGGCCGCGGTCGACGAGAACGCGCTCACCGATCTGGCCATCGAGCTCGGGGCCGACGACATCAAGAGCGAGGTGGAATCGGTGACGATCTTCACCGCCCCCAAGGAGTTCGAGCGCATCCGGGGCGCCCTGCAGACCGCTGGCCCCAAGTTACCCGCGCCCGTCTCGGCCGAGGTGACCATGGTGCCTCAAACCTTGGTCCACGTGAGCGGCGCCGACGCCGAGAAGGTGATGAAGTTGATCTCCGCGCTCGAGGACAACGACGACGTGCAGAACGTCCACTCGAACGTCGACATCGACGAGGCCGATCTGGAGCGACTCGGCTGAACCGTGCTCGGGATGCGCCCCCGCCCGTCACCGCCGCACCGGCGCCTGTTCCTCTGCGTCCTCTTGCCCATGCCTGCTTCCCGTGCCGGATCATCGGGATCGATCCGGGGACCGTTCGCCTCGGGTATGGGGTGATCGACGTCCTCGGCCCGGTCGCCGTGCACTACGTCGAGTGCGGCACCATCAGCGGGAGAGCCCGGGATTCGCGCGTCGTCCGCCTGCGCGAGATCGGCGCCAACCTGCGGGAGCTGTTCCTCGAGGCGCGTCCCAGCGCCATCGCCATGGAGCAGGCCTTCTTCGGCAGCAACGCTCAGTCCACCCTGGCCCTCGGCGAGGCGCGCGGGGTGGTCATGGCCGTCGCCGGTGAGACCGGCCTCTCCATCTGGGGGTACAGCCCGGCCACGGTCAAGAAGACGGTGGTGGGTCACGGCCGCGCCACCAAGGATCAGGTTGGCTACCTCGTGCGCGCGTTGCTGAAGCTTCGGCGGGTGCCGGCGCCAGACGCGGCGGACGCCCTCGCCATCGCGCTCTGTCACGCGCGCAACCTCGAGACGTCGTCTCGCCCGGCGCAGGGGAAGCCTGCGGGACCAGGGGCGCAACGATGATCGCCCACCTCCACGGGCGGGTGATCGAGCGCCAGGTCGAGTCCCAGGCCGAGTCCATCGTGCTCGAGGTGGCGGGGGTCGGCTACGCGGTGGCGACCAGCGCCGCGACCATGCGTGCGATCCAGCACGTCGGCGCCGAGGTCAGCCTCTGGATCCACAGCCACCACACCCAGGACGCCGGTCCCGCCCTGTACGGGTTCCTCGAGCGCGACGAACGCGGGCTCTTCGAGACCTTGCTCGGGGTCCAGGGCGTGGGCCCCAAGGTCGCCCTCGCGATGCTGTCCGGGCTCCCGCGCGCCGAGCTCACCCAGGCCATCGCCGGCGCCGACATCGCGCGCTTGATGCAGATCCGTGGCGTCGGTCGCAAGACCGCCGAGCGCCTGGCGGTCGAGCTGCGCGACAAGCTCGTGCCCTTCCCGGTGGCCCCCGCCGCGGGCGCTGGTCGCCCGGGCGCGGGTTCGAGCAGCGGCGGCGACCCTGGCGCGAGCCCCCTCCCCGAACGCCTGCAAGAAGCCCAGGGCGCCCTCGTCGCTCTCGGCTACCGCCTGCCAGAGCTCGAGCCCGTGATCGCCCGGATGGATCCCGAGCTCCCCATCGCCGACCTCATCAAGCAAGGCCTCGCCGCCCTCCGCCGCGTGTAAGACCCGTCCGCCGCGGCGGGCCTCCGTCGGGAGCCGCGGCCGCACCAGCGCTTGCCGCCCGCGCAGCGGTTGTGCAAGCTCCGCCGCATGACGAAGACCCTCTCGCGGCTGGTCGTTCTCCTCGGTGTCTCGATGGGCGCTGCCTCGGTGCGCGCGCAGATGGGGGACCCCACCAAGGTCACCCTGGCGACGACGCCGGTTGCAGGCAGCATCTCGATGATCGAGGGGGCCAATGGTTTCGCCGGCGGCAACGTCGCCGCGTCGGTCGGCGACGACGGGGTGGTCGTCATCGACGACGAGCTGCAACCGTTGACGCCCAAGCTGAAGGCGGCGCTCGCGGCGCTCTCGAAGAAGCCCGTGCGGTTCGTGATCAACACCCACTGGCACATGGACCACACCGGCGGCAACCCAGCGCTGGCCGCCACCGGCGCGGTCATCGTCGCCCAGGAGAACGTCCGCAAGCGCCTCAGCGTCGACAACGTCATTCACATGGCGGGGCACGAGATGACCGTCAAGGCCCAACCGCCCGCCGCCCTCCCCGTGGTGACCTTCGCCGACGACGTCACCCTGCACGTCAATGGCGACGACGTTCACGTCATCCACGTCGCGCCCGCCCACACCGACGGTGACGCCATCGTCCACTTCCAGATCGCCAACGTGCTCCACGCCGGTGACACCGTGACCGCCAGCTACCCGATCGTCGACATCGACAGCGGCGGCCAGTTCGAGGGATTCATCGCCGCCGCCGATCGCCTTCTGGCGCTCGCCGACGACAGCACCAAGATCATCCCCGGGCATGGCCCGCTGATGACCAAGCGGGACCTGGTCGCCTACCGCCAGATGCTCATCGAGGTCCGCGACCGTATCGGCAAGCAGATCGCCGCCAAGAAGACCATCGACGAGATCAAGGCCGCCAAGCCGCTCGCCGATCTCGACGCCAGGTGGGGGCAAGGGTTCGTCAAGGCCGACCTCCTGATCGAGAGCGTCGTCAAGACGCACCCCCCGGCCCCCAAGAACGGGCACGGCCCGCACACGAAGTAGGTCACCTCGTCGGCCTCGAGGCCGTCGTGGCGGGCCAGCTCCGAAGTGATGGAACCAAACCGGGGCGGCGTTCGTTGAGGGGACAGGAGGTCACGAATGCCATTTCAAGCAGACCGCAGAGACATTCTGAGACTGATGGGGGTGGGCGGGGTCGTCTTCGCATCCGGCCTGGCGGGGGCAGCTGGAAAGAAGAAGTCCGGCAACGACTCCGACTTCTTCTTCCTGCAGCTGTCGGACACCCACTGGGGATACAGCGGGGGCGTCAACCCGGAGGCCGACGTCACGTTGAAGCAGGTGGTGGAGACCGTCAACGGCGTCTCGGCCCGGCCCGACTTCATCGTCTTCACGGGTGACCTGACCCATACCACCGACGACGGGGCCGTGCGGCGCAAGCGCATGGCCGAGTTCAAGCAGATCGTCTCCAAGCTCGAGATCAAGACGCTCCACCTCATGCCCGGCGAACACGACGCCTCGCTGGATGCCGGGCTCGCCTTCAAGGAGAGCTTCGGGCCCACCCACTACAGCTTCGATCACAAGGGTGTCCACTTCGTCGCGCTCGACAACGTCTCCGATCCCGCCGGCGCGGTGGGAGACAAGCAAATCGACTGGCTCTCCGCCGATCTGAAGAAGGTGCGCCGCGACGGGCCGATCGTGGTGCTCACGCACCGTCCCCTCTTCGACCTCTACCCGCAGTGGGACTGGGCGACCAAGGACGGCGCCAAGGTCATGGACGTGCTGCTCCCCCACAAGCACGTCACCGTGTTCTACGGCCACATCCACCAGGAGCATCACCACCAGACCGAGCACATCGCGCACCACGCCGCCAGGTCGCTGGTCTTTCCTCTGCCGGCCCCCGGGTCGGTCCCCAAGAAGGCACCGCTTCCCTGGAACCCGGCGGCTCCGTTCAGCGGGCTCGGCTACCGCCAGATCGACGTCGAGGGCTACGACGGCGACACGCGCCTCACCGAGCTCCCCGTCGTCAAGGTGCCCGCCTGACATCGGAGGAGCAACGTCATGGTGCTTCGGCGATTGTTGATGGTTGCGACGATGACCGCAGCGCTGGGGAGCGTCGTGCGCTCCGCGCCGCCGCCCAACGAACCGGTGATCGCCGTGACGGCGAAGAAGTGGGAGTTCGCGCCGAGCAGGATCGTGCTGCACAGGGGGATCCCGGCGGTCATCGAGCTGCGCTCGCTGGATCACAAGCACGGCTTCGCCGTTCCGGACCTCGGCATCCGCGTGGACGTCACGCCAGAGAAGGTCACCCGGGTCCGGGTGGTCCCGACCAAGGTCGGCGCCTTCCCGGCACACTGCGACGTCTTCTGCGGCGAGGGGCACGAGGACATGACCGCCGAGGTCGTCGTGGTCCCTTGAACGTGACGAGGAGCGAGTCCGATTCGATCGGCCAAGAAGGCGGGGGATCTAGCGAGCCATGCGCGATCGGCAGAACCGCCGCGCTGGCGGCGCCGACGACGGGATCGCGACAGGATTGGCAGGCATCCCGTCTCGAGGTGCCTGCGGGGGTAGGCTGAGCGCGCCGCTTGCTCGGTCGCCGTCGGAATGACGGCTTGCATGGTGGGCAGGTGATGGGCAAGGCGATGCTTCACGCGGATCTTTCCCCAGTGAACCTGTCCCGCGCGATCTATCTCGTGGCAACGCTCACCGCTTGTGAGCGGATGGCAGCTTCGCCGGCGTCCCCCGGTGGCCATTGAGAGCGCCGGTCTTCCAGTTCGAAGAGGACCAGGACTCGCCGCTGTCGTTCGCTCAACCGGTCGAGCACCGCGTAAAACCGGGCCCTTCGCTGCCACTTCTCCAGTTGCTCGATGGGCGTGTCCGGACCGGTGGTCGATCGATCTTCGATGTGGGAACGATGCGCAGCCACCAAGCACGAACCCGGCGCCGCCGTCGATCGTTGGCGACCACCTTCGCCGTGATGCTGAACAGCCAGGTCGCCAACCGACTGTCGTGGCGAAATTCGGGCAGGCGCCGATTCACGATCAGAAACACCTCCTGGGTGATGTCTTCAACCTCGACTCCCGGACCGCCAAGACGAGCGGCCCTCTAGAAGAGCGATTCCTGGCTGCTGCCGCCCGTGCCACCACCACCGCCGCCGCGGCCCGCGGCCGGCATGGGTACGCCGAGGTGCTCGTAGGCGCGGCGGGCGGCCTGACGTCCGCGCGGGGTGCGCAAGAGGAAGCCCTCCTGGATCAGGTACGGCTCGTAGACGTACTCCAGCGTGTCGCGATCCTCGGCCAGCGCCGCCGCCAGGGACTCGACCCCGACCGGTCCCCCGTCGAAGCGGGTGATGATGGTGGAGAGGATGCGGCGATCGCCCGCGTCGAGGCCAAGGGTGTCGACCTCGAGGCGCTCGAGGGCGAAGCGGGCGGCGTCGCGCGTGATGCGGCCGTCGCCCCGCACCTCGGCGAAGTCCCGCACCCGCCGGAGCAGGCGGTTGGCGATGCGGGGTGTGCCGCGGGCGCGCGCGCCGATCTCGGCGGCACCCTCCTCGTCGACCGCGATGTCGAGCAGCCGCCCCGAGCGGCGGACGATGGTCGCGAGATCGGCCGCCTCGTAGAACGAGAACCGCTCCGAGATGCCGAAGCGCGAGAGCAGCGGCGAGGTCAGCTGGCCGGTCCGCGTCGTGGCGCCGACCAGGGTGAAGCGCTCGATGGGCAGCGGAATGGCCCGCGCCCCCGCGCCCACCCCGGTCACGATCTCGATGCGGAAGTCCTCCATCGCCGGGTAGAGGCTCTCCTCCACCACCGGGAGCAGCCGGTGAATCTCGTCGATGAAGAGGATGTCCCCCTTTCCGAGCGAGGTGAGGATCCCGGCCAGATCGCCCTTGCGTTCGAGCGCGGGGCCGGAGGTGACCCGCACCTCGGTGCCCATCTCGTGGCCGAGCAGGAAGGCGAGGGTGGTCTTGCCGAGCCCGGGCGGCCCCGACAAGAGCACGTGATCGAGCGCGTCGCCGCGCTTGCGTGCGGCGGCCACGTAGACCGCCAGGTTGTCGACGATCTTGCGCTGACCGACGAACTCGTCGAACCGCCGCGGGCGCAGGGCCGCGTCGTCGTCGGCCGCCACCGGATCGGCTGCTCCGGACACCACCCGGCTGGTGGCCTTCGCCGTCGCCGTGCTCGGGATCGATGTCGGCTTCGCCGGTACCCTGGCGGTGGGAGGCACCCCTGTGCCCGGCCCGGTGGAGCCCCGCACCGGCCCGTGGATCACCGGGCGAGCCGCCGCGGCTCCGGCGACCGCGGTCTCACCGGGGGGCGGCCCCGGCTGGTCCTGGTGGCGCTTGCGGGTCACGGCGTGCCGCGGCTGGTGCATGCGCCGGTCGTGTCGGCGGCGTGGACCTGGCTCGTCACGCGGCCGAGGACTCCGCCAGCGGCGTGAAGCGGGCGAGCTCGAGCTCGGCCCCGAAGACCCGCCGCGCCGGCCCGCGCATCCGGACCCCGCTCCCGTCGGATGCCACGGTGATGAACAGGGCCCCGCCCGGCAGGTGCACCGTGGCCTCGGTCCCGAAGGCGAGGCGGCCCTCGATCCCGGCCGCCACGGCGGTGGCGCAGGCGCCCGTGCCGCAGGCGAGGGTGATCCCACACCCGCGCTCCCACACCACGAGATCGATCTCTCGCCCGCGGACCCGCGCGAACTCGACGTTGGTGCGACGGGGAAAGAGAGGCGCCGTCTCGATGCTGGGCCCGTAGCTCTCGGCCAGCCCGCGCAGATCCTCCGCGGGATCGTCCACGAAGATCACGGCGTGTGGGTTGCCCATCGAGACGGCCGTGGCGTGAAAGGTCCGCCCGCGCGCCTGGATCTCCTGGCGGGTGGCCGGGGAGTCTCCCGCCGGCAGCATCGGGATCTCCCCACGGCGGAGCCGCGGCCTTCCCATCTCCACGGTCACCGCAGCCACCTCCCCGCCCCTCACCTCGAGCTCGCAGGCGAGCACGCCGGCCCCGGTCTCGATCCGCAACGGCGATCGCCGCAGGGCCGGATCCCGTTCGTAGAGGACCTTGGCCACGCAGCGCAGCCCGTTCCCGCACATCTCGGCCTCGCTGCCATCGGCGTTGAGCACCCGCATACGGGCGTCGGCCCCGCCGGCCGCCCCGCTCGGTGTCGAGCTCGGGGGCAAGCTCGGGGGCAAGATCGCCAGGATCCCGTCCGCCCCGATCCCGAAGTGGCGGTCGCAAATCGCCGTGATCCGTCCCGGGGAGCCGAGCAACCACCCGCCCGCGCCCTCGGCCCCTTGCTCGGTCCCTGCCCCGTCCGCCAGCGTCGGCTCGCCCGGTCGCAGGTCGATGACCACGAAGTCGTTGCCGAGCCCCTCCACCTTGGTGAAGGGGATCCGCGGCCCGCTGGCGGTGGCTTCGGGGGCGGCCGACCTTCTCTCGGCGCTCGGCTCTCGAGGCATGCGGCGTGGCCTTCTGCTACGGGACCTGGGCGGGGGCGGGCGCTTCCGGCGTCGTCGGCGCCACCTGCGTTGGTGCGGCCTGGCCGCTCGGTGGCCGTGGTTTCCGGGGCGGGGTGGCCACTCCCGGCTTCGGCGCGGCTTGGCCGGCGGCCGGGGCCGCGGAGCCCGCTCCGGTCGGTTTCTTGCCCGACGTGTCGAGCAACTCCGGCACCTTCAGCTGAAGCCCGGGCGCTCCCTGGGTTGCGCCCGGGGCCTCGGTCGTCGTCGTTGCTCCGGGGGCCGCCGAGTTGCCGGCCGCCGCCGCCCGCGCCTTCTCCAGATCCGCCTTCAGCTTGGCGGCCTTCTCGTCGTCGACCTTCTTCTCGGCCGCGCGCTCCGAGGCCAGCTTCTGCAGGCGCTTCGAGTCCTGCTGGCTCGAGTAGTGGGCGAGAGACAGCGACGTCATCAGGAAGACCGCCGCGGTGGCCGAGGTGAGCCGGGTGAGGAAGTTGCCAGCCCCCGACGATCCGAAGACCGTCTGGCTGCCAGCGCCACCGAAGGCGATGCCCATGCCACCGCCCTTCCCGGCCTGCAGCAGGACCACGAGGATGAGGAACAGGCAGACGAAGATGTGAACGACCGTCAGGAACGTGACCATGCGTCGGTACCCTCTTTCACGATGCGAACGAACGACTCCGCCGAGAGGGACGCGCCGCCCACCAGGGCGCCATCGACGTTCTTCTCGGCCATCAAGTCGCGGATGTTGTCCGGCTTCACGCTCCCGCCATACAGGATCGGCAGCGCCTCCGCCCCGGCGGAGAACTGGGCGCGCAGTCGCCCCCGGATGAAGGCGTGAACCTCCTCGGCCTGGGCCGGGGTGGCGGTGCGCCCGGTGCCAATGGCCCAGACCGGCTCGTACGCGATGAGCAGGCGCGCGGCGTGGTCGGCCGACAGCCCGGCCAGATCGGCGTCGAGCTGCGCGCCGATCCGCTCCAGCGTCCGTCCCCCGTCACGCTCGGCCAGCGTCTCGCCCACGCACACGATGGGCGCGAGGCCCGCGGCGAGCGCCGCCTTGGTCTTACGGTTGACGTCGGCGTCCGTCTCCCCCATGAGGGCGCGGCGCTCCGAGTGTCCGATGATCACGTAGCGGCAGCCGGCGTCCACCAGCTGAGCGGCCGCGACCTCACCGGTGAAGGCCCCCTTGGTCTCCCAGTGACAGTCCTGCCCGGCGACCGCCACCGGCTGACCGCCCCCCGCACCCGCACCGCCACCCAGATTGTGCAGGGCCCGCACGACCGCGTCGATGGCCAGGAACCCGGGCGCCACGATCACGTCGGCCTCGGCGCCGGCGTCCGGGCGCGCGCCCGCCGCCACGGCCGTGGCCAGCGCCACCGCGTCGGCCAGGGTTCCGAACAGCTTCCAGTTTCCCGCGAACACCGGCCGATTCACCGACGCCGCTCCTGCAGAGGCAACTTGTGGGGACATACGCGATTGATCTTTCCTTGGCCCGTTTCGGCTCGTTTCGTGGATCTCGCCGGACACGCTCGGGGTCCTAGACCTCGAGCGCGGCCAGCCCCGGCAACTTCTTGCCCTCGAGGAACTCCAGGGAGGCGCCGCCACCGGTGGAGACGTGGGTGATCTTGGAGGCGAGCCCGCTCCGTTGCAGGGCCGCGACCGAGTCCCCGCCCCCGACCACCGACAAGGCCGAGCTGCCCGCCACCGCCCGCGCGATGGCCAGCGTCCCGGCCGCGAACGGCTCGGCCTCGAAGACCCCCATGGGCCCGTTCCAGAAGATGGTCCGGGCGCGCGAGATGGCGTCGCCGAAGCCACGCGCGGTCTCGGGGCCGATGTCGAGCGCCGCCAGATCCTCGGGGATCTCCGAGGCGGACACCACCTTCCCCGAGTCGGCCTTGAACCCAGCTCCCGCCACCGCGTCCCGCGGCAAGAGCACGTCGACCCCGGCCTCGTCGGCCTTCTTGAGGAAGGCGCGCGCCAGGGCCAGCTTGTCGTCCTCCACCAGGGAGCGCCCGAGGCGCCCGCCCCGGGCCTTGAGGAAGGTGTTGGCCATGGCCCCGCCGATCAGCAGCTGGTTGACCCGTCCGAGCAGGTTCTCGAGCACCCCGAGCTTGTCGGACACCTTCGCTCCACCGACGATGGCGATGAACGGCCGCTCGACGTCGCCGAGCAGCTTGCCGAGAAACTTCACCTCGCGCTCCATGAGCAGGCCCATGCCCCGAGCCGCCACGTACTTCGTGATGCCCACCGTCGAGGCGTGCGCCCGGTGCGCCGTGCCGAACGCGTCGTTGACGTAGACGTCGGCGTACGAGGCGAGGCCCTTCGCGAAGGACTCGTCGTTGGCCTCCTCGGCGGCCGAGAAGCGCAGGTTCTCGAGCAACGCGACCTTGCCCGCCTTGAGGTCGGACACCACCTTGCGGGCGCCATCGCCGACGGGCTCGTCGGTGAGCACCACCTCGGCCTCGGTGCCGAGCAACTCGGCCAGGCGCTCGGCCACCGGCATCATGGTGAACTTGGGATCGGGCTTGCCCTTCGGCCGTCCGAGGTGCGACGCCAGGACCACCCGGGCTCCCTTCTCGACGGCGTAGCGGATGGTGGGCAGGCTCTCCCGGATGCGGGTATCCTCCGCAACGCCACCGGCCGGAGTCAGGGGCACATTGAAGTCGACGCGGATGAACAGGCGTCGGCCCGCAATGTCGAGCTCGGAGATGGATTTGATCGGCATGGTGAGAGCTTCACTTTCGGCCCGCGGCCTGCGGCGGTGGCCAAGCAGGAACGCCGGGCGAGCGGGCCGGGGCCCATCGCCAAGCGTCGCAAGCGCTCGCAGCGTCGCAAGCGCCCGCAGGCGTCGGTAGAATGCTCGAACGCCGATCGAAAATCTAGGAAAATTGGGCTGTGCGTCGGCCACGCTCGGCCGCGCCGGCAGGGGCCTTCGGCGGCCCGGGGCGGGCGCCTCCCTCGCTCAAAAAAACGGCCGGGCGGTTGGGCCCAGCCGTTTCTTCCGGTGCATGTTCGACCGCGGTGGGTCCGGGTCAATCGAGCGGAGCGTCGTCCTTGATGTCGGAGGTGACCAAGCTGATGATCTCGCTGGCGAGCGCCACGATCTGCCGTGGCTCGTATCCGTTCTGTCGAAGGTCCTTGTAGATGGATTTGGAGAGAATCTTGAGCGCCTTTTCTCGGTTGGGCAGCGAGGCTGCCGGCGCTGGTTCACGCTGGGAAACACCGGTTTGGGTGACAATTTGCGGCATCGAACCCTCCTCCCAGAAGGTCGGTCTCGTCCTAAGCATGGGATATGCCACGGGCGCTATATTTCTAAGTCATTGAATTTATTACGTTTACAAAACATTGACGATCATCGCCCGCGAAACGGCCTACGCACCGGTCGGAAGCGCCGTATGACAGCAGGATCGCAGTTTCGACGGGTTGGTGTCGAAAAACTGGCAGTTTCATGTCATCCGCAGGGTGCGTAGGGACTTGCGCACCATCCCGAGAGACGCTGCGCGCTCGCGGATCGGCGCGCCGGGAGCGAAGGGGGGTGCGTCGGACACGCTACACCGCGCGTCGCCGGTGACGCGCCACCAGATCTCGAAACAAGTTCTCGGAATCGTCTCGAAACTGCCTCGAAATACGGCGGCGCTCCGGGGCACGGGGCAGCGCCGCCTGGCCCGCCGCTCGATCGCTGGTCGCGCGCTCGCTCTTTCGGTCGAACGACGCGCGTCGAACGGCGCGCCAGGAAATCGGAGCTAGAATCGCGACGAGGTTCGGCATGACTGAAGTTCCCGAGCGGGTCATCGAGGTGGTTCATCTGGAGCACGGAAGGCCGGTGTCCGTGCACACGCTCTCGGCAGCGCGCGAACGCAGAGGGGTCTGGGCCACGCTCGCCTTCCTGGCCGGAGGGACGGCGCTCGGCATGGCGCTGTCCGTGCTGGTCGCGCACGCCATCGAGAAGCTGGTATATCTGCCGGCCTTCGTGGGTGTGTGGTCCACCCTCTTCCTCGGCCTCGCCTGGTTCGCCGTGCCCCGGGTGCGGGGGCGGCTCGGTCGCTACACCATCGGGGCCAGCCTCGAGAACGATGCCTTCTCGCAGGTGTCGAACCGCCTGACCCTGATTCGCCGGCGCGCCGATCGCTTCGAGCTCACCGTCCTGCCCGGGATGCACGGTCATATCGAGAATGGGCGATTGCCCATCCCGATCGAGAGCCTGCTCGAGGGGCCCTCTTGCACCGTGAACCTCGACGAGGGCAGTGTGGCGGACGTGATCCTCGGACCCTCGCAGTTCATCATCCGCAGCCGGACGCTCCGGACGTCCAGGTCCACGTCGACACCGGCGTCGGCGTCGGTTGCGGCCGCGTCGGCGATTCCGGCGGACTGGATGCGTCCCTTCGCGCGAACCGCGGTGCTGGTCTTTCAAGGTGGGCTGGTCGCCAGCCTCTTTTGCCTCGGTCCGAGCGGCCGTCCGATCGACGATCGCATGGCCATTCACATGAACCTCAAGACCGCCACGCCCTGGGAGGCGGAGAAGTGGCTGCGGGTGGAGGCGCAGCTGCAGGCCCCGTCGCTCTACGCCTGCTTCGAGCGGATGCCGCTCGCCTGCCAGCGGCCGGGATACGTGGGGATCGGGGTCTCGCTGAGCGGGGATGGAGAGATCCGGTCGCACTGGATCGCGCGCTCGACCTACGACGCCGAGTGCCCGGTGGAGTCGTGCATGTCGGACATCGTGTCCACCTGGGCCTTTGATCCGTTGCCCCAGGCCATGAGGGTGATCCTGCCGGTTCAGGTCCTCCGCACCGACAAGCCGCTCGTGCTGGTGCAGCCAGTGCACGGTCGGGTGGAGTCGTGTCCGTGGCGGGCCGGGTCCGAGACCGCGTCGTCGCGGGCGCAGTTCGAGCTCGGGTTCGAGGCGGCCGTGCACGCCGGCGGCGAGGGCATCGCGACGGCAGGTCAGAGCTGGAGCGCGCTCGTTGGCTCCCGCTGACGACCGGCGAGGAGACGCGGTGGGCGACCCCGTCGAGTCAGCGCCCGATGCGCGCGCGCGCGCAGCGGCCTTGCTCGAGGCGACCCACCAGTTTCCGTGCGCCTACTTCCTGACGGTCATCGCGCTCCACGATGCAGGCATCACCGAGCGCCTGGTCGAGGCGGTCAAGCGCATCGACGAGGAGTCCCATCGGCCAACCTCCTCCCAGCCGAGCTCGGGGGGGAAGTACGTGAGCCATCGCTTCTCGGTGCGGGTCTCGGGCGCCCACGAGGTCCTCGAGCTCTATGAGGTGGTCCGGACGGTCGAGGGCGTGGTCACGGTGATGTAATCTGGCCCGGGCCGGCGGAGTGCTCCGCGGGCGCGTCGCCTTGCTTCCAGGCGGTGGACTCGGCGACCACGCGCGCGTAGTCCGCAACCGCGCGGGCGTGCTCGGCGCCGCTCCAGCCGAGGGTCGCTCCGAGCACGCTGGCGGTCTCGGCGGCCACCCCGAGCCCCTGATCGTGGGCATCCCGGAAGATGCTGGTGCGGCGGCGCAGCAGGTCCTCGACGTCGAGCGCGAGCTCGTGCCGCGCGCCGTAGGCCAGCTCGGCCCAGACGTAGGGCAGATCGGGGTACAGTCGCCGCGAGAGATCCACGCCGCCGATGCTGGCGTTCATGGTCTCGACCACGGCCGGCGCCCGGGCCCCGTACGTGGCGACGAGGTGGGCCTCGATGTCGGGGGCGAGCTCGATGCGCCCGAGCCGAGCGCCGTGCGTCGCCGCTTGCAGGTCCTCCTCCGTCCACGGCGAGGGGTGATCGCGGTCGTGCTCGGACAGATGGGTCGGGGCACCGCCGCGCCCGGCCGGTGGCCTGCCCCCGGGAAGGGGGCGGGTGGCGGTCACGCACGGGCCGATGGTGCCCTCGTGACCGGAGAGGCGCAGCCGCTCCACCACCAGATCCGTCACCTCCTCGGCCATCCGGCGGTAGGTGGTCAGCTTGCCCCCGACGATGGTCACGAGGCCGTCGCCCTCGACGGCGATCTCGTGCTCGCGGGAGGTGGACGACGCGTCGACCGCGGGCGCGGCCACCAGCGGTCGCAGGCCGGCGAAGGTCGACACCACCTGGTCCGGACCCAGCGCCGCCGCTGGAAAGGCGTGGTTCGCGACCTCGAGCAGGTAGTCCACGTCGGAGAAGCGGGCGGCGATGGGGTCCTCCACCCGAGGCGGGTTCGGGTCCACCGCCGTCGGCCTTCCCGGCGGTGAGGTGGCCGTCGACGACGAGCCGCTGGCGGCGGCCACGCCGGCCGCGCCCGCCGGCTGCCAGTCGGTGTCGGTGGTCCCCACGATGGTGCGCGGTCCGTGCGGCAGCATGAACACCAGGCGACCGTCGCGCGGAGAGCGCAGCACGAGCGCGCGTCCGTGGTGGGGCAGCCGTTGCGCGTCGAGCACGATGTGCACCCCGAGGGTCGGGCGCAGGTTGCGGCGGCCGCGATCGAACGCGTCGGAGAACGGGCCGGTCGCGTTCACCACCACGGCGGCGCGGATCTCGAGCTCGACGCCGGACAGCCCATCGCGCCCGAGCGCCCCCCGGACTCGGCCTCGCCGATCGCGCAGCAGGCGGATCACCCGCAGGCGGGGGAGGACGGTGGCGCCGGCCGCCTGCGCGTCGAGGACCGTCTCGAGCACCAGGCGCGCGTCGTTGGTCTGGCAGTCGCCATAGAGGTGCGCCCCCTCGAGCCCTGCGCCGCGCAGACCAGGGGCGAGCTCCAGGGTCTCGGCGGGCGTGAGCCGTCGGCTCGAAAGCGGGCTTCGCCACAGCGCGAGGGCATTGTACAGCGCGATGCCCGCCCCGAGGGTGTTGAGCCCGGGCGGAAGCCCGCGATAGCTGGGGAAGACGAAGCCGAGGGGCTGGCACAGGTGGGGCGCGGTGCGCATCAGCCGCTGGCGCTCCCGCAGGGCCTCGAAGACCAGGCCGAAGTCGAGGTGTTGCAGGTAGCGGAGGCCCCCGTGGATCAGCTTCGAGGAGTGGCTGGAGGTGCCCGAGGCAAAGTCCTGCGCCTCGACCCCGGCCACGCGCAGGCCGCGGGTGGCTGCGTCCCGCACCACGCCGGCCCCGGTGGCGCCGCCGCCCACCACCAGCAGATCGAACTGCTGGTTGGCGAGGGTGGCGAGCGCGCGCGCCCGCTCGCGTAATGGCTCGCCTGTGAAGGGGCCGGCGGCAAGCGATGCGAAACCGCCGGCCCGGGTGTAGCCGGCGCCCGCCACCCGGGCGGACGCCTCGCGCGGCGGCGGCGGGTCCGGAGCAAGGGCGAGCTCGGGCGCGCCGGCGGCGGGAGCGTCGCGATCGCCGGTGCCGTCGTGGTCGGCGCCGCTCGGGTGGGCGCCGCGGACGCGCCGGCTCGAGCTCATTCCTTGAGCGCGATCGCCAGCTCGTCGAGCTGACGCCGGGCGACGACCGACGGCGCGTCGGTCATGAGATCGGTCCCCTTCTGGGTCTTCGGGAAAGCGATCACGTCTCGCAGCGACTCGGCCCCGCACAGCAACATGGCCAGGCGGTCGAGCCCGGCGGCCACCCCGCCGTGCGGCGGGGGACCGTAGCGGAAGGCCTCGAGCAAGAAGCCGAACTTGGCGCGCGCGTCCTCTTCGCTGAGGCCTAGGGCGCGGAAGACCCGCGACTGGATGTCGGAGCGGTGGATCCGGATCGAGCCGCCGGCGATCTCGTTCCCGTTGAGGACGAGGTCGTAGGCGCGCGCCCGCACCGAGATGGGATCGCGCTCGAGGCGCTCGAGATCGCCCGGATCAGGCGAGGTGAACGGGTGGTGGGCCGCGACGATCCGCCCGTCCTCGGTCTCCTCGAAGAGCGGGAAGTCGGTGACCCACGAGAAGTTCCACTGGTCCTTGGGGATGAGCCCGAACTTGTCGGCGAGGTGCAGGCGCAGGCCACCGAGCACCGCGCTCGCGAGCTTGTTCGAGCCGAACTGGAAGAAGAGCAGATCCCCCTCGCGGGCGTCGGCGGCGCGGTTGATGTCGCCCCGCATGGCGTCGGTGACGGTCTTCATGGGGGTCTGGGTCCAGGTGCCGTCGGGCGCGACCCGGGCCCGCGCCAGCCCGCGCGCGCCGAAGCCCTTGACGTATTCCTCGAGCTTGTCGAGATCGGCGCGCGAGATCCGGGCGGCCTCGGACGCCGGCAGCTTCCAGCCCTTGACCACGTGCCCCGGCGTGGCCACCGCCGCGCGCAGGAGCTCGATCCCTCCGCCCTGGTGGGCGCGAACGATGTGCGAGACGTCGAAGAGCGGGAGCCCGAACCGAAGGTCGGGCTTGTCCGAGCCATACCTCGACATGGCGTCGGCGTAGGTGAGCCGCGGGAAGGGCGTGGGGATGGTCAGGCCGAGGACGTCCTTCCAGATGGCGGCCATCAACCCCTCCACCATCGACTGCACGTCCTTCTCGGTGACGAAGCTCATCTCGAGATCGATCTGGGTGAACTCGGGCTGGCGGTCGAGCCGCAGATCCTCGTCGCGGAAGCAGCGCACGATCTGGAAGTAGCGGTCGAAGCCGGCGACCATGAAGAGCTGCTTGAAGATCTGGGGCGACTCGGCCAGCGCGTAGAAGAGGCCGGGGTTGAGGCGCGAGGGGACCAGGAAGTTGCGCGCGCCGCCCGGCGTGTACTTGACCATGAAGGGCGTCTCGATCTCCGCGAAGCCGTTGGCGTCGAGGTAGCGGCGGGTGGTCTGGTAGAGCCGGGAGCGCAGGAGGAAGTTGCGCTGCAGCTCCGGGCGACGCAGATCGAGGTAACGGTGCTTGAGCCGGATGGTCTCGTTGGCGGCGGCGTCGCCCACCTCGAAGGGAGGCGTGTCCGAGCGCGAGAAGATCGTGAGGCGGTTGGCGCTGACCTCGATGTCGCCGGTGGCGAGGTTGGGGTTCTGCTTGCCGCCGCGGGCCTGCACGGTGCCCGCGATGCCCACGCAGAACTCGTTGCGGAGCTCCCCGGCCAGGGCGTGGGCGGCCGCGTCCACGTGTGGCTCGAAGACGATCTGGGTGATGCCGCCGCGGTCGCGGAGATCGAGGAACACGCATCCGCCGTGGTCGCGGCGCGCCGCGACCCAGCCGAACAGGACCACGGGCTTGCCGGTGTCGCCGGCCCGCAGGGCGCCGCAATCGTGGGTGCGCTTCAATTCGCTCAGGAACTCGGGCTCGGACATGGCGTGGAAGTTAACACGAACCATTCTGGCTTCATCGCTCGCTTCATCGGGTCGCTGCTCGCTCGCTGGGTCGCTTCATCGGTCGCCTCATCGCTCGCGGCCCTGCATGCATGCAGCCGGGCGCGGGGCCTCCCGTGCCGCGATCGGGCTTGCTCTCGGGACGTGAGACATCTAACGTGAGATCGTGCGCTTGCGAGTCCTGTATCACGGCAACTGTTTCGATGGGTGCAGCTCGGCCGGAATCTACTCGCGCTTCTACCGGGAGAAGATCGCCAAGGAGCCGGCGGAGGTGGTCTTCCGACCGCTCGAGCACAAGGGCGATGCCGCGGCCTTTCCAGCCGATTGCTTCGACGGGGACGAGAACGTGTGCGTGGACTTTCGCTACTCGCAAGACCCGCGCTTGAGCTGGTGGTTCGACCACCACGCCTCCGCCTTTCAGTTGCCGGGCGACGAGGCCCATTTCCGCGCCGACGCCACCGGACGCAAGTTCTACGATCCGGCCGCCAAGAGCTGCGCCAAGTTCGTGGCCCGCATCCTGTCGACCCAGTTCGGGTGGGACGCGGCGCCGCTGCGAGAGCTCATCGAATGGGCCGAGCTCATCGACGGCGCGCTCTTTCCGAGCGCGGCCATGGCGGTCGAGCTCGAGGAGCCGGCGCTGCGGCTCATGACCTGGATCGAGAACAACCGCGATCCGGCCCTCGCCGATCGCTTCATCACCGATCTCGTGACGCGACCGCTCGGGGACATCGCCCTGACCCCCTACGTCCGCGAGCCGGTCGAGGCGCTGCTGGCGCAGCACCGCAAGAACATCGGGCTCGTGCGGGGAGCGGCGCGTCTCGAGCGCGGGGTGGTGTCGTACGACCTGGCCGACAGCCCGGTCGGCCCGCTCAACAAGTTCATCACCTACTACCTGTTCCCGGCGGCGCGCTACTCGGTCGGGGTGAGCCTGGGGGGCGCGCGGGTCAAGATCTCGGTGGGCTCGAATCCCTGGGCTCCGGTGCCCCGCACCCACGACATCAGCAAGATCTGCGAGCGCTACGGGGGCGGGGGCCATGCGGTGGTGGGGGCCGTGTCGGTCCCGAAGGGAGAGCTCCCGCGTGCGCGCCAGATCGCCGAGGAGATCGTGGCGGAGTTGCAGCGCGGCTGAGTGAGTGGGGTCTGTAGGGCCCTGAGGACCTCAGCGGCGGCGGATGGGGGTGACGGGGCGATCGCGGGGGGCGCGGCGGT
>Ga0265318_10000255_pt1 | contig 46320 bp, 30 predicted proteins | sample 4821metaG_FD_192431 | JGI IMG/M metagenome (GOLD analysis project Ga0265318, IMG submission 192431) | Rhizosphere microbial communities from Carex aquatilis grown in University of Washington, Seatle, WA, United States - 4-8-21 metaG | ecosystem: Host-associated > Plants > Roots > Rhizosphere >... | reverse complement strand
GGCCGCCGCGGCGAGGCCCAGGACCAGGGCGGCCACGGAGATGGACCGGGTGAGCACGTGCGGAGCGTGCGAGCGGGACCGGAAGCCTTGCACGCGGTTCATTCCCCTTCGACCAGGAGCCCGTCGACCATGCGCAAGCGCCTCCCGGTCTGGGCAGCCAGCTCGGGGTTGTGGGTGACGATGAGCAAGGTCATCCCGAGCTCGCGGTTGAGCTCGAAGAACAGCTGGTGCATCTCGCGGCCGGTCTTGGTGTCGAGGTTCCCGGTGGGCTCGTCCGCCAGCAGCAAGCGCGGCTCCAGGAGCAGGGCTCGGGCGAGCGCCACGCGCTGCTGCTCCCCCCCCGACAGCTCGCCCGGTCGGTGGGTGAGCCGGTCGGCGAGGCCGAGGCGCGAGAGCATCTGGCGGGCACGCGCCACGCACTCGGCGCGCGGGAGCCGCAGGATGAGGCCCGGCATCATCACGTTCTCGAGCGCGGTGAACTCGGGCAGGAGGTGGTGGAACTGGAAGACGAACCCGATCTGCCGGTTGCGGAAGTCGGCCAGGGCCGCCGCCCCGAGGCGGGTGACGTCCGCCCCATCGAAGTGGATGCTGCCGGCGGTCGGCAGATCGATGGTCCCGAGGACGTGCAGCAAGGTGGACTTCCCGGCGCCCGAGGCCCCGACCACCGAGGCGATCTCCCCGGGCCGGAGCTCGAAGTTCACCCCGCGCAGGACCGACAGCGTGCGCCCGCCGTGGAGGAACGCCTTCGAGAGGTCGCGCACCACGACGTGGGCGCCGGCGGGCGCGGCGAACGGCGCGGTGAGGCTCATTGGGGGCGCAAAACTAGTCGCCGCCTCGGCGGGTGTCAACGCGCGCGACCTGTGCACAATGCCTTGGACTCCGCGCGTTTAGGTTGGGTTGCTCGCCGGAGCCGCCGCGGAGCCCGCCCGCGACCCGCGTCACTCTCATTCATAGCGCAGACCATCGACCGGACGCATGCGCGAGGCCAGGAACGCCGGGTACAGGGTCGCGAGGCAACACAGGCCGAGCGCCGCCGCCGCCACCGAGCCGATCTCGCTCACCCGCATCACCACCGGGAGCTTCTGGATGTAGTAGACGTCCGGATCGAGGGGCAAGCCGAACCGCCCGATCAGAAGGCACGTCCCGATCCCGAGCCCGAGCCCGAGCCCGAGTCCCACGAGCCCGATGTAGAGCCCCTCGGCGAAGAAGACCCGCAGGATGCCGCCGTCACTCGCCCCCATGGACTTGAGGATGGCCACCTCGCGGCCCTTCTCGGTCACGAGCATGATCAGGTTCGACACGATCGAGAACGAGGCCACCAGGGCGATGAAGGTGAGGACGATGAACATCGCCAGCTTCTCGAGCCGCAGGGCCATGAACAGGCTGCGGTTCAGCTCCTCCCAGGAGCGCACCTCGTAGCCGGGGCCGAGCCGCTCGCCGAGCGCGTGGGCCAGGTCGACGGCGCTGTCCGAGCGCAAGGTCCGAACGTCGATGCCAGTCACCTCGCCGGGCTGTCCGAGGAACTTCTGGGCCTCGGCGAGGGACACGTAGGCCAGCTTGGAATCGAACTCGTACATCCCCGAGTAGAAGTGTCCCGCGACCCGGAAGGTCTTGAGCTTGGGCATGGGACCGGTCGGCCCCACGCCGCACAGCGGACAGGCCACGTCGACCTCGCCACCCATGTAGACCCGCAGGGTGTGCGCGAAGAGCTCCTCGCCGAGGAGGATGCCGGGGACGATCCGTGGCGATGGCGACGGCGGTGGCGCCGGCTCGTCGGACGGCGGATCGTAGGCGGGCTCGGTGGGGATCTTCTCCGGGTGGTCGAGCAGGTCGACCCCTCCCTCCTTGAGGGTGCGGCCGAGATCGAGGACGCGCACGGCCGACGCGGCGTCGATGCCGCGCAGGAGGATGCCCATGCCGGCCGGGTTCGACACGTGCTTCACGATCACCTCGGATTCGAGGTACGGCATGGCCCCCGCCACGCCCGGCAGCGCCAGGGTCGCTGCCTGCACCCGCCGCCAGTCCATGAACGGCTGATCGTCGGACCGGGTGATGACCACGTCGGCCTTGGTGGCGCGGATCTTGGATTTCAGGTCGAGCTCGAAGCCCGACATGATCGACAGCGCGATGATCGGCGCCCCGGTGCCGAGCAGCACCCCGAACATCGAGAAGGCGGTGAACACCGTGAACACCGCGAAGAGCACCCCGAGGATCAGCGCCAGGAGCCCCACCGCCACCGCGGCCACCCCGACGATCTCGAGGTTCTCGAACCAGGGCGAGTTGCGCAGCAGGATCGCGAGCGGGCCGTGGAAGCGCGGCGCCACCCGCTCCGCCGCCATCAAGAGGGCGCCCACCCCGAGCAACACCACACCCGCCCACAGGGTCCGGCGGGACTTGGGCTGATCGTCGCGCAGGTGGCGCCAGGCGACGAACCATTCGAACCCCGGACCGTGCATCGGGCCCGTCCGCTCTAGTCCCGCTCTGGGCGCATCAGGGGAAACAGGATCACGTCGCGGATCGAGGGCTGATCGGTGAGCAGCATGATCACCCGATCGATCCCGATGCCCTGCCCCGCCGTCGGTGGCAGCCCGTACTCGAGCGCCCGGCAGTAGTCCTCGTCGAAGTCCATGGTCTCCTCGGCGCCGCGCGCCTTGGCCTCGACCTGACGCTGGAAGCGCTGGCGCTGGTCGGCCGGATCGTTGAGCTCGGAGAAGGCGTTGGCGTGCTCGCGCCCCACGATGAAGAGCTCGAACCGGTCGACCTTGGTCGGGTCGGCGTCGTTCCGGCGCGACAGGGGCGAGGTCTCGGCCGGGTAGTCGGTGACGAAGGCCGGCCGGTCGACGGGCAGCGCCTTCTCGCCGCCATAGTCGAAGAGCGCCCCCACCCGCTCGCCGTGGGAGTCCGCCTTGCGCAGGACCGCGCCGAGCTCGTCCTTGGCGGCGTCGAGGCCGACGTTGGCCAGCCAGGCCCGCAGGGCCAGGGGATCGTCGAGCACCGCCCGCTCGAGGCCGCCCGGCAAGATTCCGGCGCGCGACGCGGTGACGATCGCGTCCTTCATGGGGATGCGCGGCCACCCGGGCGCGAGGCTCACCGACTGCCCACCGTAGGTGATGGTCTCGCCACCCGCCACCTCGCGCGCGAGCTCCCCGAACAGCGCCTCGGTGAGCACCATGAGATCCTCGTAGGTGGCGTAGGCCTGGTAGAACTCGAGCATGGTGAACTCGGGGTTGTGCTGGCGCGAGAGCCCCTCGTTGCGGAAGTTGCGGCCGATCTCGTAGACCCGGTCGAAGCCCCCGACCACCAGCCGCTTGAGGTGCAGCTCGGGCGCGATGCGCAGGAACAGATCCAGATCGAGGGCGTTGTGGTGGGTGGTGAAGGGTCGGGCCGCCGCGCCGCCCAGGATGGAGTGCATGGTGGGCGTCTCGACCTCGATGAAGTCGCGCGCGTCGAAGAAGCGCCGGATGTGGCGGACGATGGCCGAGCGCTTGCGGAAGACCTCGCGGACCTCGGGGTTGACGATGAGATCGACGTAGCGCTGCCGGTAGCGTAGCTCCTGGTCCGAGAGGCCGTGAAACTTCTCCGGCAGCGGGCGGGTGGCCTTGGTGAGGATGCGCACGGTGTCGGCGAGCACGGTGAGCTCGCCGGTCCTGGTGATGACCACCTTGCCGCTGGCCCCGATGAAGTCACCGCGCTCGACCTTCCTCCACAGCTCGAACTCCGCCGGGCCGATCTGGTCTTTCTTGACCCACACCTGCAGCTCGCCGCCGCGGTCGAGGATCTTGACGAAGGTCGCGCCCCCGAACGCGCGCAGGGCGACCACCCGTCCGGCGACGCGGAAGATCTCGTCCGAGAGCGGCGCGGGCCCGCCCGGGCCGGCTGCGGGCGCGGCGGTGGCGCCGGATGCGGCGGCGGCCAGCGCCGGCGCGAACCGGTCGCGAATCTCGCGGGTGGTGTGGGTCGGCGCGAAGTCGTTGGCGTAGGGGTTGCGCCCGGCCTCGCGCAGCTCGGCCACCTTCCGCTCGCGCTCGGCGATCAGCTCCCGCTCATCGGCCATGGGGGGCTCCACGTTTCGGGGCGGCGGCCCGCCTTTCCTGGGTACGCACTCACACCTCGTCGGGCTGGGGTTTGGCGGCGGGCTTGGCCCCGGCCGCGATGGCCGAATGATCGCCGGCCAGCTGCAAGAGGTGCGCGATCATGAACTGGTCGAGCTCGCCGTCCAGCACCGCGTCCACGTTGCTGACCTTCATCTCGGTGCGGTGGTCGGAGACCAGCCGGTAGGGCGCCAGCACGTACGAGCGGATCTGGCTGCCCCACTCGATGGACTTCTTCTGGGCATTGATGTTGCCCATCTTCTCCTCGAGCTTCTTCTGCTCGAGCTCGAACAGCTTGGACCGCAGGATGCGCATCGCGGTGGCCTTGTTCTTGTGCTGTGAGCGCTCGCCGTCGCTGTGCACGGCGATGCCGGTGGGCAGGTGGGTGACCCGCACAGCCGACTCCGTCTTGTTGACGTGCTGTCCGCCGGCGCCCCCCGAGCGCATGACGTCGATGCGCAGATCCTTGTCGTCGATCTCGATCTTGATGGTCTCGTCGATGTCGGGGTAGACGAACACGCTCGCGAACGAGGTGTGCCGGCGGGCCTGCGAATCGAACGGCGAGATGCGCACCAGGCGGTGCACGCCGGCCTCGGCGCGCAGCCAGCCGTAGGCCCACTCCCCGTCGATGCTGATGGTGGCGTTCTTGATGCCGGCCTCGTCGCCCGGCTGCAGGTCGAGCATCTCGCTGCCGAACCCCTTGCGCTGGGCCCAGCGGGTGTACATGCGCATGAGCATCTCGGCCCAGTCCTGCGACTCGGTCCCGCCGGCGCCGGCGTTGATGCTGAGGAGCGCGCCCTGCCGGTCGTACGGGCCCGACAGCATGCGGGCGAACTCCAGGCGCGCGATCACCTGCTCGGCACCATCCAGGGTCTGGCTGGCCTCGACCGCGGTGGCCTCGTCCTTGGCCTCGTCGGCCAGCTCGATGAGCAGCATGGCCTCCTCGAGCGCCTTCACCTGGCCATCGAAGTGGTCGACGGTGGACTTGAGCTGCGCCTGATCGCGCATGGTGGCCTGGGCCTTCTCGGCGCTGTTCCAGAAGTCGGGGGCGCCGCTGAGGGCGTCTAGCTCGGCGACCCGCCGCCGTTTGCCGTCGATGTCAAAGATGCCCCCGGAGAACGGTCAGCCGGCTCTGCAGCTTGGACACGCGTTCTCTCAGGGGGCCGATTTCCATGGCGAAGCAGTGTACACCACCCGCCCGCCAGCGCTCACCCCAAAAATGCGCATCGCTGGAATATCATTGCCGCCCGAAAGGGGGCCGCCAGGAACAGGGCCGCCAGGAACAGGGCCGCCAGGAACAGGGCCGCCAGGAACAGGGCCGCTCGTCAATCCCGGGGCCGGGGGCGCGGCACCACGAAGTACCCGGTTCATCTCCCGCCAATCAGGCGAGCGTAGCGCGGCTTTGCCGCGCGGAGCGAGAGGGGCGCGGGGACGGGCGAGCGGCAGCGAGCCACGCCCCCTACGATAAACAGCCACGTCCCCGAGACTATGACGCCAGAGATCTTCGAGCCGGGTGGACCTGCCGGCCCGAGGCGCGGAAGCGGGACCTCTTGGCCACGGTGAGGCCCGTGGATGGGGCCGGCATCAGGAGCGGCTTGGCGCGTCCGAGGTCGCGCAGGCGGGCGTGGCGACAGGCCGGCCGGACGCCGCGCCGGGGGCCGCGGACGAGCTCGTCGGTGAGCGAGGCCAGGAGGGCCCGGGTCGCGTCTCGAATCTCGGTGCGCGCGACTTGCAAGCCCGCCGAGAGATCTTCGGCCGGGGGCCCCTCAGAGCTCCAGAGGCCCTCCCAGTCGCCGCCCCAAGGTCGGGCCGAGCCCATGTGGGTCTGGGTGTGGGTGATCCGGGTGGCCGGCAGCCAGGCCAGGATCTCCTGGCGGGCCCGGCGGCGCAGCGCAACCCTCCCCGTCAGCGCGGAGATGGCAGCCGCCACGCAGAGAGGAATCCCCACCAGCAAGCGCGGCGAGCCCTTGCCGGTCACCAGCAGCACCACCCCGACCATGCTCGCGCTCGCGAACAGGAGGGTCGCCGCCCGCAGCGGAACATCGTATCGCAACACGGATCTCACCATCCTGGCATCGGAGGGGCTCAGCAATTTCTGAAGAGCCCCGGCGGGGCGGGCCATGAAACGATGCCCGGTCAGGCGCCGACGAGGCGCTTCTGGATGGCGCTCGTGAGCCTCTGCTTGACGCGGAAATAGTCGCGCCACGGATCGGGCCCGGTCACCAGGCTCTGCGCGGCGGCGGGCACCCGATCGAGGTCGGGGCCCGCGAGGCCATCCAGATCCTCCCAGGCGACGGGCGCGGACACGGGCGCGCCGGGACGTGCGCGGGTGGAGTACACGCTCACCGAGGTGGCCCCGCGCCGGTTGCGCAGATAATCGATGAAGATCTTGCGCTCGCGCCCCGCCTTGGCGAGGGCGGTGGTGTAGCGGGTGGGATCCGCACGCACCAGTGCCGAGGCGAGGGCGTGTGAGAAGTCCATGGTCTCCTTCCACCCGGCGGCTGGTTCGAGCGGGACCACCACGTGAAGACCCTTGCTGCCGGTGGTCTTGACGAATCCTTCGAGGCCCACGAGCTCGAGCGCCGCGCGGACGTGCTTGGCTCCCGCGACGATGTCCGGCCAGGCCACCTCGGGGCCGGGGTCGAGGTCGAACACCACGCGATCGGGCTGCTCGATGGTGGAGAGCCGCCCATTCCAGGCGTGGACCTCGAGCACGTTCATCTGGGCGAAGGCCACCAGCCCCGCGAGATCGTCGGCGACCATCGTCAAGCCCGACCCCGTCCCGGGGGGGACCTTGGCCTGCCGCAGCTCCGGAGGCGCCCAGTCGCCGGGGTGACGCACGTAGAACCGCTGGCCGCCGAGCCCCTGCGGCGCACGCACCAGGGTCAGCGGGCGATCCTCGACGTGGGGCAACATGCGCGGCGCGATGCGCTGGTAATAGTCGGCGAGCGCGCGCTTGGTGAGGCCCACCTCGGGATAGAGGACCCGCTCGGGGTGGGTGAGCCGCACGCCGGCGACCAGGAGCTCGCCCGGATTCACGTGCGGCTCGCCCGGGACCGCTCGCTCCGCGGGGGACTGGCGCGCCGAGGTGCGGGGCCCTGGGGTGCCCGGGGTCGAAGCACCGGTGCGGCGTGGCGCATCGGCCTTCGCGTCCCCGCCTGGCTTCGCGTCCGGGTCTGCCTTCGCGTGCGCCTGCGCACCAGGACACGCGATCACCCGCCAGGCCGGACTCGCCTTCCGGCCCGGCGCGTAGGGCGAGGCCGCGCGCTTGGAGACCACCCCGGGGGCCCCGAGACGGCACGCCTCGGCGAAGAACGCCGGTCCGTTGCCCTCGACGTGATCGGCGAGGCGCAGGCGGCGCGGGCCGGCGGCGGCGCGGGCCGGCGTGCTGGCCCCGGCCAGCAGCGCCGCGAGCCGACGCTTCCGCTCGAGCAGAGGCTCGGCGCGGAGATCGGCGCCGTCGAGGAACAGCAGGTCGACGAGGTAGAGCACGTCGGGGCGCGGTCCGGCCTTCGAGCGTCCGTCGGCCCCCAGGGTCGTCGCGACCCCATCCACCACCGCGCTCCGCACCGGAAGGGCGAGCACTGCCCGGGCCAGCTCCGGGAGGTCGGCGGTGCGGTCCGCCCCGCCGTGGCCGGCATGGTCGTCGTGGCCGGCGTCGCGCAGGGTGGCCCGTCCATCCTCGATCCAGACGGTCACGCGCGCGCCGAGGAGCTCGACCTCGTGGACCCAGGTGTCGCCCTTCGGGACGACGGCCGCTCGCCGCGCGGCGAGCGGCGTGACCCGGTCGGGGGGCGGCAGCCGCTCGAGATGTCCCGGCGCCCGGCGGGCGTCGGCGGTGACCTCGCCCGCCCGAGGACGGGTAGTGGCAGCGGCATTGGCGCTGGCACCGGCGCTGGCGTCGGCGGCGCCGCGGTTGGAATGCCACACGCGGTCCTGGTCGCCGGCGATCTCCTCGATGGTCCGGCCCGAGTCGACGCTGTCCGGAAGGGCCTCGGTGACGTTGAAGTCCGACTCGGGCCGGGCATACGGGTCGCGATCCTTGACGAGCAGCCAGCTGCGCGCGTCGCTCGACGAGGCCCGTCCCGTGCGTCGCGGCTTGAGCTTGACGAGGGCCCAGCGACCGCGCAGCTTGACGCCGTCGAGATCGAACTTGAGGTGGCCCTCGGCCAGGCCCTTGTCGGCGTCACCCACCGGGCTCCAGGTGCCGCGATCCCACAGCGAGACCGTCCCGCCACCGTACTCGCCCCTGGGGATGATCCCCTCGAAGCCGCCGTACTCGACCGGGTGGTCCTCGGTCTCGACCGCCAGGCGCTTCTGGACCGGATCGAAGCTCGGGCCCTTCGGCACCGACCAGCTCTTGAGGACCCCGTCGTGCTCGAGGCGGAAGTCGTAGTGCAGGCGACTCGCGGCGTGCTTCTGGATCACGAAGCTGCGGCCGGAGGGCGTGCCGCCCGGACGCCCGGGGGGCTCGGAGGTCTTCTCGAAGTCGCGCTTGCGGTTGTAGTCGGAAAGTCCCATGGTCCCCCGTCGTCGTGTCGGCGTCGCGCCGCGGCGCAGGTCGAGAGGGGCTCGGCCGTCGCGGTGGTGGCGTGCCCTCCCTGTTTATGCCCGGTCGGCGGAATTCGGAAGGCGCCCCTTCGTCGCAAACCGACCTCGGCCATGACAGACTGCCGCCATGGCCGAGCCGAGCTCCCCGCGCCCCGAGGAACCGCAAGGTGGCGGCGAGGCGGCGGCGGATCCCGACTGGCCGGATGGGCTGGTCGCGGTGGGCGGCGAGCTCGATCCGGACCTCCTGATCCGGGCCTACCGCAACGGCATCTTTCCGTGGTCGTCGGAGCCGGCCGTCACCTGGTGGTCGCCGGACCCGCGGGCCATCTTCGAGCTCACGACGTTCGCCGCCAACCGCAGCCTCCGCAAGTCGATCCGGCGCGGCGGCTGGACCTACACCACCGACCGCGACTTCACGGGGGTGATGCGCGCCTGCGCCGAGCCGACCCCCGACCGCCCGAGCACCTGGATCAGCGACGACTTCGTGCGGTCGTACGGGGAGCTGCACCGGCGGGGCCTGGCCCACAGCCTCGAGGTGTGGGAGGGCAGCGCCCTCGTGGGCGGGCTCTACGGCGTCGCCATCGGCGGCTTCTTCGGGGGCGAGTCGATGTTTCGCCGGCGCACGGACGCCTCCAAGGCGGCGGTGTCCTTCCTGGCCGAGCACCTGCGGGCGCGCGGCTTCCAGCTCCTCGACGCCCAGGTCCCCACCCCCCACCTCCTCAGCCTCGGCGCCAGCACCATCCCCCGCGCCGACTACCTGCGCCGCCTCAAGCAAGCGCTCGCCCGCCCCGCGCGGTTCTAGACCAGAGCACCGCGAGCCGGGGCGAGTCGATATGGACGACCAGAGCGGGTGTATCCTCCTCGTCGTGCGTCCTGTTTCGAGAGCAGCCATCGAGCGCGGTGACATGGTGAATTCGGGGACGCCCATTCAAACGCCGGACCTCGAGGCCCCCCCACCAGCAGCCGTCGCGTCGCGGCGGGCTTGACCGCGGGACTGCGGCGGGACTGCGAATTGAAGGACGATCGCACGGTCCGGACCCAGCGCGACGCTTCGCAGGCGGAGGACTCGAGTCCGGCGCGCGACATCCTCTATGTCGTCCTGTGCGGCGACGCCCCCACCGCGGCGACCGGGTGCGCGATCGAGGTGCCGCTCGGGGAGACGCTGGTCATCGGCCGCGGTGCGGCGCTCGCCGTCGACCACCGCGAAGGCGAGACCTGGGTCCGCCTGCCCGACGCGCGCGTGTCCGAGCGCCACGCGGTGGTCGAGCACCGGGGCGACGGCGTGCACATCGAGGATCTCGCCTCGTTGAACGGCACGTTCATCGCCGGCCAACCCGTGCGCGCGGCGGTTCTCGAGGACGAGCGCACGGCGGTGGTCGGGCGAAGCGTGCTGCTCCTGCACCGACGGAGGCGTGGAGTCCCACTCGGGGCCCCCGTCGAGATCGCCGGGGCGCCCGAGCTGCGGACCCTGTCCCCGGACGCCGAGAGAGCCCACGATCGCCTGGCGCGGGTCGCGCCGAGCGACGTGCCGGTGCTGCTGCGCGGGGAGACCGGTACCGGCAAGGAGGTGGCGGCGCGCGCCGTGCACGCGCTGTCGAGGCGCAAGGGCCGATTCGTGGCGGTGAACTGCGCCGCCCTGCCCGAGAACCTCATCGAGAGCGAGCTCTTTGGCTACCGCCGCGGCGCCTTCTCGGGGGCGGACAAGGACCGCCCCGGCCTCATCGCAGCGGCCGCCGGTGGAACTCTCCTGCTCGACGAGATCGGGGAGCTCTCGCCCGCCGTGCAGGTGAAGCTCCTGCGCGTGTTGCAAGAGCGCGAGGTCCTTCCGCTCGGCGCCTCGACGGGAGAGGGGACGAAGGTCGACTTCCGGGTCATCTGCGCCACCCACGCCGATCTCGACGGCCTGGTCAGGCAGGGACGCTTCCGGGCCGACCTCCTGGCCCGCATCCGCGGGCTCGACCTCGAGCTGCCCCCGTTGCGCGTGCGGCGGATGGACCTCGGCCTGCTCGTGGCCTCGTTGCTCGAACGCCTGGCCGGCGCCGCGGCGTCGAGCTATCGATTCGATCGCCGCTGCGCCGAGGCCCTCGTCACCCACGATTTCCCGCTCAACGTGCGCGAGCTCGAACAGACCTTGAAGACGTTGCTGGCCCTGGCCGGGCCGGACCGCTTGTTTCGGCGCGAGGCGCTGGCGGAGACGGCCCTCGGTCGGGCGTCGGCGTCCACCGCCTCGTCCCGCCCGGCAGAGCCCGAGCCGGAAGCGCTGCGTGCGGATCTGCTGGATCAGATGGCCCGCCACCAGGGCAACATCAGCGCCGTGGCACGGGCGATGCGGCGCACCCGCATGCAGGTACACCGCTGGCTCAAGCGCTGGCACATCGACGCGGAAAAATTCCGCGGCGGCCCCTGATCGGGCCGCCGCGGAGGTCCATTGGTTCTCGTCGTCGTCTCACCTCGAGGTCATTCGCGGCGCACCCATGTGCGGAGGAGCCGGCGCGCTCGCCGCAGGCTCACTCCACGATCTCGGGGGCGGGGGTTGGCGCCACCGGAGTGCTGGCCGGGGTCTGCACATCGGCGAGCGAACAGCCGCAGTCGCCGCCAGAGGTGGGAGGCGGGATCGGGGGAGGCGGGGTCACGGGTGGCGTGCAGGTCGGCGCGGCGCCAGCGTGGTTGATGGCCAGGATGCCGCCCGAGATGACCTCCCGGGCGAACAGCGAGCCCCACACCACGGTCACGCCTGCCATGACGATGTTGGCCGCGGGCGCATAGATGGAGCCGTAGAGCTCCTGCAGCCCGGCCGAGATGGACAGGCGATCCTCGCCGCCCACGAACAGGCGGAAGGACGAGGGAGAGTGACGGTCGCCGAGCGGCGTGAAGCCCAGGAGGCGCACCGCGCCCGAGACGTAGAGATCGAGCGTGGCGCCCGGATCCATGCGGATGGCCTCCGCGCCGATCTCGTCGAGGCTGCCATCGATGTAGATGGACACGTTGCCGCGGATCCGGAGCACGCCGATGCCGATGTCGTGGACGCCGCGAAAGTAGTAGCGACCCGTGTCGAGGCTCGCGTGCTCGAAGCCGATGTCGAGGCGGGCGCCCGAGGGGATGCCCCGCGCGGCGTTGTCGTTCATCGTGCGCGCCTGCTCCACCGCTCCCACCACGTCGAAGCGCGAGCCCGCATCACAGCCGCACGGCGGCTGCATCCGCCCGGTGGGGGCGGTGCGACCTCCCGCGATGCTGCGCAGACCGACGAACAGGTCGTCCCCACCCACCGACATTCCCCCGCCCACGCTCAAGAGACCGACGCCGAGCAGGTTCTGCCGCACCCAGAGATCCTTGCCGACCGAGACGGCCCCGGCCATGACCGCGTTGGTGCCGCTGCGGAGGGAGCCGCCGATGTGGGCCGCCGTGCCGGCGGTCCACTGCTGCCACGAGACCCACGACCCGGACACCCGGCTGATGTCGGCGATGGAGCTGAAGCCGTTGACGCCGACCGAGCCCGTCCCGGACGGACCGCTGTCGACCTCGAGACCGCCGACCTGAGTCAGGCTGTCACAGGTGCAGAGCGCATAGCTGAAGGTGTTCGCGGGCGCGCACAGGCCGGGGGTGGGGTTCCAAGGTGGAGGCGTGCCGGCCCCCGTCCATCCACCGCCGCCACCCGAGATGGTCACGCCCGCGTTCACCGACAGGCCCCCAACGTCGACGGTGGCGCCCGCGGAGATGCCAGGTGAGGACGACGACGGCCCCATGGGAGCCGAGGGTGCCGCCGGATCCACCGCCACGGGAGGCGTTCCCGCGACGAGACTGCCCGCCGAGGCGACGCCCGTGGCGGTCACGGTCCCCGCGGTGGCGGGGTCGGCCGTCACGGGTGGAGCGACGGTGGGCGCGGGAGGCGCCGCGGTGGTGGAGGCGGGTGGTTCCACGGCGACCGAGGGCACGGCCGGCACGGCCGGATCCTTGGTGGCGAGCGGCGCGGCCGCACCGCCGGCGGTGGTGGTCGGGTCGGCGGCCGTCTTTCCCGAGGCCACGGTGGTGTCGGGGCCGGTGCCGCCGCCGCCGCCACCGGAACAGCCAAATCCAAACAAGAGCGAGAGCGCAAGAAGCGACGAGACGGGTCGATTCATTTGGGAACCTCCGCCGCGTGTCCTCAGCAAGGGTCGCGCCGCTCCCCGAGGCGGTCCCGGCCGCGCCGAAGGGCGCCGGGAACACCCCGGGACACGGCCAGAATGCCGAGGCGCGCAGCCGCTCCGCCTGTATCCCGGGTGTATCGATACGTACCCGCGCCGTGCACCCGAGCGGTCTTCTGCGCGACGCCCGCGGAGGTCGAATTTGTTATCGTCGTCAGAGGATGCGTGTGTCGTGGCTGTCGTCGTCGTCGTCCCTGGCCGTCGGGGGGCTCGCCTTCGCGTTGCTGGTCTTCGCGGCCCTCGCGTCCTCGTGCGTTCAACTCTCGTGGCAAGAAGGCATCGCCTGTGATGGCACGAGCTGCCCGAGCGGCTTCGGGTGTTGTGCCGGCCACTGCAAGCGGGACTGTCGAGCCGAGCCGGACGCCGGCGCGGGGGATCTCGTGGACGTTCCCGCCGACGGCGCCGAGGTCGGGGGTGAAGACGGCTCGCAGGACATCGCCCCGTCGGGCGACGGCGAGCCCTCGGACGGCACGGTCGACGCCGATGCCGGCGAGCCCGGCGATGGCGCTGCAGGAGACGGTTCGAGCGATCTCGCTTGTCCCCCACAAGGGGTGGGGTGCTTCTTCTGCACCCCCGGGTGCAGCTGCACCACGTGCGGTGGCGTGGTGAGCACGTGCTGCCTCAACCAGCTCCAGATCGCCACCTGCGGCGCCTGTCCCTGACTGCCGCCGTCAGAAGATGAGGAGGATGCCCCCGGTGGCCAGGGTGGCGAGACCGAGGCTGGCACCGATCCAGCTCCACACCTCGAGGGAGCGGGCGTCGGCACGCAAGCTGCGGGCTTGCTGCGTGTAGCCGCGGGTGAGCTGTTCCTGGTCGAAGTTCTGTGCCCGATCTCGCGCCACCGCGTTCAAGATGCCCGCACCGAGGAGCACCGCGGCGCCGATCCCCAGCCCTGCGGTGCTCCAGCGCCTGTCGACCCGGCCATGGGCCGACATCGGGGTGGGCGCCTCGACGACGGTGGGGATCGTCGTTGCCAGCGACGTCGCCCCGGTCGTCGCGGGGCCTGGGACGGGGACAGGAGCCACGTCGGTGGGGAGGCCGAGCCGCAGCTCCATCTCGCGCCGCCGGACACGCGCCCGTTCGAGCACCGCCCCGGGCACCGCCAGTTGCTCCGCGCAGCGCGCGATCAGGAGCGCATCCCCGAGGGCGCCTTGCTCGCGCAACACCACCGCCAAGTTTCCCGCCGACTCCGGGGTGGGATCGCCTTCGACGAGACACCCGAAGGCGGTGGCCGCCTCGCCGAAGGCCCCCCGGCTCACCGCTTCGCGCCCGGCGACGTCGAGGGCGCGAAGCGCTTCGCGCCTGGACAGGTCTTCGTCGGGCAAGGGCTCGCAGCGCAGGTCGGCCGGCAGGCGTGGACAGGTGCCGGCCCGAGCCAGTGGCGCGCCACCGAGCCATGCCCAGACGACGTGGCCAAGGGTTGCCCACAGCGCGAGCTTCGAGGCCCTCATCATGGCGGCTTCACGATGGCGGCTTCACGGCTTCGCGTACGGGCTCGGCTCGAGCTCGTTCACCACGGCCCTACCCGCCTCGACGTGCGATCGAGATGGCGACGCAGCCCGAGGAAGCGTCGATCGCGACGACGAAGGGGTGGCCACCGTCCTGCCTTCGGGGATGACGGTGTGACGGGGCCGGCGCCTCCGGCTGGCGCGCTTGCCGGGAGCGTCGTCGGCGTTCTCGCCGCTGCGGCCCACCTGGATGGTCGCGGCTGGCGCGCCGTCATCGGGCAACGAACCGTCTCCGGGCGGTGCGCCGGGGTCTCGCGCGCGACGCTCGGCGCGGGTGGGCAGGAGAATCCCAGTCGAGGTGGTGTTCCCGAGCTGAGCCCGTGCGGCCGAGGCCAAGGGCGTGAGCGAACCGGCGATCTCCGTCCCGTCTCCCTCACCGGAGTGGGCAGGATGACGGATCAGCGCTCCGACGAGCAGACCACCCAAGCCGACCATTCCCGCGAAGGCCCCCAGGGTCTGCCGTCGCGTGCGGCCGGCCGTGCGCGAGCGCTTGTCACCGAGCGGCCTGGTGGGCGCCGCCACCGATGGCAAGGTGAGGGAGGATGTGGTCGGGGCGGAGCGCACGGTCCGGCTCCGCGATTGCATCACCACCTCGACGTTGGCGAGGTTGATCTCGCCCCCGGCGATGATGGCCTCCCAGCGCTTCTTGCGTTCGGGGAAGCGGGCGGCGAGGTGCGCCGCCAGCAGGCGTTCGGGAGAAGCCGGGCGTCCGCCGACGGCCTCGAGCAGGGCGTCGGCCATCGCTTCGCCGTCGGCGTACCGCTTGTCGGGCGAGCGTTCGAGGGCCCGGGCCAGCACGGCGCCCAGCCGCGGGGCGGTACGGGAGGGGCGAACGGGCGCCTCGAGGACCGCTTGAATGGTCGCCGCCTCGGAATCGCGGGTGAACAGCGGCGTCCCGTTCAGCCATTCGTGAAGGACCACCGCCAGCGAGAAGAGGTCCGACCGCCCGTCGAGGGTCCTTGCCCCGAGCTGTTCGGGCGACGCATACGAGAGCTTCCCGCGCACGGTCCCGGTCCGGGTGGCGTCCGACAGCCGCACGCACCTCGCCACGCCGAAGTCGATGAGCTTGGGCGCCCCATCGAAGCCGAGGAGCAGATTCTGCGGGCTGACGTCGCGGTGGATGACCTCGAGCGGTGACGCGCCGTCCATCAGACCATGCGCGTGGTGCAGGGCCGAGGCGATCTCCGCGCCGACCCACGCGACGAGGCGCGGGTCGACCGGCGCGCCGTGGTCCTTCTCCGCGCGCAAGAGATGAGCGAGCGACTCCCCGGGAACGAGCTCCATCGCCAGAAACCACGCTGTTCCGGCCAGGCCGACCTCGAAGACGCGGGCGATGGCGCGGTGGCGCAAGCGCAGGGAGATCTGCGCCTCACGCCGGAAGAGCGCGACGAAGGCCTCGTCGTCGGCGAGGTGCGGCAGGATGCGCTTGACCGCGAGCAGGGACTGCATTCCCTGCACGTCCCCGCAGCGCGCCACGAATACCTCTGCCATCCCACCCGCGCCGAGCCGCCCGAGCAGCTCGTAGCGTCCGAACGTGTCGGTCATCTGCCCCGCGAGGACGCGGTCTAGAGCAAGGACTGTGGGCATGATGACAGCACGAGGCGACCATAATTGTGCCATATCCCGGCGCCGGCGTGGCGCGCTTGTTGCGCCCCGGCGCATCGTCGTCAGAGCATGGCGCTGGAGTGGCAGGGTCTGGGACGGGAACCTCCGATCGTTGCCGCGGACACGCCGCGGACACGCCGCGGACACGCCGCGGACACGCCGCGGACGTGCGTCAGAACGAAGCGCTGCTGCCGTTCATGTAGACCATATCGTAGAAGCTCGCACCGATGACGCACCCAACCCGCGCGCTCTGGGTCACCGCGCTGGTCGTCACCGTCTCGTCGACCCGTGTCCATACGCCGTTGACGACGTTCGGCGGGGAGCTCTGAGCCCCCAGCAGGGGAAGCACGTCTCCCGTGCTTGGATCCGTTCGCAACGAGCAAGCGACATCGGAGAAGGGAATGACGTCACAGTAGAGATCCGAAGTCTGTTGCCGTAGCCCCATGAAGCCGAAGAAGTAGGTGCGGCCCGGAGTGACCGGGAAGCAGGGCGACGTCGCCCCGGTGTCTCCGAAGTCGACCTCGATGGAACCCGAGGTGCTGCATCCCGTGGCGTCCATGGTGGACCGGGGAAAGCCCCCGTTCGCCCATGGCGCCAGGTCGAAGCCGCCGTTCGGAACGATGTTGTTCGGGCTTTGTGTTCGACACCTTGGCACGCAGGATGGCGAGACACAGGTGTCGCTGCTCGACGCGCAATCGGCGTCGGAGCCGCAGGCGGTCCTGCAGACGGTACCGTTGCACGTGAACTTCTGACACGAGACCGGGCTGCCGGCCACGCAGGTCCCTTGTCCATTGCACTTGGAGGTGACCGTTCCCGTGGCGTCGCAGGTCTGCTTGCAGACCTGATTCGAGTCCCACCGGCGGCAGGCGCCGGCGCCGTCGCAGGTGCCGTCGAGGCCACAGGTGGCGACAGCGGAGGCGGCGCAGCGAGCGAGCGGGTCGGCTGCTCCAGCCTTGACCGGCGCGCACGTCCCGTTGCTCACGCCGGTGCTCGCGGAGGAGCAGGACGAGCACGTGCCGGTGCAAGCGGAGTTGCAGCAGAATCCAGAGGCGCAGAACCCCAGCGCGCAATCACTGGCCGCGGTGCACGCGGCGCCCTCGGCCTTCTTCGCGAGGCACGTGGTTCCCGAGCAATAGGAGCCATTGGCGCAGCCCGTGGTGCCACTGCAGGCGACGCTGCACGCGGTTGCGGTCGAGCATGCCCGGCCTTCCGGACAGGGACCGGCCACGCCGGCGGTGCATCCCCCGGCGCTGTTGCAGGTCCCCGCGGGCGTGAAGGTCGCGTTTCCCGAGGCATCGGTGGTGCACGACGCCGTGCCGCAAGCGGCCCCGGTCAGCGCGGTGCATGTCGAGCTCCAGGAACTGCTGCCCTTGTCCGCGGACAGGACGCAGGTCCTCAGCCCCGTCGTGCACTGGGCGGTGGTGGCGCCCGGACAGGCCGAGGTGGCGCCGACGGCGCAGGTGCAGGTCGAATCGAGGTTGTCGGCGGTGCCGTTGCAGTCGTTGTCCTTCGTCGCCGAGGAGCAGTCGCGGGGCTGGGCCGTCACGGCGCCTGGACACGCGGTGGGCCAGGTCGCGCCGGTGCAGGTCTGCGTGCCGGGTTTGCAGATGCCAATCGCCGCAGGTCCACACGGACGGGACGCGCCGTCGACGCAGGGGCACCCGTCATTCGGCCGGCCGTCACAGTTCGCGTCGTCCCCGGGCTGCGAGCAGCCATCCTTGGCCGCGGGCTGGACACTGCAAGCGCCCCAGTGGCCGGCGGAACAGATCTCCATGCCCTGGCCACAATTCCCCAGCGCGCGAAGGTCGGGGTCGTCCTTGCACAAGCGCGCGCTCCCGCCCACGCAATCACCCGCCCCACCCGCTCCACCCGCGCCCCCGCTCGTGCCGCCTCCCGCCCCTCCGACGCCTCCCGCCCCCCCGACGCCTCCGACGGTAGCACCGGCGGCTCCGGGCGTGCCCGCGGTGCCTGGGCGCACATCCCCGGTTTCCGGGCTCCCACCGTCAGCGTCGGTCGCGGCCGCGTCCGCTGCCCGAGCATCGGTCGCAGCCTTGTCTTCGCCGCCGGCATCGGCCATGACCACCATCCCGCCGTCCTTCACCTTCGCCGTGAAGCTCTTGCAAGCGGAAAGACCCAGCACTGCGAAGAGCGCCACTCCGACGTTCCAGTAGAGCCCCGTTCGCATCGACATTCCTTCTCTCCCGCGGGCCTGTCCGGTGAAATGGTTCAGAAGCGAAACGCGCAGTCCAACCCACGCAAGGCGGGACTCCCCGCGCACGCCACGCGCGGTTGAGCCGGCTCGTCAGGGTCCCACGAGAAGAAGAGGATGGCGGAGGTGGCCGCCAGGATCGCCGCGAGGCCGTAGCCCACGAACGCCAGGTTTCTCGCGTGCAGCGCGTCCTGATGGAGGCCTGCGCAACCCATGCTGCCGTAGCCATTGGCATCCGGATCGCAGGTCGCCATGTCGTCGAACGACGTCACCTTGTCTTGCCAGCTCACGTGCTCGACCACGCCGAAGATCAGCGCGCCGGCGGCCAGGGCACCGGTTCCAGCCACCAGCGCCAGCCTTGCGGAAGAACCATGAGCCGCCGCGGTCGCGGTATCGGTGACAGCCCCCGGATCCTGCGAAGCACTCTGGTCTTTGCTCTGGTCTTTGCTCTGCTCTTCGGGGGGATCCGGGGTCGCAGCGGAGACCGAAGGCAAGGGGGCCGCTACCCGGGCGATGTCGGCGACTCTCGTCGGCTGGGTCGGGTTCACGCGCCCACCGCCATCTCCCGGCACGGGCGTCCCGCTCGACTCGACCGCCAGGGCGTCGAAGGCCTCGCGGGTCTTTTCTCCTGGTCTCACGCTCGTGGTTCGTCGGAGAGGCACATGCCCCACCATCACGAGGTCGATGGCCAGGGTCCCCGTGGTCGTGGTGATCGGACCCGGAAGGGGCAAGGTCCCGCGCGGCGTCCCGTCCAACCGAACCTCCGCGCCGGGGGTTCCGCCGAAGATCTCCAGCCAGCCCACGTGGCCACCCACGCGCGTCGCCGCTTCGTCCAGGACGGAGCGATTCTTGATGATCCACGGATCACCCTCGGCCGCCAGGGCCTGCTTCAGATGCTCGGACGCCACCACCCATTTTCCGAGCGATTGTTCGGCCAAGCCCATCTGAGCCAGGGCTCGGGGGCTGTGAGCCGTCTCGTAGGCCCGCTCGAAGAGGCCCAAGGCACCCACGTCATCGCCCTGTCGCCGACGTTCGACCCCCTGGCGAATCAGATCGTCCGCATCCCCGGCGCGGACACCCCGCGCCGCGCAAAGAATGCCGAGTGCAAAAACCAAGACGCGGACCCCCATGGCTTGCCCTTTTTCCCTCTGGTCGTCGAACGCCGCCAGGTCGGCTTTCTATCATGACCAAGGTCAGGGGTGTCATCCCGGAGTGTCAGCGTTGCGCCAAGGGGGCTTTTCCACGACGGACGCGGACGGTGAGCGCCCTCAGCTCATGGCGCCGGTTTGACGTTCGAGAGCACGAACACGTAGTCCTGGTAGTCGCCGTTGCCGGCCTCCTCCACGGCCAGGAGGTAGCTCCCGGGAACCGCGGTGCCGGTCGCATCCTTCAGCGGGTAGACCTTGGTCCGGTGGGCGTTGGCCGGAGTGTTCGCCGTGTCCTCAGAGTAGTCGTAGTCCCCGTTGGCGGGGTTGGGCGACGGCACGGGATCCATCTTGTCGGTCACCTGGTCGGAGAAGACCCAGATGCCGAAGGTCGCCGTGCCGGGGTCGAAGGTCGTGGAGCCCGTGAGTGGCGGCAGGACCATTCGCGCCGCGTTCGAGGTCTGGGCGCTCGGCATCGAAGCCATCGACGCCACCATGTTGTGCATGGTGGGCGTGCCCTTCGGATACCACCCGTAGGGCATGGTGCCCTCCGGCGAGTAGCGCGCGACCGCGACGAGGGTCGGTGATGCGGCGCCATCCTTCACGAACAGAGGAGCCGCGATCTCGTCGGTGCCCGCCTCCACCTTCGGCAAGGTCGAAGCCATGCTCCCGGCGGCTTTGTTGGGATTGGCATTGTTCTGCGCCATCCCGACGTTCAACTTGTACCCGAGGGACGTCAGGATCTGCCCGAGGGTGCACTCGTGGGTCGCGCTGGTGAGGATCACGCCGTAAGCGGTGGCCGTGGCAGTCGTCGCGCCCGCCGTGGCGGTCAGGGTGGCGGTGAGCAGCGTCGCGCCGCTGTCCTGCGGCGGGGCCGCCGGCAGCGCGCTCCCCGTGGTCATGGCCTCGAGGGTGAAGCTCAGGCTGGCACCCGGCGCCAGGGTGGCCGGGAAGGTCGGCATCCCGCTCAGCTTGAAGGCGGCCGCATCGGCACCGCCGAGGGCGATGGCGCTGACCATGGCGGGGGAAGTGCCACCGTTGGAGAGCTTCACCATCTGGGTGACGGGCGGAGTCGTGACCGCGCGGACGCCCGAGAGCACGATGGGACCGACGAAGGCCAGGGTGTTCGAGCCTGGAGGTGGGGGCGTCGTCGAGCCTCCGGTTCCAGGCGCGGTGTCATGGCCACCCGTTCCGGTCCCCCCGGGACCCCCGGGACCGCCGCCCGAACCGTTCCCGGTCACCCCACCGCTGGCGGTGGGTGCCGCGCCGCCCGAGCCGGTCTGCGGAGCTCCGCCGCTGGCGGCGGGGACCGTCGTCCCACCACTTCCCGAACTGGGGACGCCGCCCGTCCCGCTCGGCGCGCCCGCGCCGCCCGAGGCACCACCCGAGGTCGAGGCGCCGCCTGTCCCGCCCGAGGTGCCCCCCGAACCCGTGGTCATCCCGGGCGACGAGGATCCTGAGGAACACGCCGCCAGCATCACCATCCCCATCCCCAGCGCCCCTGCCATCATCACTCCGAGTGGACGGGAGCCACGTGGCACGGTGGAAGATGCTCGACCAGCGGGGACAGTGGTTCGGTTTCGCATGGGACTCCTACGACGGCGGGGGGTCTGACGGGTTCTTGGACGGGGCTGCCAGGATACGGGAAAGGCCGCGAGCGCGGAACGGGGCACGACACGCCCATCCGGCCGGAAGATCTTCGAAAAACCTTAACGTGGGCATCTTCGCCTCCCCCTAACCGTGCCGGCGTCAGTGATCCGATTCTCACGCGCCGGGCCACCCTGCGCCGGCGTCACGCGCGACCGTCGGGGATTTCGACGCGGACCGCCCGAGCGAGGTATGGTCGGGGCATGTCCCAACATCACGCCACCATCCGCTGGGCCAACGGCGGCAGCGACTTTCTCGGGGGCCGGTATGCGCGGGCGCACACCTGGTCGTTCGACGGCGGGCTGACGGTGCCCGCTTCGTCTTCGCCCTCGGTGGTCCCGGCGCCGCTCTCGGACCCGGCGGGCGTCGATCCGGAAGAGGCGTTCGTCGCGGCCCTGTCGAGCTGCCACATGCTGACCTTCCTGCACGTCGCCCGCCGCGCGGGCTTCGCGATCGAGCGCTACGAGGATGCGGCGGTGGGTGACATGGCCAAGAACGAGCGCGGGGTGCCCTTCGTGAAGGTGGTGACCTTGAACCCGCGCATCACCTATGGCGGGGACAAGCGACCCTCGACCGAGGCCCTGGCCAAGCTCCACCACGATGCGCATGAACAGTGCTTCATCGCCCAGTCGGTCAAGACCGAGGTGGTGGTGAACGATCCCGGCCCGACGGGCTGAGGGAGAGGCGTGAGAAGGCCCGGGGTGACGAGGAGCTTCGCGAGCGGCCGGACATGGCGCTCGCTTTCGGGACGGTTTCTTTGCCTGACTTGCCTGATCGGCTCGCTCGGGCCTGGTTGCTCGAGCAAGGCCGCGGCGCCGAGCGGTGGGGACGCTGGCGGGGGTGCCATGGGCGTTCCCACCACGCCGGGCACCGCCGCGGATTCGGTCCTCGAGCGGAACAACCACCCGTCGCGCGACGGGCACTTCGTTCAGCCCGCCTTGACCCGGTCGGCCGCCGCGCGGATGGCCAGGGATGCCGGCTTCGTGGCGACCTTCCGGGGAAACATGTGGGCGTCCCCGCTCTACCTCGAGAAGGGTCCGGCCGGCCGCGGCGTGTTCTTCGTCGCCACCACCGGCAACGACGTGTTCGCGCTCGACGCCTCCACCGGCGCGGTGGTGTGGACCAAGAACATCGGGAGCGCGCCGACCGCGACCGGAGCCGGGTGTGGGAGCATCGCGCCGATCGGCATCATCAGCACGCCGGTCATCGACGCCACCTCCCGGACGATCTACGTGGCAGGCGCGATCGGGACGGCCTCCATCGCGCGCCACGAGGTACACGCCCTGTCGGTCGACGATGGCGGGGAACGGGGCGGCTGGCCGGTCGACGTGTCGCAGATCTCGGCCCCCATGGCGGGGGCGGCCGCGACGCCAGGGTCGGCTGCTCCGTCGATGGCGTTCAGCCCGCCCCCGCAGAACCAGCGCAGCGCCCTGTCGCTGGTGGGCGGCATCCTCTATGTCGCCTATGGCGGGCACAATGGAGACTGCGGCGGGTATCACGGGTGGGTGGTGGCGATCGACACGAGCAACCCGTCGAAGCGCGGCGCCTGGGCCTCGGGCGGTCAGGGAGAGGGCATCTGGGCCGCCGGGGGCATGGCCTCGGACGGCACCGGCGTGTTCGCCACCACCGGCAACCACACGCCCGGCAACCAGGACGCCACGCGGGTCGACAGCGAGGAGGTCATCCGAATCACGGGCATGGCGACGCTCGATCGCTCGAACAAGAACCTCTTCTCCCCGACCACCTGGAGCGCGATGGACGCCAAGGATGCCGACTTCGGGGCGATCAACCCCCTTTACGTCGAGGTCCCGGGGGCCACCCCGTCGAAGCTGGTGGTCGCGCTGTCGAAGGATGGGCACATGTACCTGCTCGACAGCCAGAACCTCGGCGGGCTCGGCGGACAGGTCGCCGACTTCATGGTCGCGCAGGGCGACATGGCGATTCACACCGTTCCCGCCGCGTACACCACCGCCGCGGGAACCCACGTGATCTTCTCCACCGACAGCGGGGCCCTCTGCCCTTCCGGCATGCCGAACGGGGAGGTGGTGATGTCGGTCTTGCTCTCGCCCGGAGCGCCGGTCGCGCCGCGCACCCTGTGGTGCGCCGCCCTGGTCAGCTCCAACCCGACCTCGCGCACCGGCCTCGCCGGCCCCCCGGCCCCCATCGCCACCACCACCGACGGACGAAGCGAGCCCGTCGTGTGGTTCATGAGCAACAGCAAGCTCGTCGGCGTGGACGGCGAGTCGGGCCTGGTGATCTTCAACGGAGGACCGGACGGCGACGCATGCACCAACGTGCGCGAGTGGACCTCGCCCATCGCGGTCAAGGGCCGCATCATCGTCGGCGGCGACGGCCACCTCTGCTCCTGGTCCCCGCACTGACGGACGCGCCTACGGCGCGTTCCTCAGTTGTGCTCGATGACCTCGGTTCGCTCTTCGTCTTCGCGGGCGAGGCGCACGCAGACACGATTGCGGCCGCTCCGCTTGGCCTGGTACATGATCTCGTCGGCCGCCACGATCAGATCCGCGGCGCTTCGCACCCGGGCATCGGGGACCTTGGCCAGGCCGATGCTCACGGTGACCGGGATCTTGTGCTGCCCCACCTCGAAGACGGCGGTCTCCACCGCCTTGCGGATTCGTTCCGCCAGGATCTCGCCCTGGGGCAGATCGAGGCCGCGGCAGATCACCGCGAACTCCTCCCCGCCGTAGCGGGCGAGCACGTCCTCGTTGCGCAGCGAGCGCTCCATCAGCCGGGCCAGCTGCTGCAGCACGTGATCCCCCGCCGGGTGTCCGAAGTTGTCGTTGATGGACTTGAACCGGTCGATGTCGAGGAACAGCAGCGTGAGCGGATGGCGGTGCCGCTCGGCGTACGAGAACTCGTTCTGGATGCGGTCCAGGAAGAACTTCTTGTTGTAGATCTTGGTGAGCGGATCGCGCAGCGCCGACTCGGTGAGCTGCTGCTGAAACACCTCGTCGATCTGATCGTGGAAGGTGAACTTGAGGATCGTGCTGGCCCCGATCATCAGCTTGTCCCCCTCGTCCAGCTTCTGGCTCGAGATGCGGATGCCGTTGCAGAACGTTCCGTTGGTGGACCCGAGATCCTCGACGAACAGATCCGGACCGCGGCGCACGATCCGGGTGTGGGCCCGGGAGATCCCGTCGTCGATGAGCCGCAGATCGGCCTTCTCCCCGCGCCCGATGACCGTGGCGTCACGGTCGATGAGGTGCATGACGCCCATGGCGCTGCCCGCCAGCACGATGAGGTAGGGCCGATCTCGCTTGGTCTTCTGGCTGAAGATCGGGGTTGCGCTGTCGGTGTGGGTATCGTCGGGAGATTTCATGCGCCGCGCGGACTCCTTGCCCGGCAACGATCATATCTCGACGGCGCGGGACTTGGGAGAAGTCTTTTGGGGGACCCGGGTCCGCTCGGGTCCGTTTGTACCGCTCCCGCTTCCGTGCCAAGAATCCGGCGGTGGATTACTGGATTGGGACCAGCGGATTCAGCTACCCGGAGTGGCGGGGCTCCTTCTACCCCGAGAAGTTTCCGGCCAAGAAGATGCTGGATTTCTACGCCCAGCGCCTGCGCACCGTGGAGCTCAACAACACCTTCTATCGAATGCCGAAGCCCGAGCTCCTGCGCGGCTGGGCCGACGGGACCCCGCCCGGGTTCCTGTTCGCGCCGAAGGCCTCCCAGCAGATCACCCACCGGCAAAAGCTGTCGGGGTCGGCCGACAGCACCGAGTACCTGTTCCGGGCATTGACCGCGCTCGGCGAGAAGCTGGGCCCGGTGCTGTTCCAGCTGCCGCCGTTCCTGCGCAAGGATCTTCCCCGCCTGGCTGATTTTCTGGCACTCATCCCGCGCGGGACGCGGGTCGCCTTCGAATTTCGCCACGCCTCCTGGTTCGACGATGCCGTCTACCAGGCGCTGGCGGAGCACGAGGTGGCCCTCTGCATCGCGGACTCGGAGGACCTGGCCACACCGCTGGTGGCGACCACCCGCTGGGGCTACCTCCGGCTGCGCCGCATGGACTACGACGACGCGGCGGTTGCCCTGTGGGCCGGGCGCCTACGCCCCCAACCGCAGCCGGGGCCAAAGGAGCCGACCGACCCGAAAGCCGGCGTGGCAACAGGCTTTGCGCGCTGGGATTCGGCCTACATCTACTTCAAGCACGAGGAGGCCGGCCGAGGGCCGGTCCTGGCTGCCAAGCTGGCTGCCAAGCTGGCTGCCAAGCTGGCCGCCGAGCCGGCATCGACGCCGGCAACGGAGTCGGCGACCGGGTTGCCGGCTCCGCCCGGGGAACCACCCGCGTCGGTGGCAGCGCCGCGGGATGAAGACCGCGGTCCCTGACGTGGCCGACGTCACCTACTTGCCACTGGGAACGTTCATGTTCCGGGCCCCGCTCCTGCCGGTGGGCCACGGGACACCTGACCGCCTGCTCGCGGATCCGCTCGGCCGGCGCGCCCTCGAGCTGGCCAGCCCCGCGCTCGTGGCCGGGCTCACCCGTGAAAACAGGGGCCCCGGGCTCGAGGCTCCAGGCAAGCTCACCGGTCGGGTCGCCGGCGTGGCCCCGACCCACAAGGGGCGCGCGAAGCCGGATTCCCCTGCGCAGAGCGCGCCACCGTCCGCGGCGGCCCGCGCCCTGGCCCGCTATGCGGCCCGGGCGGCGTTCCGTCCGACCCCGCACGGCCTCTGGGCGGGGGTGGGCATCGGCAGCCTCGGACGCCACACGGCCGTCCGCACCGGGGCGCCGCGGGCCCACGGTCACCTGTCGTGGACGGGCATCCGGGCGCTCGGCCGGAGCCTGCTCGCCCAACCGCAGGTTCGCGCCGCGTCGCGGGTGCGCCTTGGCCCTTCGGTGATCGCCGCGGGGGAGTCCGTGCAGTGGCTCGGCCCGGCCCGCGACCAGGGATTCCTCGAGGAAGCGCGCAGCGCGATCGACGAGGTCGTGCGGGCGGTGCTCGACGGCGCGGCCGGGTGGACCGACTGGCCGGTGCTCCGCCGGCACGTCATGGCCGCCGTGGCGGACGAGACCGCGGCCCGAGCCTCCGGACCCGCCGACGACAGCTACAAGCATGAGGACGAGGACCAGGACGACGACTCCGCGCTGGCCGATTCGATCGATGATCTCCTCCTCACCATGCTCGACGACGGCCTCCTCGACTGCGATCTTCTGCCGCCGCTGATAGGTCCCCTGCCCGCCACCTGGATGATCGAGCGCCTCTCGAGGCTGACCCTCGACCCCGGATCGCCGGGGCCACCCCCGCTCGAGCCCGAGATCGCTTCGGAGATAGCCGCGGCGTTGCTGGAGGGCCCGGACAGCCTGGTCGAGCAGCTCGCCGCCTCCAGCGCCGACGCGGCCGCGGGTCGCCTGGCGGAGGCGGCCGCGAGACTCGCGGCGTGGTCATCGCGCTGGGCAGACGCCACGGGATGGGCACATGCTGGCGCAGCGGGCCCTCCCCGCGACGCAGACGACGCTCGATTCGACCCCACCCGGATCGGCGGGATCGAGGCCGTGCTGCGCTTCGACAGCCCGCCCTGCGAGGTCGTGGCGGCCAGGTCGGTCATCGAGCGCGCCGCGGGGCTGGCTCCGCTGCTCTTTCGCCTGCAAGAAGCGCTCACCCCACCGCTCCTGGAGCGGGTGCCAGGACCGGCCCTCGCCGACGCCCTCGCCGCCGTCACCGAGTGCTTCGGCGAAGGCGCGCTCGATCTCGCGGAGCTCGCCGGCGGGATGTACGGGGTCACCGCGGGGCCGGCGCGCCATCCCGAGGGCGGGCAAGAGGAGGGGCAGGAGGAGGGGCGGCAGGAGGGCGGACAGGACGATGACGGGAGCGACCGGGGCATCGACGACGGCCTCCTCGGCGATTCGTTCTCACCGCGCCTGGGCGGCGCCCCGCCTCCGGCGCTCCTGACCCTGCTCGTGAATGCCCTCGTCGAATCCCGCGCCGCGGGCGGCGGCCCGAAGACGTCCGAGATTCGCCTGTCGAGCGCGTCCCTGGACGCCGCCCTGCCCGAGATGCGCGCGCCGCCCACCTGCGAGCTCTTCCTCACCCCGACGGGCGGCCCCGCAGGGGGCCGGGCCGCGCCCGGCGCGACGGCCGCGGGCGGCGCTCCGGACAGCACCTCGCCCGGTGCCCCGGCGGATGGAGACGGCTGGCTGCTCGGGCTGCATGCCCCTGCCGGAGCGAGCTGGGGGCGCTTCGGGCACGCGCTCCGCCCGGAGGAGAGCGCCCGTCTGTTCCCGCCGCTCGTCGCCGCCGAGCGCGAGGCCCGGCCGGGCGAGGAGGCAGCCGACGTCGCCTTTTGCCCGCACCCCAGCCTCGGGGATCTGTGCGCGCACCCGTCCTTCCGTCCACATGCCCTCGCGCTCACGCACTGGCCGAGCGAAGGAGGAGCCGGCGGCGCGGTCCGTGTCTCCAGCGTGGGCACCCTCGAGCTCTGCGCCGATTCGGCGGCGCCCGAGCCGCTGGCTCTGCGCCGGCACGACGGCGGCCCGCTCGCGCCCTCTGCCATGCACCGGGTCCGCTCGACGACTGCGCCGCCCGGGCTGTGGCGGCTCCTCGCCGGCTGGCGACTCTGCAGACAGCATCGCCCCTGGGCCATGTCCCCGGGTCCGCTCGCCGCGCTCGACCGATGGCCGCGCGTGCGCCTCGACGGGTTCGTGATCGCCCCGGCGAGCTGGCGAATCCCGGCGTCGCTGGCGCAGCCCCGAGCGCCGGCGGCGAAGCGGGACCCGACGTCGAACGTCACCCGGAAAGCAGCGACGGATGGGGACGGAACCGGGGAGGGGTTCGGGGAGGGGTTCGGGGAGGCGGCGGTGCAGGAGCTGGCGCTCTGGCGCGAGCGTGACGCCGTGCCCCGCTTCGTGCAACTCGGGCGCGAGGACGAGCTCTTGCCCCTCGACCTCGCGTCTCCCCACGCCCACACCGAGCTGCTCGGGCACGATCGCGTGTTCGAGATCTGGCCGCCGCTCGGCGACACCCCCGACGAGACCGGTCGGCGGATCGAGCTGGTGGTGGCACTGGTCGATCGCCCGAACGCGGAGGTCCGCGCGCTCGTGCAGCGGGAGGTTGACCGCGTCACCGCGACGGGCCCGGTCCTCCCGCCACACCGACGCGGCGGCCTCGACGACGGCGCCGGCTGGACGACCTTCAAGCTGTTCGGGGTGGCGGAGGCGCAGGACGGCCTGCTCCTCGACGTGGTGGGGCGCGCGGTGGAGTCGGCGCGCGAGGCGCGCGGGCGCGAAGCCGGGGGCGGCCCGGAGATCGACCGGTGGTTCTTCCAGCGCTACGTCGATCCACCCGGGCAGCGCGCGCACCTTCGGGTGCGCGTGCATGGGCGGCTGCGCGTGCCGGCGCGGGCGCGCGGCCCCTCGACGGCGAGCGCGGCGGCGGAAGCGGCAGCAACGGCGGCGTCCACCTTCGCGGCGCGCCTCGAGCTGCACCTGGCGGAGGCCGGCGCACGGGCGCGCGGAGCAGTCGTGAGCCTCGAGACCTCGCCCTACTTCCCCGAGGCGGCACGCTACGGAGGACCGGAGGCGCTGCCGTTCGTCCATGCCCTCTTCGAGGCCGACAGTGACTTCGTCCTCGGGTGCCTGGCGGAGGAGGCCGGTGACGACGCCGGCGAGGCGGACACCGAGCTGGCCGGCCTGCTGGAGGCTGAGCAGGTGACCGACATTCGCGTGACCCGGATCCTGGCTCTCGTGACCGGGCTCGAGGCGCTGGCCCTGGGGCTCGGCTTCGATCTCGAGAGCCGACGGGCGCTCGCGGCGCGCCGACGTCAGGCCTTGCTGCGGGCGTTCTTCGCTCCGCGCGATGGCGAGCCAGCGACCACCGCGCGCGCGGGATGGCCGAAGGCGTTTCGCACCCTGAAGCCAGCCTTGCGCGCGCGCCTGCCCTCGGTGGCGCTGGCCTTCGCGACGGCAACCAGGAGTCCGGCATCGAGGCCAGCACCCCCGCGGCGGGCTGGGTCCTCGTCGTCGTCGAAGGTGCAGCCGGCGGATGCGGCCGCGCCACCGCCTTCCCGCGGCCTGCTGGCCTATGCGCGCGCGATCGCCAGGCTCGGCGGGCACGACGCCACCATCGCCCGGACCGCCGTCGACCGGATCCTCCCGGCCCTGCTCCACGTGAACGCGGTGCGGATGCTCGGCGCCGATCGTGTCGGTGAGCTGCAGGCGTACACCTTCTGGGAACGGACGCTCGAGAGCCTCGCCCGCCATCCCGCCACGCCGGCCGCGAAACGTCGCTGACCGCCACAACCTCGCGCCCTCGAACTACTCGAACACGCTCTCGAACTCGGACCCGCCCTCCCCTCAGCCTCGCCTCCGGTCCTTACCCCAGTCCGTCCGAGCGGCGGCTTTCCTCCGCCGTGCATGGCCAGCACGGCCCAGCGGGCCCGCTCCTCAAGGAAAGATCTTGTTGCTCTGGACCTCGCGGTGACCGCCCGTGAACACGGTCGCGCGCATGTGCATCTCCTCCCCTTCGGGATCGGGCGCACGCGCCGCCGGATCGTCCTTGAGCAGAGGCGCGCCGGGCGCAGCCCCTGCGCGGGGGCCGAGCGCCTCGCGCCAGAACAGCGCCTTCAGCAGGTGCATCACTGGACGCGCGGGTGCCCGCTCGACGAGATCCGCGAGACCGAGGATTCCCACCATCTGACCGTCGGCATTGGTGATCACCAGACGTGACTTTCGCTCGCTGGCCATGAGCTCCTCGGCCTCCGAGACGTCCGCGCCCTCCGCGCAGGTAACGGCAGGAGCGCTCATCACCAGCGTCACCTCGGCGCTGGTGGGGACGCCGCCGCGCGCCAGGGCCCGCACGGTGAGGTCGCGGTCGGTCACCACCCCGATCACCCGGCGACCCTCGTCACAGATCGGCAGAAACCCCATCCCGCTCTCGGCCATGACCGTCGCTGCCTCGAAGATCGAGGCGTGCGTGGTCAACGATTCCAGGTTCGTCGTCATGATGTCGGCGCACTTCATGGATCCCGCTCCTTTTGATTCTCGGCCGTATTTTTTCGGCCCGTCGCTGCGCGCCCGCCCGCCGAGATCTCCCCTGCGCGCGAACACCAGCTCGCCTTGCGAGGAATGAGCAAGCATTTCGTGTGCCGGCCCGAGGGCCGGCGACGACCGCGCGCTTGCACGCTGACGCGGCCTCGCGGCGTGCCGGCGTTTCAGATCTGCTACCCGGGCCCCGTCCCACCGGTGCCTCGCGGTACACGCCGGGCGTCGCCCGCCAGAGCGCCGGGCACGTCGGCTTCACGGAACGCGCGGAGGTGGATGGCCCACCGGGGGCGGGGGCGGGGCCGACACCGGGGGCGGCGCCGACACCGGACCCTGAAGCAGGACGGGCAACGCGAGCTCGGCACCCTCGCGCCTCACGACGGCGACCACCGCGTCGCCCGGTCGACTGTCGGCGAGCGCGTACATCAAGTCCTCCACCGAGCGGATCTGGTGCGGGCCGAGGCGCACCAGGATGTCTCCGCGCCTCAGCCCCCCGAGCTCGGCCGCCCCGCCCCGCCGCACGCCGGCGAGCAGCATGCCAGGCGAGCCGTCGCTCGGACCGGCATAGTCGGGGATCGATCCGAGCGACGCCCCGGAGCTGCGCAGATCCCCCACGCCCGAAAACGTGCCAGATGAAGGCCGGCTCGACGCCACCAGCGTGAGGGGCGCCACCCGGTCGGCGACGCGGACGAGCAACGAGGCGGCCGCCGCGGCCACCTGGGCGGCGCCCGCGGCGTTGATCTTGTCGGGCGTGTCGCTCGGGCGATGATAGTCGGGGTGGATCCCGGTGAAGAAGTGCGCGACCGGGACCCGCGCCGCGAAGAACGGCATCTGATCGCTCGGCCCGTACCCGTCCTGGTCGGCGCCGCTCGCGCCGGGCTCGACCTCGCAGTCGATGCCCGCGTCACCGCAGGCCGCGTCGAGCAGCGCGGGCCACTCGGCGGCGGAGCCCCGCCCGAGCACGGTGGGGCGGTTGCCGCGCAGACGCCCGACCATGTCCAGGTTCACCATCGCGACCAGGTCGGTCACCTCCAGATCCCCGGGTGGCTTGCGCACGAACTCGGTCGACCCGAGGACCCCTTCCTCCTCCCCGGAGAACGCCACGACGACAACGTCGCGACGCAGGCTCGCCCGGCGCCCCATCAGGATACGCGCGACCTCGAGCAGGCTCGCGGCCCCCGAGGCATTGTCGTCCGCGCCCGGGTGGAGCCGGTGGCCATCGGGCTCCATCGAATGCGCCTCGCCCATCCCGAGGTGATCGTAGTGGGCCCCGAGGAGCACCGCCCCGGGCAAGCGTTCCGCCTCGGGACACGTCGCGCGGATCCGGGCCGCGACGTTGTAGGCGGGGGCCGTCTCGCTCTCGAGCGTGACCCGCAACGAGGCCCTGACTGGCGATCCACTCTCGCCGTGCTCGCCACGCGCGAGGCGAGCCCAGCTCGAGGCGAGCGCCCGCCGCCGGACGAACAAGACCGGGAGGCCGGCGTCGCCTGGTCCACCCTCGACGCGCAGGACCGGCAGGGGCGCCTCGTCGGCGGGCATCCCATGCCGCCCGGCCGGAGCGGCGACCGGGGCATCGACCACCAGCAAGGCCAGCGCGCCGCGCTCGCGGGCCAGGAAGGCCTTCCGACGCACGTCGCCCGCCGCGCGCCGGGCCGCGGGGTCGGCCAGCGCCCCCGCGGTCGGGGCGAAGCGCCGGACGAGCACGATCTTGCCGCGCACGTCGAGCCCGGCGTAGTCATCGAGCCCGGCCGCCGGATCGACGATGCCGTATCCCGCCAGGACCACCCGTCCATCCACCACGGGCGCGATCGCGGGTGCGACGCCGGGCGCGCCCGCGCCTGCGCCCGAGAAGCTCGCGGGCACGGCGTCCTCTTCGGGGACGCGCCTTCCGCCCACGGTGAGGAAGGTTCCCGCGCCGGCGCGCACGCGCAGGCGGACCTCGAACGGCTGGCGGTAGCTGCCCCGCACGCCCGCGGGACCGAGGCCGAGGCGCTGCAGGCGCGACTCGATGTAGGTGGCGGCGGCCTCGAGCCCGAGCGTTCCGATGCCGCGGCCTTGACGCTGGGGATCGGCCAGATAGCGGACGTCGGCGAGGATGCGATCGGCCGCGCTGTCCGAGCTGCGGCGAGCCGGCGTCTCATTCCAGTTTGCGATGAACACATCGGTGACGCCCGACCCGGCGGCGCTGGCCCGGGCCGAGGTGAAGGCGAGCTGCTTGCCATCCGGTGAGAAGGCCGGGAAGCCGTCGAACCCGGGTGCGGTGGTCAGCCGCTCGAGGTTGGCCCCGCTGACGTCGATGGCGAACAGATCGCGCTCGGCGCGCCCTGCGCCTCCCGGCCCGGGCGATGCGCCGGACCCGAGATCCGAGGAGAACACGATGCGCGGCTGCCCCGGGAAGAAGCTCGGCGCCGAGGACATCGCGTCGAGGTAGGTGACCTGCATGGGATCGCTGCCGTCCGCGCTCGCCACCCACAGCTCGAGTCGGGTCGGCCGGACCAATTCCGGCGCGCGTTCCCGTGCGTCCTCCACGCGCTCGGCCCCGGGCTTCGGGCGCCACGCCTGCCACACGATGTGGGAACAGTCGCGGTCGAAGGCCGCTCCCCCATCGTAGCCGAGCGCGTGGGTCAGCCGACGCAGGTTCCGTCCGTCGGCGTCCATCCGGTACAGCTCGGGATCGCCGTCCCGCGCCGAGGTGAACACGATGGATCCGTCGAGCGGGCACACCGCGGCCTCGGCCGCGCAGCCGGGCGTCTCGGCATGCTGTGCGCAGGGGGCGTCGCCAGCGCGCGGGTCGAAGCGGAGCGCGTCCCCGGCGGCGGAGGAGATCCAGTGCGCCGCCACGTTCTGCCCGGCGAAGGTGATCTGCCGCAGGCCCGAGAGGTGGACCTCGTCGCCGCGGGCGGCCGGGCGCCGGGAGCTCGCCGCGCCACCTGGCCATCCGGGGAGCGCGGGAGGCGCCACCCGTGGAGCGGGCGTGGCACAGGCCACCCCGAGACCGAGCAGCAAGCCGGCGATTCCCTGTGGCCGCGTTTGCCTTCGGGCTTGCACTCGCTCGGTTCTCCTCGGATTCCGCGGGGTTGGTCGCGGCACTGCGGTGCGATGGGACTCGGCAGGCAACTGGCTTTTTGGAGGTGACGGTGGTTAGCTGGCGCGGCGATTTCGTCGTCGGTTTCCCGCTGGTCCGGAGGATCTCCCAGATGCGTACCATTCCGATGCGTCCCTTTGCAATCGCCCCGGCGCCCGCCCCCGGCGCCGACCGGGCGCGAACCGGCGTGACGTGGCGTCGGCGCTTGCTCCTGCTCGGCCGGGCGCGAAGCTCGGCCCTGGCCGTGGCCGTTGCCCTGTGCGGCGTCGCGCTCGGCGTGGGCTGCACCGGTGATCCCAACGACCCGCAGACCTGGGCCAAGGATCTCAAGAACCTGCGCACCCAGAAGGAGGCGCTCGATCACCTGGCCAACATGGACGTCGAGAAGGCCCGACCAGCGGTGCCGGCCCTCATCGATCTCTACAAGGAGACCCATCGCCCCGAGCACCTCGAGTTGCTCGCCCGCTACAAGGACGAGCGCACCAAGCCGATCCTGATCGAGGCGCTCGACTACAGCGACGACGACTTCGATCGCGCCACCATCGCCGCCGGCGTGCTCGGGGACATGAAGGCCACCGATGCGGTGGACGCCCTGATCCAGGCGGCGGAGAAGCCGCTGCCGGTCAAGTCCCGCGCCAACAATGCCAAGCTGGCGGCCATGCGGGCCCTGGTGCGCATCGGCGACAAGAAGGCCGTCCCCACCCTGATGAAGATCCTCAGCACCTCGGCCGACGAGCAGGACTTCGTCCTCAACCAGAAGGCCGCCCTCGGTCTGGCGGAGCTGCGCGATCCCACCGCCATCCCCGCGCTCATGAAGGGCCTCTTCATGACCGGACGGGGCGCCAACATCTTCCAGGAGTGCCGCCTGGCCCTGGTGCGCATCGGAAAACCCGCGATCGCACCCTTGCTGCAGCTCCTCGACCGCAAGATCCCCGAGATCGAGGACATGGCCAAGGCCCTCAAGTTCGACGAGGTCACGCCGGGCGTGATCCCCTTCAAGGCGGCCTCGATGCTGGGTGATCTGCGGGCGGTCGAGGCCGTGCCCGCCCTGCAGGCGCACCTCAAGCAGAAGCAGCAAGGCGGGGAGCACACCGCCATGGTGATCGCGCTCGGCCTCATCGCCTCGCCCCCCGCGGTGGACACGCTCATCGGCGTGGTCAAGGACACCAAGGTCGAGCCGGTGGTGCGGGTATCGGCGGCGGACGCGCTCTACCTGACGGGCGACCGGCGCGCGGTGCCGATCCTGCTCGAGATCGCCAGGTCCGGATACGTGACCGTGCAGGGCCAGAAGGCCTCGGACCTGCGCGCGACGGCCGCCATCGATCTGGCGCGAATCGCCGGCCCCGAGACCTACGAGCCCTTCAAGGCCCTCGCCGACAAGGAGAAGGACGCCGAGGGCGCCTTTGGAATGGCGCTCGATCGCATGCAAGTCGCCAAGGAGTGCGCGAGCGATCTCGCCTGCTATGGCAAGAAGCTGTCGGACGCGTCCTGGACCCGCGCCGAGAAGGCCGCCTTCGCCATCGCCTTCTCTGGCGACGCGGCCAAGGGCCTGCCCCTCCTGCTCGGGGCGCTCCGACCCCTCGCATCGATGAGCCAGGAGCGGTTCCCGGTGCACCAGGCCATCCTGTTCGGGATCACGCGCCTCGGGTCGAAGTCCTGCCAGGAATGCTTCGACAAGCTCGACAAGCAGATCGAGCGGGACGAGAAGGCCGTGCGGATTCCCGGCGCGCGCGATCTGCTGGGCGAGACGCGGGTCGCGCTCGCCATCATCCAGAACCAGGACAAGCCGGGAGGCGGCGGCGGGGCGGACGCGGCCGTGGCGGTCGCCCAAGGCGGAGAAGGCGACGGCGCGGCGGCCGGCCCCGCCGGCAAGGGCAGCGGCCGCGGCAAGGGCAAGAAGTCCGCGGGGGCCGGCAAGAAGAAGGGCAAGAGGAAGTAGGGACCAGGAGGGATTTGGGAGGATTCGGGAGCGGCAGCCACATGTCACGGCCAGCACCAGCCACGACGACGACGACGACGACGACGACGACGACGACGACGCCAGGGCCCCGAACGCCGGGATCGGCGCGCATCTCGTCCTTCGGGACGTCGATCTTCACCGAGATCACCGCCCTCGCCACCTCCCACCAGGCCGTCAACCTCGGCCAGGGCTTCCCGGACTTTCCGGCGCCCGACTTCGTCAAGGACGCGGCCGCGCGTCACATCCACGACGATCGCAACCAGTACGCGCCGAGCCCCGGTGTCCCGCGCCTGCGCCAGGCGCTGGCGGACGGTTGGACCCGCTCCCACCCGGGGACCCGCGCCATCGATCCCGGGCGGGAGATCACCATCGGCAGCGGCGCCACCGAGCTGCTGCACGACGCGCTCCTGGCCCTGGTGGATCCCGGCGACGAGGTGGTGGTGTTCGAGCCGACCTACGACGCCTACGTCCCCGACATCCTGATGGCGGGTGCCATCCCGCGGGCGGTGCCGCTCCGTCCCCCCGACTGGCGCTTCGATCCCGCCGAGCTCGCGGCTGCCTTCGGGCCCCGCACGCGCGCCCTCATCCTCAACACCCCCCACAACCCGACGGGCAAGGTGTTTTCGCGCACCGAGCTCGAGGGCATTGCCGAGCTCTGCGCGCGCCACGACGTGGTGGTGGTGAGCGACGAGGTGTACTCCGAGATCCGCTTCGATGCGGAGCACATCCCCATCGCCACGCTGCCCGGGATGTTCGAGCGCACCGTGACCATCGACAGCATGGGCAAGACCTTCAGCGTGACGGGATGGAAGGTCGGCTGGGCCATCGCCCCGCCCGCGCTCACGGCCGCCTTGCGCGCCGTGCACCAGTTCGTGACGTTCACCAACGCCACGCCGTTTCAGGAGGCGCTGGCCGACGTGCTCGCGGTGGCCGCCGACACCGGGTACTACGCCAGCTTGCGCGCGGCCTATCGGCAGCGACGGACGCGGCTCACCCAGGCGCTCGCGGGCGCGGGCCTCGTCCCCCTGCCCGTCGGCGGGGCCTATTTCCTCTTGACCCCGGTTCCGGGTAGCGGTGACGCCGAGTTCTGCCGGCGCCTGGTCACGGAGCTCGGGGTGGCCGCCATCCCGGCGTCGGTCTTCTACGCGGATCCGCCGCGTGCGCCGCAGCTCGCACGCTTCTGCTTCGCCAAGCGCGATGCGACCATCGATCTGGCTGGGCAGCGCCTGCTGTCAGGCCGAGCACGGCTCGCCGGGTAGCGCCCCCACGGCCCGGGACGACGGCGAAGCGCTACTTCGTTCGGGGCTCGTCGAGCTCGACGCCGCAGGCGGCCCAGCGGGCGATCACGGCGCGCATGGCGGTCGCGGTCTTGCGCCTCACGGCGGCCGGGAGCTCGGCGATGGCCGCCGGAGGCTGGGCCGCCAGCGCCAGCATCTGCCGCTGCAGGTCGCGCCCCCGCTCGGTCACGACCAGCATCTTCACCCGACGATCGTTCTCCGCCCCCTGCCGCACGATGAGGCCGCGCGACTCCAGCTTGTCGACCACGCCGGTGATGTTCGAGGCGTCGCAGGCCATCGTGTCGGCGAGAGCGTTCATGGGGACGGGCGTACCGAAACGGAGCTGCCGCAAGACCAGCCCCTGGGTGGGAGTCAGATCCAGTCGGTTGCACAGCGCCAGCCACCAGACCCGCATGTTGAGGGCGAATTCCGTCAGGGTTGGCCACAGATCAGCCGAGTCGTCGGGGACGGAGGCGGTGGTCCCGACATCGCTCGGGCGATCCCGCGAGCCGTCACCCGGTCGCTCACCCGGTCGATCACGCAGCGGATCGGTCGCTCGCTCACTCGGTGGATCACCCGGTCGATCGGGCGCCTGGGCGTCATGCAGGATGTTCACAATATTTCACTTATACCACCGTTGACAACCTCAAGCATTCGGAACAAGTATGCCCGCACCATCTTCGAACAGGAACCTGCCATGACCTTCGTCCCCTCTGTCGTCGCCTCCGTCTTGCGGTCGGCCAGTGAAACCCCGCCGTTCGTGGCCCGACGCGTTGCAAGACCCAGGATTTCGCCGCCGTTCGGCGCCTGTCTGGTATGGCTCGGCGCCCTGGCCGCCGCAGGCGCCGCTGCTGGCTGCGCCCGCTCCGAGGCCGAGACCAAGCCGCCCGCCGAGGTGGCCGCCGCCGCGGCGGCGGCAGAGCTCGAAGCCACTCCGGTGCCGGTCTCGCTGGTCCAGGTTCGACAGATCTCGGTCCCGCGCGTGCTCACCCTCTCGGGCAGCCTCATCGGCTCCGAGCAGGCCCAGGTGGCCGCCGGCGCCGCCGGCAAGGTGCTGGCCACCTACGTCGAGCGCGGCTCGGTGGTGCGCAAGGGCGCCACGCTCGCGAAGCTCGACGCCCGGGCGCTGAACGCCCAGCTCGAGGAGCTGACGGCGCAGATCGAGTCGTTGCGGGCCCAGCAGGGGCAGGCCAACCTCGACTGCGAGAGGACGCAGCAGATGTTCGCCAAGGGCGCCATCGCCAGGGCGGACTTCGAGCGCGCGGGCACCCAGTGCGCCACCGCCAAGTGGTCCCTGGCGGGCGCCGAGGCCCGCCGAAACCAGCTCACGGAGGCGCTGCGCGACACCGAGATCCGCGCCCCCTTCTCCGGTCTGGTGGTGGAGCGCTCGGTCAGCCCCGGCGAGTGGGTGCGGGTCGACTCGCGGGTGGTCTCGATGGTGTCGACGGACGCCCTGCGCGTCGAGCTGACGGTCCCCGAGGCCGACGTGGCGGGGCTCGCGCCGGGACAGCCGCTCGAGCTGCGGGTCCCGGCGGCCGCCAACGGCACCACCTACCGCGGCAAGCTCAAGTTCATCGGTCCCTCGGTGCGGCAGCAGAGCCGGGACGCGGTCGTGGAGGCGGTGCTCGACCACCAGGCGCCCGAGCTGCGGCCGGGCATGTTCGTGACCGCCCAGATCGCGGTCGGACAGCAGGCCCTGCCGGCGGTCCCCCACACGGCGGTGCGCAGCGAGGGTCTGCAGCGTCACCTGTTCGTCGAGGTCGGGGGCCGGCTCGAGGATCGCCTGGTGCAGGTCGGCGCCGAGCGCGGCGGGGATCTGCCGATCCTGAACGGCGTCAAGCTGGGTGAACGCGTCGCCAACCCAGCCCTGCCCGCCCTGCACGACGGCGTGCGAGTGAACTGAGGAGCCCGCCCATGCAATGGCTCGCCAGCATCAGCGTGAGACGGCCGGTCTTCGCCACCGTCTTGATCTTGACCATCCTGGTCGTCGGCATCGTGGGCTACGGAAGCCTGAACGTCGACCGGTTCCCCAACGTCGATCTGCCGATCGTATCGATCGTCACCCGCCTGCCCGGCGCCGCGCCCGAGGAGGTGGAGACGGAGCTCTCCGACAAGATCGAGGCGGCGGTCAACACCATCAGCGGGATCGACGAGCTGCGCTCCACCTCGACCGAGGGGGTCTCGCAGGTGTTCATCACCTTCTTCCTCGACAAGGACGTGGACGTCGCCGCCCAGGAGGTGCGCGACCACCTCGCCACCGTGCTGTCCGATCTGCCACAGGGCATCGAGTCGCCGGTGGTGAGCAAGCTGGACCCGGACGCCTCGCCGGTCCTCTTCGTCACCATGCAGACCACCCGGCCCATCCGCGAGGCCACCGAGCTGGCGGACAAGGTGGTGCGGCAGCGCCTGGAGAACGTCTCCGGGGTCGGCCAGGTGAGCATCGTCGGCGGGCAGAAGCGCCAGATCCAGGTGTTGCTCGATCCGGTGAGCCTGCGCGCCGCCAACCTCACCGCGGCCGACGTGCAGCGGGCCATCGCCGTGCAGAACCTCACCGCGCCCGGCGGGGCCATCGAGACCGGGCCGCAGCGCCTGGTGTTCCGGGTGCGCGGGCGCCTGTCCTCGGTCGATGCGCTCGCCGAGGTGGTGGTGCGGCAGTCCGGGGACCACCCGATCCTGATCCGCGACGTGGGTCGGGTGGTCGACGGCGAGGAGGAGGCCGACACCGCCGCCACCCTCGACGGCAAGCCGGCGGTGCTCCTGGTGATCCGCAAGCAGTCGGGGCAGAACAGCGTCAAGGTGGTCGATGCCCTGCGCGAGCGGCTCGGTGATCTCGAGAAGACCCTGCCCTCGGGGTACCACCTGCAGGTGGTGCGCGACAACACCGAGAGCACCCGGACCAGCGTCAAGGCGGTGCGGGAGCACCTGGTCCTCGGGGCGATCTTCGCCGCGCTGGTGGTGCTGCTGTTCCTCGGCAACCTGCGCAGCACCCTGATCGCGGCGCTGGCCATCCCCACCTCGATCATCGGCACCTTCATGGCGATGTGGCTGATGGGGTTCACCCTGAACACCATCACCCTGCTGGCCCTGGCGCTGGCGGTGGGCATCGTGATCGACGACGCCATCGTGGTGCTGGAGAACATCTTCCGCTTCATCGACGAGAAGCACATCCGGCCGATGCCGGCGGCCATCTACGCCACCCGCGAGATCGGGCTCGCGGTGCTGGCAACCACCCTGTCGCTGCTGGCGGTGTTCATGCCGGTGGCCTTCCTCGGGGGCATCCCGGGGCGCTTCCTGCGCAGCTTCGGGCTGACCATGGCCGCCTCCATCGCCATCTCGCTCTTCGTCAGCTTCACCCTGACCCCGATGCTGGCCTCGCGCTGGCTGCGCCTGCCGCCCGGCCTCGGCGAGCGCAAGAAGTACCTGCTCGAGCGGGTGGTGGACGTCTTCTACCGGCCGATCGAGCGGCTGTACCTGCGGGTCCTCGGCTTCGCGATCGACCACCGCTGGGTGGTGGTCGTGGCGGCCGTCGCGACGCTCGGCTCGTGCGCTCCGCTCTTCAAGGCGGTGCCGAAGGGCTTCCTGCCCAAGAACGACGAGGCGCAGTTCGAGGTCAGCATCCGCACGCCCGAGGGGACCAGCCTCGCGGGCACCCGGCTCGCGGCCGAGCGCATGGCGCGCGCCGTCCGCACCTGGCCCGAGGTCAGGGCCACCATGGTGACCATCGGCGACAACGCCGAGAAGACCCCCAACCTGGCCAAGATCTTCGTGCGTCTGAGCGCGCCCGACCAGCGCAAGATCACCCAGGACGAGCTGCAGGAGAAGGTCCGCAAGGAGCTGGTTCCCCTTCAACCGCGCGACTACCGCATCGGGGTGTCGGCGGTGGCCGCCTTCAGCGGTGGCGGCACCAGCGCGGCGACGGTCCAGTACATCATGACCGGCCCGGATCTGGCGCGGCTCACCCAGTACTCCGAGCAGGCGCTGGCGGCGCTCAAGGCCATCCCGGGCGCGGTGGACGCCGACACCTCGCTCATCGTCGGCAACCCGGAGGTGGAGGCCACGGTCTCGCGGCGCAAGGCCGCGGATCTCGGGGTCGACGTGGCCGACGTGGCCACCACGGCGCAGCTCCTCGTCGGAGGGGTCAAGGTCTCGCGCTACGAGGACAGCGGCTACGAGTACGACATCCTGGTGCGCGCAGACGACGCCTATCGCACCAGTCAGGAATCGCTCGGCTCGATGTCGGTGCCGTCGGTGCGGCTCGGCACCGTGCCCCTGCTCGACGTGGTGGACCTGAAGCGCGCGCTCGGACCGTCTCAGATCACCCGCTACGCGCGCCAGCGCCAGGTCACCTTCACGGCCAACACCTCTCCCGGGGTCGGCTCGGGCGAGGTCGGCACGGCCTTCGAGAAGGCGGTGGCGGCGATGAAGCTGCCCCCCGAGTACCGGTTCGTGCCGTTCGGACAGTCCAAGGAGATCGGCCGCACGGCCCGGAACTTCGCCATCGCCTTTGGCCTGGCGTTCGTCTTCATGTACCTGATCCTGGCGGCCCAGTTCGAGTCGTGGCTCCACCCGGTGACCATCCTGCTCGCGCTCCCGCTCACGGTTCCCTTCGCGCTCGGCTCCCTGCTGATCCTCGGGCAGGGCCTCGACATCTTCACCTTGCTCGGGATCCTGGTCCTGTTCGGGGTGGTGAAGAAGAACTCCATCCTGCAGATCGACCACATCATCCAGCTGCGCGCCCAGGGCCTGTCCCGCCGGGAGGCCATCCTGCGGGGCAACAAACATCGGCTGAGGCCCATCTTGATGACGACGGCGGCCTTCGTCGCAGGTATGTTGCCTCTCGTGGTGTCCAAGGGAATCGGAGCCGAGTTCAACCGCGCGACCGCCGGACCGGTGGTGGGCGGCCAGATCCTGTCGTTGCTGCTCACCTTGCTGGCGACGCCGGTCGCCTACTCGCTGTTCGACGACGCGGCGAACGGGCTCCGGCGTCTCTTCGGGCTCGCGGCCCGGCCCGACTCGGAGACCGGCGCCGACGAGGTCAGGCAGATGGTGGCGCCGGAGCCGCTCCCCCAGGTGGAGCCGGTGATTCCCGCGCAGCGGATGGGGGTGGCGTCATGAGCCGCTCCATCTCGAGGGGCAGGTGGAGATCGCGCCGGGCGCCGGCTGGCGCCGGGATGGCGCTGGCCTTCTCGTGGCTCGTCCTGTGGCTCGTCTCGGGGCTCCTGTCGCCTGGATGGGCGCGGTCGGCCCGGGCCGAGTCGCCTGACCCGACGGAGAAGGCGCCCGGGTCCTCGATGCCCGCACCGCGCGAGCTGACGCTCGAGCAAGCGCTGGCCCTCGGGCGGCGAGCCAACCGAACCCTGGCGGCGGAGCGGGAACATCTCCAGCAGGCGGCCATCACCGTCGACCGGGCCTGGACCGCGCTGTTCCCCACGGTGGCGCTGCAGGGGAAGTACACCCGCAACAACCGCGCCTTCTTCTTCCCGGTGCAGGTGTCCCCGACCGTCACCCGGAACCTCACCATCCAGCCGCTCGATCAGCTGGACGGCGTGGCGAGCTTGACCACCCCGCTGGTCGCGCCAGCGGCCTATCCGGCGGTGCGGGCGGTCAAGCTCAACGAGGTCGCGGCCAACGAGAACTACCAGACCGCCATCGACAACGTGATCTTCGGGGTGGCCCAGACCTTTCACGCCGCCGCCGTGGCCGACGAGGTGCTGGCGGCCCGCCACTCCAGCATCGCGGTGGCGCAGGCCACCCTCGACAACGCCAAGGCCCGCTTCTCGGCCGGAACCGTCACCAAGGTGGACGTGGACCGCGCCGAGCTGGCGGTCTTGCGCGCCCAGCAGGCCGAGCGCGACGCGGAGCTCAGCCGAGACGAGACCTACCGCTCCCTCGCGACCCTGATCCAGGAGCCGGCGCCCTTCCGGGTCCGTCCGGTCACCATCGACGGCCCCGTGTCGCCGGCGGGTCCGACGACCGGCGGCGAGCAGGAGCTGGACCTGGCCCTGCAGGTGCGGCCGGAGTTCCGGGCGCTGGTGGCGTCGGCCGAGTCTCAGAGGGCGCAGCAGCGCGCGAACGCCCTGCGCTGGGCCCCATCGCTCTCGGGCTTCGGGAACGTGCGGATCTTCAACTACGACAACTTCGCCTTCGAGTCGCACGCCTGGGCCCTCGGCCTCCAGCTCGACTGGCTGCTGTTCGACAGCGGCACGCGCGATGTCGAACGGCGCCTGGCGGCCTCCGCCGCCGCCGAGGCGACCGCCCGCGCAGAGGTCCTGCGGGACACCATCCGCGACGATCTGGCCAACGGACGGCGCGAGATCGAGACCAAGACCCGCGCCCGCGAGACCTCCGAGCGGTCGGTCGAGCTCGCCAAGGAGACCCTCGAGCTCGTGCGCGTCCAGTACGAGGCGGGCACCGCCACCCAGGTCGATCTGCTGACGGCCCAGGACAGCCTGGTGGCCGCCCAGGAGGCCCTGGCCCGGGCGCACTACGACATCGCCATCGCGGATCTCACCTTGCGCCGCGCATCGGGGACTCTGCCCGGGCGGTAGTAGCTCGTCCGACCGGCGAAGGTCGTCCCTGACAGCCCGTGGGCGCGATCGAGATCGTCATCGAGATCGTACCCGTGGGCGCCCCCGCGAGCGTTGCCCTGCACGTGAACGTGAACGGACCGTGGACGTGATCGAGAGGCCCGAACATCTTCCGCAACCTTTGAACCGGATCGATCACGATCACGGGGGCGTTCCCGTACACGTGCACGACAACGCTCAAGGGTTCGACCACGACCACGACCACGATCGCGGCTACGATCACAGGTCTTGACGGGTCGGGGCCTTCGGGCCCTCAGGCGACGCGGGGGATGTCCTGCCTGGCGGGACCGGCGATCTCTCGGGCCAGCGCCACGATCTCCTCGTCGAGGACGCCCTTCTTGCGGTCGGCGAGGACCGAGAACTTGACGTAGAGGGCGTCGAGCTGGGGGCGGTCGAGCGTCAACCCGAGCTCGTCGCAGCGGGACTTGAGGGCGTGCCGGCCGCTGTGCTTGCCGAGCACCAGTCGGCTCTCGGGCACCCCCACCCGCTTGGGATCGATGATCTCGTAGGTGGTGCGCTCCTTGAGGAAGCCGTCCTGGTGGATCCCCGCCTCGTGGGCGAAGGCGTTGCGCCCCACGATGGCCTTGTTCGGCTGCGGGCCGAAGCTGATGATCGAGGAGAGCAGCTGGCTCGCCGGGAACAGGCCCTCGGTCCGGATGCGGGTCCGGTAGGGGAGCCGGTCCTGGCGGGTGACGAGGGTCATGACGATCTCCTCGAGCGAGCAGTTCCCGGCACGCTCGCCGATCCCGTTGATGGTGCATTCGACCTGGCGCGCGCCGGCCTGGATCGCCGCCAGCGAGTTGGCCACCGACAGGCCGAGATCGTCGTGGCAGTGCACGCTGACCACACCCTTGCCGGCCAGGCCCTCCACCACCTGGCGGATGAGCGCGCCAAACTCGTCCGGGATGGAGTACCCGACGGTGTCCGGGATGTTGACGGTGCTGGCGCCGGCCGCCACCACCGCCCGCGACACCTCGACCAGGTACTCGGGATCGGTGCGGGCCCCGTCCTCCGCCGAGAACTCGACGTCGTCGACGTAGCGGCGCGCCAGCTCCACGCTCGCCACCGCGGCCTCGAGGACCTGCTGGCGGGACTTCTTGAGCTTGTGCCTGAGGTGGATGTCGCTGGTCGCGATGAAGGTGTGGATGCGCGGGGGCAGCACCGCTCGATCCAGGGCCGCTGCGGCGCGCTCGATGTCGGCCGGGGTCGACCGGGCCAGCGCCGCCACCCGGCTCTGCACCGCCCGGCTCACCGCGCGCACCGCCTCGAAATCCCCTTCGGAGGCGATCGGGAACCCGGCCTCGAGGACGTCCACCCCGAGATCGGAGAGCTGGTGGGCGAGCTTCAGTTTCTCGCTCACGGTCATGCTGCACCCAGGGGCCTGCTCACCATCGCGCAGGGTGGTATCGAAGATCGATATGAAGTCGGGTACGTCGTCGGGGTCCTGGGGGGGCCGTTCGCTCATGACTTGATCGTGTCTTCCTGCGGCGGATTGCGCAAATTTATAGTTCTATCGGCGGCCATAACGGGATGTTATACGTGTCGCCGCCATGGAGCTCTACGGTCTGCAGGTGTTCGCGACGGTGGTGGCCGAGCGCAGCTTCTCGCGCGCCGCCGAGAAGCTCCTGCGCACCCAGCCGGCCATCTCGCTCACGGTGCAGCGGCTCGAGACCGAGGTCGGCGAGAAGCTGATCGACCGCAACTTCCGCAGCGCCAAGGCGCTGGTGCTGACCGACGCCGGCCAGACCGTCCTCGACTTCGCGCGCCGCTTCGGGAACCTGCGCCAGGAGATGGAAAATGCCCTGGCCGAGCTACGCGACAAGTCGGCCGGGCGGCTGACGGTGGGCGCCAACGAATCCTCCACCCTCTATCTTCTGTCCCACATCGAGCAGTTTCGCCACCTGCACCCCAAGGTCAAGGTCCAGGTGCGTCGCGGGCAGTCCAGCAAGATCCCGGCCGAGCTCCTCGATGGGAACCTTGAGCTCGGGGTGGTGAGCTTCGACCCGCAGGACGAGCGGCTGGTCTCCCAGGTGATCTTCACCGACGCCCTGGTCTTCGTGGTGTCGCCCGTCCACCGACTGGCCCGCCGCAAGTCGGTCTCGATCGCCGAGCTCGGCACCGACACCTTCATCGCCCACAACGTGGTCTCCCCCTACCGCGAGACCGTCCTGCGGGAGTTCCGCCGGCACAAGGTGCCGCTCAACATGGACGTCGAGATGCCCACCCTCGAGTCCATCCGCAAGCTGGTCCAGAACAACGAGGGCGTGGCGTTCCTGCCGAGCATGGTGGTGCGTCACGAGCTCGACCGCGGGCTCCTGCGCGAGGTCAAGGTCAAGGAGCTGCACATCGAGCGGCCGATCCGCCTGCTGTACCCAAGACACCGGACCCTCTCGCACGCCGCCCAGGCCTTCCTCGAGGTCGTGCTGGAGGCGGCCCCGAGCCGCCGAAAAGACCTGCACCCCCGCGCCGCTTTGCGCGCTAAGCTTTAGGAAAAGTGCGGGGAACCCGAACCCAAGACGTGCTCAAGATTTACGATCGCCTGCGCGAGGCCGCCACCGATGGGGGCGCGCGCCAGCGGGCTGGGATTCGATTGCGAAGGTTCGCCGGGCCGAGGGTCTACTGCCGGCAGATGGAGCCCCTGCGGATCGCCCACCTCACCGACCTGCACGTCGGACGGATCACCCCGTTCGCGATCCAGCAGGCGGCGGTGGCGCTGGCCAACGCGGAGCACCCCGACCTGGTCGTGCTGACCGGCGACTTCGTGTGCCACAGCCAGCTCTACCTCGACCAGCTGGTCGAGGTGGTGCGGGGGTTCTCCGCGCCGGTGATCGCGGTGCTCGGGAACCACGACCACTGGTCGGGCGCCGACGAGGTCGAGCGGGCGCTGCGGGCGGGTGGCGTCGAGGTCCTGCGCAACCGACACACGACTATCGCATTGCGTCACCAGCGACTGCAGGTGGTCGGGCTCGACGACGCCTACACCGGGCACGCGCGGCGGGCCGAGGCGGTCAAGGGGCTGCGCCATGACCTGCCGGTGCTGGGATTGTCCCACATCGCCGAGGAGGCCGACGGGCTCTGGCGCGAGGGTGTGCCGCTGGTGCTGGCCGGGCACACCCACGGCGGGCAGGTGACGGTGGCCAAGCTGCACGAGCTGGCGCTCGGCAAGATCGGGGGGCACCGCTACGTGCACGGGCTCTATGGCTCGCGGGGACACCACGGCCGCAAGGCCGAGGGGCGCGGTGCCGGGCAGCCGTCGGGCGCGGTGGGCGCTGTCTATGTGGGCGCCGGGATCGGCGCGGCGGTGATGCCGCTGCGCATCGGCGAGCGCGGGCAGCGCGAGGTCACGATCTTCGAGCTCGGCGTCGAGCCCGGCACGTTCGACGAGCACCACGGCGAGCAAGCCGCCATGCCCGGTCGGAAGCCTTCCCTGAGGGTGATGGAGCGCCGGGCGGCCACGGTCGTGCGCAAGCGTCTCTCGC